>Ga0182742_1002838_pt1 | contig 18340 bp, 12 predicted proteins | sample eDN5th37CBELigMG_FD_128880 | JGI IMG/M metagenome (GOLD analysis project Ga0182742, IMG submission 128880) | Enriched Miracle-Growth compost microbial communities from Emeryville, California, USA - eDNA 5th pass 37_C BE-Lig MG (version 2)... ...
CGAGCGCTACAAGAAGTACCAGATCTGGAAGCGCACGCCGCTGGTGACGGCCGAGGCCATGAACCAGCTTCAGGACATGCTGGTCGCCAGCGCGGTCATGAAGGACGGCGCGCGCGTCAAGTACGAGGATGTGGTGGTGACCGACTTTGCAAGGAAGGCGCAATGATGGGAGCCGTCGTCCACAACCTGAAACCCGGCGCGGCCACCGCGAAGATCGAGCTGCGCGATGTCTGTCTGTCGTACTTCACGCAGCAAGGCGAAACCGAGGCGCTGTCGAACGTGTCGTTCACGCTGGCCGCCGGCGAGTTCGTCAGCCTGATCGGGCAGAGCGGCTGCGGCAAGAGCACCCTGCTGTCGCTGATCGCCGGGCTGATCCCGCCCACCTCCGGCTCGGTGGCGATAGACGGCCAGGCCGTGACCAAGCCCAATCCGCGCATCGGCTACATGCTGCAGCAGGACTATCTGTTCGAGTGGCGCACCATCCTCGACAACGTCATGCTCGGCGCCGAGATCCAGGGCCGGCGCGATGCGCGCAGCGAAGCGCGCGCCGTGCACCTGCTGGAGAAATGCGGGCTGGGCGCGTTCCTGTCGCACACGCCGCGCCAGCTGTCGGGCGGCATGCGCCAGCGCGCCGCGCTGGCCCGCACGCTGGTCACCGAGCCCGACGTGATCCTGCTGGACGAGCCCTTCTCCGCGCTGGATTCGCAGACCCGGCTGGCGATCTCCGACGAAGTGGTGGACATCCTGCGCCGCGAAGGCAAGACGGTGGTGCTGGTCACCCACGACATCGGCGAGGCCATCGCGATGACCGACCGCGTCATCGTGCTGTCGCGCCGGCCCGGGCGGCTCAAGAGCCAGTACCGCATCCATTACGAAGGCCAGACGCGGCCGACGCCGTTCCAGGCGCGCTCGCGTCCGGAATTCAACGCCTACTTCAAACAGCTCTGGGACGAGCTGGACGTCCACGTGGAGGGTTGACCCATGAACGCCCCCGTCGCCAATACCGTGCCGCTGCGCGCCGTGCGCGCGCCCAGCGAGAAATACCTGGACTACCTGCGGCGCGACCGCGCGCGCCGCCGCCACATCCGCGTGGCGCAGGTCCTGCTGCTGGCGCTGTTCCTGTGCGCCTGGGAGATCCTGCCGCGCATGCACGTGCTCAACCCCATGCTGACCAGCTATCCCAGCGCGCTGTGGCCCACCTTCATCGAACTGTGGAACAACGGCAACCTGGGCAAGCACATCCTGACCACGCTGTCGGCCACGCTGGTGGGCTTCGGCCTGAGCATGCTGATCGGCATCGCGGTGGCGGCGGCGCTGTGGTGGTCGGACTTCCTGTACAAGGTGCTCGACCCGTTCCTGGTGGTGGCCAACGCCATGCCCAAGATCGCGTTCGTGCCGATCTTCTACCTGTGGCTGGGCTCGGACTACGCTGTGTACGGCATGGCCGTGGCGATCGCGGTGTTCGTGACCATCATGGTGGTCTACGCGGGCTTTCGCGGCATCGACCTGAACAAGGTCAAGCTCGCCCACACCTTCGGCGCCAGCCGCTGGCAGGTGCTGACCAAGGTGGTGCTGCCCGGCAGCGTGCCCACGCTGATCGCGGCCGTGAAGATGAACATCGGCCTGGCGCTGGTGGGCGTGATCGTGGGCGAATTCCAGTCGGCCGATTCGGGGCTGGGCTTTCTCATCATGAACGGCAGCCAGATCTTCAAGCTGAATATCGTCATGACCGCGATCGCCGTGCTGGCCGTGATCTCCAGCCTGATGTACCTGGCCGTCTACCGCATCGAAGCCGCCATCGCGCGGCGCTACGGATAAGGAGCCGACATGGAATTCCCGCAGTGGGTGCGCGACCGCGTGGTGGCCCGCCAGGGCTGCCTGCATCCCTACGACGAGCTGCCGGCCTCGCGCCTGGCCGTGGTGGTGATCGACATGCAGCAGTACTTCACGCTGCCCGGCTACCAGGGCGAATGCGCGCCCGCGCGCGAAATCATCGGCCCCATCAACCGCCTGTGCGAAGCGGTCCGCGCCGCCGGCGGCACCATCGTCTGGGTGCAGACCGCGTCCGACAACGCCGATTCGTTCTGGTCGCACCACCACGGCGTGATGCTGACGCCCGAACGCAGCGCCAAGCGCCTGCAGACGCTGCGCCGCGACTCGCCCGGCTTCGCGCTGCACCCGGACCTGCGCGCCCACGACTCGGACCTGCGGGTGGTCAAGCGCTTCTACAGCGCCATGGCGCCGGGATCTTCCGAGCTGGAGCCGCTGCTGCGCGGGCGCGGCGTGGACACCCTGCTGATCGCCGGCACCGTCACCAACGTATGCTGCGAATCCACCGGGCGCGACGCGATGATGCGCGACTTCCGCAGCATCATGATCGACGACGCGCTGGCGGCGGTGACGCCGGCCGAGCACGAGCACGCGCTGCACGGCTGGATCATGTTCTTCGGCGACGTGCTGTCGGTGGACGAGGCCACCGACAGGCTCAGGCCAGGTTGAGCCAGACCCGGCGCATGGTCGGGTCCTCGGGGTCCGCGTCGTTGGTGAAGCCCAGGCTGGTCATCAGCGCCAGCATGGGCCGGTTGCTGGAAAGCACCAGGCCGTCGATGTATTCCAGACCCTGTTCGCGGGCGGCGTCGATCAGGGCCGTCATGAGCTGACGGCCCAGGCCGCGGCGCTGCCAGTCGTCGCCGATCACCAGCGCGTACTCGGCGCCGCGCCCGTCGGGGTTGCGCAGGTAGTGCGCAAAGCCCACCAGCACCTCCCGCGGATGGCCGCGGTTGGCCGGGTTGGGCACTTGCGTGGCGGCCACCAGCGCCAGTTCGCGGTGGTAATCGACCTGGGTATAGCGCGACAGCATGCGCGGCGTCAGCTCGCGCATCATGGACACGAAACGCATGTAGCGCGAACGCTCGGACAGGCCGCGGATGAACTCCTGCAGCGGCTCGGCGTCCTCGGGCCGGATCGGCCGCAGCACCCAGGGGATGCCGTCGTCGAAGCGGCGCACCTGCACCAGCCGCGCCGGATACGGGTGGATCGCCATATGCGGATAGCCCTCGGCCTGGGGCGAACCGCAACCGGGCTTGTCGGTCAGCGTCATGCGCAGGCCGCCGGCGCGCAGATGGGTTTCGCCGGCGTACAGCGGATCGATGTCCAGGGTTTCGATGTCGGGCAGTTCCGAGACCATTTCGGATACCAGCACCAGCGCCTGCTGCAGCGCCTCGGCCGCCATATGGCCGATGCGCGGCGCCAGCACCCGGCGCCAGAGCCGGCTGCGCTCGATCAGCTGGCGCGCCAGGAAGCCGTTGAGCGGCGGCAGGTCCACGCCGCGGTCCGACTGCGACAGCGCCGCGTCCGGCCCGCCCGCGCCGAAACGGATGACCGGGCCGAACTGCGGATCGCGCCGCACGCGGATCGCCATCGGACGCGATTCGGGCTCGGCCGCCATGATGTCCATGGGCATGTCGCGCAGCGGCACGTAGAACAGCGCCAGCAGCGTGCGGATCTCGGAGCTGGTGAGTTCGCGCCGGCCGTCGGCGCGCACCCGCGCCAGCACCTCGCGCGCGGTGATCAGGTCGGGCACGTGGCTGGCCGGCTCCGGCGGCTGCGTCTGCAGCAGCAGCTGCTGGTTGTAGTGGTGGGTCGCCAGCACGCCGAAGGCGTCCGCGGCCGACTCCGGCGTGCGGAACGCCGGGGTGCCGGCGTCGTCCAGCATGCGCCGCAGCGGCCGCATGCCGGCGTCGCCCATGAAGCACGTCACCACCGGTTTCTTGGCCTTGGGCGCGATCTGCGCCAGTTCGCGCGCCACCGCCTGCATGTCGGCCAGCGCGTCGGGCGCCAGCAGCACCAGCACGCCGTCCACGCCGCTGTCGTCCAGCACCGCGTCCAGCATGGCGCGGATGCGCTCGGGCGTCAGCGGGGTGAAGGTGATGACGGGATTTCTGGTGGCCGCGTCCGGCTCCAGCATGGCGGCCAGCGCGCGCTGGGTCGCGGGCGCGAACTCGGCGCGCAGCACCGCGGCCTCGGGGCCGATCAGGTCCATGGCCAGCTGGGGCGGGCCGCTGCCGTTGGAGATCAGCGCCACGCGCCGGCCCTTGGGACGGCGCGTGTAGCCCAGCACCTTGACCGCCGAGAACAGCTGCACGAAGTAGCGCACCCGCACCGCGCCCGCGCGGCGCAGGGCGGCGTCGAAAATGGCGTCGCCGCCGTCGGCGTCGGAACGGCCCGCCTTGAGCACGATCACCGGCTTGATCGAGGCGGCCGCGCGCAGCGTGCTCATGAATTCGCGGGCCGGGCCCACGTCTTCCAGATAGAGCACGATGCTGTCGGTGCGCGGGTCGCTGGCCAGATAGTCCAGCACCTTGGGCAGGCCGACCACGGCCTCGTCGCCCAGCGACACGACGGTGGAAAAACCGATGTGCACGTCCTCGGCCCAGTCCATGACCGCGGCCATGATGGAGCGCGACTGCGCCGCGAGCGCCACGCGGCCGGCGCGCGCCAGCACCGGATGCTGGCTGAGATTGAAGCCGGCGTGGGGACGCTGCGCGCCGAAGGAGCGCGGGCCCAGCAGCTCGCAGCGGTTTTCCTCGGCCCAGGCGCGGCACAGCGCCAGCGTGCCGCGCGGATAGGGATCGGGCAGCTCGTGCGGCAGCAGGATCACCGAGCGCGGCGCCAGCGGCGACAGGCGCCGCAGCGTCTCCGGCAGCACGGCCGGCGATACGCAAACCAGGGCCAGATCGGGCCGCTCGCCCGCCGCCAGGCCCTGCAGGGCCGCCGGCAGCTCGGGCGCGGCGCCCGGTTCGCACGCCACCACCGTGGTCCTGGCCTTGAGCGCGGCCGACAGCGAAGCGGCCGCCGGCAGGGGCCGGTCGGCAACGATCACCAGCGAACTGGGCTCGAACATCGGGGCGAGAGCGTGTCGCAGCATAGGGGTCGCGGGCCGGGGCCCAGGGCCTAATCTAAAATACCGTTCATCGTAACAAGACCAGCCCGCCTTGCGCTTGACCCGGGCCAAGCCTGACGCCGTATTGTGGCGCCGCAGCCGCTATCATTGCCATCTATGACTTCCAACGCCTCTTCCCCCATTCGCACCCGTTTCGCGCCCTCGCCCACGGGTTTCCTGCACCTGGGCGGCGCCCGCACGGCGCTGTTCTCCTGGGCCTTCGCGCGCCACCACAAGGGCACCTTCGTGCTGCGCATCGAAGACACGGACGTCGAGCGCTCCACGCCGGAGGCGGTGCAGGCCATCCTGGACAGCATGGAGTGGCTGGGCATGCAGCCCGACGAAGGCCCGTTCTACCAGATGCAGCGCATGGACCGCTACCGCGAAGTGGTCGCGCAGATGCTGGCCGCCGGCACCGCCTACCACTGCTACAGCACGCCCGAGGAAGTGGAAGCCATGCGCGAGGCCGCCCGCGCGCGCGGCGACAAGCCGCGCTACGACGGCACCTGGCGTCCGGAACCCGGCAAGACGCTGCCCGCCATCCCCGAGGGCCGCAAGCCGGTCGTGCGCTTCAAGAACCCGCAGCAAGGCGCCACCTCCTGGAACGACATGGTCAAGGGCACCATCAGCTTCGACAATGCCGAGCTGGACGACCTGATCATCGCGCGCCCGGACGGCACGCCCACCTATAACTTCTGCGTGGTGGTCGACGACTGGGACATGGGCATCACCCACGTGCTGCGCGGCGACGACCACGTCAACAACACCCCGCGCCAGATCAACATCCTGCGCGCGCTGGGCGCCACGCTGCCCGAATACGGCCACGTGCCCATGATCCTGGGCCCGGACGGCGAAAAGCTGTCCAAGCGCCACGGCGCGGTCAACGTGATGGAGTACGACAACGAGGGTTACCTGCCCGAGGCGATGGTCAACTACCTGGCGCGCCTGGGCTGGAGCCACGGCGACGACGAACTGTTCAGCCGCGAGCAGCTGGTGTCGTGGTTCGACGCCAAACATCTGTCCAAGTCGGCCTCGCAGTGGGACCCGAAGAAGCTGAACTGGGTCAACGCCCACTACATCAAGCAGATGGACAACGCCGAACTGGCCGAGCGCGTCGCCCCGCGCGTGGCGAACCGCGGCGGCCATCCGGAGAAGATCGACCTGCCGGGCGTCATGGGCCTGCTCAAGGACCGCGCCGAAACCCTGGAACAGCTGGCCGACGGCGCGATGCTGTTCTGCGCCGAATTCAAGGGCGCGCCGGCCGAACTCGCCGAACAGCACCTGACCGCCGCCGCGCGCGAAGCGCTGGCCGACTTCGCCGCCCGCGCCCAGGACATCGACTGGACCCGCGAGGCCCTGTCGGCGCTGATCAAGGCCGTGCTGGCCGACCGCGGCATGAAGATGCCGCAACTCGCCATCCCGCTGCGCGTGGCCGTCACCGGCCAGACGCAGACGCCGGCCGTGGACGCCGTGCTTGCGCTGCTGGGCAAGCAGGCGGTGTTGAAGCGGCTGGCGGGGATCTGATCGGTTTTTGATTTCGCCGCCTGATGGGTTTCGCGCGGTCGGCGTTGGATTATTTGCGCTGATGGTGCCGCGCTGCACCCATCCTACGATGGCAAGACCGTAGGATGGGTGCAGCGCGAGCGCCTCAACGCAAGAACTCCAATATCGAACGCGCGAAACCCATCAGGCCGCCACGGCCGTCCGCCCCCGCAGCGCCCGCGCGAACCCCATCCCCAGAATCGGCAGCAACAGCGCCGAACCGCCGAACAGGGCGGCCGCGCCCACGCGGTCGAGCAAGGCGCCGGCCAGCGCCACGCCGGCCGCCTGCCCCATGAACAGGCAGGACGCGAACCAGGCCACCGCCGTGCCGCGGGCCGACGGCACCATCTGGGTGGCGTTGGTCTGCAAGGTGGCGTGCAGCAGGTAATAGCCGAAGCCGGCCAGCGCGCTGGCCAGCAGGCTCCAGGCCCAGACCGGACCCAGCAGATAGGACAGGAACGCCACGCCCAGGACCAGGCCGCCGGCGATGGCCAGGCCGCGTTCGCCCAGGCGCTTGAGCAGCGGGCCGGCCACCACCGTGTAGGCCAGGCCGCCCACGGCGTAGACCGCCACCAGCGCGCCGGCGGCGGTCAGCGAAATGCCGAAACGTTCATGCAGATAGGCCGGCGCGAAGGCCAGCACGCCGAAGACCAGCAGGCCTTCGATGAAGACGGTGGCCAGCACCACGCGCGCCCACGGCGTGCCCAGCACCAGCCGCGCCTGCGCCACGAAGCTCAGCCGCGCCGCGCCCGGATCGACGCGGCCCAGGCCGGCGGCGCGCTGGCGGCGAACTTCCGCCAGCAGCAGCAGGCCCACTATCAGATAGCCGCAGACCAGCGCCGCGAAGGCCCAGCGCCAGCCCACCGTATCGGCGAAGAGCCCGCTGACCAGCTGGCCGGCCGACATGCCCAGGATGGTGCCGGTCAGAAAGCGCGCCAGGGTCGCCTGGCGGCGCTCGTAAGGCACGTTGTCGCCGATCCAGGCCATGGACAGCGGCACGATGCCGGCCCCGGCCGCGCCGGACAGCACGCGGAAGAACACCAGCACGTCCAGCGAGCGCGCCATCACGGCGCCTGCGCTGCCCAGCGCGCAGGCCAGGGTCGCCACGCTGACGACCCGGTACTTGCCGTAGCGGTCGCCCAGCGGGCCGAAGAACATCTGCAGCACGCCGTAGGCCACCGCGAACGCGGTCACGGCGCGCGCGGCCTGGCCGGTGGTGGTGTCGAATTCCGCCGCCAGCTGCGGCAGCATGGGATCGCAGATACGGAACGCGCTGGCGCTGACGAAGGCGGCCAGCGCAAGCAGCGCGATGGCGCGTGTTTCGGAAGATGGGGCGGACATGGATCGGCGGCGCTGCGGCAAAAGGCGAAGATCGCACCTTACCGCAGCCGGGCCGGCTTGGCGAAGACGCCGGGCGCCGTGTCCGCCTGGCGTGCCTTGCGATGCCTCAGTACGGCAGGCGGTAGCCCGCCGGCATGCGGCGCGCGGTCACGACCTGGCCGCCGGCCTTGATTTCGCGCAGCGTCAGCTTCGCCTGCTCGACGCGCTCGATGCGATAGCGGTTCAGGTAGATCGGGTCCTTGGTGTCCACGTCCTCGCCGTTGGACCGCGTGGTCTGCATGGTGTAGACGCCGTCGGCCACGCTCCAGCAGCCCGTCTCGCGCAGGGCCGGACGCGTCTTGCGGCCGATCTTCAACTGGGTTTCGTACGACATGGTGCCGTCGGCCGACAGCACCGTCAGCGCCCGGAATTCGCCGCTGACGTCGCGCGGGCGCGAATTCGACAGCCAGGTTCCGATCATGGGATCGCCGCTTTTTGCGGGGGTGCAAACCACCGGTTTCGAGGCCTGCGCCGGCTGGGCCTCGGCGATGGCGGCGGGCTTCCTGGCGGCGCAGCCCGCCAGGATCAGGACGGCGCAAGCGACGCCGGCCGAACGCAAATACACACTGCTCATGACTTCCTCAACACGTCTGTCGACGCGCCGCGCCGATCACACCGGCACCACCCTCGCGCAGCAAACACTCCGCACTCTAAAGAGCCGTCAGGCAAGAATCAACGCCGATCCGCGCCTAGTGCAATTGCGCAACAGTGCGGCCGGCGGCAAGCCGGTTTTAGCGCCGGAATCCGCAAAAATGCGTTGGTTTCAAACGACACCGCGGCCGCTGCGGCGCGCTTTCGCGCGCAGCATTTCCTCCATGCGCGCGGCCGCCGGAGACAGGCTGCGCCCGGCCAGCCGGGTAATGCCCAATTCGCGTTCGATGCGCGGACGCGCCAGCGGCACGAACGCCAGTTCGGGCGAATCCGGCGGCACGCCCAGCCGGGCCAGCACCGTCACGCCCACGCCGCGCTCCAGCATGGCCAGCAGCGACATCATGTTGGACACGAACACCTGCCGGTCCAGCATGAAGGCCGCCTGCGGATAGCCGGCAAGCTGGCGATGCGCGATGGTGCCCACCAGCGGCAGGTCGGCGATCTCGCGCCAGGTCACCGACTTGCGCCCGGCCAGCGGATGGCCGCGGTGGCACACCAGCCCGAAGGCGTCGCGCAGCAAGGGCTCGAACGCCAGCCGGCGGTCGCGCGACACCGGGCTGCACACGCCCAGTTCGGCCTCGCCGGCCAGCACCATGCGCTCGACCCCTTCGGAGTTGTCATCGAACAGGCGCAGCGCCACCGCCGGATAGCGCTCGCGGTAGGCGGCCACCAGCTCGGGCAGCCAGTGCGTGGCCACGGTGGCGACCGAGGCCATGGCCAGCGTGCCCGCGCCGCTGGTGGCCAGCCCGGCGAGCGCGCCAGCCACGCGGTCGTGGTGTTCCACCAGTTCGCGCGCCAGCGGCAGGCAGTCCTGGCCGAAGCGCGTCAGCGTGCCGCGGTTGCCGTGCTCGAACAGCGGCTGGCCCAGGCGCTGCTCCATTTCGCGGATGGACAGCGATAGCGCCGGCTGCGAGCGGAACGCGCGGGCGGCCGCGGCGCGGAAGCTGCCCAGTTCGGCCACCAGCAGGAAATGCCGGTAGTGCGTGATCGACAGGTCGGGCAGCGAGGGCATGGTTCATGCGGCGGAGATGCAATTTGGAAATCTTATCAAAGCATAGGAAAAATAAAGTTTTCTCATCAGCAGCCGGCACTTAACATGGCCGCAAGATGAATACCGCAGCCCTCTCCCCCTTACTCTCGGACACCGGCGCAGACCCGCTGGACTTCAGCCTCATCGACCGGCTGCCGGCGCACGAGGCCGGCAGCGGCCGGCTGGTGATCGGCGCGCGGCCCGGCGACGCCCGGCCCGGCCTGCTGTTCGTGCCGGGCGCCTATCACGGCGCCTGGTGCTACGCGCACTACCTGGCCTATTTCGCCGCCGCCGGCCTGGGCTGCGCCGCGCTGGATCTGCGCGGCCACGGCGCGCTGGCGCAGGACGCGGCGTTCGCGTCCGCCACCATCGCCGACCTGGGCCAGGACGTGGCCGACGCGCTCGATGCGCTGGCCGGGTCCTGGGTGGTGGTGGGCCACAGCATGGGCGCGCTGCCGGCGCTGCTGGCCGCGCGCCGGCGCGCGGTGGCCGGCGTGGTGCTGCTGGCGCCCTCGCCGCCCGGCGACCTGCCCGGCGCGCTGGCCCTGCCTCCGGTGCCGCCGGCCGCGCCGCGCCCGGCGCCGCAGGCCGCCGAGATCCGCGCCCGCTTCCTGGCGACGGCGCCGGACCGCGACGTCGACGCCGTGATCCGGCGCCTGTGCGCCGAAAGCCCCGAAGTGCTCAATGACCGCTATCTGCTGCGCGTGGCGATCGGCGACGCTCCCTTCGGCGCGCCCGGCCTGTGCCTGGAAGCCGGGCTGGACACCCACGACCGGCATCCGCCCGGCCAGGACCTCGCCATCGCGCGGCGCTATGGCTTTTCGCACGCGGTGCTTGCCGGCCAGCCGCACTGCATGATGTACGCGGACGACTGGCAGACCAGCGCCCGCGCCATCCTGCAATGGCACCGCACGCAATTCGGCTGATTCCTTCGGCCCATGACGACAACGGCAGCGCCCACACGCGCAAGCTCATAAACAGGAGACCCCCATGCCCATTTCCCGATTCCTACGCCCGGCGCTGATCGGCGCCGGCCTGCTGCTGGCCTCGGCGGCGCAGGCCGCCGGCTGGCCCGAGAAGACCGTCACCCTCATCGTGCCGTCGGCCGCCGGCGGCGCGGCCGACCTCACCGCGCGCACCTTCGCCCAGTTCCTGGGCGAGCGCACCGGCCAGACCGTGGTCGTCGAGGATCGTCCCGGCGCCGGCGGCATCGTCGGCACCAATGCCGCGCGCAACGCCGCGCCCGACGGCTACACCTTCCTGCTGTCGACCAATTCCACCCACGCCGCCAACCAGTACCTGTACAAGAACCTGCCCTACGACGCGCAAAAGGATTTCAGCCAGGTCGGCCTGCTGGGCACTTTCGGCACCGTGGGCGTGGTGGCGCCGGGCGCGCCGTACCGCAGCGTGCCCGAGCTGGTGGACTACGCCAGGAAGCATCCGGACGAAGTGTTCTTCGGTTACTACAGCTCGTCGTCGCAGGTGCCGTCCGAACTGTTCAAGCAGCGCGCCGGCATCGAGATCACCGGCGCGGCCTACAAGAACATCACGCAGATCATCACCGACCTGCGCGGCAAGCAGATCGGCTTCGCCTTCGTCGACTACCTGACCGCGATGGGCCAGATCGACGGCAAGGGCCTGATCCCCATCGCCGTCACCGGCGCGCAGGCGCAGCCGGCCTGGCCCGAGGTGCCGACCATGGCTTCCTACTATCCGGATTTCGTGGTGGCCGGCTGGCTCGGCCTGTCCGCCCCCAAGGGCACGCCGCCGGACATCGTGGAACGGATGAACGCCCACCTGCAGGCCGCCGTGCGGGACCCGGCCACTTCGGACAAGCTGCGCGCGCTCGGCCTGACGCCGGAATCGATGGACGTGGGGCGCTTCGACGCCTTCGTGAAGGAAGACGCCCAGCGCTGGAAGGAATGGATCCGCATCTCCGGCATCCAGCCGCAATAAAGCCGCCGCCCTCTATATCTATATAGAGGGCGGCGCCGCTACAGCGGCAGGCGCTGCTCATGCTTGATCTCGCGCAGCGCCACGATGGTGCGCGTCTGGCGGATGCCCGGCATGTTGAACAGGAAGCGGTGCAGGAAGCGGTCGTAGGCCTCGGGGCTTTCCACCAGGATCTTCAGCAGGAAATCCGAATCCCCCGTGACCGCATAGCATTCCAGGATCTCGGGCGCGTCGCGCACCGAGCGCTCGAAGTTCTCGACCGTATTGGCGGAATGCCGCTCCAGGCTGATCTGCGCGAACATGCAGCCCAGCCCGACCTTGCTGCGGTCCACCTGGGCGCTGTAGCCCTGGATCACCCCGCTGGCCTCCATCGCCTTGACCCGCCGCCACACCGGCGCGGCCGACAGGCCGACCTTTTCCGACAGTTGCTGCGCCGAGGCCCGGCCATCCTCCTGCAAGGCCTTGAGTATGCCGATATCGGTCTTGTCCATGCGTTGTCTCCTGGTTTTATACAAACGAAATGTTTATTTCGAATTATAGGGATAGCACGATCCGATAACGCAATGAATCGGCTCCCGGGCGAACCTATCATAGTGCCGAAAACCAGGAGTATTCACTATGGACGGTACCCCCGCCGCCGAACCCGAGCTGGACCTCGACTACCAGCTGGCCGACAACCTCACCCGCAGCTCCGGCCGCATCTTCCTGACCGGCACGCAGGCGCTGGTGCGCATCATGCTCACCCAGCGCCGGCTCGACCGCGAGCGCGGCCTGAACACGGCCGGTTTCGTCTCGGGCTACCGCGGCTCGCCGCTGGGCGGCGTGGACATGGCGATGTGGAAAGCCAAGAAAGCGCTGGACGACAACCAGATCAGCTTCCTGCCCGGCATCAACGAAGACATGGCGGCCACCGCCGTCATGGGCACGCAGCAGGCCGGCATGCGCGCCGACCGCAAGGTCGATGGCGTGTTCGCGATGTGGTACGGCAAGGGCCCGGGGGTGGACCGCGCCGGCGACGCGCTGCACCACGGCAACGCCGCGGGCGCCTCGCGCAACGGCGGCGTGCTGGTGGTGGTGGGCGACGACCACACCGCCGTCTCGTCCTCGATCCCGCACGCCAGCGAGGCCTCTCTGATCGGCTGGCAGATGCCCATCGTGCATCCCGCCTCGATCGACGAATACGAAACCTTCGCGCTGTGGGGCTGGGCCCTGTCGCGCCATTCGGGGACCTGGGTCGCGTTCAAGGCGGTGTCCGAGACCATCGAGAGCGGCCACTCCTTCACGCCGGCGCAGCCGGTCTCGTACGATATGCCGGCCGACCCGGACCTGCCGCCCGAATCGCTGGAATATTCGGCGCGCGATTTCCTGTCGCTGGCCGTCGAAACGCGCATGAACCTGCGCATGCGGGCGGTGGCCGCGTTCGCGCGCCGCCACAGCATCGACCGCCTGGTCTGCGCGGCGCCCAAGGCCGCCGTCGGCATCGTCACGGTGGGCAAGGCGCACCTGGACACCATGGAGGCGCTGTCGCGCCTGGGCGTGGACACCGTCACCGCCAACGCGCCGGTGCGCATCTACAAGCCCGGCCTGACCTGGCCGCTGGACGCGGAGCGCCTGCTGGCGTTCGCGCACGGCCTCTCGCACATCCTGGTGGTCGAGGAAAAAGGCGCGGTGGTCGAAAGCCAGATCAAGGACCTGCTATTCAATCTGCCGGACCGGCCCACGGTCATCGGCAAGAAGGGCTTCGACGGCGAACCCATGGTGCCCTCGGCCGGCCAGCTGCGCCCCTCGCTGCTGGCGCGCCCGCTGGCCGGCTGGCTCAGCCGCGCGGCCGGCCTGCCGCTGGCCGCGGACCTGGCCGCCTTCGAATGCCAGGCGCCGCTGTCCAACGACGCCGACGGCATGCGCCGCCGCCCCTATTTCTGTTCGGGCTGTCCGCACAGCACCTCGACCAAGGTGCCCGAAGGCAGCCAGGCGCTGTCCGGCGTGGGCTGCCACTACATGGCCGCCTGGATGGACCGCGACACCGGCGGCCTGACCCAGATGGGCGGCGAAGGCGTGGACTGGATCGGCCTGTCGCGCTACACCGAGATGCCGCACATCTTCCAGAACATGGGAGAAGGCACCTATTACCACTCGGGCTATCTGGCGATCCGCCAGGCCGTGGCCGCGCGCGCCAACATCACCTACAAGATCCTCTTCAACGACGCGGTGGCGATGACCGGCGGCCAGCCCGTCGACGGCCCGATCTCGGTGCCGCAGATCTGCCAGCAGCTGCGCGGCGAGAACGTGGCCCGCATCGTCGTCACCAGCGACGAGCCGGAAAAGTACCAGGGCGTGGACCTGGGGCCCGGCATCAAGGTGCACCACCGCCGCGAACTCGACGCGCTGCAGCGCGAACTGCGCGAGATCCCCGGCGTGACCGTGCTGATCCACGACCAGACCTGCGCCGCCGAAAAGCGCCGCCGCCGCAAGAAGAACCAGTTCCCCGATCCGGCGCGCCGCCTGCTGATCAACAGCGCGGTCTGCGAAGGCTGCGGCGACTGCGGCGTGCAGTCGAACTGCCTGTCGGTGGTGCCGCTGGAGACGCCCTACGGCCGCAAGCGCGCCATCGACCAGTCCAGCTGCAACAAGGATTACTCGTGCGTGGAGGGCTTCTGCCCCAGCTTCGTCTCGGTCATGGGCGGCAAGCCCAGAAAGAGCGCCGCGCCCAAGGCCGACCAGGACCGCCTGCAACAGCTGATCGCGCAACTGCCGCTGCCGGCCGTGCCGGCGCTGGAGCAGCCCTACCGCCTGCTGGTGGCCGGCATGGGCGGCACCGGCGTCATCACCATCGGCGCCATCGTGTCGATGGCGGCGCACCTGGAAGGCCTGTCGGCCGCCGTGCTGGACCTGACCGGGCTGGCGCAGAAAGGCGGCACGGTGGTCAGCCATATCCGGCTGGCCCCGGCCGGCGCGCCCGCCGGCCCGGTGCGCCTGGACTGGCAGCAGGCCGATGCCGCGATCCTGTGCGACCCGGTGGCCTCGGTGGCGCCGGATTCGCTGGGCGCGCTGCGCCGCGGCCACACCAAGGTCACCGTCAACACCTATGTGGCGCCGGTGTCCGAGTTCACGCGCAATCCGGACGTCGCCATGCGGCCCGAGGCGCTGCTGGCCAAGATCCGCCACGCGGCCGGCGAGGCCTGCACCGCCGAGATCGACGCGCACGCCGCCGCGCTGGCGCTGTTCGGCGACAGCATCCTGTCCAATATGTTCATGCTGGGCTATGCCTGGCAGCGCGGCGGCGTGCCGCTGTCGCAGGCCGCCATCTACCGCGCCATCGAACTGAACGGCGTGGCCGTGGCCGCCAACCGCGCCGCGTTCGACAACGGCCGCCTGGCCGCGCACCAGCCCGACGCGCTGGAAGGCGCGCTGCGCCCGCGCGCCGAGGTGGTGCAGCTGCACATGCCCGAGACCTTCGAGCGCGCCGTGGCGCGGCGCATCGAGGACCTGACCGCCTACCAGAACGCCGCCTACGCGCGCGAGTTCCAGGCGACGGTGGAGGCGGTGGCCGCGCGCGAGCGCGAACTGGCGCCCGACGCCCGCAGCCCGCGCCTGGCGCTGGCGGTGGCGCGCGGCCTGTTCAAGCTCATGGCCTACAAGGACGAGTACGAAGTCGCGCGGCTCTACACCGTCCCGGCCTTCCAGGCGCAGCTCGACAGCCAGTTCGAGGGCGACTACAGCCTGCGCTTTCACATGGCGCCGCCGATCTTCACCCGCAAGGACCCGCGCACCAGCGTGCCGCGCAAGGTCACGCTGGGCCCGCGCACCATGACCGCGCTCAAGGCGCTGGCGCGCCTGAAGGGCTTGCGCGGCACCTGGTTCGATCCGTTCGGCCGCACCGCCGAACGCAGGATGGAACGGGCGCTGATCGGCGAGTACCGCCAGACCGTGCAGCAGCTGCTTGCGGGCCTGAACCGGGACAATATCGGCCAAGCGGCTACAATCGCCGCCCTTGCGGAAACCATACGCGGGTACGGCCACGTGAAGGCGGCAAGCGTCGAAAAGTATCGGACCGAGTTAAGCCGGTTGATGCAAAGCTATACGGCGCCTGCCCCGCACGACATGCCCCTGCGCAAGACCGCATAAACGCTTGCTTTCAGCCGCAGCTTCCTGGGCGCGCCTTGCTGGGCGCGCCCAGTGCATTTGGTAACAACTTTTGTGAATCCCGTCTTATCTTCTTCTTGTCGCTGTCGCACTCGATCACTAGAATTAGTGTCCATCGAGGGATGCTACACTACATATTGTGGTCGCTTATGCGCTGATTCCCTTCAGCCACGCCATTTGGACTAGGCGTCCAAGCGTCGCGATTCCCCTCAAAAAGACCCGATTTCGTACCGGACATGACCCCGTCATGTCGTCATCTACGCGCTTTTCGCACAGGAGCTTCCATGCAGACTACGATCGCCTCTGTGACCCGGCCCACGGCCGTGCCGCCCTCGCAAACCGACTCCCCCGCCGCCGACAACGGGCAATGGGCCAGCTATAACCTGATCCGCCGCAATGGCTCGGTGGTCGGGTTCGAACCCAACAAGATCGCCATCGCCATGACCAAGGCCTTCCTGGCGGTCAACGGCGGCCAGGGCGCCGCGTCCGCGCGCGTGCGCGAACTGGTGGAATCGCTGACCTCGCAGGTCGTCAACGCGCTGGTGCGCAACCGCCCCGGCGGCGGCACCTTCCACATCGAAGACGTGCAGGACCAGGTCGAACTGGCGCTGATGCGCTCGGGCCAGCATGACGTCGCCCGCTCCTACGTGCTGTACCGCGAAAAGCGCACCCAGGAACGCGCCGCTGCCGCCGCCGCCGAAGGCCAGGAAAAGGCCGCCGCCGCGCCGCAGGAACACGCGCTGAACGTGACCGACGCCGGCGTGCGCCGTCCGCTGAACCTGGCCGAACTGCGCGCCACCATCGTCGCCGCCGGCGAAGGCCTGGCCGAATTCATCGACACCGAAGCGATCCTGAAGGAAACGGTCAAGAACCTGTATGACGGCATCCCCGTCGACGAAGTGTTCAAGTCCGCCATCCTGTCGGCGCGCGCGCTGGTCGAAAAAGACCCGGCCTACAGCCAGGTCACCGCGCGCCTGCTGCTGCACACGATCCGCAAGGAAGTGCTGGGCGAAGAAGTCTCGCAGGACGGCATGAGCACCCGCTACGCCGAATACTTCCCCACCTTCATCGCCCGCGGCATCGAAGGCGGCCTGCTGTCGCCCGAACTGGCCAGCTTCGACCTTGCCAAGCTGGGCCAGGCCCTGAACGCCAAGCGCGACCTGCAGTTCAGCTACCTGGGCCTGCAGACGCTGTACGACCGCTACTTCCTGCACATCCGCGGCACCCGCATCGAACTGCCGCAGGTGTTCTTCATGCGCGTGGCCATGGGCCTGGCGCTGCGCGAGACCGACCGCGAAGCGCGCGCCATCGAGTTCTACGAGATCCTGTCCTCGTTCGATTTCATGAGCTCGACGCCGACGCTGTTCAACTCGGGCACCCTGCACTCGCAGCTGTCGTCGTGCTACCTGACCACCGTCTCCGACGACCTGGAAGGCATTTACGACGCCATCAAGGAAAACGCGCTGCTGGCCAAGTACGCCGGCGGCCTGGGCAACGACTGGACCCCGGTGCGCGCGCTGCGCAGCCACATCAAGGGCACCAACGGCGAAAGCCAGGGCGTGGTGCCGTTCCTGAAGGTCGTCAACGACACCGCGGTCGCGGTGAACCAGGGCGGCAAGCGCAAGGGCGCCGTCTGCACCTACCTGGAAACGTGGCACCTGGACATCGAGGAATTCCTCGAACTGCGCAAGAACACCGGCGACGAACGCCGCCGCACCCACGACATGAACACGGCGAACTGGATTCCCGACCTGTTCATGAAGCGCGTCATGGAAAACGGCGAATGGACCCTGTTCTCGCCGTCGGACTGCCCTGACCTGCACGACAAGGTCGGCCAGGAATTCGAGCGCGCCTACCTGGGCTACGAAGCCCGCGTCGCCAGCGGCGAACTGAAGCTCTTCAAGAAGATGCCGGCCGTCTCGCTGTGGCGCAAGATGCTGTCGATGCTGTTCGAAACCGGCCACCCGTGGATCACCTTCAAGGATCCGTGCAACATCCGTTCGCCGCAGCAGCACGTGGGCGTGGTCCACAGCTCGAACCTGTGCACCGAGATCACGCTGAACACCAACGAATCCGAAATCGCGGTGTGCAACCTGGGTTCGGTGAACCTGGTCGCGCACATGAAGCCGGCCGCCGGCGGCGGTTTCGAACTCGACCACGAGAAGATCAAGCGCACGGTGCGCATCGCCATGCGCATGCTCGACAACGTGATCGACATCAACTATTACGCCGTCGACAAGGCCCGCAACTCGAACGCGCGCCATCGTCCGGTGGGCATGGGCATCATGGGCTTCCAGGACTGCCTGCAGATGATGCGCGTGCCTTACGCTTCGCAGGCCGCCGTCGAATTCGCCGACACCTCGATGGAAGCCGTGTGCTATCACGCGTACTGGGCTTCGAGCCTGCTGGCCGAAGAACGCGGCCGCTATCAATCGTATGAAGGCTCGCTGTGGTCGCGCGGCATCCTGCCGCAAGACACGTTGAAGATGCTGCGCGATGAGCGCGGCGGTCACGTCGACGTCGATGAGTCGAGCACGCTCGATTGGGATGCGTTGCGCGCGCGCATCAAAGAACACGGCATGCGCAACTCCAATTGCATCGCAATCGCCCCAACCGCGACTATTTCCAATATCATTGGTGTATCTGCGTGCATCGAACCCACTTTCCAGAACTTGTACGTCAAATCGAATCTCTCCGGC
>Ga0182742_1002839_pt1 | contig 18339 bp, 22 predicted proteins | sample eDN5th37CBELigMG_FD_128880 | JGI IMG/M metagenome (GOLD analysis project Ga0182742, IMG submission 128880) | Enriched Miracle-Growth compost microbial communities from Emeryville, California, USA - eDNA 5th pass 37_C BE-Lig MG (version 2)... ...
CTATCGGCTGTTAACCGATCGGTCGCAGGTTCGAATCCTGCCTGTGGAGCCAATGGAGAAGTACTCAAGTGGCTGAAGAGGCGCCCCTGCTAAGGGTGTAGGTCGCGTAAGCGGCGCGAGGGTTCAAATCCCTCCTTCTCCGCCATTAATGGCCCGTTGGTCAAGCGGTTAAGACACCGCCCTTTCACGGCGGTAACACGGGTTCGAATCCCGTACGGGTCACCATTTTTATAGAGTGGAATTAACGCAACTTATTATGGAGGATTAGCTCAGCTGGGAGAGCACCTGCCTTACAAGCAGGGGGTCGGCGGTTCGATCCCGTCATCCTCCACCAATTTTTCATGTTTAAACTAAACATCATTATATGGTCCGGTAGTTCAGTTGGTTAGAATGCCTGCCTGTCACGCAGGAGGTCGCGGGTTCGAGTCCCGTCCGGACCGCCATAAATAATTTTGGGCTATAGCCAAGCGGTAAGGCAACGGACTTTGACTCCGTCATGCGTTGGTTCGAATCCAGCTAGCCCAGCCATTTTGAGCCATTAGCTCAGTCGGTAGAGCATCTGACTTTTAATCAGAGGGTCGAAGGTTCGAGTCCTTCATGGCTCACCATTTTCAACTAATAATATGCGGGTGTGGCGGAATTGGCAGACGCGCTAGACTTAGGATCTAGTGTCTTTGACGTGGGGGTTCGAGTCCCTTCACCCGCATCTTTAGTGTTTGCGGTCGTGGCGGAATGGCAGACGCGCTAGGTTGAGGGCCTACGTGTTCGGTTTCAGGAAGCACAAACTTACATATAAATCAATGTTATCAATGAATCTCACGATTTTTCGTGGGATTTTTTTGTTAGATTTTTCGACCTCGAGACTAGTACGTCAATCTAGTTACGGAGGGATAAAAATGAGCAGAGTAAGAATTGGAAAACTTACTGAAGAACAAAGAGATCTTATTAAAAAAACACAAAAAATTAATGACGAAATTGCTATCAAAGAATTCATCAAAAGTAGGACATTAAAAAATGTTAGACCAACTACAATTAGATATTATGAAGATGTATTTCATGTAATGAGAAGAGATTTTGATAAGCTTGGAATAAACAAACAACTTATAGAAGTTGATGAAGAAGATATTAAAACCATGATTGAACTTTGGCAGCATAAATTAAAAGTAACTTCAATCAATAGTAAAATCAGAGGCATACGACCTTTTTACTCATTCTTAAAAGATAAAGGATGGATTAAGAAAAATCCTATTGAAAAAATTGAACTTCTAAGAGATAGGTCTGTTATTAGAGAAACATTAGAAAATCATGAAATCAAAAAAATATCCAACTACTTTAAAAACCAGGAATCATTTACAGCTTATAGAAATTTGGTTATCTTTCAACTTCTTTTAGACACCGGAATTAGAATTAATGAATGCTTAAATATCAGAAGAAATGATATTGATGGTAAGAGGTTAGTTGTTGTTGAATCGAAGAACTTACAACAAAGAATTGTTTTCTTATCTGAGCGAATGATTACAACTTTAAAAGCCTACATAAAATTAATCTCCGAATTTGATCTACATCATGATTATATCTTTATAAACCAAGACAAAGGTAGGTTAGCTCAAAGCACATATCAAGAACAGCTTAGGGAGGCTGCTAGAGCTGTTGGAATTAAAAAACAGGTTAGTCCCCACGTTTGTCGTAGAACGTTCGCTAAACGGGCTGTAATGCGTGGAATGGACCCATTTACATTACAAGTACTTCTCGGACATTCTACTTTAGAAGTAACAAAACGATACGTCCAAATTTATGGACAAGATTTAGAAAAGCAAGCTCAAAAGAAAGAGGATTTCTCTGATCTATTTTAAATATAAAATCTGAATATTTAGATTACTTATATTTACTTTATCTGGAAATCGTGTTATAATTACTTTAGTGCTTTAGAGCATTAAAGGATTTTAAAAAATAAAAACCTTATCGGTCAATGGGATTGCGGCCCTACGATAAGGTTCTCAATACAACTCACAAGGAATTGTTATTTATATTTATTATATGATACTTTTCCTTGTGTTTCAAGGGGGAAAGTATAAGATGTTGATTAATGGTAAAACAGAAGATTTAATGAAGTATAGCAAGGGATCTTACGACAAAGAGAGGTTTATTTTAAAGACAATCGAAAACTGGGAGCTAACAGAGAAGCAAAGGTACATGACATACCTTATTGCAGACTTGGCAGTAAATGCTAATGGAGTTTTTTCAGTTTCCAATAATTCATTTAGAGAAATGTTTGAAAGAAGATTTAAAATGACTGTAAGTCGTTCGACAGTTATTAGATTCTTCCAACTGCTTGAAGAGTTGGGCTTATTAACTGTGCATGAAGCTAGAAGGAAAAATCGCAAGCAATCCGCCAATATTTTCATCATGGAACCAATCAAAAATGAAAATGAAATTCTACATGATACACCAGATGAAACACCAGAAGAAACGCTCAATGATACTCTCAATGAAACACATAACATAGATATAAACATAGATTTAAACATAGATTCTAATATATCTCTAAATAATATTGTTAACAATTTGTTAACAAGCAAACAAGAAATAATTGATAATTTGATTTTAGAATACATGAATAAAGGTTTATCAAAACAAGTATGCTTTATGGTTCTTAAAGAAGTAGAAAGAAATCCTGATATTAAGAACTTTGGAGCTTATTTTAGGACTGCTCTTGAAAACACTTTATACAGACATAATGTAAAGCATGGATATATAGATCCTTATGAAAGATTTAAGGAAAGAGTTGGAAATACTAAAATACCATTTTATAACTGGTTGGAGGATGATTCAGATGATGAAGATGAGTTCAAAGGAAGTTTTAGAAATTATTAAGAACATGGAAGTCTCCGAGAAATGGAAGCTTCTTAATGAGCTGTATCATTTGCATTACGACAAAAGAGGTTCTAAGAAAGCAGAAATTAAATATTAGCTTTACATTTCATTTTTGTACGATATAACTTCTATAAAAATAATTATGGAGGTATCGTACAAATGGAAGGAAAAGAATTAGGAAAGAAAATTGAAGAGCTAAAGAGAATTAGGAAAATTCGTGGTTATTGCTGGGAAGTCATGGAGAGAAGAAAGCAAGACGAAATATATTATAAAGCTGATGAATTAGACATGAAGCTTAATCAAAAATTCGGAGACATTCTAGAAGAAATCGGATTTTTTGATGGTAAAATTAGTTCGATTGACCTTTCATGAATAAAAAGATAAAAATCACATGAATATTTATACAAAAACTATACATTTTATGAATATCTATACAATGGAAATGTATTAACCGCAACACTCTATACAGTCATATACAGTCATATTAAGAAATTACGTTTATAAAGTAGGCCTATGATTAGTTAATAAGGTCGCGAAAATTAACAACGCTGTTAACGCTGTTTTAGAGTAGTATAATTTTTGGAACTTAAGGTAGTATAAATTTTATTTAGACCAGTATAAAAATTATATTAGACGAGTATAAATTTTATAATACTCCAGTATAAGATTTATACTCTAATTATCTTTATAATTAACTTTATAATTAACTTAATATAATTAACTTGATTATATGCCGAAAGGTAAACCTTTCGTCATAAAAAATATTTCAAAAGTAGTTTACGTTTTATACAGGCAAGATATAAATATTATGTGATTCAAATCACAATATATTTATATAACGGAGGAAATATAAAATGAATGGAAATAAACTAAGCTACTTTGAAGTATATTATGATATGTTTACTGACGAAAGGACAAAATCTTTAAAAGCAAATGGAATTGTTCTTTATTCTATGATGGCTAATCAAGTAGGATTATCTAAGAGACCAGAAAACATAAAACAATATACAGATGAAAATGGACAAGTATTCATTCTTTTTACAGAAGCTCATGCAAAAGAAAAATTAGGCATAAGTAAAGGAACTTTTTTCAAATTAAAAAAACAATTAAAAGATTTAGGTTTAATAGATTACGAGGAGCAAACTAATAAAAAAGATGGAATAAGCACTCCGATCTATGTGACTCCATATGAAATTTGGAAAAAGGGAAGTAGCAGACAGTTAGAGGAAGAATTTGAATACCCTGATTTTGATTAAAATTTACTGAATATTCAGTTTAAGTTTTTATTATTCAAGATAAAATAATTATATAAAATAATTAATCAAAATTGGAGGAATTCAATTTATGAATATATTAGAACAAGTAAAACAAGCTCGAAAAGAAGTTTTGGAAGCAAAGAAGTTAGTCAATGGAGAAAAAATGAGCTTATTAGAAAGCGTAATGTCCTCAGGATTTATTTATGAAGGAAATGATTATTTGGGACTATACGAACATTTGAGAAAAGCTGTTAAGCAACCAAAACAAAAAAGAGATGTAATGTTTAAAGACGTTGAAAGTTGGATTCCAAGTCTTGAGAAGTACATCGAGCTTTTAAAAGAAGAAAAGAAATTTTATGAAGAACTTTATAAAAAACAACAATCAGGCAGCCAATAAGGTTGCTTATTTTTTTGAAAAAATTTTGATTTCTCTTTTACGTTTTCAGATTGAGCTGATATAAAAGTATTAAATAAATAACGGAGGTAGTTAAATATGGCTCGACCTTTAAAGAATATAGATGAACAAATTAAAAAATTACAATCTGAAGCTTGGTCTCTTGCTGAACAATGCGACACTAATCAGCTTAAATTAAAAGATAGATTAATGGAATCTGGTATGGTTCTTGAGGAAGCTGAAATGCTTAGAAAACTGTTTGAAGATGATACTAACGAAGAAGTTAAAAAAGAGTATGTTATGCTACTTAATCTAATGATCAGATTCTATAAGAAACATTCAAATACTTTACAGGTGTTGATGTAATATGTTTGTTCCAGTTGATAGACATGGTTTCGGTCAAAGAATTGACGTTAAGCCCATTAGAAAAGATAAAGTAGAATATGTAAAAGTAAAAGCTGTTCCAGAACCCGAAAACGAGAATGTTAAACGAGCAAGAGAAATTTGGAACAAGCTAAAAGAAAAATAAAATTTTTGCATAAAAAAGCAAATTTTCGTCTAGTAAGTTCTTCTTGTATATATATATTAATAGAGAGGTAGTTTAGTGAGTTTCCTCCAACTACCTTTTGCTTCTAAATTTTTTGATTTGAAAGTTTCTCCTTTATAATGCTTTTAAATTCATTTTCGTTTGGGTGCTTTGATTTTTTAATATCATAGCTTTTTCCATTTCTCTTTATACCATATTTCTTTTCTCCGATTTAGATAAAGCACCCAGACAACCTTTTTTCGAATTATTATTTGTGTTCTTTTGAACACAATTCATTTATATCACCATTGTACCAATTGTCATATGCTACCCCCATTGCTTGTTGAAGTCATTTGGCATACTAAATTTACCTCCTAAAAGCTATATAATGATTTATAAAATGGTAATTTTACGTACAAGGCATTAAAGCATTAAAGCACGCAAGCATATGTAAATTCCTCATGAAGAGTCGAATCTATTTCGGCTCTTTTTCTTTTTGTAAATAATTATTTTTTATATATATTGAACTGCTTTATAGCAGTTAAAAAAATTAAAAACGGAACACGTTCTTTTTTGAGGTTTTTAGTTTTTCTTCTACTAAACTAAGCAGTATCGTCATCAGGATCTGAGGTATTTCGAGAGTGAAAGGGAGTCCATGGTTCGGGGTTCATTCCTCGAACCAAACTATTGTACTTAACTGTATGAGAAAAGTTGAATTTTAAGCCTTATCAAATCACTCAAGTAGCCAGATTAATTTCTGGCTCATTTATTTTTTTGGCTATTTTTAGTTTTGCACATAGAAACAAAAACAAGGAGGTAAGCAAATGGGATTATTCACTGTTGGAAGACCTAAGCCAGAATATGAACAAACTTTCAATTCGGCTACAGTCCATTCTTCAGCTCCACCAGAATTAATTTCTGAAGATGAAGCTTTAAAAATCCCAGCTGTACGAGCATCAGTTGAATTGATTGCTGATTCAATCTCGACATTGCCAATCTATCTTTATCAAGATGCCACTAACAACGATATAACAAAGATAGAAGATGATGATCGAGTAAATAAATTAAATCATGATGCTAATAGATTTGATACAGCTCAAACAATCAAAAAGAAAGTTGTTAAAGACTATTTGCTTCATGGTAAAGCTTTCATCTTTAAGAAAGAGGGCGCCCTATATTATTTAGAAGCCAAAAACATGAGAGAAGAAAAATATACTGAAGATAGTATTGTTCCAAGTCGTATTGAATATGAGTACATTGGTTTGAACGAATCAGTAAGAATTGATGTAGAAAACTTGATTATTATTGATTCTGGTTCAAATGGAATTTTATCCGATGGAGGAACAATTCTTCAGAATGCTAGCAAGCAAATTGAGTATTCAACATCTTTGCTTCATAATTCAGCAGTTCCAGTTGGTATGGTAAAGGCTGCTTCAAGATTAACTCAAACTGCAATCGATAGATTAAAAGCAAGTTTCGAGAAGATTTATTCAGGAACAAAGAATGCTGGTCGTACCATGATTCTTGAAGAAGGTATGGATTACAAACCTCTGTCATTGAAGCCTGATGAACTTCAATTAACTGAAGCTAGCAAACAAACAATTTCAGAAGTTGCTAGATTATTTAATATTCCAGAATCTCTAATCAACAGCGATGCTAATAAGTATGCAAGTTTGGAACAAAACACAGTTCAGTTCCTACAGAATACTTTGCTACCAATTATAACTCAAATTGAAAGCGCTTTCGATAAGTATCTATTAGATGATTTCGAAAAACAACTTGGTTATTACTTTAGATTCGACACTTCTGAAATTATTAGAACTACTGAAAAAGAAAAGATTGAAACTGTTGCTAAAGGCCTTAAAGAAGGTCTTTTTTCATTTAATGAAGCTAGAGCAAAACTGGATCTTCCAAAAGAAGATAAAGATTTCAGATTACTTGGTATTGGACATGTAGTAGTTTATGACGATGGCCAAATGGTATTTCTAAACCTTGGTCAAGATTCATCAGAAAAACAGGAGGTGGAAGAATCAAATGAATAAACAAGAACGCATTGATTATTTGAAAAATGAGATTAATAAGAAGCTAAACCAGCTTCAAAAATTTAAAGAAGTTAGGTCAATGAGTTCATCTGATAAAGAGCTTTTCGATGTTGAAGTTCGAAAAGTCGAAAACATGATAGATGAACTTGAAAAATTAGAAAAAGAAGAAAGAGGAGATATTGATATGGAAAAGAAAATTGAAAAACGAAGTGAACAATATGTAGCTTTAGATAGTTACCTACGTAATGGTGAAACTCGTAATCTACAAACTACAGCCGATGGACAAGTTTTAATTCCAGAAAACGTTCATAATACTATCGTTAAGAAAATGGAAGAAACTTCTCCAGTATTTGCTAAAGCTCGTAAGATCAATTCAGTAAATGGTTCTCTAAAAGTAGCTCGTGAAAACATTGAAGATCTTGCAACAATGGTTTTCGTTGGTGAAGGTTTAGACGTTCCGTTTGACAAAATTAGTTTTGATTTCGTTAAATTGGAACAAAAACGTGTTGGTGCTGCAATTTCATTAACTAACCAACTTCAACTAGACACAGCTATTGATATTGTAGATTATTCAGCAGATTTGTTATCTCGTCGATTAGCAAAAGCAATTGAAAAGTCTGTTTTAACTGGTAACACTGATGTGGAATTCCGAGGCATCATTCATGATGTAGATGTTAAAGCTGTAACATTTACTGGGGTAGCATCAGATGTTGATATGGAAAATTTACAAGAACTATATCTTGCAATCCACCCAGACTTCTTAACTGGTGCTGGTTTCGTAATGCAACGCAACTTCTTTAATGCTATTGCTAAGAAGAAAGATACTAACGGTCATTTCTACTTACAAAACGGCATTGTAAATGGTAAGTTCCAATATACTTTATTTGGTCTACCAGTTGATGTTACTGATGCACTTCCAGACAACACTCCAGTTGTATTTGGTAACATTGAAGAAGCTTATTCAATTATGATTAAGAAAGGTATGGGAGTTACTCATGTAACTGCTGATACTACAAATGCTCTTCGTGGTAGCCGCCTAGTTGTTATGGATGCATATATGGACGGAGCAGTTGTAAATCCACAAGCTGTTGCTAAATTAGTTTTAGCTTAATATGTGAAATTCTTCACGAACTAAAGAGTCAGAATCTTCGGATTTTGGCTCTTTTATTTTTATCAATTAATGAAATGAGGTTGAAATAAATGAGCAAGATTTCCGGAATGAAAGTTAAGTTATTTATTAAAGATGCTACTACTGGGAAAATTCTCGCGGGGCAAAGGAATGCTACGTTAAATAGATCAGCAGAAAATATCGATGCGACTTCTAAGGATACTGAAGGATTCTGGCAAGAAAGTATTCCTGGTTTCAAATCTTACAGTATTGATGCAGATGGTGCTTATGTTCAAAATGACGAAGCATATAAAATCCTTGAAACAGCTTATCTAAATTCTGAAAACGTTGATGTGTATTTAGAAATGCCATCTGGAACTAAATACGAAGGAAACTGCACTATCACAGACTTCAGTCTTGAGTTCCCATATGACGACTTAGTTACTTACTCTATTTCTCTTCAAGGAAATGGCCCTCTAGTAGTAACTGAAGCAGTTTAAAAATGAGCCAAGGAATTTTTCCTTGGTTCTTTTAAAAAAGGTGATAAGAAAATGAATCCTGGAAAATTAAATAAAAAAATTGAAATTATGGAACTTACTCAAGTATCTGATGGTTCAGGTGGATATGAAAATATTTTAACTTCTGTTATGACAGTTTGGGCAAACATAAGACCTGTTTATGGTAGAGAAAAATGGCAAGCTCAACAAGCTCAAGCTGAAATATCTCATAAGGTTATTGTTAGATATTCACCTAAAATAAATCGAGCTCAAGTAATTTCATATAACAACAAGATTTATGACATTCAGTATCTAATTAATATAAACGAAGAAAATAGATTTTTGGAAATTCAAGTATTAGAAAGACAATAGGGTGATATTCAATGGCAAGAGTAGTAGTTAAAATTGAAGGTGGACGTGAGACTGTTCGTAACATAAATGCTTTTGAAATGAAGAAAAAGCAAGATGCAGCCAATGTTGTTAAACAACATGCAAAGAATGTTAGAACAGCAGCAAAGAAAAGAGTTCCAGTTTCACCTGCTAATAGAAAGAAGAGTTCAGGTAGACCTGGAGATTTGAAAAGAAGTATTGGATATAGAACGTTTAATGATGGGCTATCTGCAGTAATATACCCCAAGAAAAAGAAAGCACCTCATAGACACCTAGTCGAATATGGTACAGGTCCTCGTTATCAGAAGAAGTCTGGCAGATATGTTGGAAGAATGTCAGCACAACCGTTTATGGAACCGGCAGAACGTTCTCAAGAATCATCTTATAATAATGCTATGAAAAAAGTATTCGAAGGTGATCGGACAGAAGTATAGAAAGGAGTGGAATGTAATGGAAGTTATTGAAGTTGAATATGAACCAACAGCACATGATAAAGCAAGATACTTACATTTATTACGAGAAGATATTGGTGAGGAATCATTTAGAATTGCTTTAGCAAAGGTTTATGCAAGACATTTGATTGAATTAAAACAAACATTAGGTAAGAAGGTTGTTCGTGAAGACATACTATTCTTTGTGAATATGATACTGAAAGAGAATGGTTGTGAGGAAGTAAGTTACAACTTAATTAGAAAGGTAGAAGAAAGTATCGCCCATTAGTTTTGAAAAAACCTCTCTCTATACCATAATAACCCCCCGCGGTCTATTTTTTCTGACGTTACCTTTTCACTCGGCTCACGTCGTTTTCAGAAAGGAGCTGATAGAATGAACAAGAAAATGCCTGGACTTCATAAAGACAGTAATGTTACACGTGCAAAACGTAAACAAGAAGAAGCAGAAGAATTCAAGAAGAATCTACCTCAAACAGACTTCAATGAAATTCCTCAAGGATTATTTTTACGAAATGAATTGATGTATAAAGTTTTAGTAAAAGAACTTGAAAAGCTTGGAGTTCATCATTTGGCTGGCATTGATAAGTTTAGCTTAGTACAAGTTGCTAATACATTTGATTTACTGAATGAAGCAGAAAAAATTATTGCTCGTGATGGAATGACACAAGAACTTATGACTCGTGAAGGAGCAGTAAAGGTTATTCCAAACCAAATGTTACAGCAACGAAATACACTTCTAAACACTTTAAATTCTCAGCTCAGAAACTTACAACTAGACCCAGCTAGTCGTCGTGAATTAATTGAAGTAGTAAGTAATGACATTTCGAATATGAAACTAGATGATGATGATGAAGCTTTAATCGAGCTACTGATGGAAGGTGCTAACTAATGTTTGAAAAAGAAACTGAACTTCTTTCAAAAGCTAAATCGTTAAGTCAAAAGGAAGCTCTTTCTACCATGCTCAAAAATCCAGAAATATTAGATCCACTTCTTTATACATTATTTACTTGTGATGCTAATGTTTCTGAAATTCTTCCTCACGATAAATACTGTCTGCAGATGAAGAAGAAGGCTTTTAAATCCAACAATAAGAAGTTACTGAAGATGGTAGAAGAATACGAAGGAAAGATATAAAAAAGGCAGTCGTATCAAATAAAAGATATGGCTGCCTAGCTGTTTTTAATATATTGAATTAGATAATTAAAGCTAACTATTTTCCAGATTTTCTTCTATTATCATCTACACAGAGCATTTGGCAATTCTCTGCGATGGTTTTGCCCCCTTCATGCCAAGGGGTAATATGGTCTGCTTCCATTTCATTTATTTCAAAATGCTCACCGCAGACGACACAAATTCCTTTTTGCCTTTCGTATGCTTCACGTTTTTGATTATCACTAAACGCTCGTATATTTAAATGTTTCTCTTTTCGTGTCAATACGTAAGAATAGATTCCTTTTTTATTTGTTACGTCCTCATCTAGCATTAATTTTGAAATTTCATCCTCTAGTGTTGCGGTATCGAAATTATAGTCTTTAAACTCATTGTATAATGGTCCCCATGGGATACCCTTCATTTCTTTTCGATATTTTGGAAATACTGCCTTAACCCAGTTGATTACACTCTGAAAATACAACCATAATTCATTGGCATTAGGATCATGTTGATGTTGTGCCATGTATTCTTCTATTTTATTATTATTTATCCACTTAATTGCTGTTTCTAAATAATCCTGCCTTATAGGTGTGCCATTTAAATATTTTCCACCAATTTGATAGGCAGCACAGCCTGTTTTACTAAAATATCTTTTTGCATCGGTTACCCATGAACCATGATATACTGCATTCCTTAATTCTTGTTGAGTTAATTCTTCCCCAGCAATATTTATGGTTTTAAACCATTCTAACTTTTCACTATCTGTACCACTGCAAACATATACCATCAATTCATAGTTTAATATTTGTTCCTTCTCATCTTCCTGTAAATTATGAAAATACAAATTATTAAATGAGAAATCTTTATTAACATATTGACATATAGATATAGTTCTCTGTTGTCCGTCTATAATTTCATAATCTCCATTCTCTCTGACAGCCCAATACATTACATTCAGAGGAAAACCTTTTTTAACGGTATCAATTACTGCATTTCTTTGAGTGTCATTATAAACAAATTCTCGTTGAAAGGCTGGTCTAATATCTAGTTTACCATCATATCCAACAACTCCACTTTCATCATTGTCTTGATAGCCTTTAGACAGTTCACGAATTGTAACCTTCCTTAATTCTATTTCCAATTACTTCACCACTTTCTTATTTTTAATGAGAACACGAGCATATACGATTTTTAAAGGCTTATCAGCATTATCTGCTGTATAATATATACCGTCTGGTACTTCATCTAGTGGTAATGTTGCCCTTGTGTTCACTTTACTTCCATTTGAAATTGAGCCATCTTTATTTATTTGTTTTGGATTTATATATTTTTTTGTCGGATGCGCAATTTTTTCAAATTCCTCTCTACCTGAGGTAAATCCTATGATTTCAAATTGTTCAGGGTTATATTTATCGAGAAAAGTGATAGGTACGCCCATTAAACCTTCGTAATCCATAGGTATTTCTGTTGCCTTATCAACATTAATCGCATCATAATTATCATACTTTGGATACTCTTCTTCGTTATAGGTCTTATATAAAATTAGATCCTCGGACCTTTTTGCGATGTCTAAATTTGTATACCAATATGTCCTCGCCGTTTCAAATAAAGTACCATCAGGTTGATAAAAATATCGTGTTGTATTATATCCAAGCCATAATTTGTTTTCTTTTATTAAAGGAAAAATTTCCTTATAGGTAATCGCATTTACATTTCCTATAATCAAAAATTTCTTATCATATTCTACTAACTGTGCAACATATTCTCTAAATAGTGAAAATGGTGGATTAGTTACCACTATGTCAGCTTCTTTTAATAAATCAATACATTCCTCACTCCTGAAATCCCCGTCCCCTTTCAAATAATTCACACCAATATTTTCAACTGTAGGTACAGTACCACCGTCTTTTTCACCTTCATATTCCAAGTATATTGCCTGTTCAGAGTCGTTTTGACTAAACAAATCCATATCTTGGTTTTTATAACATGTAGTTATTAATTTTTTTAGCCCTAAATTTTCAAAATTATAAGAGAAATAATGAAAAAAGTTACTTACCCTGGGATCATCACAATTACAATACACTACTTTATCTTTAAAGTGATGTCTATAATGCTTTAATTCTCGCTCGATATCAGCTAATTGTGTATAAAACTCATCATTTTTTGTTGTTTTTGCTTTGTGTAAATTACTAGCCATTTAATACACCTCTTGTTTATCTAGTTCTCCGTTCATCTATTATATGAAAAAATATAATTCAATTTAATTATACCATTTTACAGAAAAGGGTACAGGATTTACTGACATTTAATTACCATGTGATTCTAATCATGAAACTAAGTTAATCCAACACTATAATTATTTTACCTATCTAATAGTTTTAAAGTAAATATTAATATCTAAATAATAGTATGATAGTATTTAACTATTAGAATATTACTATAATACAGAGGAGTAGGGCAATTTGAGTTCGGAAAAAATAATTAGGCTAGTGGATTTAACTGCAACAAATGCTATTGAATTTTGTAACAATGAGTATGATTTCGAAGGGGTAAAAGAGGTAGTTTTTGACCATCAATTTTTAGGGACAGTAGAGCCATTTGGTATGTTACTTGCGGGTTCGAAAATTAGAGAAATTTACCATGAATATAAAGATGTGATAGATTTCAGTGACAAAAATTATAAGCACAATGATTATGCGGCACATATGGGTTTCTTTCAAAGTGTATACCAAGACTATGGAAATAAACCTGGTGAAGCTAACGGGAGTTCCACTTATGTTCCAATTACCCAATTAGATGTAAGAAAACTAAAATTAGAATCATATGAAAAATCAGAAGTAGTACAAGAAACCATTGAAAGGAAATCTATTGAACTAGCAAGAGTACTTTCAAGAGGTAATATTAAATTAAGAAAAATTTTATCCTATTCTATTAGAGAACTTATGAGAAACATTGTGGAACATAGTGAATCAAAATCAATTTGGTTTGCTGCTCAATATTGGCCAACTAAAGATAGAGTAGAAATATCTATTTTGGATGAAGGGGTAGGCATAAAACAAGCTTTGTCCTTTAACCCGAATTTAAGAATCAAGAATGATAAAGATGCATTGCTACTTTCTATTGAACCGGGTATTTCAGGAAAGGCATTTAAATATAAAGGTAAAATGAGGAAGCAAGAAGATACAATTTGGCAAAACTCGGGTTATGGTTTATATGTTACAAGTGAGATTTGTCAACTTGGTGGTGACTTTTTAATTTGTAGTGGTAATAATGCAGTAATTATTAGAAATAATGACCATGATGTCAAAGAAACGAACTTTAAAGGCACAGCGATCAGAATGCGATTGAAAGTATCGCGAATAAATTCAATTGATGGAGATCTTATAGACACCATAGTTAAACGAGGAGAGCAAATAGCAAAAGCAAACTCAGAGCGCTCCATAATAAGTGCTTCAAAGGTATCTAGAATGTTAACAGTAACTAAAGATTGAATTATAATACTTAGATGAAAAATAAATTATTAATGTGTTATAAAATCTAAATTTTATTATAAAGAAAATAACCTTGATTCTTTTCATGGTTATTTTCTTTTTTATATCATCCAAAAATACTTAAAATCCATATTTTGCTATTTTCTCTTTAACTGTCTTTTGTTTTACTTCATTAATATATTTATCTACACACCATTCTGAACAAAACTTTTTTCCATAGATCTGCTTATGGTAACTTTGAGCAACCCAGTATCCTTCCTCTGTTTTAGTGGGAATTTTATTTAAGCAATTAGTGCAATTTATTGTATAATGTCGCTGTAAATCTGTTCTAAATAGCTTTTTAATGGGTTCACCAATACTACACTCTTCAAAAGTTAAATCAACATCGTAGTAGATTTGATTAAGTGTCCTTTTTCTGTATTCTTCTTCACTTATACTCATGTAAGCCTTTGATAATCCCTCAATAAGCTCCTTCACTTCGTTCAAATTCAGTTCTTCGTTTAATCTATTAAAAACTCTTAAACCACCAGTAGGTTCATCATGATAAACATGAAAACAGGAGTTTCTTGATTCAAAAATATCTTTATCAACATTATACTTATAGGTTGTCATAATAAAGTCACATCCAATATATTTGATAACTGTATTTTACATTATTATAAAATAAAAATTTTATTTTACATTTTAGATTAACACGATATAAAAATATCGAGGTGATTTTTATGTACAGATTTGTTTATATGACTACAAACAAAATTACTGGAAAGAAGTATATTGGAAAACATACCACCAATGATCTGAATGATGGATACTTTGGAAGTAATGAAAAATTGCTCGAGGATATTAAAACTTTAGGAAAAGAAAACTTCAAAAGAGAGATATTAGAGTTTGCTCAAACTGCCAATGAACTAACTGCCAAAGAATCTTATCATCTAAGAAAAAATAAAGTTGTTGAAAGAGAAGACTTCTATAATGAAACATATGTTGCTTCAGGAGGAAGGGTTCCATTTGAAACATGGTCTCCAGAACGATATCAGAAATATATTGAACATCAAAGGAAAGTTCAGACTGGAAAGAAAAGAAGTCAAAAGACAAGAGAAAGAATTAGTAAAAATAATGTTGGCTTCAAAGGAAAAAATCATACAGAAGAAAGCAGAAAGAAGATAAGTGAAGTGATGAAAAATAAGTATGTAAACAAAGAAGCAAGATTAAGGCTTAGTCAAATTAATTTGGGTTCTAATAATCCAAGTTCAAAAGCTGTTCTTCTTATTAATAAGGATATGGAAGTTGTGAAGAAATTTGGAGCTAAGTATATCGCAGAGGAATGGTTCTATGAACAAGGTTATTGTAATTCAAGAAGTAGAGCTCGATATATTTTGAAGCCTTATATAGAAGAAAAGAGATTATGGAATGATATGTATTACTTCATATTAGAAAGAGAATACAACAGCTTTATTTTGGAAAAAATTTCATCTTAAAAAGTCTGTTGACTTCCGCCAACCCCGCTGATATAATAATCTAGCGACGGAGAAAAACGAGGTCGTTGAGAAAACATTGATACAGCTTGCGGTCGTGGCGGAATGGCAGACGCGCTAGGTTGAGGGCCTAGTGGGGGCAAACCCCTTGGAGGTTCAAGTCCTCTCGACCGCACCATAAACGCGGAAGTAGTTCAGTGGTAGAACACCACCTTGCCAAGGTGGGGGTCGCGGGTTCGAATCCCGTCTTCCGCTCCATTAAAATGCCGGGGTGGCGGAACTGGCAGACGCACAGGACTTAAAATCCTGCGGTAGGTGACTACCGTACCGGTTCGATTCCGGTCCTCGGCACCATCTTTTATTCATTTCAAGTTGAATGTTAACAAATGCGCCCGTAGCTCAATTGGATAGAGCGTCTGACTACGGATCAGAAGGTTATGGGTTCGACTCCTTTCGGGCGCGCCATCGTTTCGGGAAGTAGCTCAGCTTGGTAGAGCACATGGTTTGGGACCATGGGGTCGCAGGTTCGAATCCTGTCTTCCCGACCAGTTATTATAACTAGTTGCATCATGTTCATGGGGCCTTAGCTCAGCTGGGAGAGCGCCTGCCTTGCACGCAGGAGGTCAGCGGTTCGATCCCGCTAGGCTCCATATATATATGGAGGAATACCCAAGTCCGGCTGAAGGGATCGGTCTTGAAAACCGACAGGGGTGTCAAAGCCCGCGGGGGTTCGAATCCCTCTTCCTCCGCCATATTTACCTTGATAATACTATTATTTGGTCCGGTAGTTCAGTTGGTTAGAATGCCTGCCTGTCACGCAGGAGGTCGCGGGTTCGAGTCCCGTCCGGACCGCCATTTTCATTTAATAAAGTATTATTTAGTGCGGGTGTAGTTTAATGGTAAAGCCTCAGCACGAGTAAAACATCCACGAATCACCTACGAGTTGCTTCGACGCATATAGCTTCTTTGAATATGCTAGAAGAGGAAGAAGCATGTTAGGCCAATGAAACGGTTTATAACTGAATTTAATTAAAAATTAAAATGCGGGTGTAGTTTAATGGTAAAACCTCAGCCTTCCAAGCTGATGTCGTGGGTTCGATTCCCATCACCCGCTCCAACATAATAGGGGCCTATAGCTCAGCTGGTTAGAGCGCACGCCTGATAAGCGTGAGGTCGATGGTTCGAGTCCATTTAGGCCCATTTTTATTTTGTCTTTACCTAAATACATAACTAAAACAGTGCTTTTTCTTAAATGAGAGGCACTGTTTTTTCTGCTTATTTTACATTCAAACATATTAGAATAGATAAAATTGGTAAATGCCTATTTGTAAATATTTAGGATATTATAGAAGCTCGATGTAAAACTACAATTAAGTAATAAATTTTATAATGAGGTGTTTTACATTGGATCAACGAAGAAACATAAAACTAACTTCATCTGAAATAGCAACTTTATGGACTACCTATATGAGTGATAGTGCTTCTATTTGTATTCTTTCCCATTTTTTTGAGACTGTGGAAGACCAAATAATTAAGGATGAAATAAGTTTTGCTATAAATGTTTCAAAAAGTCATATTAATAATATTTCAAAAATATTCAACCAGGAAAATTACCATGTCCCTATTGGCTTTGATAAGAATAATGATGTTAATAATCATGCTCCTAGGATTTTTTCGGACTCGTTCTATCTCTATTTTCTTAGAAACATGGCAGCAGGCGGTTTAGCAAATTACGCAATGGCCTTGAATCTAAGTACGCGTAAAGACATTATTGATGTTTTTAGTGAATGTGTAAAACAATCAGTCGATATGAAAAAGCGAATAACGGATGTCATGTTACATAAAGGTCTTTATATTAAACCACCCTATTTAGACTATATAGAAAAGCCATCTTTTGTTGATAATGAAAGTTTTTTACGTGGCTGGTTTGGACAAAGACGAACGTTAACTTCTCAGGAAGCCTCCCACCTTTATTTAAATCTTTATAATAACGCTTTGGGTAAAGCAATTGTAATGGGATTCGGTCAAGTTGCAAAGACTGAGGAAATTCGTAACTTTTTTAAAAAGGGAAATGAAATAGCTACCAAATTTATCGATATCTTAAGTACACCATTGACCGAAAGTGATCTACCCGTACCAATGACTTGGGATACAGAAGTAATGAATACCACAACACCTCCATACTCAGAAAAGTTAATGATGTTCTTAGTAGGGGCCATATCCGGAATAGCAATAGCAGATTATGGAGCTTCCTTATCATTATCTCTTCGACACGATCTTGCACAAAAATACTTAAAGTTGATTACTGAAGCCGGGTCATATGCAGAAGATGGTGCAAGTATTATGATTAAAAATGGCTGGTTTGAAAGACCACCACAAGCAATAGATAGACGAGCAATATCTAATTCAAATTAATTTAGGTATTTTAGGAGAAATATGGCTTATGAGTGTTTAAACTATAATGAAAATATAGAAATTGAAAAGTATATACATATTTAAATGGTGTAAAGGTGAACTTAGCAAAACTTAGTTCACCTTTTTTTTTGTATCTTTTGAAAACCCCTGGCTATGCCGGGGGTTCCATAGAGCTTATAGCGAGGTATCAAAAAAAACCTCACTTCGTGCTAAGATATAGTTGGTTTCCCGACCACTACATCCAAGCAAAACGAAGGAGGCGCGTCC
>Ga0182742_1002840_pt1 | contig 18334 bp, 17 predicted proteins | sample eDN5th37CBELigMG_FD_128880 | JGI IMG/M metagenome (GOLD analysis project Ga0182742, IMG submission 128880) | Enriched Miracle-Growth compost microbial communities from Emeryville, California, USA - eDNA 5th pass 37_C BE-Lig MG (version 2)... ...
GAGATGATCGCATCGATTCAAGAAGAAGTTGCGAGGTACGTGATCAAGGCGAGAGTGGAATCGAACCTGCAGCGTCAAGAGGTCGCTAAGGGGCAAGCGGTGAATACGAAGGAACCGCAGCAGAAGAAACCGGTGCGCGCGGAACAGACGATCGGGCGCAACGATCCTTGCCCATGCGGCAGCGGTAAGAAGTATAAGCAATGCCACGGCGCGAACGCGTAACGGCAAGCATATAGTATGAAGAAAGCCGCCCGGCGCACGTATAACTTGCCGGGCGCTTCAATCTGTTTACAGGGAGCGAGTAATGACTATGAGTATCACATTGGATCCTGAAATTCGCAACCGCCTCAGTGAGGCCGCGGAAAAACTCGAAGCGCTTAGGGGGTCTCTTTGACTTAGACCTGAAGCTTGAACAGATTGGCGACTATGAAGTGAAGATGTCCGCGCCGGACTTCTGGGATGATAATGAGAAGGCGCAGAAGACGATTGCCGAGATGAACGCGATCAAGTCGGTAGTCGATAAATACCAGAAGCTGAAGAACGACTGCGACGACCTCCAGGTCATGCAGGAGTTAATCGCTGAAGAAGACGATGAAAGCTTAGTTCCGGATTGGGAAGACGGCGTCAACAAGCTGTACGAAGCGCTGGAGCAATTCGAGCTGACGCTGCTGCTCAATTCGCCTTACGATAAATATAACGCGATCCTGGAGCTTCACCCCGGCGCCGGCGGTACGGAGTCGCAAGACTGGGCTTCGATGCTGTACCGGATGTACACGCGCTGGGCGGAGCAATCAGGGTACAAAGTCGAGGTGCTCGACTATTTGCCCGGTGACGAAGCGGGGATTAAGAGCGTTACGATCAGCATCGCGGGGCATAACGCGTACGGTTACTTGAAGGCGGAGAAGGGCGTGCACAGGCTCGTGCGCATTTCACCGTTCGACGCTTCGGGACGCCGCCATACGTCGTTCGTCTCCTGCGACGTGGTGCCGGAGATCGAGGACGACAACTCCGAGATCGAAATTCGTCCGGATGAAATTAAGGTCGACACGTACCGCGCGAGCGGCGCCGGCGGCCAGCATATCAACAAGACGGATTCGGCGGTGCGGATTACGCACATTCCGACAGGCATTATCGTTGCTTGCCAATCGGAACGTTCGCAAATTTCGAACCGCGACCGGGCGATGAAGATGCTGCGGTCGAAGCTGTTCGAGCGCCGCATGGAGGAACGGGAGAAGGAGCTTGCCGAAATTCGCGGCGAGCATTCGGATATCGCGTGGGGCAGCCAAATCCGCTCCTACGTCTTCCATCCCTACAGCATGGTGAAGGATCACCGAACCGGGGAAGAGACAGGCAACGTAGGAGCTGTGATGGACGGCGAGCTTGATCCGTTCATCAACGCGTACCTGCGCAGCCAGTTGAAGAAGCGCGACGAATAGTGCTTGTTTCGCGGCGAAAGACCATCCGCGCCTTTGCAGGCGGGTTGGTCTTTTGCTGTGTTCACTCGCATAACAGCTGTAGTGGGGGTGATGCAGACGATGTCAATGGGGAAGAAGCGCAAGAAGGAACCGCGTTTTCCGCCGGGCAGCCGTTGGTACATAGGTTACGAGTATAGCTTGTTAGTGTTAGGCACGTTCGTTGTAGCCGCGTCGTTCAACGTATTTCTGGAACCGAATGCAATCGCTTCCGGCGGCGTGGCGGGGGTGTCCATCCTGCTGCAGGAGCTTGCGGGGGTGACGCCTGCGTTTACACAGTGGGGATTGAATATACCGCTGTTTGGGATCGGCACATGGCTGCTGGGCAGAAGATTCGGGTTAAAGACAGCCGTCGGAACGGCGCTCATGCCGCTCTTCGTCCTGTTGACGTCGGGATGGGAGCCGCTGACGATGAATCCGTTACTGGCCTCCGTCTTCGGAGGGTTAGGCGCTGGACTGGGATTGGGACTGGTTTTCCGCGGAAGGGGCTCGGTAGGCGGATTGTCGGTGCTGGCGCAGATCATTGCGAAATATACAGGGCTAAGCATGGGGACATCCATGGCCTTGATCGACGGATCGGTGATTGTGGCGGCAAGCGCGGTGTTTTCGATCGAGCAGGCGTTATATGCACTGATTGCATTGTTTATTACGACACGCGCGATTGACATTGTACAGACCGGTTTCTCCACCTCTAAGGTGGCGTATATTATCACGGAGCATGTCGAGAAGATCACACAGACGGTGCTTCATGATTTAGACAGGGGCTTGACGCGATTGACCGCACACGGCGGCTTTACCGGGGAACAGCGGCCGGTTCTGATGGTCGTGGTGTCGCAATCGGAGGTCACACGGCTGAAGGCGTTGGTGCAGGCGGCGGACCCCGATGCATTCGTAGTCATTACGAGCGCAACCGAAGTTTTGGGACAAGGCTTTAAGGTAGGAAATGGATGAAAATCCGTGAAAAATACCCGTTGTATCATTATTCATGTGGATGTATAATAATACGTATCATTCATCACCAGGAACGGCACGGATCATAGGAGAGGGGAACATAGATATGTCAGGAAAGGTAAGGGTGGCCATCGTTGGTTCTACCGGTTACGGCGGCGCGGAGCTCGTTCGGCTGCTGCTGTCTCACCCGCACATCGAGATCACATCCGTCATTTCTTCATCGAACGCAGGGGAATCGTTCACGGCGGGGTATCCGCATTTGCAAGGCTTGCTTCCCGTTGACACATTAGATGGCGTAGACCCGCAGGCGATCAAAGAGAAAGCGGACGTCGTATTTACGGCAACGCCATCCGGCGTAAGCGGCAAGCTGGTGCCGCAGCTGCTGGAGGCAGGCTTGAAGGTGATCGACTTGGCCGGTGATTTCCGGTTGAAAGATCGGGGAGTATACGAAAAGTGGTATAAACACGAAGCGCCGCCGCAGGCTGCATTGGATCAAGCAGTGTTCGGCCTAAGCGAAATTTACGCGGATCAAGTGAAGAATGCGGCCTTCGTCTCGAACCCGGGCTGCTTTCCAACTGCAACGACGTTAGGTCTGATTCCCGCGGTAGAGAAGGGTGTCATCGATCACCGCACGATTATCGTCGATGCGAAGACCGGCATTTCCGGCGCGGGCCGCGGCTTGAAGCTGAGCTCGCATTACTCGGAGACGAATGAGAATTTCTCGGCTTATAAGGTAAACCAGCATCAGCATATTCCGGAAATCGAGATGGTGCTGAGCGAACGTGCGGGCGAGAATGTGACGATGACGTTCACGACGCATCTCGTGCCAATGACAAGAGGCATTCTGTGCACGATGTACGCGTCGATCGCTGACGACCGCTACTTGACGGACGAAGCGTGGATCGAGCTGTACCGAAATTATTATGAAGGACGCAAGTTCGTACGGATTCGGGAAAAAGGCAAATGGCCCGCAACGAAGGAAGTTTGGGGTTCTAACTATTGCGACATCGGCTTCTCGGTCGATCCGCGCACGCGCCGGGTGACGATCATCTCCGTGATCGATAACCTGGTGAAGGGCGCCGCCGGGCAAGCGGTGCAAAACATGAACATCATGTTCGGCTGGAACGAAGACGAAGGCTTGAAATTCGCTCCGGTATATCCATAAATCTAGTTCATAAACAAACGATACTATTCGTGCTTGAGGAGCATGGGGAGGCAAGAGGGATGGCTGGCAGTCATTTTACGATTCGTCCGGAAGGGACCGTGACGACGCCGAAAGGGTTTCGCGCAGGCGGTATCTATTGTGGGGTAAAGAAAGTTCAGAAGCCTGATTTGGGCGCAATCGTATGCGATGTACCGGCGGACGCGGCAGGGGTATTTACGACGAATGTCGTGCAGGCGGCGCCGATCGGCGTGACGAAGGAATCGCTGAAGGCAGAAGGCAAGCTGCAGGCGATGATCGCCAACAGCGGCAACGCGAACGCGTGCACAGGGGAGCAAGGGGTGCGAGACGCACAAGCAATGCGGGACACGTTCGCTAAGGCGCTGGGGATTCCGGCGCATTATGTCGGTGTCACGTCCACTGGCGTCATCGGCGTACCGCTGCCGATGGAGAAGATTACCCGGGGCTTGGAAGAGCTCAGCGGGAAGCTGTCGACGGAAGGCGGCGAAGACTTCAGCCAGGCGATTCTGACGACGGATCTCGTGAAGAAAACAATATGCGTGTCTGTAACCATTGACGGACGTGAAGTGACGATCGCCGGCGCGGCGAAGGGATCGGGCATGATTCACCCCAATATGGCGACAATGCTCGGGTTCATTACGACCGATGCATCCTTGCAGCCGGGCGGCCTCCAAGCATTGCTTAGCGGCGTGACGGATACCACCTTCAATATGATTACGGTTGACGGTGACACGAGCACGAACGATATGGTCGTTGCGATGGCGAGCGGTCTGGCGGGCAATGAGCCGCTCGGGCCGAACCATCCGGAGTGGGAATCGTTCTATCACGCGTTCAGCTACGTAGCAGAGACGTTGGCGAAGTCGATTGCAAGGGACGGGGAAGGCGCAACGAAGCTCATTGAGGTGAATGTAATCGGCGCAAGCACCGATTACGACGCGCGGGCCATCGCGAAGACGATCGTCGGCTCGAGCCTCGTGAAATCGGCCGTGTACGGCGCTGACGCGAACTGGGGCCGTATCATTGCGGCAGCGGGCCGCGCGGGCGTACCGATGAATCCGGATACGGTGGATATCCGGCTCGGCGATATTGCGGTACTCCAGCAGTCCACCCCGGTTGCGTTCGACGAGGACGCGGCGAAGGCGTATCTGGAAGACAGCAGTGAAGTCATCATCCATGTCGATCTGCATAACGGAACAGGGAAGGCGACCGCTTGGGGCTGCGACCTGACCTATGATTACGTGAAAATCAACGCGTCTTATCGCACATAAAGAAAGAGGAGAGGAACAGGATGAACGCTAAGACGTTTGTAATCAAATGCGGGGGCAGCACGCTCGCGGCGCTGCCGAACGCGTTCTTCGCGGAGCTGGCCCAATTCCAGCAGCAAGGAATGCAGCCGGTCATCGTGCACGGCGGCGGCCCTGCGATCTCGCAGGCGCTGAATCGACTTGGCATCCATACGGAGTTTGTGAACGGCCTGCGCAAGACGACGGAAGAAGTGCTGGATGTTGTTGAGATGGTGCTCGCCGGCAAAATGAACAAGGAAATCGTCCGCCGCCTGCTGCTCAATGGCGCGAAGGCGGTCGGCCTCTCCGGTACGGACGGCCGGCTGCTCTCGGCGGAGCCTGTGGCGAACGCCGATAAACTCGGCTATGTCGGCGATGTGACGGAAGTGAATAAGGAGCCGCTCGAAGCGCTGCTTGCGGCAGGCTACATTCCTGTTGTGGCGCCGATCGGCTTAGGCGCGGACAGCCAGCGCTACAATATTAATGCGGATACGGCCGCCGGTGCGGTGGCTTCGTCTCTGGGCGCGGGACCGTTCATCGTCGTAACCGACGTCAACGGCATCGCGGGAACGGTGGATGGGAAGAAGCAGCTGCTTCCGAAGGTAACGCCGAAGCAAATCAACGCCATGATCGAAAGCGGCGAAATCTACGGCGGCATGATTCCGAAGGTGAAGGCGGCGCTGAAATGCTTGGGCGGCGGCGTGAATGAGGTTGTGATCGTCAACGGCTCGGAGCCGGGCGTGCTCGGCAAGGTGCTGCGCGGCGAGAAGATCGGAACTACGATTGTATCCGAACCGGCAGCGGCTTCGGTGCCGGTGTGAGATAGGGGGAGACGGGGATGTTATTTCCAAACTATGCGCGGTACCCCATTCGGCTTGTGAAGGGGAAAGGCAGCAAGCTGTGGGATGAGAACGGCAAGGAATATCTCGATTTCACGAGCGGCATTGCCGTGGCGAATCTGGGCCATGCGCCGGAGACCGTAACGGAAGCGTTGAAGAAGCAGCTTGACGAGCTGTGGCATTGCTCGAACCTGTTCCAAATTCCCGGCCAGGAGAAGCTCGCGGAGCTGCTGACCAGCGTGAGCTGCGCAGACCTCGCGTTCTTCTGCAACAGCGGCGCGGAGGCGAATGAAGCGGCGATCAAGCTGGCGCGGCGTTATCATCGGAAGGTGCTCGGCAACAGCCGGTACGAAGTCATTACGTTCCGTCAGTCGTTCCACGGCCGCACCTTGGCTACATTGACGGCGACGGGGCAGGATAAGGTAAAGGATGGATTCGATCCGCTGCCGGAAGGGTTTGTCCACGTCGATTACAATAACCCGGACGCGCTGCGCGCGGCGATCACGGATAAAACTTGCGCAATTATGCTGGAATTCGTGCAAGGCGAGGGCGGCGTCCGCCCGGCGGACCAAGCGTTCGTCGATACGATCAAGGAACTGTGCGCGACGCACGGGATCCTGCTCATCGCCGACGAAGTGCAAACCGGCATCGGCCGTACGGGCAAGATGTTCGCATACCAACACTACGGGGTGGAGCCGGATATCATCACGCTGGCCAAAGGGCTTGGCAGCGGCTTTCCGATCGGCGCGATGCTCGGCAAAGCGTTCCTGCGGGACGGCTTCACGGCAGGCTCCCACGGCACGACGTTCGGCGGTACGCCGATTGCCTGCGCCGCAGGGATCGCAACGCTGGAGACCATCCGGAGCGAAGGGATTGTAGAACGGGCGAAGCGGCTCGGTGAACAAGGCCTTGAGCTGCTGCGCAATAAGCTTGCGGGGCAGCCGGGTGTTGTCCAAGTGCGCGGGCTCGGGCTCATGATCGGCATCGAGATGGATCAGCCGGTGGCGGACATCGTGAAGAAGGCGCAGGCTGAAGGGCTCTTGATCTTGTCGGCGGGGCTGAACGTGATCCGCTTGCTGCCAGCGTTGACGATTCCGGAAGAGGAATGGACGCGCGGCCTTGAGCAGCTGTCGGAATTGATCGTGTCATCGAAGGAAGGGGTAACGATATGAATCCCACAACAGCTTCCGGCAAAGCAGCCGGATTGGAAACAACAAGCTTTAAGGGACGGGATTTCCTGTCTTTAGGCGATTACAAACCTGAAGAAATTATGCAGCTCATTGAGCTTGCGATAGAGCTGAAGAGAAAACAGAAAGCCGGCGAGGTGTACCAGCCGCTCGCGGGCAAGACGCTGGCGATGATTTTCGAGAAGTCGTCGACGCGCACCAGAGTATCGTTCGAGGTTGGAATGCTGCAGCTTGGCGGGCATGCCCTTTTTCTATCTAAAAATGATATTCAAATCGGCCGCGGGGAGACGATTCCCGACACGGCCCGCACCTTGTCCCGTTATGTGGACGGCATCATGATCCGTACCTTCGCGCATAAGAATGTCGTGGAACTGGCGCGGTACGCGACGGTGCCGGTGATCAACGGCTTGACGGACTTGAACCATCCGTGCCAGGCGTTGGCCGACTATATGACGATCTATGAGAAGAAAGGCACACTGAAGGGGCTGAAACTGGCGTATGTCGGCGACGGCAACAATATGGTGCATTCGCTCATGATGGGCGGCGCGAAGCTCGGGCTGCATGTGGCGGTCGCAAGCCCTGCGGGCTATGAGCCGGATGCGGAAATTGTGCAAACGACGCTGGACGTTGCGGCGGCGACGGGCGGCAAATATACGTTCCACTACGATCCGAAGGAAGCGGTCAAGGATGCGGACGTCATCTACACGGACGTATGGGCGAGCATGGGGCAGGAAGCGGAGCAGCAGGAGCGGGAGCAAGCGTTCAAGTCGTTCCAAGTGAATGCGGAGTTAACGCAGCTTGCCAAGCCGGACTATCTGTTCATGCACTGTCTCCCGGCGCACCGCGGCGAGGAAGTCACCGAGGATGTGCTGGAAGGCAGCAATTCCATTGTGTTCGACGAGGCGGAAAATCGTCTGCACGCCCAGAAGGCGGTTCTTGCGGCTTTGATGGGTTAACGGTAGGATAATGTAGTATAAAATGGATTCGAACGAAGGGTGGAACTACGGCACATGGCTAAACGGAAAATCGTATTGGCGTACTCCGGCGGTTTGGATACGTCGATCATTTTGACATGGTTGAAAGAAACGTACGACGCCGAAATTATCGCGTTCACGGCGGATATCGGGCAAGGGGAAGAGCTTGACGGTCTTGAAGAGAAGGCGTTAAAGACTGGCGCCTCTAAGGTGTACATTGACGACCTGCGCGCCGAGTTTGCGAAGGACTTTATTTTCCCGATGTTCCAAGCGGGTGCGTTGTACGAAGGCCAGTATTTCCTCGGCACATCGATTGCGCGTCCGCTGATTGCTAAGCGGATGGTGGAGATTGCCCGCGCGGAAGGCGCGACAGCGATCGCGCACGGCGCTACAGGCAAGGGCAACGACCAAGTGCGCTTCGAGCTGACCGCGGCGGCGTTGGCAGCGGATCTCGAAGTGATCGCGCCTTGGCGCCTGCCGGAGTTCCGGGAGCAATTCCCGGGCCGCGCGGAGATGATCGCTTATGCCGAGAAGCACGGCATTCCGGTCAAGGCGTCGGCGGCGAAGCCGTATTCGACGGACCGCAACCTGCTGCATATCTCATTCGAGAGCGGCATGCTGGAGGATCCGTGGTTTGACGCGACGGCTGAAGAGGTTCGCGATATGTATGTGATGAGCGTGGATCCGCAGCTTGCGCCGGACGAGCCTGAATATATCGAGCTGGAGTTCAAGCAAGGCAATGTTGTGGCGATTAACGGCACGCCGCTGTCGCCGCTTGAAGTGATGATTACGCTGAACGAGATCGGCGGGGAGCACGGCATCGGCCGTGTCGATATGGTGGAGAACCGTTTTGTCGGCATGAAGAGCCGCGGCGTGTATGAGACGCCGGGCGGCGCGATCCTGTTCAAGGCGCACCGCATTATGGAATCGATCACGATGGACCGCGAAGTGATGCATCTGCGGGATTCGCTCATTCCGAAATACGCGACGCTCGTGTATAACGGCTTCTGGTTCGCGCCGGAGCGCCTCGCTTTGCAGGCATTGGTGACGGAAAGCCAGAAGAACGTGCAAGGCGTTGTGCGCCTGAAATTGTATAAGGGCAACGTCATGGCTGCAGGCGTGAAGAGCGACGTGAGCTTGTACAATCCGAATATCGCGACGATGGAGGCCGACCCGACGCAAGCGTACGACCAAGGGGACGCGACGGGCTTCATCCGCTTGAACGCGCTGCGCTTGAAGGTATCCTCCGCGGTACACGGTGCGGATGGCTTGAAGTAATCGTTATGCTGGGAGCCTGCCAACGGTTTCGGTGGCGGCTCCTTTTCATATGCGGCGCGGCTGGCTGGCTGGGATAAGGGCCGTCGCTGTCCGCTATTTTTGCGAAAATCGCCTTTCGCGGGGGGACAACGGCAGGCATCGTCCGCTATTTTGCAGAATTTCCCGGATTTGACGGCAGTTCGCCGAAATAACGGACAGCGGATGCTCTTATTTGACCGAATTTCAGTTAAACCGCTAAATTAACGGACAACCTTAGTCCTTATTTTAAATCGCATCAACAAGGAGGACGTTATGTCGAAGCTGTGGGGTGGACGGTTCACGAAAGCGACGGATGCGCTGGTGGAGGAATACACGGCGTCCGTCTTTTTCGATAAAGAGCTGTATGAAGAAGACATTCAAGGCAGCATTGCGCATGTGACGATGCTGGGAAAGCAAGGGATTATCCCGTCTGAGGATGTGCAGACCATCATCGGAGGCTTGGAACGTGTACGCGAAAAGCTGCGCCGCGGGGAGGTCGAGTTCTCCGCTGCGGATGAAGATATCCATATGACTGTAGAAAAGCTCCTCATTGCGGATGTCGGCCCGGTCGGTGGGAAGCTCCATACGGGACGCAGCCGCAACGACCAAGTCGCGACGGATATGCATCTGTATTTACGCAAGCGCGTTGTAGAATTCGTTGAGCTGCTTGCGGCGCTGCAAGAGGCGTTGATTAAGCAGGCGAAGGCGAACGTGGAGACGATTCTGCCGGGGTACACGCATCTGCAGCGGGCGCAGCCGATTTCCTTCGCGCATCATCTGCTCGCGTACGTATCGATGTTCGCCCGCGACGCCGAGCGGTTCATGGATTCCTACAAGCGGACGGATGCGCTGCCGCTGGGCGCCGGCGCGCTTGCGGGCACGACGTTCCCGATCGACCGCGCCTTCGTTGCGGAGCAGCTCGGGTTTGGGCGCATCTACGATAATTCGCTGGATGCGGTGAGCGACCGGGACTTCATCGTGGAGTTCCTCGCCAACGCATCGCTCTTGATGGCGCATATGTCTCGCTTGAGCGAAGAGCTCGTCCTCTGGTCGAGCAATGAATTCGGCTTCGTGGAGCTGGACGATGCGTTCTGCACCGGCAGCTCGATTATGCCGCAGAAGAAAAACCCGGACGTGCCGGAGCTCGTCCGCGGCAAGACGGGTCGCGTCTACGGAAACCTCATGGGCTTGCTTACCGTGCTGAAGTCGCTTCCGCTGGCCTACAACAAGGATATGCAGGAGGACAAGGAAGGCATGTTCGACACGGTGAAGCATGTGGGCGGCGCGCTCCGCTTGATGGCACCGATGATCGAGACGATGCAGGTGCGCGCGGATCGCATGCGCGGCGCGGTGGACCGCGATTTCTCGAACGCGACGGACATTGCCGATTACCTTGTCAACAAGGGTATTCCATTCCGTCAGGCGCACGAAATCATCGGCAAGCTCGTGCTTCACTGCATCGAGCGGGGCATCGTCCTGCTGGAGCTGCCGCTGGACGAGTATAAGAAGTTCGCCCCAGAGTTCGAGGCCGACATCTTCGAGGTGCTCCAGCCGGAGCACGTGGTGAATGCGCGCAACGTCTACGGCGGCACCGCCTTCCCGCAGGTGCGCGAAGCGATTGCCCGCGCGGAAGCGGCGCTGCAGGCTACCAAGGCGTGGACGGCCGAATACGCAAAGTTATCGGGATTGGAATAACGAGGGAGGGGACGCGAGTCTCCTCTCTTTTTTTGTGTCGGCTGCACAGTTGACATAAAAGTTAACCTTGGTTAATATGTTTACAACAGTACACTATTAGAGAGGTGGCAAACATTTCACTAAGAGAGCTTAAGAAGGCGCGCTCCAAGCTGGCCATCTATGAAGCGAGCTTGGAGCTGATCGGAAAGTCGTCGTTCCGCGAGGTAAGGCTCGAGGAAATTTGCGCGGCAGCGGAGGTGTCGAAGGTGACATTCTTCAAGTTCTTCCCGCAGAAGGAGGATGTCCTCGTCTACTTCATGTATGTATGGCTGCTGCAGCGGATGCTGGAAATTGAGGATCAAGGTTTAAAGGGCGTTGCGGCCATTCGGCATATTCTTCGCCAAGTCGCGGAGGGCCACGGCAACAACCCCGGTTTAATGCTCAGCCTCATCGCGTTCCTCGCCGAGTCCAAGATGCATCCGTGCATGCCGAAGCTAAGCAACGAAGAATACGAGCTGCTGTTCGGAGAAGCCAAGGAGCGGGCGAAGTCGCTGCGAGTGGATCTTTTGGCGCTGTTTTACCAACTGGTCCAAGAAGCGAAGGAAGCAGGGGAGTGCACAAGGCAAGAGGACTCGGCGATCATCGCGCAGTGGTTGGCGACGTTGTTCTACGGGGCGTATCTGACGGCACATACGTGCAGCCGAGACGTGATGAGGACGTATGAAGAACATTTGAAGCTGTTGTTATCCTAAAAAAAGGAGAGTGCGTACAATGGCAAAGTTGGTCGAGGGACGCAATACCGCGGGGTATGAAGGGCCGTTAGTCGTATTTGTCATCGGCATGACGATCAATCGTTGGTGGGCGATTCACCAATGGTGGTCGATGTTCAATGCGATGCCGCGGATGCTGAAAGAACTATACCAAAATAAAGATTTGGGATTTCTCGATGTAAGCATGAGTATCGGAAAACATGGCCCGGTGTTGATCCAGTACTGGCGCTCTTATGAAGATTTGGAGCGTTACGCAAGAGGCGCCCAGCTGCATCTGAAGGCTTGGAGAGAATTCAACAAGATCGCGGCACATTCCGATGCGGTGGGAGTGTACCACGAAACCTATATTGTTGACGCGGGAAAGTACGAATCCATATATGTGAACACGCCGCAGCTGGGATTGGGACGCGTCAGCGGCGTGATCCCCGCAGCCGGACCGCGGGAGACCTCGCGGGGCCGATTGCGGGATGTGTAGTCAATTCGCGCCGACGCCGTCCTCGATGACAGGGCCTCTGCCGGGTGACGGCTCGGCATCTTCTCCGGTATTGGAAGCATATAAGGCGGGCTGCGGCTTATATGTATCCTTCGAGATTCGTTCTTTCTCGACCATCTTGCCGCCGACCTTCTTGTAACGGTAGGTTTCAACCACATAACCGGGCTTGCCGCGTTGAATTAATTCCACTTTCCCTTTCGGGAGCGACGCGTTCTTCACGTATTTCACCCCCGGTTGGATCGTCTCGAGCGTGACGGATTTTATTTCATAGGTCACATTGGGGTCTAGCGTTCCGAATATTTTGACGGTAAGCTTGTTGTTCTCGATGCTCGTACGGATTAAGAGATGCTTGCCGGTGGAATTGCGGAATTTGAAGTTAATATATCCGCTCGCGAAGGTGGCGTCTTGCCCGAGCGGCGCATAGCTGATCGGCAAGGAATGGTTGCGCCGCTCGACAATGTCCAGGCCTGCCCGCAGCGCGGCGTTATAGATGGTTGTCGAAACCTGGCAGATGCCGCCCCCAACCCCGGGAACGAGCTTGCCGTTGACGATGACGGGCGCCTCGCAGAAGCCGTATTTTTCCTCTGTCTTCCGAATCACCTCCGCATAGTCAAACACATCGCCCGGCGCGAGAAGCATATCGTGCACGACCGCCGCGGCGGAACGGACGTTGTGCACTCTGCCCTTGCCGCTCGAGGCGAGGGAGGTGCTGTATGAGGAGATGAGCCGCTCCACCCCTTGCTCCTTCAGCGAAGCGACGGTGATCTTCGGAGGTTCTTCGTAGAGAGGAACTTCGATCGCAATGGAATCTTCCGGAATGTTCTCCGTAACGCGTTTCAGTAATGTAAATTCATCCAGCCGCTGTGCGGTGACCTCTTGCCTGTACGTAACCCGGTCGTCCGCGGTGATGATGCGAACGGCATCCACCGGTTGGGTGTCATACAGCTCTGGCCACAGCTTCCGCATCGCCCCGCTAAACTGCTTTCGGTCTAATCCGCCATGAAGTGTTAATTCCCGACCTCGGGAGCGCCACCGCTTCCAAGCCCTCTCCCATACATTCCCTTCAAACAATCTATGGATTTCACCGGCCAGCGCTTCCGCGTTCGTGCGGAGCCCCATATCCTTTAGTGCCGCCGACCGCTGGACTTCGCCGTTTCCCCGCAGCCCCGCCTTCATGAAAACCTTTTTTTCCCCGATACCCCGCGCTTGTTCCTCTATTCTCCGGATTGCTTGTTCCTTGCTGAATCCCCCGATATCGGTCCCGGACACCGTCATACCGTCCGGAAGCTCGGTTTGCAGTCCATAAATTGCCGCTGCCCCCGCCATCAGCAGGAGCGCCGCGGCAATTCCGCATAGAACACGGATCAATGTTCGATTCATCCTCCACACCTCAGTCCGGAAGTCATTGCTTGTACTTGATTCTATGCGGGGGACAACCGTTTCTGAACGAACAAATTGTGCGACGGTATTCTCTTTTTCGCACAAATCATCCTGGTTTTTGTTACAAGCTGTTGAAATGTGGTTCCCATTAGAGGAATTGAGCTGTTTTTGTCGAATTAATATTATCTCACGTGAAATTCGGGAGTGGTTGCTTTGATAGAGATGCAGGATGTACATAAGACGTATCCGGACGGCGGGCAAGCGCTTCGAGGTGTCAACGTTCGTATTGAAAGGAATGAATTCGTGTATATCGTCGGCCCCTCGGGTGCGGGGAAGTCGACGTTCATGAAATTAATTTACCGGGAGGAACGCCCGACGAAGGGGTCGATCTTCGTCAACGGGTTTAATCTCGAAAAGCTGAAGCAGCGCAAAATTCCGTTCGTTCGGCGCAATATCGGCGTCGTGTTTCAGGATTTCCGCTTGCTGCCGAAGATGACCGCATACGAGAACATCGCCTTCGCGATGGAGGTTATCGAAGCGCCTTCGCGTGTCATTAAGAAGCGAACACAAGAGGTGCTTGAGCTCGTAAACCTGAAGGACAAGGGCAACGCCTATCCGAATCAGCTCTCGGGCGGCGAACAGCAGCGCGTTGCGATCGCGAGGGCGATCGTCAATAACCCTGCGGTAATTGTGGCGGACGAACCGACAGGAAACTTAGATCCCGACACCTCTTGGGACATTATGAGACTGCTCGAGGAGATTAACTTCCGCGGCACGACGATTGTGATGGCGACGCACAACAAAGAAATTGTCAACACGATGCGCAAGCGGGTCATTGCGATCGAGAGCGGATTGATCGTCCGCGACCAGTACAGAGGGGAGTACGGTTATGAGGATTAGCACGATGCGCCGCCACATCAGGGAAGCTTTTCGCAGCGTATGGCGCAACGGGTGGATGTCCTTCGCATCGATCAGTTCTATCGCCATATCGTTATTCATTCTAGGTGTGTTCATCGTTCTTGCCTTGAACGTGAACAAGCTGGCGGCGGATATCGAGAGCGACGTCGAAATTCAAGCCTATTTGGATATCAGTGTAGAGCGTTCGCAAATTACCGAGCTGCAGAACGCTATCAATAGCATAGACGGTGTGAAGAGAAGCACCTTCGTCTCGAAGGAAGAAGGGATGGAGCTGCTGAAGGAGAGCCTGGGCGAGGACGGGAAGGCGCTTCTAGAGGGGCAGGAGGGAGACAACAACCCGTTGCCGGACAAGTTCGTGATCGAGGTGTACGAGCCTAGGGAGATTGACGTCGTCGCGGGGCGGATTCTCGCGTTGAATGACGGTGTGGATCCCGATCCGATCTGGGAAGTGAATTACGGAGCGGATACGGTGCGGACCTTATTCCAAGTCACGGAAATCATCCGTTATATCGCGATCGTCCTTGTTGCCGGCTTGGCATTGACGTCCATGTTCTTGATTGCTAACACGATTAAGACGACAATCGTAGCCCGGCAGCGGGAGATTGCGATTATGAAGCTGGTCGGCGCGACGAACGGATTTATCCGCTGGCCGTTCTTCCTTGAGGGTGCCATTCTTGGCTTGATCGGATCTGTCATTCCGGTTGCGATTCTCGCCTACGCTTATGGAAGATTGGTGGCGGTAACCGAGCTTGAACTCGGATTGCTGCAAGTTGTATTGGTGCCGACCGCGGAGGTTTGGAGCGTTCTGGTGTGGCTGATCGGACTGGGACTATTAATCGGCATCTGGGGAAGTACGCTATCGGTTCGCAAATTTCTGAAAGTGTGATCAATGGGGAGGAACACACGAATATGAAAATGAAACGAATACTTGCGGCTGTCGGGTTGTCGATATGCTTGCTTTTCACTTCCGTAGGGGTAAACCCGGATCAAGGCGTTGCGGCAAGCTCGGAGCTTTCGAAAATTAACGCTCAGATCGAGAAGCTTAAGAAGGAAATGGCCGAAGCCGAGAAAGCAAAGAAAGAACGGGAGAAGGAGCTGGAGCGGGTCCGCAACTATCAAGAGCTCGGCATGGCGGAGGTCGCCCGCTTGGACAGCGAGATCGCCGCGACGAACAAAGAAATTGAGAACTTGAATAAGCAGATCGCGGATATCGAAGAGAATCTCCGTCTGACGGTGGAGGAACTCATCGCCGCGGAGGAGCGCGTCGAGTCGCGGGATGCGCTGATGAAATCGCGGATTCAGTTTATGTACATGCACGGCTTCGTCAATTATCTGGATGTGCTGCTCAGCTCGACGAGCTTCACGGATTTTCTGAATCGCTTGGACGCTCTTCAAGCGATTGTGACGCAGGATAAGAGCATCTTAGCCATGAACATTGCCGATAAGATGCTGGTAGAACAGAACAAGAAGAATATCGAAGCACAATTGGACTATGTCGCGAGTCTTCAAGAGCAAACGGAGAAGCTGCTTGCGGATCTTGAGGTGAAGAAGCAAGACAAGATGGTCGCTGTTGCTTCATGGGAAGCGAAAGAACAAGAACTCGAACACATCTCCGAGGAAGACGAGCGGAAAATTATGGAACTTGCGGATGAGCAAGCAGCATTGGTCAAGAAGCAGCGAGCGCTCCAAGATGAGGAGAAACGCAAGAAGGTTTCGGAATATACCGGCGGCCAGTTTACGTGGCCGGTTCCCGACAGTCAACGCATTACTTCGTACTGGGGAACAAGGATACATCCAATTACCGGGAAGAAACACACCCACTCCGGGCATGATATCGGCGCGCCGTCCGGCACAAAGATCGTTGCGGCGGCATCGGGCACGGTCGTCTTGGCACAATGGTACGGCGGTTTTGGGAATACGGTCATTATTGAACATAAGGAAGGCTTGCGCACGCTGTATGGACATATCAAGAACGGCGGCATTAAGGTGAAGGTCGGCGATGTCGTAGAAGCGGGCGAGAAAATTGCGGAAGTCGGTTCCACCGGCAACTCGACGGGTCCGCACCTGCACTTCGGTGTGTATGTTAACGGCAAGGATGTCGATCCGGATCCGTATTTGAAGGGTAAGAAATAAAACCACTCCATTCCATATGAATAAATAACTGGTACAGGCCTTGCATATACTACGATAGTATGTGAATGGATCCATGCGTGGGATAAATGAAGGTGGTGTGCGCATGAAGTTTAAGGGCCGTACAGTCTTTGCGTTCATGCTGCTGGCGATGTTTGCCGGCAGCATTTTGACGCTTACCATGGCGGGTCCGCTGGATACGCTGAAAGGGTTAAACGCCAGTGTCGTCGCTACCGTAGCGGGCGGTACGGAGACGGTGGAAGGGACAAAGCCCAGTGTCCGGAAAAATGGGTTAACCGACGAAGAGGTGTCGAAGCTTTCTACCGTATATGAGTTGTTGGAAACTCGTTACTATGAATCCGTTGACCGGAAAACACTGATCGAAGGCGCAATCGACGGATTGGTCCAGGCGTTGGAAGATCCGTACTCGGAGTATTTGGACAAGGAAGAAGTGGAGTCGTTCTCTGAGCATATTAATTCCTCCTTCTCGGGAATCGGCGCGGAGGTTACGCTGCAGGACGGGCAGGTCGTTATTGTCTCCCCGATTAAAAATTCCCCCGCGGAACGGGCAGGTTTGATGGCAGGAGACATTATTCTGTCCGTGAACGGCGAACCGCTGCAGGGCTTGGAGCTGACGGATGCCGTGGGGAAAATCCGCGGACCGAAGGGAACGCAGGCGAAGCTGAACATTCAGCGCAAAGGCTCGGCAATCACCATGGAAATCGTCGTCGTTCGGGACGATATTAGTGTAGAGACTGTATCTGCCGAGATGCTGGAGAACGATATTGGGCTCATCGATATTCGGCAATTCGCCGTAAACACGGGCGCAAGGTTTGCGGAGGAACTGGCGAAGCTGGAGCGCAGCGGCATGAAAGGCCTGATCATCGATGTGCGGAACAATCCGGGCGGGGTCGTCGACGCGGTGCAAACCATCGCGGAGCAGTTCGTGCCGAAGGGGAAGACGATTATGCACCTCGAGTACCGCGACGGCAAACGGGATCAAACGACGAGCAACAGCGACGGCAAACCGTATCCCGTGGTGGTGTTGATTAATGAAGGCTCCGCAAGCGCGTCCGAAATTTTGGCGGCGGCGATCCAGGAGTCGGCAGGCGGCACCTTGATCGGCAAGAAGACGTTCGGCAAAGGGCTCGTGCAAAGCAGCGTCGACTTACATGACGGCAGCGGCGTGAAGCTGACGATTGCGAAATGGCTGACGCCGGATGGGGACACGATACACGAGTCGGGCGTTCAACCGGACCTTGAAGTTGAACAGCCTAAGCTGTTTGAGGCTGTGGCGATTCCGAAGGATAAGGCGCTGGCCTTCGACATGGTCGGCGATGAGATCCGCAACGTGCAGGTCATCCTAGAAGGCTTAGGATACGAACCGGGGCGCACGGACGGGTATTTCAGCGAGAAGACGAAGGAGGCGGTCTCTGCGTTCCAGAAAGATCACGGCCTGTCCGCCAATGGAACGGTGAACAAGGAGACGGCAACGAAGCTGGAGGAGCTTGTCGTTCAACATTACCTGGATCCGGCGCATGACGCCCAGCTGCGGGCTGCAGTACAGCACCTCCAGAAAATGTTAGCCGACTAAGCAGGAGAATGCTCCGAAACTGTCGAAATGGTAAGGGAAGGTCGAATTGACGGCCTTCCCTTTTTGCATCTTACTTCAACCTTCGGGAGAACGGATAACTGATGAATATCGTTTACGAATGGTTACGCGGATTTGCGGGATTATGGATGTCGCCTTTTTACTATGTTGCTTTGGTTTTTATTGCGATATA
>Ga0182742_1002842_pt1 | contig 18313 bp, 19 predicted proteins | sample eDN5th37CBELigMG_FD_128880 | JGI IMG/M metagenome (GOLD analysis project Ga0182742, IMG submission 128880) | Enriched Miracle-Growth compost microbial communities from Emeryville, California, USA - eDNA 5th pass 37_C BE-Lig MG (version 2)... ...
AAGAGTCTGCGTGAGCTGGACGGGGACACCACGGCTCCGGGCTGTTGACCGGCCGGCATTCTGACCGCTGCGGCCCATCCCCTCAACTTCGAGGCGGCAACCGGCCGGCCGCCAGCCGCTCCTTGCTGCCCGCCCCCGACCCCGTTACGGTGCCCGCCGTGGTGGCCCCCGCATCCACAACCGAGACCGCACCCGCGACCCCGCCCCAGCCGGCGCCCGCGGCGCCCCTGCGCAAGCGCATCAAGCGCACCCTGCGCTACCACGCCGTCCGCGGGCTCCTCGCCCTGGTCCAGCTCCTCCCACTGCACGCCGCGCTGGCGATCGGCCGCCTTCTCGGCGCCGCGGCCTATCACCTCTTCGCGAAGGACCGCCGCCTCGCCCTGACCCACCTGGCGAAGGCCTTCCCCGAGAAGGCGCCCGCGGAGCACGAGGCGATCGCGAAGGCGATGTTCCGCCACCTGGGCCTCGTCGGCGCCGAGATCGCCCTCATCGACAAGATCGACCCCGCCCGCTACGTCGAGGTCCCGCCGGAGGTCCACGCCACCCTCGAGCGCGCCCTCACCGGCAAGGGCGCCATCGCGGTCACCGGCCACGTCGGCAACTGGGAGCTCCTCTTCCGCCGCTTCGTCCACGCCGGCTGGCGCGCCTACGCGGTGGGCAAGGAGCAGCCCGACCCCCGCGTGACCGCGCTGATCGAGCAGCTCCGCGGCCCCGGCCGCACCATCTGGCGCGGTGCCGTCGGCTCGAGCCGCAAGCTCCTTCGTGCCTTCCGGGAGAACGCCCTCCTGGCGATGCTGATCGACCAGGACACGAAGGTGCAGGGGGTCTTCGTCCCCTTCTTCGGGGAGCTGGCCTGGACGCCGAAGGCGGCGGCGGAGCTGGCGCTGCGCACCGGCGCGCCGGTGGTGGCGGTCTTCATCCACCGCAAGCCGGAGGGCGGCCACCGGGTCCTGGCCACGCCGGTCGAATTCACCCCCACCGGCGATGCCGAGGCGGACACCGTGGCGCTGACCGCCCGGATGACGGCGGAGATCGAGACCGCGATCCGCGCGGTGCCCCACGAATGGGTGTGGATGCACCGCCGTTGGAAGACCCGGCCGGCTGGTTGACCCGCACCCGCGCCCAGAAGGCGCAAATGGGGCGGCGCTTCGTCAAGGCAGCTCAGCTACCGTCGCCGCGATTCCAATTGGCATAGCCGAACAGCCGCGCGAGAAGCCGAACCGGCTCGCGTTCGCACGGCGTCCGGGCCCCCACCCCCCAAACCAACTGGCCCGCGAATTGCGTGGGATCCTCGACGGTTGCTTAGCAAACTCCGTGCCCCAACCCTCCGGCGGCCTTTACGGTGCAGGGGCGGGGTGCTAGCGTTTGGACCGGAATGAGCGACCGAGCGAGCCCAAAAACCTCCGCAGAACGCACCCTTGCCGGGGTTGGCGCACTCCTTGCGAGCGCAGTCCTCGCAACGGCCGCCGGCTGTACCGTGGAAAAGCCTGCGGGCGAGGCGCCGCCTGCGATCGTCCTCGAAGACGTCACCCTCCGCCACTACGCGGCGGACGGGACCCTGCGCACGGGTACCGCGGACCAGGTGATCGTCCACCGGGAGGAGGGCCGGCTGGAGGGCTCGAACCTGCGCATCGACGCGCCCCCCACCGCCGCCCAGCGGCGCGGCTGGATCCGCCTCGAGGCGGCCCGGGGCAGCTCGGACCTCAAGGGCGCGGCGGCCACCCTCGAAGGGGGCGTCACCGTGGCCACCGGCGCGGGCGACAGGGGCCGCACCGAGCGGGCCACCTGGGACGCCGCCACCCAGACCATCGCCGGCGACGCCCCCGTCGACGCGGAGGGCCCGGGCTACCGGGTCGAGGCGGACGGCTTCGCCTTCCGGGTCCCCGGCCAGCAGCTCCAGCTCCGGGGCGACGTGCAGATCCACACCCAGCCGACCGAGGCGAAGCAGTGAAGAGCCTCCTCCTCCTCGCCGCGCTCGCAGCCGCCGCCCCCGCAGAAGCGGAGCCCACGGGCGACGAACGCAACGGCGCCACCGCCCAGGCCCAGAAGCCGCCCATCGATCTCCGCTCGGAGACGCTGGTGGTGGAGCACGCCAGGCGCCGCGCCGTCTTCGGCGGTGGCGTCACCGCGGTCCGCGGCGACCTGACCCTGACCTGCCCCGAGGTGGTGGCCACCTACGACGCGGGCAGCCAGGTCCGCGAGGTCGCCTGCCAGGGGCCGGTCACTGCCACCCAGGGCGACCGCACCATGACCGCGCAGCGGGGCGTCTTCGACAACTCCACGGGCCTGCTCACCCTCGAGGGAGAGCCGACCCTCACCGAGGGGGAGCGCCGCCTCGTGGGCGCGTCCCTGGTCTACGACGCCAACGCGCGCACCGCGAACCTCACCGACGCCACCGGCGAGCTCCCCGCGGCGGAGGCGCCCGACCTTCCCGGCGCTGCGGGCCGCGGTCCGCTCGTCGTCAAGGCGGCGCGGATCCTCCACGACCTGGCCAACCAGCGCACCACCTTCGACGGCGGCATCACCGCCACCCGCGGCAACCTCACCCTCACCGCGCCCCGCCTCGTCGCCCGCTACGACGACGAGGGCGAGCTGGCCAGCGCCGCCACCTCCGGCGGCAAGGTCCGCGTGGTGCAGGGGGAGCGCCGCGGCCAGGCCAACCACGCCACCTTCACCGGCGGCGCCCGCACCCTGGTCCTCACCGGCGAGCCGCAGATCACCGAGAACGCCTCGTCCCTCACCGGCACGAAGGTGACCTTCCTCCTCGGCCAGGACCGGGTGGTGGTGGACCAGCCCCGGGCCATCTTCCCGCTCAAGGCGGCAGGGGTCTCCCGATGAGCGTCGCGGTGCAGCTTCGCCCGGAGACGAGCGCCCCCCCGCTGGAAGCGAAGGGGCTCGCCAAGATCTACCGCGGCCGCCGCGTGGTCGACGGCGTGAGCCTCCAGATCCGCACCGGCGAGGTGGTGGGCCTTCTCGGCCCCAACGGCGCCGGCAAGTCGACCACGTTCAACATGGTGGTGGGGATGGTCCGCCCGGACGAGGGGACCGTCCTCCTCGGCGATCGCGACCTCACCCACCTGCCCATGTACCGCAGGGCGCGCGCCGGCATCGGCTACCTGCCGCAGGACGCGTCGATCTTCCGCAAGCTCACCGTCCGCGAGAACTTCATGGCGGTGCTCGAGGGGCAGCCGCTCACCCGCGCGGAGATGAAGCAGCGCGCCGATGAGCTGATCGAGGAGTTCGGCCTGCAGAAGGTGGCCGACTCACGCGGCGAGACGCTCTCGGGCGGCGAGCGGCGGCGCTGCGAGATCGCGCGCTCGCTCATCCCGCGGCCGACCTACATCCTCTTCGACGAGCCCTTCGCGGGCGTCGATCCGATCAACGTGGGGGAGATCCAGAAGCAGATCGCCGATCTGAAGAACCGCGGCCTCGGCGTGCTGATCACCGATCACAACGTCCGCGAGACGCTGGGGATCTGCGATCGCGCCTACATCATCGCCGCGGGGCGCATCCTGGAGGAGGGGACGCCGGCGCAGGTCGCGTCGAGCGAGCGCGCGCGCGCCATGTACCTGGGGGAGAATTTCCGCCTCGACTGAAGCAGGCGCCACGGGCTCCGCCGCGAGAGCGGGGCGCACGATACAGCGTGGGAGCACAAGCCCCCGCATTCGTTGTTTCGCCGAGAGGGCGAGGATCTAGACTCGAAGGAGCCGAGGGAGCCTTCGAGCTGACTGGGGAGAAGGTAGGCGATGGGTCTCGAGCTGAAGCAGCACCTACGCATGCAGCAGTCGCTGGTGATGACGCCGCAGCTGCAGCAGGCGATCAAGCTTCTCCAGCTCTCGCGCATGGAGCTGGAAAGCCTCATCCGCGACGAGATCGAGCAGAACCCGGTGCTCGAGGACGCCACCTCGAGCGTGGAGCAGGACCGCCTCGAGGCGGTGGCGGAGAAGCCGTCGATCGACAGGTTCGAGGAGGCGCAGCTCGAGGCGGACGCCCCGCGCGACGCCACCGAGCAGGTGAAGACCGACTCGCCCAACGAGATCGACTGGGACAACTACCTCAACAACTACCAGCTCGCGCCGCCCACGCCGTCGAACCGCGGCCTCTCCGAGGAGCTCCCCTCCTTCGAGGCGAACCTCACCCGCGCCACCTCCCTCGAGGAGCACCTGATGGAGCAGGTGCGCCTCGCCGACTTCACCGACGAGGAGAAGCGGGTGGCCGAGTACGTCCTCGGCAACCTCGACGACAACGGCTACTTCCGCATCGAGGGGCACGAGGGCGATCCGCTCATCTCCGCCGCGGCGGAGGCGGGGGTGAGCCTGTCGGTGGCCCACCGCGCGCTGCGCAAGCTCCAGACCCTCGAGCCGCTGGGCGTCTGCGCGCGCGACCTGCAGGAGTGCCTGCTCATCCAGGCGCGGCGCTGGGGTGAGGAGAACACCCTGGTGGGGCAGATCATCCGCCACCACCTCAAGCACCTGGAGACGAAGAACCTCAAGGCGATCGCCCGCGACCTCAAGGTCGAGCTCGACGAGGTGATCGAGGCGGTGAAGACCATCGCCGAGATGAACCCGAAGCCGGGCCGCGAGTTCGCCAGGGACGAGCCGCAGTACATCACCCCCGACGTCCACGTGTACAAGGTGGGTGACGAGTACGTGGTGGTGGTCAACGACGACGGCCTCTCCAAGCTGAAGATCAGCTCGCACTACCGCGACGCGCTCAAGAGCGGCGAGGCCAAGGCGAACGGCGCCAAGGACTTCATCCAGGAGAAGCTCCGCTCGGCGCAGTGGCTCATCCGCTCCATCCACCAGCGGCAGCGCACCATCTACAAGGTCACCGAGTCGATCGTGAAGTTCCAGCGGGACTTCCTCGACAAGGGCGTCCACGAGCTCAAGCCCCTCATCCTCCGCGACGTGGCGGAGGACATCGGGATGCACGAGTCGACGGTCTCCCGCGTGACCACCAACAAGTACGTCCACACGCCGCAGGGGATCTTCGAGCTCAAGTACTTCTTCAACTCGGGCATCTCGAAGACCGGCGGCAGCGGCGACGAGGTGGCGAGCGAGGCGGTGAAGGAGGAGATCAAGAAGCTGGTCGCAGCGGAGGATCCCTCGAAGCCGCACTCCGATCAGAAGCTGGTGGAGCTGCTCCACGAGCGGGGCATCGAGATCGCCCGCCGCACGGTGGCGAAATACCGGGAGATGTTGGGTATCCTCCCGTCGAGCAAGCGAAAGAAGCTCTACTGATGGGCTCCCGACGGAGCCTCAAGGCGTCCTTACTCCGATGGCGGTTTCCGCGGAACCGTGCGGGAATCGGGGCTTGATCCAATCTCCGGCGCGGGTGTACGACCCCGCGCCGTGCGTCGTTCCTCGCAGGGCGGTCCAAGATGAAGATCACCGAGTTCCTCAGCCCCGACGCCGTGATCGGCTCCCTCGCCGCCACCACCAAGAAGGGTGTGCTCGAGGAGCTGTGCAAGCCGCTCGCCCAGCGCAACCCGCAGCTCTCGGTCGACCGCCTCCGCGAGGTGCTCGAGGACCGGGAGAAGCTGGGGTCCACCGGAATCGGCGAGGGCGTGGCGATCCCCCACGGCAAGCTGCCCGGGCTGAACCAGCTCACCGGGACCTTCGGCCGCTCGCTGGCCGGGGTCGACTTCGACGCGATCGACGGCAAGCCGACCCACCTCTTCTTCGCGCTCTTCGCGCCGGAGAACAGCGCGGGGATCCACCTGAAGGCTCTCGCCCGCATCAGCCGTCTCTTCAAGAACGCCAACCTGCGCCAGGCAATCATGAAGGCGCAGGACGAGCGGGAGATCTTCCGCCTGATCGCGGAGGAGGACGCGAAGTACTGAAGGGCCCCGCAGCGCGGGCCCGCGCCGCCCCGAGGGGCGCAACTGGACGAGCGACGGCGGGCAGGAATGGGGTTCTGCCTGCTCGGGGGAAAAAGAAGTGCATCCAGCGACCGGCAGCGGCGGTGTGCTCACCGACCGCGTCCTCGTCATCGACGACGACGTCAATTTCCACCGCCTGGTGGAGGTGGCGCTGGGCGAGGCGGGGCTCAAGTGCGTCTGCGTCCGCTCCAGCGAGGAGGCCACGCGCCTGATGACGGGATCGGTGCCGTCGCTGGTGCTCCTGGACGGCCTCCTCCCCGGCGTGCGCGGCGACGAGTTGGCCCGGCGGCTCCGCCAGAAGTACCCCGCGGACAAGCTTCCCATCGTCTTCATCTCCGCCTTCTACCGGGACATGAAGAGCTACCGGCTCCTCACCCAGGAGTGCGGCGTCGATCTGGTGCTCCACAAGCCGATCCAGCCCGCGGCGCTGCGCGCCTCGGTGGAGCGCCTGCTCAAGCAGGTGGCCTTCCCCACCGCGACCACGCTCCCGCGCGCCGAGGACGAGGAGGAGATCGAGCTCCACGAGGAGGAGCCCGCGGAGGCGGCGCCGGAGAGCGAGTCGCCGGAGATGCTCCAGCTCCGCGCCGAGTACCTCAACAACTCCAAGGAGCGGGCCCACGAGCTCCGCGCCGCCCTGGGCAACCTCTCGGGCCCGGGGGCGGAGGACGCGCTCCACATGATCCGCGTGGAGGCCCACCGCTTCCGCGGCTCGGGCGCCTCCTTCGGCTACAAGGAGATCTCCCGCCTCGGCGGGGCGGTGGAGGAGCTGATCCTCGGCAACCCCGGCCTGCACCAGAGCGGTCAGCTCCGCGCCCGACTCACCGGCCTGGTGGAGGCGCTCTGCGACAAGGTGCTGGCGGTGGCGGGCTCGGCGCCCATCCCCCTGGAGCGGCGGGTGACCCGCCCCCAGCGCCGGGTGATGCTGGTGGACGCGGCGGGGGAGAAGCTCCTCGCCCTGGCGAAGGCGGCGGGGGAGAAGGGGCAGCCGATCGACGGCTTCTCCGATCTCGACGAGGCGCTCCGCCACGCCATCGAGCTGCGGCCCGACGCGATCTTCGTCGGCGCGGTGGACGTGAAGGCGGCGATCCAGCGCCTGCGCGCGGGCAGCCCGGCGCCGGTGGTGGTGCTGGGGAACACCGACAGGCTCGACGCCTGGCTCGAGGCGCTCCACGCGGGCGCGGCGGGCTACGTGGCCCGGCCGCGGGACGTGGAGGCGCTGTTCCGCTTCGGCGCCATCTACGCCAGGCCGCGCTTCACCGCCAACGCGCTGGCGGTGGGCGGCGATCGCTCCAGCCTCTCGGGGCTCGCGGAGATCCTCGCGCCCAAGGGCGTGGCGGTGCAGCCCTGCGCCACCACCGAGGAGTTCTTCGCCTCGCTGGAGCGGGCGGCGCCCTCGCTGGTGATCCTCGACGGCGATCTGCCGGGGGCGAAGGGGATCGATCTCCTCCGCGTGATCCGCGCCGACGTCAACTACCGGCGGGTGCCGGTGATGGTCTTCTCGCGCCTCGGCGACGCGCGGGAGCGGGTGGCCGCCTTCGAGGCGGGCGCGGACGACTGGGTCGCCCGGCCCATTGCGCCAGACGAACTGGTGGTGCGGATCCTCGCCCAGCTCGCGCGGAGCAGCGCGCTCAACGGCGACGCGACGCTGCGCACGCGGGATCCGCTCACCGGCCTCTACGATCGCGCCTACGTGCTGGAGGCGACCGCGCGGGCGTTGCAGCTCGGGCGGCGCGAGGGGCGGCAGATCGCGCTGCTCGGGATCGACCTGCGCCTCGAGAGCCTGCGCAAGGAGCAGGGGCGGCTCGCCGCCGACGCGGTGCTGCTGGCGATGGCGGCGCGGCTGGGGGAGAGCTTCCGCACCAGCGACGTGATCGCCCGGGTGGGACCGTCGCGGCTGGTGGCGCTCCTCCACGGCGCCGGGAAGGCGGACGCGGAGCGGCTGCTGCGCGGCGAGCTCGAGGAGCTGGCGAAGCAGAGCTTCGCCGGCGGCTGGAAGCCGCAGCCGGTGGGCGGCGTGGCGGTCTTCCCCGAGGTGACCGGGGGCGCGGAGGCGCTGCTGGCAGCGGTCGAGGCGCAGCTGGGGAAGTAGCGGCGCGGGGGCGTCCGCCGGCTCGCAAGCGGCCGCGTGGTGCGCACGGCCAGGGGCTGGGTGCGGTCGCTGACGCTCGCCTGCGGTGATGGGGGCGCGTCAGTCGGCGCCGATCACCGGGATGTACGCCGCCTCGGCGCAGTGGACGAGCGGACGCGCCGCGGCGCCGGTGCCGAGCAGCTCGATGCCGGCCGGGTTGCAGTCGGCGGGGAGGGCCCGCCGCTGCGCCTGCTCGACCACCGGGAGGCCGGCCTCGTCGAGCGGCACCGTCAGCAGCGCGGGCGCGCACGCGTCGGCGATGAGGAGCTCGCTGCCGCGGACGGCGAGGGCGCGCCCGCAGTCGACCACCGGCAGCGGTCGGGTCCCGGCGATGACGTGCGTGGCGAAGTTGTTGCTCGTGGTGATCGTGGCGATCTGGCTGCCGCTGCCCGAGCTGGCGATCACGTAGAGCTTGCTGCTGTCGCCGTTGAGCGCCATCGCGCCGGGGGACCACCCTGTGAACGGCGCGAGCAGGCCCGACTGCCCCGGAACGTAGTCGCCGTCCGGCTCGATGGTGACGACCGCCACGCGCTCATCGCCCTCGAACGTCAGGTAGAGCGATGCGTTGCCCAGGCTGGAGCCGTGGCGCACCGCCATCGCGTTCGGGACCGCGTTGAGCGGAAGCGTCCCCGAGGCATCGCTGAGGAAATTGAGCGTGATGGTGCCGCACGGGTTGTCCGAGAGCTGGTCGTCCAGACCGCCGCCCACCGCCGCTTCGGTGCAGACCGTCGGGCTCGATGCCTGGGCCGCCTTGATCGCGTCGAACACGTCGACCGCCGCGCCGTTTCCGTAGGCAGCAAAGGCGAGCCTGCCGCGGGGCGACACACGGAAGAGCCCCGAGAGCATGCCGCCGGGGGCGAGGCTCGCCGACTGCGTGGGATTGCCGAGCCGGAAGAGCCGCACCGTCCCCGGATCCGCGTCGTAGGTGATGGCCGTGGCGCCGTTCGAGTCGGCCGGGTTGATCGCGGCGCCGCGTGGGCCCGCCAGCGTGGAGAAGTTGGTTCGCTGCAGACTGGTATCGATTGAAACCAGCCAGCCGGGAACGTCCCCCGGATCGTCCGTCGCGGCGAGGCAGCGATCCGCCGTGCACGCGAGCCCCTTGGCGCTCTGCGCCGCCGGCAACGAGATCGTGCAGATCCCCTCCGGCGCACAGTCGGTATCGACGCCGTCGCAGACGTCCAGCGCGCCCGGGTGGACCGCCGGATCCTCCGGCGCGCAATCGTTCAGCTCGCCGGCGCCGTCCCCGTCGAAGTCGAACTCGCTGACCAGCTGGAGCTCCACCTCGGCGACCACGCCCTCGGCCGGCGGCTCGTCGATCACCAGCTCCCCGAGGTGACCCACCGCAAACCGCGCGGTGGACCCGTCGGCGCGTCCGGCGAACGCCTCCACCTCCACGGTGAGGACCGCCGCCTTCCCCTGGGCGAGGGGCAGCGTCACCTCGCCGCGCACCGCCTCGCCCGCGCCCCGGGCCGGCAGCTCGAAGCGCTCACCCGGCGGATCGGAGAGCCGCCGCTCCACCGGCGTCTGCCCGCCGGAGGTGACGCGCAGCACCACCTCCCGCACGGCGCGATCGTGCCCGGCGAGAAACGCCGCCAGCTCCTCGTTGGCCCAGACGTCCACGGTGACGGGAACGTCGATCACCTCGACGTCGCCGCCGCTCCCGCCGGCGCCCGCCTCGCCGCCGAATCCACCGAAACCACCGCCGCCACCCCCGCCGGGGTTGCCGATCCAGTCGGTGCCGCCGGTGCCGCCCGCCCCGCCGTCGATCGCCTGGCAGATCCGCACGCCCTCGAGCACGCACCGCGCCCCGGGCCCGCAGTCCGCATCGGTCTGGCAGTCGTCCGGAATGTCCTCGAGGCAACCGGCGAGCCCGAGTCCCACCAGCACGGGAACGATTCGGCGCATCCCACCACCCAGGAAACGGTCAGGAATTCGCACTTGTCGTAACATCGCGCCCCAATCGGGATCAACGCCTGCTCGGCTGCCCGCTGACCCGGGGACGTGGATGTACGACGCTTGACTCTCGGGTCGCAGAGTGAAAGGGAGGCGCGCGTGAACTTCATCAAGGTGGCCCGGCTCCTCGACGAAGGGGGCGACGATCTCAAGCTCGAACTGGTCGCGGGCGAAGCCGGCCTGGAGCGGAAGATCAGCCACAACCGGGTGCAGAAGCACGGCCTCGTCCTCGCCGGCTTCTTCAAGCACATCCACCCGGAGCGCGTGGAGGTCTTCGGCAACACCGAGCTGGAGTACTTCGGCACCCTCGACCCGGAGCGCCAGAAGGAGATCGCCGCCGGCTTCTTCTCCCAGCCCCTCGCCTGCGTGGTGGTGACCAAGGGGCTGCCCATCCCGCCGTGCATGGTGGAGGAGGCGGAGAAGAACGGCGTCCCGCTCTTCCGGACCCCGCTCCTCTCCTCCACCTTCATCATCCGGGTGCAGGACTTCCTCGCCGATGCGCTCACCGCCCATACCTCGATGCACGGCGTCCTCATGGACGTCTTCGGCGTGGGGATCCTCCTCCTCGGCAAGAGCGGCATCGGCAAGAGCGAGTGCGCCCTGGACCTGGTGATGCGCGGCCACCGCCTCGTCGCCGACGACATCGTCGACATCCGGCGCAAGACGCTCGACGCGGTCTACGGCTCCGGCTCGGCGATCATCAAACACCACATGGAGATCCGCGGCCTCGGGATCATCAACATCAAGGATCTCTTCGGCGTGGCGGCGGTGCGCGATCGCAAGAAGATCGAGCTGGTGGCGGAGCTGGTGGAGTGGGACCCGGTGATGGAGTACGACCGCCTCGGGATCGACGAGCGCTACACCACCATCCTCGACGTGGAGATCCCCAGCATCACCGTGCCGGTGCGCCCGGGGCGCAACATCACGACGATCATCGAAGTGGCCGCCCGCAACCAGCTCCTCAAGTTCCAGGGGCACCACTCCGCGCAGGCCTTCCAGGAACATCTCAACAGGGAGATCGCCGAGGTGCGCACCCGCCGCCTCCTCGGGGACGAAGTCGAATGAATCCCAACGCAACCACTCCCGCCAACAACGCGCCCCGCGTCCTCCTCGTCACCGGCATGAGCGGGGGCGGCAAGTCGACCGCCGTGCGTGCGCTCGAGGACGCAGGCTGGTTCTGCATCGACAACCTGCCGGTGCCGTTGCTGCCGAAGCTGATCGAGCTCGCCTCCGCGGGGAACATGGCGCGCCTGGCGGTGGTGACCGACGCCCGCGAGTCGACCTACCTGCCCACCACCCCCGCGGCGATCGCCGACATCCGCGCCCAGGGCGTGCGGGTGGAGGTGCTCTACCTCGACGCGTCCGACGAGGTGCTCATCCGCCGCTTCTCGGAGACCCGCCGCCGCCACCCCCTCTCGCCCGACGGCACGGTGCCCGCGGGGATCGCCGCGGAGCGCACCCGGCTAAAGGATCTGCGCGCCCTCGCCGACGAGGTGATCGACACCTCGCAGGTGACGGTCCACGAGCTGAAGCGGATGGTCCAGGCGCGCTTCGCGGAGACGCAGGGGACGCAGCTCAGCGTCTCCCTCCTCTCCTTCGGCTACCGCTACGGGCTGCCCCCGCAGGCGGATCTGGTGGTGGACGTCCGCTTCCTCCCCAACCCCTATTTCGTACCGGGGATGCGGGAGCGGACCGGACGAGATGCGGACGTGGCGGGCTACGTGCTGGACCGGGAGGAGGCGCAGGGCTTCCTCGCCCGGGTGGTGGACATGGTGCAGTTCCTCCTCCCGAAGTACCGCAAGGAGGGAAAGAGCTACCTCACCGTGGCGATCGGCTGCACGGGCGGCAAGCACCGGAGCGTGGCCTTCGTCCGCGCCCTGGGGGAGAGGCTGCAGGGGGACGACGCGCTGGTGCGCGTCTGGGACAGGGACATCGAGAAGGACTGACCGGATGCGGACGGACCCGGCGGAGGGCGAGGGATCGGATTCCCTGGGCACCGTGGTTATATCAAGCCCGGGCATTCCGTTCGGGGGGTAGACGGGCGGAGCCGAAGCGGGCAACTCGCCGGCTCGTGGAGCGTGGTCATGGTTGGCATCGTCGTAGCTGCACACGGAAAGATGGCGGAGGCGCTGGTCGCCGCCGCCGAGCAGATCGTGGGCAAGCTCGAGCAGCTCAAGGTGGTCAACCTGCTCCCCCACGAAGGCATGGAGTGCGGCCGCGGGAAGATCGTCGACGCGATCACCGAGGTCGACGACGGCTCGGGCGTGGTGGTGCTCGCCGACATCTTCGGCGGGACGCCGTCCAACTGCTGCCTCTCCCTGCTCAACGCGGGAAAGCTCGAGGTGGTGACGGGAGTGAACCTTCCCATGCTCTTGCGGCTTGCGAGCAGCAGGCGGGAAGGGCACAACGCCAAGCAGGTGGCGGAGAACCTGGTCGAGTACGGCCGCCAGAACATCACCAACGCCAGCGAGCTGCTCCGGTCGCGCTGCCAGGTCGCGAGGGGCTGACGGCCCCCAGCGCGGAAGGGCGGGATGGCTCCATGATCACCCTCGTCCGCGTCGACAATCGCCTGATCCACGGCCAGGTGGTCTCCACCTGGATCCCCCACCTCAAGATCGACAAGGTCGTCGTGATCGACGACGAGGCCGCCCGCTCGCCGCTGATGCAGGCGGCGATGACCCTGGCGCTCCCCCCGGATCTCGCGGTGACCATCGCCGCCCGCGGGACGGTCGACTTCGCCGCGCTCGAGAAGAGCAGCGAGCGGATCCTCGTCCTGGTTCGGGACGTGGCGGTCGCCGAGGAGGTGGTGAAGCAGGCGAAGGTGGACGTGCTCAACCTGGGCAACGTCCACTTCGGCGAGGGGCGCAAGCCGGTCTCCCCCTCGGTCTTCCTCTCGGAGGAGGAGGTGGCGGCTCTCGACCGCATCGCCGCGCAGGGGGTGCAGATCGAGGCCCGCGCGGTCCCGACCGATCACCGGGTCGGTCTGGAGGAGCTGCGGGCCCGCTACCGGGCGGCCTCGTGATCGCCGCGCTCTTCGCCGCCGCGCTGGCGGGTTTTGCCGCAGCGGAGCGCAAGGCGCTCCTCCAGGCGCAGATCTCCCGCCCGATCGTGGTGGGGCCGCTGGTCGGCTGGGCGCTCGGCGATCCCCTCGTCGGACTCTACGTGGGCGCGCCCCTCGAGCTGATCTGGATCGGCGCCGCCAACCTGGGCGCGGCGCTCCCGCCCCACGACACCGCCGCCACCGCGGCGATCGCCGCGGCCACGGTGGCAGCCGGCGGCGGCGAGATCCCCGGCGCGCTGGCGGCCCTCTCCCTGGTGATCTTCGGCCCGGTGGCGGTGATCGGCCGCCGCCTCGAGGGCTACGGCGAGCGCGCCAACGAGCGGCTCGTCGCCAGGGCGGCGCTGGCGCTGGGCGAGGGGATGACCCGGCGCGCCTTCCGCCTCCACCTCCGCGGCCTGTGGCGTCCCTTCTACGCCACCGCGCTCCTCGTCCTCTTCGCCGCGCTCATCGCCGGGCCGCTCCTCGGCCGCCTCGAGCCGCACCTGCCCGCGGTCGTACTCGCTGGCCTCGAGATCGGCTGGGCGCTCCTCTGGGCGGTGGGCGGCGCGGCGGCGGTGCGCGCGGCGCGGCTGCCGAAGGGGCTGGGACTCGCCGCGGCGGGGGCGGCGGGAGCGGCGGCGCTCTGGGCGGCCGCCTGGTACTTCGGTTGGGTGGAGGTCCTCGGATGAGCCACCCCGCGACCCACGCCGCGGCGGAGCGGCCGCTCCCCGCCTGGACGCTGGCCCGCGTCTTCCTGCGCAGCCTGCTGCTCCAGGCCTCGTGGAACCGCCGCGGCATGCAGAACCTCGGCGTGGTCTACGCGCTCTGGCCGGCGCTCGAGCACCTCTACCCCGATCCCTCCGAGCGGGTGCGCGCCGCCACGCGCCACCTCGCCTTCTTCAACACCCACCCCTATCTCGCCTCGGCCATCCTGGGGGGCACCCTCTTCCACGAGGAGCGGGTGGCGCGGGGCGAGGAGCCGCCGGAGGCGGTGGAGGGCTTCAAGAACGCGCTGATGGGCCCCTTCGCCGCGGTGGGCGACTCGTTCTTCTGGCTCTCCCTGCGCCCCTTCGCCGGGATGGTGGCGGCGCTCCTCGCCCCCTGGATCGGCCTGTGGGCGGTGCTCGCCTTCCTCGCCCTCTACAACGTTCCCCACGTCGGCTTCCGCCTCTCCCTCTTCCTCGATGGCTACCGGCGGGGGGATCGCGTGGTGGAGCGGGTGGCCCGCGCCGCCCTGCCGAAATGGGGCGCGCGGCTGCGGAGCCTGAGCGCGGTGGGCGGCGGCGCCGCGGTGGTGGTGGGCGTCTTCCTGATCACCGGGCCCGGCCTCCCCGTGGAGCCCGTGCCCTGGCTGGTGACGAGCGCTGTCGCCTCGGTGCTCGTCTTCTTCGCGACGTGGGCGCTGCTCGCCCGCCGCGGCTCGCTCTGGGCGGGCCTCGGAGCCATCGCAGTGGGACTCGTGCTGGCGCTGCTCGGCGCCGGGTGGTGAAAGAGCATGAAGAGCGAGCGAACCTTCACCATCGTCAACAAGCTGGGCCTCCACGCCCGGGCGGCGGCGCGGCTGGTGCAGACCGCCAATCGGTTCAAGTCGGAGATCCGGCTGGAGCGCGAGGGGCAGGAGGTCAACGGCAAGAGCATCATGGGCGTGCTCATGCTGGCCGCGGCGCAGGGGACGCAGGTGACGGTGCGGGCAGAAGGCGACGATGCAGAAGAGGCGATGGCCGCCCTCGGTTCTCTGATCGAGGACGGCTTCGGCGAGGACAAGGGGTAGGCCGGCTCCCCGGCTCTCCTGCTGCAGGGCGGCGGGGCAGTCGGCTAGGATGGGCAGGACAAGCGAGCGTCGACGAATTGGATACGAGACCCGCCATCGTTCTCACCGGGATCGGCGCCTCCGCCGGGGTGACGGTGGGATCCGCCTTCGTGCTCGACCAGCGCAAGCTGCGCACGCCCCGTTTCCACCTCCCCCCGGGACAGGAGGCCGCGGAGCTCCAGCGCCTCAAGGTGGCGCTCGAGCGCTCCGACCAGCAGCTCCGCGAGATGAAGGCCAAGGTGGAGGCGCTCCAGGGGGACGAGCACACGCTCATCCTCGAGGCGCACCGCCTCATGCTCCACGATCCGGATTTCGTCACCGAGATCCGCCGGCTGATCGAGAGCGAGCACGTCAATGCGGAGTGGGCGGTGCGCAGGAGCGCGCGGCGGATCCGCCAGGCGTTCGGGAAGATCAACGACGTCTACTTCCGCGAGCGGAAGCAGGACGTGGACTTCGTCGCCGACCGCGTCGTCCGCAACCTGATGGGCGAGCGCGTCGACGCGGAGCCCGCGGACGTGCCGGAGGGCGCGGTGGTGGTGGCGCGGGATCTCTCCCCCGCCGACGCGGCGCTCCTCCTCCAGCCCGGCCGCATCGCGGGGCTGGTCACCGATCGCGGGACCAAGACCTCCCACACCGCCATCGTCGCCCACGCCCGCGGCATCCCCGCGGTGGTGGGCGTGGTGCGGGCCTCCGAGCTGGTGGCCACCGGCGACGAGCTCGCCCTCGACGGCGATCGCGGCGTGGTGGTGCTGCGGCCCACCGAGGAGCAGATGCGCCGTTTCCTCGCCGCGCGCAGGCGCCACGAGGAGGTGGAGGCGCGGCTGGTGGCGGAGCGGCAGCTCCCTTCGGTGACCAGCGACGGCCACGAGGTTCGCCTCCACGCCAACATCGAGTTCGAGGAGGAGGTAGGCGTCGTCGAGCGCGTCGGCGCCATGGGGATCGGCCTCTACCGCACCGAGTTCCTCTACCTGGGGCGGCGAACGATGCCCGACGAGGAGGAGCACTACCGCGCCTACCGGGCGGTCCTCTCCTCGATGAAGGGGCGGCCGGTCACCATCCGCACGCTGGACGTGGGCGGCGACAAGATGCCGGTGGAGGGCAGGGGCGGGCGTCCCCACGAGCCCAACCCCGCCATGGGGCTGCGCGCGATCCGCTACTGCATGCGCTACCCCGACGTCTTCCACACCCAGCTCCGGGCGCTGCTGCGGGCGTCGGTCCACGGCAACCTGAAGATCATGTTCCCGATGATCTCCGGGCTGACCGAGCTGCGGGACGCGAAGGCGGCGCTGGAGCGGGCGCGGGAGGAGCTGCTGCGCGAGGGGGTGCCGGTCGCCGACGACATCGAGGTGGGGGTGATGATCGAGATGCCCTCCGCGGCGCTGATGGCGGACCGGATCGCCCAGGAGGTCGACTTCTTCTCGATCGGGACCAACGACCTGATCCAGTACGCCCTGGCGATCGACCGGCAGAACCGCGACGTGGCCTACCTCTACCGGCCGTTGCACCTCTCGATCCTCCGCATGCTCCAGTTCACCGTGGAGGCGGCCCACGCCCACGGCGTGCGCGTGGCGATCTGCGGCGAGATGGCCGGCGAGCCCCACTACGTGCTGGTCCTGCTCGGGCTGGGGGTCGACGAGCTCTCCACCGCGCCCGCGTCGATCCCGCTGCTGCGGCGGCTGGTGCGCGCGGCGACGCTGGAGGAGGCGCGCCAGATGCTGAGCGAGGCGATGTCCTTCACCACCGCCGACGAGATCGAGCACCACGTGCGGCGGGTGATGCAGGATCGCTTCGCCGACCTGCTCGGAGGCGGCGACGAGCTGGAGGATCTGCTCCGGAAGGCGTGATGCCTTATCGTGGCTCGAAGGAGGATTCCCGATGACGACCTGGTCGATCCGGTTCCGGGGCAGGGACGAGCGGGAGACGCTGGCGCGGGCCGACTACTTCTACCTCGAGAACAAGGAGGCGATCGGCCTGACCCGCGAGGAGTTCTTCGCCCGCCTGGTGATCGCGGACGACGGGAAGGAAGCCTCGTTCGTCTCCACCGCCGAGCCGTTGTGGAACGTGCGCCCCGAGCCCTTCGGCGACGAGCCGGTGGGGACGGAGCCCGCGGCGATGCCCGCCCGCAAGGGGTACGAGATCCGCGAGCTGGCGGGGAGCGGGCCGGAGCCCGCCGCGGAGGAGGACGCGCTCTAGAGCGCCGCGGCCATCTCCGCCACGCTGGCGAAGAGGAGGTCGGGCTGCTCCGCCGCGAGGGCGGCGGGCAGGTTGTAGCCCCACGAGACGGCGCCGAAGCGGAGGCCGCAGCTCTTCGCGGCGCGGGCGTCGCGGATCTCGTCGCCCACGTAGATCGCCTCCGCCGCGGGGACCTTCGCGCGGCCGAGGACCCGCTTCAGGCGCGAGGCCTTGCCGAAGAGGGAGGCGCCGCATTCCCAGTGGCGGACCAGCGCGGCGGTCTCCGGTCCGAGGATCCGCTGGATGGTCGGCGCGGCGTTGGAGCTGACGATGCCCACGTCCGCGCGGGCGGCGATGGTGCGCAGCGCCTCGGGGATGCCGGGGAAGAGCTGCAGCTGGTGGATGTCCGCGGCGATGCGCGTGCGCATGTGGGCGGCGATGGCGGGGAGCTTCCAGACGGGCACCTCGAGCCGGCGGAGGATCGCCTGGGTGTCGAGGCCGCGGAGCTCGTCGATCGCTTCGGGGGGGAGCTGGCGGAAGCCGAAGCGCGCCGCCACCTCGTTGAGCATCGAGGCGAACCAGGGGAAGGAGTCGGCGAGGGTGCCGTCGAAGTCGAAGAGGACGAGGCGGTGGCGCATCGGGCGCGCTCATAACGCGTCGGAGCGCCCATGTGAATCCTCGATGGTGCCGGGCGGCTCTGATAAGCGAACGGCCGGAGGTGGAAGATGCCGAAGCGGGTATCGCCGAAGGAAGCGCACGAGCTGATGAAGCAGGGCTACGTCTACGTCGACGTGCGGAGCGAGCAGGAGTTCGAGGCCGCCCATCCGGAGGGCGCGGTCAACATCCCGCTCCTGCACAAGGGGCCGATGGGGATGACGCCCAATCCGTCGTTCCTGGAGGCGTTCAAGAAGGCCTTCTCGCCGGACGACAAGGTGATCCTCGGGTGCGCCGGGGGGAACAGGTCGATGAAGGCGGCGGAGCTCCTCGAGCGCGAGGGCTACGACGAGCTGGTGGAGCAGCGGGCGGGCTTCGGCGGCGCGCGGGACGCGAGCGGCGCGGTGGTGGAGCCGGGCTGGCAGGCGAGCGGGCTGCCGTGCGAGTCGGGCAGGCCCGAGGGGCGGTGCTGGGAGAGCTTCCAGTGCTGAGCGGGTAGGCGGGCGGGGGCCGCCGGTGGTGGGCGGCCCCCGGGGGGGGGGGGGGGGGGGGGGGGCCGCGGGGGGGGGGCGGCCGGGGGGGGGCGCCCTGCGTCGGGTGGCGCGCTCGCTCGCGCAGCGGCTGCCGCTGCGTGGTGGCAGCGGCAGGCGCGCGGGGCTGCAGCCTCGAGCGGGC
>Ga0182742_1002845_pt1 | contig 18297 bp, 17 predicted proteins | sample eDN5th37CBELigMG_FD_128880 | JGI IMG/M metagenome (GOLD analysis project Ga0182742, IMG submission 128880) | Enriched Miracle-Growth compost microbial communities from Emeryville, California, USA - eDNA 5th pass 37_C BE-Lig MG (version 2)... ...
AGCTCGCGGAGGCGCCGGGCGCACTCGGCCCGCAGCGCCTCGTCGACACCGCCCTGCACGATGCCGAACAGCGCCTGCCCCTCGCGCCGGTGCGCGGCCCGGGCCCGCCGCGCCCAGGCCGCGGTCCGCTCCACCGCCAGGCGGACCACCTCGGGCGGCGACGGCAGGGGCGGGCACACGTCGAGCACCATCTGGATGTCGGCCCCGAGCTGCTCCTGCACGGCCACGGCCAGCTCGGGGGTGAGCCGGTGGCGCGAGCCGTCGTACACCGAGCGGAAGGTGACCCCGTCGTCGTCGACGGACGGTTCGAGCGACATCACCTGGAAGCCCCCCGAGTCGGTGAGCACGTGGCCGCCCCAGGCCGCGAAGCGGTGGAGGCCGCCGAGCTCGGCCACCACGTCGGCGCCGGGGCGGAGCATCAGGTGGTACGTGTTGGCCAGCACCACCTCCACGCCGAGGGCCTCCAGGTCGGCCGACGACAGGTGCTTCACCGCCCCACGCGTGCCCACCGGCATGAAGCAGGGCGTCCGCACGGTCCCGCGCGGCGTGCGCAGCGTGCCCAGGCGCGCCGCGCCGTCGCTGGCGGCGACCTCGACGGTGACGGGGAGCAGCTCGCCGCCCGGGTTCACCGCAGCCCCCGGTCGAGCAGCATGGCGTCGCCGAACGACAAGAAGCGGTAGCCGCGCGCCAGCGCCGCGCCGTAGAGGGCGCGCCAGCGGTCGCCCACGAAGGCGTCGACCAGCAGCAGCAGGGTGGAGCGCGGCACGTGGAAGTTGGTGAGCAGCACGTCGACCACCTGCCACGGGTGCCCACGCCGGATGAACAGCCGCGTGCGGCCCTCGAGCGGCCCGGCGGCGGCGCTCTCCAGGGCCCGCACGGTGGTGGTGCCGACGGCCACCACCCGCCGGGCGGCCCGGCAGGCCTCCAGCACCTCCGGGCTCACCGCGTAGCGCTCGCTGTGGATCGGGTGCTCGGCCGGGTCGTCGACGGCCACGGGGCGGAACGTGTCGAGCCCCACCACCAGCTCCACCCGGGCGAGCTGGACGCCCCGGGCCTCGCAGGCGCCCAGCAGCTCGGGGGTGAGGTGCAGGCCCGCGGTGGGCGCGGCGGCCGACGCCGCCCGGCGGGCGTAGACGGTCTGGTAGCGCTCGGGGTCGCGCGCCGCCGGGCGCAGGTAGGGCGGGAGCGGCACCTCGCCGTGGCGGCGCAGGGCGGGCTCGGCGTCCCCCTCCACCAGTAGGCGCACCTCCCAGGGCCCGCCGGGATCGGCCCGGCCCACCACCTCCACCGCCAGCGCGGCCGGCTCGCCGGCAGCCGGGCTCGGCCGCAGGACCTCGCCGGGCTTCACGCGCCGGCCGCCGCCGAGGAGGGCCTGCCACCGCCTCGGCTCGGTCTCCTCCAGCAGGAGCACCTCCACCTGCCCGCCGGTGGCGCGCTGCAGGCGCAGGCGGGCGGGCAGGACCCGGGTGTCGTTCACCACCAGCAGGTCGCCGGGCTCGAGCAGCGCCGGGAGGTCAGCCACGGTGCGGTCGTCGGCGGCACCGCCGAGCCCCGGTCGACGAGGAGCCGGGCGGCGTCGCGCGGCTCCACGGGGTGCTGCGCGATGGCCTCGTCGGGCAGGTCGTAGTCGAAGTCGGCCATGCGCACGGCCGACCACGGTACGGCCCGCCCGCTCAGTCGAACAGCCGGGTGGTGCTCTCCGCCGGGTCGGGGACGCGCAGGCCGAGGTGGGCGAAGGCCGCGGGCAGGGCCACCCGGCCGCGGGGGGTGCGGGCCAGCAGGCCCTGCTGGATGAGGAAGGGCTCATAGACGTCCTCCAGCGTGTCGGGCTGCTCGCTCACGCTGATCGCCAGCGTCGACAGGCCCACCGGGCCGCCGCCGAAGCGCTCGCACAGCGCCCGCAGGATGGCCCGGTCGACCTTGTCGAGGCCGAGCTCGTCGACGTTCCACACCGCCAGCCCCGCCCGGGCGACATCGCGGTCGATGGACCCGCCGGCCCGCACCTCGGCGTAGTCGCGCACCCGCCGCAGCAGCCGGTTGGCGATGCGGGGCGTGCCCCGGGCCCGGGTGGCGATCTCACGGCACCCGTCGGCGTCGATCGGCACGCCGAGGATCCCGGCGGCGCGGCGCACGATGGCCTCGAGCTCGCCGGGCTCGTAGTAGTCGAGCCTGGCCACCAGGCCGAAGCGGTCGCGCAGCGGTCCGGTGATGAGGCCGGTGCGCGTGGTGGCGCCCACCAAGGTGAAGCGGGGCAACGGGAGCCGGATCGACCGGGCCGCCGGCCCCTTGCCCATCACGATGTCGAGCTGGAAGTCCTCCATGGCCGGGTAGAGGATCTCCTCCACCGTGCGCTGCAGCCGGTGGATCTCGTCGACGAAGAGCACGTCGCCCTCGCCGAGGTTGGAGAGGATGGCGGCCAGGTCGCCGGGCCGCTCCAGCGCCGGCCCCGAGGTGACCTGGAGGTGGACGCCCAGCTCGTTGGCCACGATCGCCGCCATGGTGGTCTTGCCCAGCCCGGGCGGACCGGCCAGCAGCAGGTGGTCGGCGGCCTGGCCGCGCCGGCGGGCGGCCTCCAAGATGATCGTGAGGTGCTCCTTCAGCTCCTCCTGGCCGACGAAGTCCTCCAGGCGGCGCGGCCGGAGCCCGGCCTCCTCCGCCAGCTCCAGCTCGTCGGGCGGCTCGGGCCGAAGGAGCTCTTCTCTCACCGCGCTTCCCGCTCTCCGCCGCTCGGGCGGGCCGGCCACACGGCCGGCCGGGCCTCCCGCTCTCCGCCGCTCGGGCGGGCCGGCCACACGGCCGGCCGGGCCTCCCGCTCTCCGCCGCTCGGGCGGGCCGTCACGATGCCATCGCGAGGCGCTGCAGCGCCTCGCGCAGGAGGGTGCCGGCGTCGCCGTCGGCGGGCAGGTCCCGCAGCACGGCCCGCACCTCGTCGGCGCCGTAGCCGAGCCCGGCCAGCGCGTCGCGCACGTCGGCCAGGGCCGAGGGCGGCCCGCCGGCGCCGGGCGCGGCCGTGACCGCGCCCACGCCCTCGGGCACCTCGAGGCGGCTCTTCAGCTCGATGAGCAGCCGGGCCGCGGTCTTCTTGCCCACCCCCGGCACGAGGCACAGCGCGGCGACGTCGTCGCTGGCCACCGCCTGGCGCAGCGCCGCCGGCGAGTGCACCGAGAGGATGGCCATGGCCAGGCTCGGCCCCACCCCGTGGGCGCCGAGCAGCGCCTCGAAGCACTGCCGCTCCTCGGCGGTGGCGAAGCCGTAGAGCACCTGGGCGTCGTCGCGCACGTGGTGGTGCACCCAGACGAAGACCTCGCTGCCGACCTCGCCGAGGGCCAGCGCGCCGGCCGCCGCGACCACCACCCGGTAGCCGACCCCGCCCACCTCCACCAGCAGCTCGCCGGTGAGCGACCGGTCGAGCAGGCGCCCCCGCAGCGACCCGATCACGGCCGCACCCGAGCCAACGCCGCGGCCAGCGGGGCGTGGGCCAGGTGGCACAAGGCCAGAGCCGCGGCGTCCGCGGCATCGGCCGGCCGGGGCGGGGCCGCCAGTCCCAACCGCACCTGCACCATGCGCTGGACCTCCTCCTTGCCCGCGGCGCCGTGGCCGGCCACCGCCACCTTCACCTGGTTGGGCGTGTACTGCACGACGTGGCAGCCGGCCGTCCACGCGGCGGCCAGCGCCAGCCCGCTGGCCTGGCCCACCGACATGGCCGTGCGCACGTTGGTCTGGAAGAAGACCCGCTCGACGCTGACGACGTCGGGCCGGCACTCCTCGATGAGCTCGGCCAGCTCCCGCTGGAGCTCGGCCAGCCGGCTCGGCAGCGGGTCGTCGGGCGACGTGCGCAGCACGCCGATGGCCGCCAGGCGCGGCGCCCGCCCGGCCTGGTGCACCGCGGCGTAGCCGCAGCGCGAGAGGCCGGGGTCGATGCCGAGCACGAACACGAGTTCGCAGGCTAGCCAACCGGGCGGCCCGACCCGGGGATCCCCCCCGGGTCGACGCGTGCACGTGAGCGGGCGCGTTGCCAGGCAACGCCGGCGCTCACGCAAACGAGAAGGGCACCGGCGATGCGCCGCCCCTCAGGCGCGCTGGCCGGCCCGCTTCACCGCGGCGACCAGCTCCGCCGTGGGCCGGAACGTGAGCCCGGCCACGGCCCGGTGCACGTAGCGCACCACCCCCTCGGCGTCGACCACGAACACCGAGCGCCGGTAGAAGCCGAGCGGCCCCAGGATGCCGTAGGCCTCGGCCACCGCCTTGTCGGTGTCGGCGAGCAGCGGGAAGGGGAAGCCGTGGGCGGCCGAGAACCCCTCGTGGCTCTCCACCGACTGCGGGCTGATGGCGAGGACCTGGGCCCCGAGCGCGTCGAACTGGCCGATGTCGTTCCGGTAGGTCTGCAGCTGCTTGGTGCACACCGGCGTGTGGTCGCCGGGGTAGAAGACCAGCACCACCGGCCGCCCGCGGTGCTCGGCCAGCGAGTAGTCCCGCCCGCCCGTGCCCGGGAGGGTGAAGTCGGGGGCGCGCTCCCCGACCGAGATGGGCACCTACGCCTCCACCGTCTGCAGGATGTCGTCGGGGATGTCGAAGTTGGCGTAGACGTCCTGCACGTCGTCGTGCTCCTCGAGCGCGTCCATCACCCGGAGCACCTTGCGGGCGTCCTCCGCGCTGGCCAGCGGCACGCTCGTGGACGACACCATCGTGACGTCGGCCGACTGCACCGCGATCGACGCCGCCTCCAGCGCGGCCCGCACGTCCTCCACCGCGCCGGGCTCGCACGTGATCCGCCAGCTGTCGCCGTCGTCGATCACGTCGTCGGCGCCCGCCTCCAGCGCGGCGGCCATGACGTCGTCCTCCGCCGCGCTGCGGTCGGCCACGACGATCCCCCGTCGCGAGAACTGCCACGACACCGCGCCCGGCTCGGCCAGGGAGCCGCCGAGCTTCGAGAAGATGCTGCGGATCTCGGCGCCGGTGCGGTTCCGGTTGTCGGTGAGGACGTCCATCATGATGGCCACCCCGCCCGGCGCGTAGCCCTCGTAGGTGATGGCCTCGTAGGTGACGCCCTCGAGCTCGCCGGTGCCGCGCTTGATGGCCCGCTCGATGGTGTCGAGCGGCACCGACGCCGCCCGGGCCTTGCCCACCATGGTGCGCAGCGTGGCGTTCGAGTCCGGGTCGCCGCCGCCCTCGCGCGCCGCCACCTCGATCTGGCGGATGAGCTTGGCGAACAGCTTGCCCCGGGTCTTGTCCTTGGCGGCCTTCTGGTGCTTGATGGTCGCCCACTTCGAATGCCCGGACATCGGCTCTCAGACCTCCTGGAGGAACTGCTCGTGCAGGCGGCTGTCCGCCGCCAGCTCTGGGTGGAAGGCCGCGACCGTGACACGGCCCTGGCGGCACAGCACGGGGTCGCCGTCGACCTCCGCGAGCACCTCGACGCCCTCGCCGACCCGCACGACGCGCGGGGCCCGGATGAACACGGCGTGGAAGGGCCGGTCGAGGCCGACCACGGGGATGTCGCGCTCGAAGGAGTCGACCTGGCGGCCGTAGCCGTTGCGGCGCACCCCCACGTCGACGGCGCCGAGCGCGTGCTGGTCGGGCCGGCCGTCCTCCACGTCGGCGGCCAGGAGGATCATCCCCGCGCAGGTGCCGAACGCGGGCAGGCCGTCGAGGAGCGCCTTGCGGATCGGGTCGAGCAGGCCCGACGACTCGAGCAGCATCGACATGGTGGTGGACTCCCCACCCGGGAGGACGAGGCCGTCGACGCCGTCGAGGTCGTGGGGGGTGCGGACCTCCCGCGTGGCGGCGCCGAGCTCAGCGAGGGCGCGCTCGTGGAGGGCGAAGGCGCCCTGCAGGGCGAGCACGCCGATGGTCGGCGGCACCTGGCGGCCTCCCTCCCACGGGCGCGGCTACCAGCCCCGCTCGGCGAGCTTGGTCTCCAGCGCGCCGATCTCGAGCCCGGGCATGGCCGGGCCCAGACCGCGGCTGACCTTGGCCAGGATCTCGGGGTCGCGGAAGTGGGCGGTGGCCTCCACCACGGCCTTGGCGCGAGCGGCCGGGTTCTCGCTCTTGAAGATGCCCGAGCCGACGAAGACGGCCTCGGCGCCGAGCTGCATCACCAGCGCCGCGTCGGCGGGGGTGGCCACGCCGCCGGCGCAGAACAGCGGCACCGGCAGCGTGCCGGTCTCGGCGATCTCCTGCACCAGCGGTAGCGGCGCCTGGAGCCGCTTGGCCCAGTCGAACAGCTCGGCCGAGTCGGCCTGGGTGATCTTGCGGATGTCACCCAGGATCGAGCGCAGGTGGCGGACGGCCTCGACGATGTTGCCGGTGCCGGCCTCGCCCTTGGAGCGGATCATGGCCGCGCCCTCGCTGATGCGCCGGAGGGCCTCGCCGAGGTTGGTGGCCCCGCACACGAAGGGCACGGTGAACGCCCACTTGTCGATGTGGTGCGCCTCGTCGGCCGGGGTGAGCACCTCGCTCTCGTCGACGTAGTCGACGCCCAGCACCTCCAGGATCTGCGCCTCGACGAAGTGCCCGATGCGGGCCTTGGCCATCACCGGCACGGTGACCGCGGCCTTGATGCCCTCGATCATCTCCGGGTCGCTCATCCGGGCGACGCCGCCGTCGCGGCGGATGTCGGCGGGCACCCGCTCCAGCGCCATCACCGCGCAGGCACCGGCGTCCTCGGCGATCCTCGCCTGCTCGGCGTTGACGACGTCCATGATGACGCCGCCCTTCAGCATCTCGGCCAGACCCCGCTTGACGCGGAAGGTGCCGGTGGCGCGGTTCTCCTGCTCGGGCATGGCGTCCAGTCTACGGATCGGCGGGCTCGGCCCCGCGCCCGTTCAGGCCTGCCCCGGGGGGAGCAGCTCGGCCCGCCCGTCGCGGGGCAGGGCGATCCACGTGGTCCCCGGCAGGAGCTTGATCGGCTGGCCGGCGGTGTCGAGCAGCTGGTAGCGGTCGGCGGGCGAGGGGCGGTTCCACGCGCCCCGCACCAGCTGGCCCCCCACGAAGACCCACGCCTCGCCCTCGCCCACCGTGCGGGCCTCGGGCGAGCCCGGGTCGGCCGGGCTGCGGCCGTAGTCGACGAAGAGGGTGATCACGTTGGTCGGGCTGACGAGCACGTCCTTGTCGTCGACGTGGGGCGTGCCGTCGAGCTCCCGGTCCCAGCTCGACGTGGTGGGGTTCCAGCGGAAGGCCGACCGGTTGGAGTCGAAGTCGAGCGCCACGCCGGTGATGGCCTCGGCGGTGGGCGGCGGACCCTCACCGGGCTGCCGGTAGTCGAAGAAGGCCTCCGGCGGCTTCGACTCGGGCACAGCCGCGGTGTAGAGGTCACTGGTCTTCACGAACAGGTTGTGCGGCGCCCGGCGGCTGCGCTCCCGGTAGAAGAAGCCCGACGACGCGCTCTCGTGGCCGACGTCGACCAGCGCGGCCCGGTGGACGAGGCCCATGGTGCCCCGGTTGCCGCCCGAGTTGGCGAACAGCGGCATGGAGCCGAGGTTGGCGAGGATGTTCAGGTCGCTGGTGCGGGCCGAGCGGACCGGCCCGACCGGATCGCTGTCGCGCGACTGGAACACGGCCACGTAGCGGCTGGCCCGCTCGACGAGCTCCTCGAACACGATGTCGGCCTGGTTGAGGCCCACCTGCGGACGGGCGCGGGCGTTGTTGTCGATCTTGACGGCCAGCACCGGGCGGGCCGCCCGAGCCGGGTCGTCGATCGGCAGGCCGGTGAGCGGGAAGGTGGGCACCGGCGCCGGCGTGGTCGTGGTGGCCTCCACGGTGGTGGTCGTGGTGGGCGCGGGGACGGTGGTGGTGGTGGGCGCCACGGTGGTGGACGGCGTGGCGTCCTCGCTGTCACCGCCGCCGCCGCAGGCCGCGGCGGTGGCCGCCACCACGAGGGCGACAGCCAGGATCGGAAGTCGTCGGGTGCGCAAGCGGTCAGAGCTCCTTCAGGGCGGCGATGCGCTCGTCGAGGGGCGGATGGGTGTCGAAGAGCCGGTTGAGCCACGCCAACCGCCCTTCCTCGCGGGTGCGGGCCACCGGCGCCTCGATCCAGAGGTGGGCGGTGGCCCGGGAGGCGGACGCGACGACGGTCTGGTCGTCACGCAGCTTCTCCAGCGCCGAGATCAACCCAGGGGGGTAGCGGGTGAGCTCGACCGCGGTGACGTCGGCGAGCGACTCACGGCGGCGGCTCACGGCGAAGTGCATCACCTGGGCGATGATCGGCGCGAAGACCAACAGGACGAACCCGAGCACGAACAGCAGCGCGCCGGCCGGGTTGTGGCCGCGGTCGTGGGAGCCGCGACGCCCGCCGCCCCACCACAGCATCCGGATCGCCATGTCGCTCATGAGCGCGACGGCGCCGACCATGGTGACGGCCAGCGTCGACACGAGGATGTCGTAGTTGCGGATGTGGCCGAGCTCGTGGGCCAGCACGCCTTCGAGCTCGACGCGGTTCATCTTCTCGAGGAGCCCGGTGGTGACGGCGATGGCGGCGTGGCGCGGGTTGCGCCCGGTGGCGAAGGCGTTGGGCGCGTCGTCGTCGATGACGTAGATGCGCGGCATCGGCAGGCCCGCGGCGATCGTGAGGCCCTCCACCACGTTGTAGAGCCGCTTGTACTGGTCGGGGTCGGCCGGCCGGGCGCGGCTGACGGCCAGGGCGATGGTGTCGGACTTCCAGTAGGAGGCGAAGGCCATCGCGCCGGCGATCACCAGCGCGATGACGAGGCCGACGGGGCCGCCCCGGCCGATCACCACGGTGAGCGCCCAGCCCACGAGGGCCACGAAGACCACGAAGCCCGCGATGAGGGCGGCGCTACGCCGCTTGTTGGAAGCGATCTCGTCGTACACGTGCAGTGGGGAGGTGGTGGCCGGCCGGAGCGGCCGCGCCGGGCATCGGGTCCGTCAGAACTGGACCTGGATGTTGCCGCGGGAGCCTTCGTCGACCTCGAAGTACTCCCGCTTGGAGAAGCGGAGCATCCCGGCCAGGACGACGGCCGGGAACGACTCGATCTTCGTGTTGAACTTGTACACGCTGTCGTTGTAGAACTGCCGCGCGTACGCGATCCGGCTCTCCGTGCCGGTGAGCTCCTCCTGCAGATCCAGGAACCCCTGGTTGGCCTTGAGGTCGGGGTAGGCCTCGGAGAGGGCGAAGAGGTTCTTGAGGGCGCCGGTGATCATGTTGTCGGCGGCGGCCGACTCGTGCGGCGTGCCGGCGTGGAGGCCGGCGTTGCGGGCCGCGATCACCCGCTCCAGCGCCTCCTTCTCGTGGGCGGCGTACCCCTTGACCGTCTCGACCAGGTTGGGGATGAGGTCGTAGCGACGCTTGAGCTGCACGTCGATCTGCGCCCAGGCGTTCTCGACGCGGTTGCGGAGCCGGACGAGCCCGTTGTACAGCGCGACGACGTACAACAGCAGCAGCAGGATCACGACGCCGACGATGATGAGGGCGATCATCCGGGGCTCCTCAGCGGATGGGGACGAGGGCGAGTGTAGGCCCCTCTGCCCCCGGGTACAGGGAACCTCCTGGTCAAGCGCCCGCCGTCACCGCACGGCCGCGCCGCGCTCGATGGCCCGCTGGTACAGGTCCTCGTAGGTGCGGGCCAGCGCCGCCATGGAGTGGGCCTCGGCCCGCTCGTCGCCCGAGCGGGCCAGCCGCTCGGCCAGCGCGGGGTCGCTCAGCACGCGCCGCAACGCCGCGGCCAGCGCCGCCACGTCGCCCGGCGGCACCAGCAGGGCGTCGAGGCCGGCCCGGGCCACGTTGCGGTAGCCGGGCAGGTCGCTGGCCACGATCGGGGTGTGGGCGGCCATCGCCTCGAGCAGCACCACGCCGAAGGACTCGCCGTGCAGCGACGGGGCGCAGAACACGTCCGCGCCCCGCAGGCGGGAGGCCTTCTCGGCGTCGGAGATGCTGCCGAGCCAGCGCAGCCGGGGGTCGCCGGCGTGGCGGCCCTGGAGCTCCTCGGTCTCCGGGCCCGTCCCCGCGATCCACACCCGGACGTCGGGCGGCAGCTCGGCGCTGGCCGCCAGCAGCACCGCCAGGCCCTTGCGGGGCTCGTGCCGGCCGATGAACAGCACCGTGGGACCGTCGGACTTGTGGGGCTCGGCCTCGGCGTAGCGGTCGATCTCGATGCCGTTGCCGACGAGCTCGTAGCTCCCGCCGAGGGCCTCCTCCGCCATGCTGCGGGCGTCCTCCGACACCGCGCAGCGCAGGGCGAGGCGATCGGCGGCCCAGCGCACGAAGGGCCGCAGCCAGCGGTAGGCGGCGCTCTCCCCCGCGGCGTGGAACGTGCCCACCATCGGCGCGTTGGCGAACAGCAGCGCCGTGAGCGTGGGCCCTGGCGCCACCGGCTCGTGGAGGTGGAGGACGTCGAAGTCCTCGTCGCGCAACGACCGGATGGTGCGCAGCGTGGCCGCCGGGTCGGGGGCCAGCGGGGCCACCGACCCGTTGGCGGCGGTGGGGATGCTGTTGCCGAGCGGCGTGACGCCGGCGTCGGGCGGGGGCCCGTCGCAGGGCGCGAGGACCCGCACGTGGTGGCCGCGCCGGCGCAGCTCCCTCGCCAGGCCGAGCACCTGACCCTGGACCCCACCCGGCACGGTCAGGCTGTACGGGCACACCAGACCGACGCGCACCGCGCCCACCGTACCGAACCCGCCCCCGCCGGGCGGGGGACCTCCCCCCGGACGCGACCGTGGCCGCCGCGGACGATCCGCGACGGCCACCGCCGAAGTGATGAGGCCGCCACCGAGCAGCCATGTCGCGGCCAGCGGCCAGACACCCCACGGCTGGAAGGGTCAAGCGGCGGTGGCTGCGCGGTGGCTCCAGGCGAGGTGTTCGTCGTAGAGCTGGTGGCGTTCGAGGCAGGCATGGAGGATGCCGACCCAGCGGTTGGCGAGTTGGCGGAGGGCTTGGCGGTGGCTCTTGTGCCGGGCTCGGAGCTGGTCGTAGTAGGAGCGGGCGCCGGAGGAGGTGGTGAGCGAGCAGAACGCCCACTGCTCGAGGGCGTCGGCGAGGCGTCGGGGTCGGGCGTGGCGGGCCACCACGACGAAGGAGCGGCCCGAGGCTCGGGTGACCGGGGCGCTGCCGGCGAAGTTCTTGCGAGACTGGGGGGTGGCGAAGCGGGTTCGGTCATCACCGAACTCGCCCAGCACCCGGGCGCCGAGGACCGTCCCCAGTCCTGGCAGGGATCGGACGATCTCGGCGTCCGGGTGCTCGTCGAACCCCTCCCCGAGGGCCTCCTCCAGCGCGGCGATCTCCCGGGTAAGCGACGTGATCACCTCGACCGCGGAGCGGGCCACGACGCCGTAGGCGTCGCTGAGCCGGTCAGGGGCGCGGAGCTGCTCGGAGCGCAGGGCCGTCTGGATCTGCGCCGCCCGAGCGTCGAGGTTGCGGTGGCGGCCACCGCGGGCCAGCGCGGCGGCGATCTTGGCCAGCGACAGCCGTCGGCCCAGCTCCGGTGTCGGCGCGAGCGCCAGGATCGCCATCGCGTCGCGGCTGGCCAGATCGTTCCCGAACGCCGCCAGAGCCGCCGGGTAGTAGTCCCGCAACACCGAGCGCAGCCGGTTGAGCTCGCGCTGGCGGGACCAGATCGCCGACTGGTGAGCCCGAGCGAGCACCTTGACCGCCTCCACCAGGTCGGAGTCCCCGGCGACGCGGCGGTGGTGGTGACGGTCGGTGCGGACCAGATCGGCCAGCACCTGGGCGTCGCCCCGATCCGACTTGGCGCCCGACACCCCGTGGCGTTCGCGATAGCGGGCCGCGGCCAACGGGTTCACCGCGTAGACCTCATAGCCCACCGCCACCAACGCCCCCACCAGCAGGCCCCGGTCCAGCTCGATCCCGACAGCGACCTCGCCGGGATCCTGCGCGTGCTCCGCGACCAGCGCGTGCAACTCGGCCACCCCGGCCACCCCGTCGCTCACCCGCCGCCGGCCCAACACCCCGCCCCGCTCGTCGAGCACGCAGACATCGTGGTGGACCTCGGACCAGTCGATGCCCACAAAGATCATTCGCTCCCTCCCCCTTCTCCATCCCGATGAGCCGAAGGAGGTCCGCAGCGACCTAATGGTCCAGTGCTCCAGGCACGCCACCCCACCAGCTGTCAATCCTCCTCACCAGCCAGCAGGGGCACGATCTAGCCGTAGAGCTCAAAGGCTCGGGATAGCCAAGTGCTGCCCTGCTGGCGGCTCAAAGACCAGCCTGCCCGAAAGCCCAGCCGGCCCGCCCCATTAGGATGGCCGCCCCCACAGCCCGCTCACGTGCCGAGGGGTCGCGCCGCGGCACGCGAGCGGAGGCCACGGATGGCCGCAGCGAGCTATGACACGGTGATCGATCCCAGGATGTGGTCGAGGGCCTCGAGATCGGCCTCGCTCACCACCTGCACGGCGGCAACGAGCCCGTAGGAGCCGTCGGTGGCCCGGGCGGCGACCACGTAGTAGGCCGTGCCGCTGCCGCCGCAGTCGGTCCACACCTCGAAGCGGCCGCTCAGCACACCGCCGTCGAAGGAGTCGCGGCCGGCGGAGGTGCAGGCGTCCGGCTGGCCCAGGGCGTCGAGGAGGTCGTCGGCGTCGGCGGCGGCCAGCTCGGCCGCGGCCATCACCATCACGCCGGGCTCGTTCCAGCCGTTCAGGAAGCCGCCGAGGTCGGTCGCCGCGTAGACCGTCGGCGCGCTCACGCCGCCGAGGTCCGTGCTCGTGCCGTCGACGTCGCTCCACGCCGCCGGCACCTCCACGCTCACGACGCCGGTGTCGTCGGTGACGGTGCGGTAGCCCGAGTACGACGCGGTCTGCGGGTCGTCGGCCTGCTCCTCGTACTGCTGCGCGAAGGAGAAGCTCACCTCCAGCGGCCGGCCGTTGAACTCGCCCTTCAGGACCTCACCGGTCGAGAAGCGCAGGACCTCGGCGGCGAGCTTGTCGCCGGGGTTCCGGCTGCGCAGCACGTCGCAGTAGTCCTTCATCGACCCGTCCGTGGCGAGCGTGATGCCCTCGAGCTTCTGCAGGATGTCGCCGCCCTGGATGCCCAGCTCGCTCGCCGGCGACCCGGTCTCCACCGCGGAGACCCAGATGCCCGACAGACCCGACTCGCGATCGACGACCGCTTGGCCGTTGATGCCGAGGTAGGTCACGTCGCGCCCGGCCGCGAGGTCGCGCACGATGCTCTGCGCCTCGTCGCCGCCGATGGCGAAGAACTGCGCGGTGCCGCTGCCGCCGACGTCGCCACCCGCGTAGTTGACGCCGACGACCGCGCCGTCCAGGGTCACGAGCGCACCGCCGGAGTTGCCCGGCTGGATGTTGGCGTCATGCTCGATCACGTGGTCGACCGAGGCCCAGTTGGTGTCACCGGCCGCGGCGGCCTTGGAGACGATGCCCTTGGTGAGCGTGTACTCGGGGTCGCCGAGCGGGAAGCCCGCGGCGTACACCTCGAGGCCGGGCTTCGGCGCGTCGCCGTACCAGTCGAGGTAGGGGTAGCCCTCGCCGTCGATGTCGATGACCGCGAGGTCGGAGCACTCCGAGATGCCGAGCACCTTGGCGTTGCGGGGACGGTCCTCGCCGGCGACGTACACCTGCAGCAGGCCCGCGCCGCCCACCACGTGGTTGTTGGTGACGGCCAGGCCCGACGGGTCGATGATGAACCCGCTGCCGCTGCCGGCCGCCTGGTACTGGCCGATCTCGGGGTCGACGAACGAGCCCTGGGCGACGATCTGCACCGCCGCCTTCTGCACGTCCTGGAGGCTGGCGATGCGGCCGGTGGGCTCGGCGCTCGCGGTGGTCGGGGTCTGGGAGCCCGTGGTGGTGGCGGGCGTATCCGCCTTCTTGTCGTCGCCACCGCCGCCACACGCGGCGAGGCCGATGAGACCGGCGGCGAGGAACGGTGCGGCGAGCCGCGAACGGGAAGTCATGACGAGGATCTCCTCTGGAGGATCGAACGGAACTGCCGAGAACGGACGTGCAGGACCAGGGGGCGGATGCGGGAGGGCGAGCGGCGGTGAGGGCGGGCTACGCGGGGGTGGGCATCGTCGGCGGCTCCTGTGTCGTCGTTGACGGCGCACAGCGAACGAGACCGGCCTTGAGCCACCGGTGAGGGCGACATGAGGGGGTCGTGACCGGTGCGGAGCGGCGCGTCGGCGCGGTCACGCCGAGCGGCTGACCGGCGGCAGCGCGAGCCCGTCGCCGAGCCACAGCTCGATGTCGGAGGCCGACATCGGCCTGCTGAAGAGGAAGCCCTGCCCGGCTTCGCAACCGGCGGCTTCGAGCAACGTCGCCTGCTCCGCGCCTTCGATGCCCTCCGCCACCGTGTCGAGGTCGAGCGAGCGGCCGAGGTCGACGACGGCGCGCACCACGCCGAGGCTGCGGGCCCCGCCGGAGAGGTCGTCGACGAAGCTCTTGTCGATCTTCAGCGCGTCGACCGGGAAGCGCTGCAGGTAGCTGAGCGACGAGAAGCCGGTGCCGAAGTCGTCGACGGCCAGGCGCACGCCGAGGTCCTTCAGCTGCCCGAGCCGCGCGACGGTCGCCTCCGCATCGTCGAGCAGCGTGCTCTCGGTGAGCTCGAGCGTCACGCACGCCGGATCGACGCCGGTGCGGCGCAGCACAGCCTGCAGGTGGGTCACCAGCTCATCGTCGTGCAGCTCTCGCGCCGACAGGTTCACGCTCATGGCCAGCGTGCCGTCGCCGGTGCGGTCGACCCACTCGGCCAGCTGCGCGAGCGCGGTCTCGCGCACCCAGCGCCCCACCGTCGTGATGAGCCCCGTCTGCTCCAGCACGGGCAGGAAGTCCTCCGGCTCGAGGAGGCCGCGCTCGGGGTGGCGCCAGCGCAGCAGCGCCTCGAAGCCGCTCAGGCCCGCGCCGTCCAGCCGGACGATCGGCTGGTAGTGCACCTCGAACTCGGCGACCTCCACCGCCCGGCGCAGCTCGGTGCGCAACCGCACGCCGTGCACCACCGCGTCGTGCATCTCCGCGCGGAACACCGCGAAGCGCGCCTTGCCGGCGAGCTTGGCGTGGTACATGGCCACGTCGGCGTTGCGCAGCAGCTCGCCGGCGGTGGTCCCGGGGGCGGCGACGGCCACGCCGATGCTGGCCGACACCGCGAGCTGCACCCCGTGGAGGCGCAGCGGTCGGGCCAGCGCGTCGCGCAGGGCTTCGGCCATCATCACCGCCGTCGCCTCATCGCCGCCTTCGAGCAGCACGGCGAACTCGTCGCCTCCCAGCCTGGCCACCGTGTCGCTGGCCCGCAGGCACTGCACCAGCCGGGCGGCGACGACCAGCAGCAGCTCGTCGCCGGAGCTGTGGCCGAGGGTGTCGTTGACGGTCTTGAAGTCGTCGAGGTCGAGGAAGAGCAGCGCCACGTGCTCGCGGTTGCGGCGAGCTGATGCCAGCGCGCGGTCGATGCGGTCGTTCAGCAGCGCGCGGTTGGGCAGGCCGGTGAGCGGGTCGTGCAGGGCCTGACGTTGCAGCTGCTGCTCCAGCACCTTGCGCTGCGTGACATCCCGGGCGACGACCACGAAGCCGCCGAGCACCGTGTCGTCGACGTCGCCGCCGATGGCCTCCACGTCGCGCCAGGAGCCGTCGCCGTGCAGCACCCGCAGCTCGACGCGACGCGCCCCGCTCTCCTCGCCGTCGCGCCCGAGGAACGCGGCGAGAGGTCCGACGTCGTCCGCGTGGACGACCTCGAAGAGGTTCTGGCCGACGGCCTCCTCCTCGCTGTAGCCGAGCACGTCCAGCACCGAGGGGCTGACGAAGGCGATAGTCCCATCGCGCCGCACCACGGTGATGAGGTCGGAGACGTTGCGGATCATGGCGCTGAAGCGCTGCTCGCTCCGCTGCAACTCGGCGGTGCGCACGGCGACCGTCGCCTCGAGCGCGTCCGCGGCATCGCGCTGGTCGTGGCGGACCAGGGCCTGGCGGACGACGACGAGCACCACCACCGCCACACCGAGGGCCGCCACGGGCAGCCCGCGACCTTCGCCGCCGGCGGCGCGCAGGAGGAAGAGCACCACCGCCGCGAGCACGGGGCCCGACGCCAACCACCACCGGACCTCGGTGGCACGCCGGCCACCCACGGTCGACGCCGAGACCACCGCCAGCCCCGCGCCGAGCGCGGCGCCGATGGCGGCCAGACCGCCCCACTGGAGGGTCCGCACCCCGACGGGGAGCGCGGCCGGATCGGCCACGAGCAGCCGGTTGGCGCACCACAGCGCGGTGCCGGCCACCAGCGCGTCGAGCAGGAGCCGGGAGGTGCGGGCACCGGCGGCCGCGACGACGGCCAGCGGCACGAGGGCCAGTCCGGCGCTGCCGGACGCCACCACCAGCTCGGAGCGGCCCGCCATCACCGCGGGCCAGGCCGCCACCGCTGCGATCGCGAGGATCCCCAGGGCGCCCGCTGCGAACGCGCGTCGGCGTCGGAGCGCTCCGTTCGCCTCGACGTGTGCGTCCATGCCGACTCTCCCGACGAGGTGATCCGTCACCTCGCAGGTCAGGTCGTTCGCGGAGGGGCCGGCTTGAGAGCCCAGCGAGCTTCTTGACAGAGCGTCGAGGCCCGTCGCCGCGGATGCTCAAGTGGGGGGAGGTGGGGGTCGATGAGGAGGCATGGAGGGCGCGCGAGCCGATCGACGGACGGCGCTCATGCGCGGCACGGCGATCTCGGTGCGGGCCGGTGACGCCGTCGTCAGGGGCCAGATCGAGCGCGTCCGGCCCGATCGCCTGGTGCTGGCCCTCGACGCGCCGCTGCCGGCCGTGCCCGCCGACGGCCGGGTGGTGATCACGGCCGGCGAGCTCGGGCGGGCCACCGTGGAGGTCGTGGGCGTGGAGGCGACCGAGCTGGTCGTGCGCCGGCCCGTCGCCGCCCAGGCCGGCTTCCAGTCGAAGCGGCGCTTCCAGCGGTTCCCGGTCGAGGTGCCCGCCCGCCTGGCGGTGCGGGGTGAGCCGCTCGGCGACGGCCACACCGCCGACCTCTCCCCAGGCGGCGCGCTGGTCACCCTTCCCGGCGCCGTGCCGCTGGGGCTGGCGCTCGACACGCCCGTGCAGGTGGCCCTCCGCCTCGACGACGACGGCGAGGTCGTGATCGAAGCCACGGTGCGGTACGTCGGCTCGGGCCCGACGCGCGTCGGCCTGCGCTTCGGCCTGATGTCACCCAACGCCCGCGGGCGCCTCCTCGCCGTCCTCTCGGCCCACGTGCGCGCCGAGCAGGCGGCACGCGCCGCGGCTACCTCGTCGCCCGCACCGGTGCTGCTGACCGACGCCGAGCCGCAGCCCGACGGCGCACCACAGCCCCACGCCGAGCCCGCGCCTGCCGGCTGAGGAAGAGAGACGGCCCGCTCTGCTCAGCGGGCGGGCGGAAGAGAGCGGGCCGTCTCGGCAGGGCGCGGGGAGGGCGGTCTCCCCTTGACGCGCTCCTGTGCGGGCTCTTCCTACCACGCCATGTGCCTGGGCGCGCAAGCGCGAGCAGAAGCTCACTTCAACGTCCATGTCTGGTGAGCACCCACCCGACCCCGGCGCCGGCGCGGCGGCGGAGCCGACTGCGGCGCCAGGGGCCGTGGGGCCGAGCCGGGCGGCCGGGCTCGAGGACGGCGCCGGACGTGTCGGGTACGGGCTCGCGGCGCACCAGCAGGGAGGCGCTGACGCGCGCCACCGTCCACTCGGTCAGCCGGGGCGCGACCCGGTCGGCGAGGAGGATGGCTCGGGCCGTGAACCCCACGGGCACCTGGCGCCGGGGCCGCCGGGCCGCCGACACCACCGCGGCCGCCACGCGCTCGGGCGCGATCGCGGGCGGCACGGACCGGAGCCCGAACCCGGTGTGGTTGGCGGCCCGCTCGAACATCGGCGTGTCGATCGGCCCCGGCAGGACGACCGTCACGGCGATGCCCGGCTCCTGCGCCACCAGGTGGCGCAGGGACAGGCCCAGCCCGCGGACCGCGAACTTGCTCATGACGTACACGGGGACCACGGGGTTCTGGACCACGCCGAGGACCGACGACACCAGCACCAGCGTCCCGTGGCCCTGGCGGCGGAACTGCCGGAGCGCGGTGCGCGCGCCGTGGACGGAGCCCAGCACGTTGGTGGCGACCAGGCGCTCGACCTCGTCGACCGGCTCCTCCCCGAACCGGCCGGCCAGCAGCACGGCGGCCGCCTCCACCCACACGTCGATCCGGCCGAAGGTGGCCACCGCTCGGGCGCCGAGCTCGTCGACCGCAGCCGCGTCGGCGACGTCACCCGGCACGGCCAGCGCCGCGACCCCTCGGGCGCGGCAGGCGTCGGCCACCTCGGCGAGGGCGTCGGGGCCGCGCGCGGCCACCACCACCGACGCGCCGAGCTCGGCGAAGGCCA
>Ga0182742_1002846_pt1 | contig 18293 bp, 15 predicted proteins | sample eDN5th37CBELigMG_FD_128880 | JGI IMG/M metagenome (GOLD analysis project Ga0182742, IMG submission 128880) | Enriched Miracle-Growth compost microbial communities from Emeryville, California, USA - eDNA 5th pass 37_C BE-Lig MG (version 2)... ...
CATTCAACATCAATTTTTCTCAATATCAAAATAAAGAAAAAAGGGGTCAATTTAAGGAAAACAAAACAAATTAATAAATTATATTTATGAAGTTAATAAATATCACATTTACTTTTAGAATTGACAGCAAGATAAAAAATAATCCAAGCCTATTTAACATATGGTTACAATATTTTCATAAACTTTTTCAGATATAATTAGGCCTCAAAGCTCTAATATATTAATGTTTGAAAGTTTCTAATTTACCTCTTTTACAGTTGTTGAAATAGCGGCCTGAAATTCTTCAACTTCAAACTTTGACGGTACAATAGTTGCTAACCTTCTGGCACTTTTTAGCTTTTCTTCAACTGCAGAATTGTAAACGTAGAGATGGCTTTTAGAAGATGGAAGATATTTATAATTAATCCTTTCAAAATCAAATCTTCTTGAAAAATGCCCCTAAAAGAATTAATTTTTGTCAAGTTTAATGAAACTTCTCTTTGGCCATCAAGAAGTCTGACAATGATGCCCATGGGCTCTAGAAGTTGAATAGGAGAGTTCTTCATACTCATTAAATTCATCAAATAAGGCCATGCATCTTGACTTGAAATGTAACTTAAAGTATCTAAGGGTAACGGGCCTTTGAATATTGGCAATTGATAAATTCCTGACTGGACATAGCCTGATTGATTAAATACTGGTAATACTGTCCATCCAATTGTTTTGAGAGTTAAAGAACTTTTTTTATAAGCGACTGCCCTAACCTCAAAAATTATTGTAAGGTTTTGCCTGACACTTATATTTTTAAAGTAGAAAAACCCCTCGAGGAATTGAGGACTCATAATTGGACTTTCCCAGTTGATGTTGGAGTTTACATAAATTTGACGAGAGTCTAAAGGCTTTGTAGTTAGAGCCCCTGGAGGATTGATACAGCAAAAGTTTATGTATGGAACTTTTTCAGGAACATTATGGAAGCCATCGACTGCTATCATAAATCCAAATTCAGATTGATATTTTGCAAAGTAGATCATGTCAAGAAGCTCAGTTGTATTTGATTTAACAATTTTGCTTTCAAGCCACGCTAAAATCTCTTTATCGTCCTATTTTATTTAACTAATATGAATAAATAAAAATATACTGGAGGATTTGTGATTCCTTCATTTTTCATTAAATTAATCGCAATTTCCCTTGTTGTGAAATTTACTCTATTTTGTCTCTGGGGGAAGAGTTTATATTCCGCATCTGTTAAAATACAAAGTTCGTTGTTATATTTTCCTGACTCATAAGTGGGAGCTGGAATGTCAACTCCTTTTTCTATCCATTCAGTTTCCGAGACATAAGCTTTTGATAAAACAATCATTCCATCTTTGGTTGTGGGAGCTTTGAAAATCCTAATAAGCAACGATGAGCAAGGAATTTTGTCTAAATTCATTCTAACGATAAGTTAAAAATTTAAGAAAACGAAGAATAGAAAAGGAAGGGAGATGTGAAAGTTTAAATTACAATTTGTAAAATGTGAAAGGTTTTGTCATGTTGGGCACTTGGCAATAAATTGGTAATTGATAATGGCCCTCCTTCAACATTACATCCTAAACATAAGAAAATTTCATAACTGAATACTTACAATATCATTTTCTGAAGAAGGAGGCTCGTCATTTTGAGTTGTAAATATATTTAATGCACAATAACCAATTGTTCTGACCTCATTATATTTAAGATCAATTGTTTCTAATGATATAAATAAAATTGAAGTGGGGCTTAAGTAATTGGCACGGAGCTCGACTTTAAATCTAAAACTCGGAGAAAGAATCGGACTATTTAAATCAGAAAATACACTTTGAGGCTTTATAATAGTCAATTTGTCTTGAGTGAAAACATTTAAAGTAGCCTAAGAATTAATGAACATTTAATTAAAAAAACAAACCTTTGTGATAGTGACATTGTCAGGAAGAAATCTTGCACCGTCTATGTAAATGTCTATGCCACTTCCTTTTTCAAAAGTTTTAAGCTGGTATTGTTTTTGTTTATTCTCAATAAATGGCTTAAAAAGAATTTGAACTATTGGAGGTTTTAGTACTTCCTTCATATTTTGTGTTTGAGAAGCTACTTTTTGCAGGTCTTTATTTGTTTGGTTCAATCTCTCGTCTTGATAAAACGTGGGCTTTTTAACAGTGTCATTCTTTGCGTGAAAGTTTTCTTTATGTTTATTTCTTTTTAGAGTATTAGCATTATAAATATATTCTTCCAAAATAAATTCAATTTTTGCACCAGTTTTCAATAATTTTTTTCCTTCAAACGGAGGTTTTACCATAGGAGGTTTATAAAGATCTTCAATGAACCTTCCCTCAATGATGCCACCATCTCTTTTGTTTAGTTTCACAACATGCCAAGATATAAAGTGAAAAGAGTCTTTATTGTTTTTCTGAGGAATTGTCGATTCTTTTTCATTCTTATCTCCTAAAATGGAATCTCTCAGCTTTGACTTTTTTTGCTGTGAGTTGTGGATTTTATAAGAGCTAGTATCATCAATTCCAATCACTTGAATAACTAAAAATAAGTTGAAATTATTTTGTTTCATCAAGATTAATCCAGGTAAATTTCTCAAAAAATAAAACTCTTCATTAAAGACAATATTTTCTTCAACTTGTATCGAATTTTGCATGTTATTGTGCAGATTATCTTCTGATTTGTCAAATCTATATTCAAATAAATCATTCAAGATTTTTGCTTTCGTGCTAAAGACACAATCTTTTGCATTTTCGTCAATGACAAAAGTACTCTCTTCCATTATCCCACCTGTAATTTTGAACCTTGAACTCGAGGAGAAATTTCTCAAACCGACGATTATTAATTTTAACCCTTTACTGTAATCAAAGTTTATTGAAATATCCAAATGAGAGTGAAGATCAACTTGCTTTTTCTGATAAGATTGAATATCTCTATTAGATCTTTCTAGTTCGTCGAGTAGGTTAAAGGACGTTGGACCATCCTGATCCAGAAGGTCGTCACTCCCTTTGTCTTCCTCTAGTAAATTTTTTATAATTTCTTTATAAACATTTTTCTGTTCAACAAGCTTTTTTTTATTGTCATCATAATTGAGGTGACCTTGGTTTAAGTTTAATATTTTTGGCTGAACTAAGCTCCTTGTATCCGATTCAAAGTCTGAATTATATAGATTATTAATGTAGTCTTCTTGCAGAGTAGCTGTTTCGCTCCAAAATCGCAAATGAATTTCAGGTATTTCATATTGTTGCTTAAATATTAACAACATTCAAAGAGTAGATGATACCATAAGAATCTCATCAGAACATCTTTCATCATTTTCTGCATTTTCATCTGTCGGAAGAAATATTCTTAGATAAAACCACAGATCTTTTAATCTTTTTAACGTTTTTATCCTGTTTATTGTAATATGGGCGTTTGTAGGTTTTGAGTAAACAGGTAATTTCCATTTTCCTTTCCTAAAAAATGAAGTGCTAAATAAAAGCAAATTTTACTTAATCAGTTTCATCATATCAAATAAATCAACCATTGTCCATCCTATAACTTCTGGTTTGTTGCCAATTTGCTCTCCAATATGTGTTATTCCTTGTAACTCAAAAATTATTAATGCCTCCATATGAGGCGGAACACCAAATACTGTCTCCCTTTGTTTAAATACGCATTTTTGAGAGTGTCCTTTTCCAATTTGACATTTTCCAAGGTCACCTAGTTTTGGTGAAACAATTATTTCCCCTTTTGTGACCACTGCATAAACAATTTGACAAGCTTTATATTTATGGGGTAAGCCTCCAATCCAATCATAAGTTAAATTAAACCCAGCATTTCTGTCATAATTCAATGGGGATTTTGATCCCAAAACATTATGACGGAAGCGAGCTGCTATGTCTTTTTTAATTTGAGTTTCGTCCTGGTGACGATTTGAAATTGTCAAAGGACCTTGATTTAACGCTCCATTCATACAATTACGTAATCTTTTCCCAATATCTATTTTCATTTGTTCAATATCTTTTTCTCCTTGTCCTTGATTAAGGTTCTTTCTCCATTCCTCTTGCAAATTTTGTTCTTCAACAATTTTTTCCAGTTCATTTATAATTTGTCTTAATTCAATGGCCTCTACAAGCTTTTGGCGATATAAAGGGGATTCTGTTGGAAGAAGGTTCAATGTTTTCTGAAGCTCTCTTTCTCTGACTTGATGCTCCGCTAAAATTTTTGCTTCATGTGTCTTTTCATTATAATATAATTCTGAATAACCAGGATTTAATCCTCCATGGAATGATTTTGAAATTTTATGATTGGATTCATTTGATAGAGAAAAATTGTTACCTTGACTAACTTTTTAAGAAAAAACAAGAGTTGCATTACTTGTTAGGGCTTACATAAATTTTCTCGCTTGTACTTTCAGATTTATTATAAATATTCCTTGTTCGTTCTTTTCTCTGAAGGCTTTCAATAATATCAAAGGCCTTTTGGTAATTTAAAGGGTTGATCAATCCCTCTTCGTCTATCGATTTTAATGGATAAAGTTTTCAACTAATAATTACTAATATAGCTTGAAACTTTATTTCGAAACAAGTTGAGTTTTTCTGCTCTTTCATGAGTAGGCATATTTTTGTCTAATATTTCTTTTAAGTAAGCATTCATCCTTTCAATTAATTCTCCTTGCACAGCTAAAGCTAATTAAATCCCCCTGAAAACTCTTTTAATTATATTTGAACTGAAAACTTATATATAAAAAAAAGAAAAGTTAGATATTAAAGAAGTTTGGGATTATTAAAGCAAAAATTTAGGGACAAGAATTTAATAAAAAGTTACATTTTTTATTTTGAATGTCCGTCATTGCACTTTGAAAAAGGAGCTCTTCTCTACTTTTCTTTACAATTTGTTTGATTAGAAGGGGAAAAAAATTACTCTTAAATCTTTGATTCTCCCAGTACTATTCTTGATTAGCAATTGAAGATATTCAGAATCACTTCTAGGCAAGGTAAAGAACTGTGTCTTCAATATTTTGGCTTGTTCTTCTCGAAGTAAATTTGTTACATTTCTTTGAATATTTTGGAAGTCTTTTTTCATGATTTTTTCAAGGTTTTTTGTTAATCTTAGTCTCTCGCAATCTATTTGTTCTTTCTTTTTCAATATTATTTGAAGTTTATGAAGCTCAAAGTTTTGATTAACTTGAGAGCCTTTACTGTTGAGTTTATCCTTTTCTTTTTTATTATTCTCATATAACTCTTTGAATTGTAGTATATCATCATGTAATATATTTTCTAAATTTGCCAAGGCATTCCTTTCTATGAGCAAGTCTCCAAGTTCTTTTTTCATTTGAACTTCCTTTGAAGTAATCAAATTTTGCTCGAGTTCAGATATAGTATGCTTTATTTTCTCTATTTCACTTCTTATTCTTGTTTCATTTTGAGTTCTATAATGAAGCTCATTAAAAATCCGTTCTGCTAGTCTGTCATTGTCACTCTTAACAAGAGGAAAAAATTTATTTTCTTCTTTTAATATATCAATCTCTTCTTGGTGTATGCCATGCAAATATTTATTTTTTATTGGTTCTCTATTTTCGACTAGATTCATTCGTTTGAAACCAGAAGTTGAAGCCAAATTTGCCCCAGCAATCTGGACTTTAATCTTTGAAAAGTAGAATTAATGTATTTATACCTGATGAAAGGAAAGGATAAGCTTTTAATTTATCTACAGAATGAAAGCCAAGCTGAAATGAAGTATGTTTCTTTTCAAAAATTAAACTAGAATGAAAGATATGTACAGGTTGGTTCAAGCCGTTATAACTTTCCATGTTGAAGAAACTACACCAATTAACGAGGATTTATAAAATTAAATTGTTCAAAGTTTTTGGAATATTCATAAGCAATTTATTTTCTTTGAATAAATGAAAAAATTTAAAGATCTTGATGCTGAATACTTTGATGTCGCATTTAATTGTGAATAGAAAATGTTCTTTTTTCTCACAATTTTTTTTAAGCTTATTGTAAATAAACAGAAAATCTTTCAAAAGACAAAGAATATTCTTTTTCTTCAAGTAATTTGAAAAGATTTTCAGTTTTCAATTAAAAGAAAAACCATCAAAATCCTTTCAAACTCAAAAATTCATTTATTGAATTAAGTTGACTTTTCAAAAAAGTCATTTTATTTCTTGATCCAGGCTCGCAAACTCATCATTTATTTTTCTTTTATCAGAGAAATTTATTGGGAAAGAGTAGAAATGATTTTAATTGGCAAATTAAGAACAAATTAATACAAGGTTTTATACCATAAAGTGGTCTTAAAATTTAAGCTTCTTCAAACATACTTTAAAATAAGTAAAAACCCCTAATTTCCCTTTTTCCCAGTTCTCTTTGAAAAAATTTTGTTGATTATTAAATTTGATATCCCTTAGAAATCTGAAAAATCTCTTCAAAATATCCCATCTTTAAGAGCTGATAGGATTTTTCCATAGTTTCTACAATCTTATTTGCTTGGCCTGATGTTGCTTTAACATGTCGTCCAGGATTCCGAGTTATATCAAATGGATCTTCAATTGAATACAGGAAAAGTCCATCAAAATCAGATGTATTGTTAAGATGAGTTCCTTGTTTGATAGATAATATTCTCTGACTAAAATAATCTTTCTTGCTATAGAACTTGAAAAACTTTTTCAATAATTGAATTGTATTTTTTTTATTCTCAGAGAATGATTGAGTCATAATTGTGTTCAATTTCTCAATATCATCTTCATAATCTACTCGAGTCCGAAAAGTTTCTATTTGGTTCTTATGTTTTATCTTAACATCCAAATATTTGGCTTCTGAGTCATTTTCTCTTAATTTTTGGAGAGATGGTAAAATAGGAGGTTTCTGAATTTGAAGGAAATTTATTACCATAAGAATATAAGCATAAGAGCTGAGATATTGTTTCTTTGCTGAGTTAATCTCATTCATTTCAGACCAAATTTTTACTAAAAGGCCTAGCAACTGGCAGCGAGAATCCAAACGAGAATACAATTCTAGCATTCTTGAATTGATAACTGCGAGTTCGTTGTTAACACTAAAGCTCATAGTAGTGCTATAGTCATGAAGTGTTATATCAATTAAGGGAATTGAAATGTTATCAAATAAAAAGGGCTGAATTTTATGACGATAATTATTTAGATATTTTTTTATTTGATCCCTAAAAAAGCTGAGTAATTCTTTTGAATCACATTCTTCTTCTGTTTCTATAGAGATATCAATATCCGAAGTTACAGTTGAAAAATTAGTTATAGCAGAACCATAAAATACTTTTTTAACTTGTTTTTGAAAGCCAAAGTCTCTAAAATCTATTTTGTTAAATAAGTTATCTATTATAGTAAGAGCCTTTTTTCTTTCTTCTATTTTTTCTTCTGTTCCCAGTTTACTTATTATGGAGTTAAATATGAATTTAACAATATTTTTGTCGTCATGGATGTTAAAATCATCTAAAGTCCACAATTTAAACTTTGGAGATCCAGTCGGAGATAATATCTTTTTCTCTCGCTGATTGTGATCCAATAAGGGAGGATTAGTTTCTTGTTTCTTTATTTGAAAAAGATCTACCGAAGAAAAATCTTTTGCAATTTCTCGATGTTTAAAGTCAACTAGGTATTCGTAATCAGCAAGGCTCAAGAGTTCTGCTTGGAAATAAAGAGATATGACTAGAATAAACTTCTGAGTTACGATTTCATCCTTTTGAGTGAGAATCTCTTTTTTTAATTCAGTTATCCTCTGAATGAAAAGTTCATTCTTCTCAATATTTGCATCTGCAATATTTGAATATTCATTTTTCAGTATTTTGACAATTTGTTCGTCAGCCAGATCAAGAGTGATCAGTTCAAATGAGTGATTTATAAACTCATCATACTTTTTTTTCGTTGAAGTTATAAAATTTGTTTTTCTTTTAAATCGTACTTGTCTACTTTGCATTTAGACTTGAGAAACTAAGTTCGGTCAATTTTTTTTTTATAATTAATCAACTTTCAAAGATAATTCTTTTTGGTTTGACTTTCACGTATAAATAAATTTATTTAAATAAAAATTTTAAGTGATCTGATTGTTTTTTTGGAACTCTGGAATAATAAAAAGACAATGCTTTACAAACATAATGAAACAAGGTTTCTGATGATGTCCTCATTTATTTTCTATAGAACTCAACTTTGACAGACCAAAACTTTGGTATTTAATCTGAATACAAAAGGGTCTTATTTTAACTTAGCAATTCAGATAAAAGATCAGAAAAAAAATACAAAAAGAAATTATACTGCTCAAACTGCTTTTAAGAAAATTACAAGTTCAAAACTACTAAATTTTCTTTAAAATAGATTTAGAAATTAATGTAAAAATAAGAGAGAAATCAATGCTTTGAAGAAAAATTAAACATTTTTTTCAATCTTCATTATCTTCATTTTTCTTGTTCTTCTTTTTCTTTTTCTTGAAGCTTTTTGAGATAAAGAGCCTATATCTATTATACATTGCATGAAAAAAAGAAACTTGTGCGAATGTTTCTTTGATTTGTCTTCTTCTCGCTTGTAATAAAAATTCCACTTCATCGTCTTTTTGATCATCTTTATCTTCATATTTGTCTTCCCAAGTGGTTTGGATTCTTGAAGGGGATTTACTCGAAGAAATGGATTTCCTTCCTTCTGATAAAGTTTCATCCTCCTTAACTCTAATATTCTTGATTATAAATTCTCTCTTGGTAATTTCATCATCCATTTTGGTTCTGTCTATTTCATCTAAAATCTTTCCATAATTCTAAAATAGTCTAAAACAGGAAAAAAATTGATAAACCTCATTTTTTATTTTCTTAAGGTGATAGGAAACCACTTCAATAGTTTTTAAAATTGCAGAAGGGACATTTTCTTGAGGTAGCTTCTGATAATAATCTTTTTTGACTGCTTTTTGAGCCTTATTTAACTTTAGGTTTTATTTATATCGTTCTTATTACTTTATCAATTGTATGAAGGATCTTTATAGCCCATTGATAAGCTTTCTGAAGCTTTAATTTACCTAACTTTGAAATTTCTGATTTTTCGTTAAATTCTTTGTAGATCTACCAAAATTATTTATTTAAAACTAGTATTTTACATCAGGAAATTGCACAGGATCGTCCTGTTGACTGGATTTTTGTTTTTCTAATATCGTACTTTTCTCTTTGAGAATTTTTGATTTTTCTTGAAGTTGTTCGTTCTTCTTTTTAGCGATTTCAACACTTTTTTCATGATTAGTAATTGAAACAAGAAGTTCGCTGTATGTTGTTTCTCGTTTCAAAAATTTTTCAACAAACTGATGAGCATCTGATATTCCCTTTTAATTAATTCAAACATGAAAATTTTCCAGATTTACAACTGTGGCTCGAATTCTTTGAAAGGCTTGTTCAACTTTTTCATGACTTTTCATTTCCTTTTCCATTTCTCTTTTCAGAAGTATATGAACAAATTTATGAACGAATAATAAATTTCGATATTGTTTCTAAATTATTTCTTAATTCTTTTCGGTATAATTTTTTTACTTCACCATTTTTTGCAATTTCTTTAGCGACTATCTCTTGTAAATTTTCAGTTCTTTTTACTCTTTCTTCTCTAAATAGTAATAATTTAAAATAGTTAAATAAAGAAACACTTACCGTGCTCTTTCTGCTTGTTCTTTAGAAATGATTGCTTTTTCAAAAGAAAATAAATTTTCTTGCCTTTTTCTGTCTTCATCTTCAATTTTCTAAATAATTACAAAAGTTCTTCAATATAATAACCCTTATAACTTCACCAAAAACATTTCTAGTTTGTGTTCTAAATTGATAAACCTTTCTTCCTCGATTCGCTTCCGTGCTCAATGCTCGGGCTTTGGAACGTAATGTTTTTTCCAGCTGATTACTTTTTACTTTATCAGTAATCATGTCTTTCTAATAATACGTTAAAATTGATTATAAATCAATTCACACCTTAATTCTTTCCAACATACCTTCATAAGTTTTCTTTGTCATCAAAACTTCGTCCAATTTGATTTTTTGCATTTCTAGGCTATTTTTTAGTTGTTCAATTTTCTATCCAAAATTATTTCAAGACTTGATGAAAATTACAATTTGATGCTTATAGCTGTCATCTGAAATATATTCTTCGTTACGTTTCATACGTTCTATTTCATTCTAAACTTTTTTTAAAAGCGATCAAATAGAAATATTACTCTCATCTTATTCAATTCTATTTCTTTCTTGTGATAAATTTCTTTAGTTTCGTCAAGTTTCTTTCTGAGTGTAGTAATTCCGAAAACTATCTCGTTTTTCTCAGCTTCTTCTACCTGGAATAGTTTTATTAAAATGTCATTTTTAATTTATTATTACTTCAAGATTTTCTCTTTTTCCACCCCAAGTAAGTGGAGAAGACCCCAAAATTTGTGTAATATCATTATTTCTTAAAATGGTTCCCAAAATCAACGAATTAGAAATACCTTATATGTTTATTCAGGAGTTTGAGCTTTGAGTTATGAATTTCAGGTGTTAAATTCTTTGACCCTCTTATTCTGTAAGCCGAACTATGGCGATTCGTCCTCTCAAGGGGAACATTATATCCATTATCCAGTACCTACAAATCAAAGCTTTTAACTAAGGTATGCAGACTTACTTCCATTCAAACTTTTTTTGTCAAAAATTCAAGGGCCTAAAACTTTTTGTTAACAAATTTTCCAAATCCTTTTTCTAAAAAGTTTAATTAAACCTTGAATCTTAAAAGTTATTTTTACGTTGAAACATCTATAAGAAAAAGATATGCCAAATATATTTGAAATTAATAGCAATATCCAGAGTTGCGGAAAGTGAATCTTTGAACTTTTTCAAAGTTAAGTTAAATTAAATTCAACAACTTTTAAAACAACTTTGTTTATTTGAATCTTTTAGTTGATTCCAGCAGGTTGGAATAATTTTTTTTTTCTTTTCTAAGTCTATTGAATACTTACAAAAAAACATTGAGGATGCTCAAAGTTTTTTTTTGCCTGGGATCGAAAATTTATTTCAAAGCAGATTATTTCTCAATTCTCATGTGGTTTTCATTTTAATTTATTTTTCTCTTTGAACCAAGAATTTTGGTTTTCGATTCTTTTTTTTCTGAAAGCAAAGTAAACTATTCAGAAATGAATCACGAGGAATTTTTCATTTTGAGAGAAAAATCCATCAAACATTAAACTGGAATTTTCTTCAAATATTACAAAAATTATGAAATCAGGTTTCTAGTAACTAAATGCAAATCAAGTGACTTTTAAGTTGAACAACTCTCATGATATAAAAAAAAAGAAATATTATATTGTAACTTCAAAATTCAAATTTCAGGCACATAATTTCTTTATGAATAGTATGACACCGAGCAGAACAATATCTTTCACCGCATCGAGGACAATTGTAACAGGAATTATTTCCACATATTGAACAGTATTTTCTTTTCGGATAAAAGGAAGTTTCAACTTTTGAATTAACAAAATTAGGATATTCAAGCTCCAAATTGTCTAAGCCTTCTTCTTTAATTGTTTTCTGTAAATTTAGATTTCTCGCAATATAGCTCTCTCTTTTGCTTTTTTTCTTGAGAGCTTTAACTCTCTTTTTTGATTTGTTCTTTTTTTTTGCTTTCGAATCATCTCCATCATCTTCAAAATCATAATCATCTTCACTATTATCTTCCGCTAGCCGGTTAGGTGATTCATAATAATCACTTTCAAGAGCCTCAAGTTTTGATTGAAGAACATAGTCCCTTGATTCTTGATCAACAACTTTGAGGGCTTGATTTATCTTTTTTGATCTTAATGAATTTCTAGTTCTTTTAACATTCATTTATCAAAAATTCCTCGAACTTTTATTATTTAAAATGTAGAAATTTATAAAATTACAAAAATATATAGAAAAGAATTAATACAACGTTAGATAAAAATTTTCAAGAAAGAGATTTCTACTTTACTTATCATTCTCTTTTTAATAAAAATGCTTATTAAAAATTTGTTGATTCAAATATTGTTCTTGATTTATTTTAGCAAGTATTGAATTTGTACTCTGCGAATTATTCCCTATTTTGACTTTTGCATCATTCAACTGTGATCCATTTGAAATTAATATTGATTTTGTTTCTTGATGTTTTTTTTGTAAAGACATATGAGTTAAAGTTTGTCTATTTTGATGCAAAGGCTCAATCATAAAAATCTTTTCATTAAAATGTGGTTCAAAGCTTTTCCTTTGCCGATGTTTATCTTTTGGACTCAATTCTTTTAAGCTTGTAGATTTTCTATTTCTCTCTTGTATTGTCTTATTTTTATCTTCTGATTCAATGGTTTTTAGAGGAGACTCTTGTCTGAAAAAGCTAGCATCAAACTTGGAAAAAGTTTGGAGAACTCTTGAGACTCTAGTGTTCTCTTGTGCTAAACCTTCTAGCAAAGCAGTCGAATGTTGAGATTTCATTAACTTTTGATTTTTTTGAGGGACATGATGAATTGTATTCTGTTTTTCTTCTCTGGATTCACTTTCGATTTTATGTTTTATTAGTAAATCACCTTGTCGGGGATTTCGAACTGGAAAAACTACAGGGGACTTTGAAAACTCAACTGATGGTAAAGAAGATGCAAATGGTTTTGCTTTCATTAAAGGTTTTTCTAAGAAAATTGTTTTCCGCAAAGGATGGCATAAATTTTTCTCCATTGAAAATTTTTGATGTTCTAAATAATAGGCAGTTATGACTCTTTTTATATTTTGATTCATATTCATAAGCTCAGAATAAATTTTTCCGAAAGCATTTTTTTTACTGTCGGCCTTCTTTGGTATGAAATTATAAGGATTAGCTTCGATCTTTAAGATTTCGTAGTTCTTAAGGAAATCAGGTTTCATTAGATCAACGTAAATATAACTTGGAGCATCTTCTTTCTGAGTTAATTCTTTATCTTCATTTACAGTCTGTTTATTCTTTCTGCTTTGTAAACTCTTTTTCAAGTTTTTGTTTATAGAAGGTAAGTTAGAAGGGGATACAGAAGGAGTTAGATCAATTTTTATTAATTCTGATTTTGGTTTGCTTTTTATTTTTCTTGCTTGGAATGAGATTTTATTACTGAGCCCTTCATTCAAAGCCTTCGATATTTTTTCACTGGTTAATTCCTCTTGCGAAATATTAGCTTTTTCTATATTTGGTCTATGGAAAGATGCCTCAGTACAAGATCTTAGATTACAGTCAATGTTCTTCGGAAACAAGCAACTAAAAGATGACTCGCTTTGAATGCTATTCATTGAATTGATAAATACTGAAGATTTATTTCCTGAATTTTTTTCAACATCATTGCACAAATTACCATTCTTTGTTCCTCCATATTTTCCTTTTCTTCTTTCAGCATCAAGGCTCAGTCTTCTTAATGTTGTTTTTCCATCACCCAACAAATTGTTAAAGTTGCGTTTTTCATGTTGAGAAGTTTCTAATTTCATCTCATTGTTAAAAAGTAAGTTGGACTCGCGTGCTCTTCGAGGAGTCTTTTGTAAATTAAAAATTTTTTTTTCCAACTTTTTAATAATTTCAATTGCATAGTTGAATCTTTTTCGTGAATTATTCGTAATACAATTGAAGATTGATTTTACTTCTACAGGCATAATAGTTAAGTGCAATCTCAAGTCTTCTTCATGTTTTTGGGTTATTTTCCAATAATCTTCTATTTTTTCAAAAATAAACAGATCCATAAACTTTTTCTTCACTTGCATGTTTAATTCAAAAACTCTTTTACAAAGTTTTTGGATCAACCTTTGCGTTAAGACATTTTTCACAAGTAAAGTTTTACTTTTTTTGTTTTTCAGTATGAATCTCGAAGTTTTGATACTTTTTTCTTATATCATTCTCTCTTTTTTCTCTTTCTATTTCATTGACCTGAAATTGAATCTGTACTGCTTGAAGTTTGTTTAGTTCTTTTTTATTTATGGTGTCTTTATACTTCAAATTGCGATCTAATAATTCTATAACATTTTCTTCTCTAGACTTTAGTCCACTCACAAGAGTATTCAAATCTTGGGGTTCTAAAATTGAAGGATTGGGAGCAAATTCATTCAATGTGTTTGTTTGGGATGAATGAAAGTTCATTAAACGATTTTATTTCATTTAAATTAACTAAATTTCCTAAAAATCTTTAGCGAAATAAAATACTTAACTAATAAACTATAATAATCTCTCTAGGGTCATTTAATCATCAGCGACAAACAACTTTCTCGTGGATTCAGATAGGCCTAGTTTTTCTTCTATATAGTAAATCAAAAACGTGAATATTTTAGTCTTGTCCATTTGAATCGACCAAAAAAATTTTTTCCCAATTATTATTAGTATTAGGATGAGATTTAAGTTTGACATTTCTAGAGATAGAAAGATAAAGAAGTAAAATAAAAAGAAAGAAAAGTTAACTAGTTTTGAATGGATTGTCATCATATCTATTAGCCATTTTATTTTTTAGGATTTTGTGTACAACAAATAAAAGAACTCAAACAGAATGACAAAACAAATTAGATTATCCAAAGTCCAAAGGTATTAAACATTTTAAATAAGAGCCTGAAAGTGATACTTTGGCAAATTTTATTTCAAACTTGTATATTGTTATAAAATTTTCAAGTAAATTTAATAAAAGTGATCTATTGAGTATAAGAATAAAACAATGAGTCTTTTTCGTTCAGAGCCAATGAAATATTACACTATCTTGATGCCTCGCGAATATGCATGGGAAATTCTCAATGAACTTGGAGAACTAAATGCTCTTCAATTTATAGATTTGAATGTTGGTGAGGCAGTATTTAATAAGCCCTATTCAAATTATCTAAAACGCTGTGACGAAATGGAAACCAAGATAGAAGTTATCAAAAATGAGATGGAAAGGTTCAAAATACCTATTGTTGAATGTAATGAAATGGAAATATTTCTAAAAAATCTGAAGAAGTTTTTAAATGAAAGGAATAAAGCAGAGAGAACTTATTTTGATGAAGTAGAAGCTGATATAATTGAAAAACTTAAGAATTTAAACGAACAAATAAGGATCAGAGATACCCTGATTGAAAAGTTTGATGATCTTGTCGAATATAGACAAGTTCTTCTCAGAGCTTATTCATTTATCGGAGGATCTGGCAATGAGTCTCAAGATTTGGCTGAGGTTTCTGAACGTTATTTTCAAAATTTCGATGAAGAGTCCAAGGTAAATTTTAGAAGCAGTGAGAATATTAAGTTTACTTACCTTGCGGGAGTTATAAATAAAGAAGATAGTCTTAGATTCAAAAGAATTTTATTTCGAGTCACAAGGGGAATGACATGGACAACCCTGATGGATATAGAAAGACCCAGAAACGAAGCCGAGAGGACCGATTTCGATCATTTAATAGACACAACCTCTGAAGCAAAGCAGAAAGCAGTATTTTTAATTGTTTATCAAGGAGGCTCTCATGAGATGATGGCAAAAAAGTTGAATAAAGTTTGTGATTCTTTCGGAGCAGCAAAATATGGACTTCCTTCTGATAGAAGTAATTATGATAAAAAGTTAAGGGAGGTTGAATCACAATTAAAAGAGGCTAAGAGTGTTGTTGAAATTACAGAAAAACACATCAAATCGATTTTAGAATATTTTTCTAAGCCTCGAAAGCACGAAGGAGGTCCTTCCTTAATTGCAGAATTAAAAATGTTTGTTATTAAAGAAAAAATAATTTATGATAATTTAAACAAATTAAAGTCCCAAAGCACTTTGTTTAAAGGTAGTTGCTGGTGCCCCTCAAAACTTGTTCCAAAGGTTTGTCGCACAATTGCTAATTTGAAAAAACAAAATAGTATTGGTGGGTGCGAGTTTCAAGAAACTCAAAGACCACCTGATTTCAAGCCTCCAACTCACTTTGAAACTAATAAAGTAACATGGGTTTTCCAAGAAATTGTTAACACTTATGGAATTCCAAGATATAGAGAAATTAATCCTGGAATCTTCACCATTGTAACCTTTCCTTTTCTTTTCGGGGTCATGTTTGGAGACATAGGGCATGGATTGTTGCTTCTATTTGCAGGAGTCTATTTAATTTTATTCAAAAATTCAATTGAGCAAGATAAAACCAGTCTTTGGAGACTTGCTCTTCCAGCTAGATATTTATTGTTACTCCAAGGATTCTTTGCTTTTTATTGTGGCTTGATTTACAATGATTTTATGTCTCTTCCATTTAATCTTTTTGGAACTTGCTATACAAAAACAGATCAAGGTTCCTTTGAAAAGAAACCCGACTGCACTTACCTTTTTGGAATTGATCCATCGTGGATTGGGAAAGATAATGAGTTAACTTTCTTCAATTCTTTTAAAATGAAAATTTCAATTGTTATTGGTGTATTTCACATGCTATTTGGCATTATTCTAAGGGGCTTGAATAATGTTCGCTTTAGAAATTGGATTGACTTTTTTTGTGAATTTTTGCCAATGTTGGTTTTTATGTCATTAACTTTTGGTTATATGGTGGTTCTCATTTTTATTAAATGGGCGTTACCATGGGGCACTGAAGAATACCCAATCAGCAAATCTCCAAGCATTATAGCCATTTTTATTAAAATGGTTTTACAACCGGGTACATGGCCAGAAGACATTGGAATTCCATTGTATGGTAATTCATCTGGCACTGACCAAGCAAACAAACAAGGTTATTTTTTGATCATTGCAGGAATCTGTGGTGTTCTGATTTTGATACCAAAACCTCTACTTTTATGGTATAAGCATAAAAAATCAACATATAATATCATATCAAATGACAATGAAAAGTCTCACAATAAAAATTTATTACACCATGAAGAACTTCCTCATTATATTGGAGAAGAGCACAAAGATGATTCGACAGAGAATAAATTGCTTGATTTATCTCGATCCAGAAGTAATTCTTCCTTTTCTCACCTGGAAAATGAGAACTTTGAATTTAGTGAAATCCTTGTGCACCAAGTTATTGAAACTATTGAGTTCTTATTGGGTTCAATATCCAATACAGCAAGTTATTTGCGACTCTGGGCTTTATCCTTAGCTCATTCTCAATTGGCAAAAGTATTCTTTGAAAATTGTTTAAAAGTTCCGATACAAGATGGAAATATTATTGGCCTTGTAATTGGATTTAACTTTTTTGCTCAATTTACTTTCGGGATCCTTTTAATGATGGATCAAATGGAATGTTTCTTGCATGCTCTGCGATTACATTGGGTAGAATTCCAAAATAAATTCTATAAGGCAGATGGGTATAAATTTTTCCCCTTTTCATATACTAAAGCAATTACTCAATCAAGTGAACAATAGATATGAGGAAAATTCTGAAGATTTTATTTAATACTCAACGAAATAAATAAATATTCAAAAGTTCAGAGGAAAGTTACATTTTTCAAGGCAATGTTTATAAAAAGAGATACTTTATTAAATTTTTACTTACCTTCTTTCAAGAATGAATTCATGTTTTGAATTAAAAGAAATTCATGAAAATATAAAGTTTTTTAACGTTTTTCTCTCAAATTTTATCAATGATCATACAAGGATTTTAAATATGTTTAACAAAACATCAATAACTAGAAAATGAAAAAACAGAATATCTCGAAGTAAAAGAAATTTGTTTATTTTGTTTCCATCACCTGTCAAATCTAATTATTCGAAAAAATTCCTTTATTGAAAGAAAAAGGTTAATAATTTTATTTTTTAGTCTCAAGCAAATCTTATCTTTTTTCAAAAACATAAAACTTAAAGACTTATTTTTTTATATGAACATAAAGGCGAATATTAAAAAGCAGGGCCTAGCCAGAAAGAAATCAACATATCTCCATTTCCACAAAATCTACTAGGTTAGTTTCTTTTTAAAATCAGTATAACTATGAGTTCTTAGAACCTCAGTTCGCACATCTTTTTTCTAATCATAAGTGTGGTATTATGCAAAAAAGCCCAAATAAAAAACTAATTGGGCTCTCAACGTCAAAGTCTTTTTATCCAGGTACTTGAGCCTTTCTGTAATTTATGATACAATTCATTATTTTTTATCTTTACCATTCTTTTATTAATGATAGCAAGTGGATCTAATTCTCATCGTGGAAATGATGAAAAAGTTCAACCAACACTTTTTTCTAAACTCTTAAATAAATCATCACCTAATTTTCAAGAATTAAATATATCAACATTATTGCCCTCAACAAAATATAAATCTTCAAAAGTTTCAAGTCCTTTGATTCTGAAAAAAGATTTCAAAGAGATATTTATTAGTGCCCATGTGGTGCCAAATCATAATACATATAGGATTGATCCTGTGAACATTGACCAATTATCCTCGACTCAAAG
>Ga0182742_1002851_pt1 | contig 18273 bp, 14 predicted proteins | sample eDN5th37CBELigMG_FD_128880 | JGI IMG/M metagenome (GOLD analysis project Ga0182742, IMG submission 128880) | Enriched Miracle-Growth compost microbial communities from Emeryville, California, USA - eDNA 5th pass 37_C BE-Lig MG (version 2)... ...
ATTCTAGTGGAAGAGCCATATTTTGAAACGATATACAATACAGCCTACGAATTTAATATACATCCAGTTTTACTATTTTCTATAACTGGTCAAGAGCAAGGTTTTGTTCCTCGTGATCATGAGTTTGCAAATGATATTGCACAAAATCCTTTCAATGTGTTTTATAGCTGGCAAGATTATAATACAACGATAAAGGATACTACTGCGATTGCAGCGAGGACGCTTATTAATTTGAGTAAGGAAAGACCGACAGAAATTGATGCTATTAAATGGATAAATAGAAAATATGCTGAGGATCAAAATTGGCATATAGGCGTAAGCTGGTTTTTTAATACTATTGTTAATCATCAAATTGAAAAATGAGGAGTATGAATGAAAACTTTAATTATCGCTGAAAAACCAGATATGGGACGTAATATTGCAGCTGCAATAGAGCCAAAGGCGAAGAACATGCGTACTCATTTAGTTGGAGATCAATATATTATTACATGGGCAATTGGACATCTTGTATCACTTGCTGAGCCGGATTTATATGATGAGAAATATAAAAAGTGGAATTTGTCACATTTACCCATTATTCCAGAGCAATTCAAGCTTGTTGCCAATAAACAAACGTTAACACAGTTAAATATTATTAAGGAGCTGGCAACTCAAGCAGATATGCTCGTAAATGCATGTGATGCTGGACGAGAAGGACAATATATTTTTCATCTCATACAAACGTATTTAAAGCTTAAACAACCAGTTAAACGTTTATGGATTTCAGACCTCACACCAGAGACGATTCGCAAAGGATTTCAAGAGCTTAAAGAAGGCGAGGACTATCGTCCACTAACATTAGCTGCAACTGCACGAAGTGAGGCCGACTGGCTAATCGGTATGAATGGTACACGTGCCTTTACCACTAAGCATAATGAGTTACTTTCAGTCGGTAGAGTTCAAACTCCTGTTCTTGCTTTAATATACGATCGAGAAAAGCAGATTGAGCAGTTTGATTCCCTAGTATATTACGAAGTTGAAGCAAGCTTCTCTCAGCAGAAAACCAATTATAAGGGTGTACTACAGGTTGAGCAGCGATTAGCAGATAAAGAAAAAGCTGAACAGATAGCAGACCAAGTGAATGGTAAAGAAGGAAAGATATTTAGTTACGACAAAAAAGAGGTTAAAGAATATCCTCATAAATTATACGATTTAACTTTGCTACAACGAGAAGCGAATGCAAAGCTAAACTTTAGTGCGAAAAAAACGTTGGATATTGCTCAAAGCTTATATGAAAAGCATAAGCTCATTACGTACCCAAGAACAAATTCAAACTATGTTAATGAACAAAACATACCTGAAATGCACAAGGCCTTACATGCATTAAAGGGGACATCGTATAGTAAATGGGTTGAATTAGCAAATGCTAATTATGTTCATAAAAACAATAAAGCGATATGTAATCCGGCAAAAGTGGAAGATCACCATGCTATATTACCAACAGTAAAAAAAGCGGGACAATTAAATCCAGATGAACAAAAGCTTTATGATTTAATTGTGATTCGCTTTTTATCACAATTTTTTGACCCTGCTGAATATATTGCTCATACTGTCTTGACAGAGGTAGAAGGACATCTCTTCAAAACTAATTTGAAGCAACTAGTATCGCTAGGCTGGAAGCAGCTTGTAAAGGAACAGGAGCAAGCTACTAAAAAGTCACGCTCAAAAAAAGAACAAGATGAAGACGAAGAAGTAGAAATTGATTTGCCCTTCGAGCTTGATTCACATTTGCCTGTAAAATGTAAAACGGCTACTTCTAAAGAAAAGCAAACAAAGCCACCTAAATCTTTTACTGAGGGTACCTTGTTAAAGGCTATGGAAAGCGCAGGTAAACAAATAGAGAATGAAGAAATGCGAGAGGCAATGAAGGATAGTGGCTTAGGTACGCCAGCTACACGTGCTTCTACTATTGAAAGACTTAAAAATGTTGGCTACATTACGATGCAAGGTAAAAGAATTACAATTACTGCAAAGGGAAAGCTCGCTATTGAGCTTATTCGTGGTGCGGGCGTTGATTTATTAACATCACCCGAAATGACTGGGATGTGGGAAAAACGACTAAATGAAATCGCCCGTGGACAAGCCTCTCACACAGGATTTATGGATAATGTAAGAAAATTTGCTACCATGATTGTTCAAAAGGTAAATATGCAGCGTGCGGTTAACAAGCAGCTTTTTCAGGTAACAGAAAATAAAGCAAGCAAATCAACATCTAAACGAACAAAAACAACTAAAGTAAAAGCATCAACAGAAAATAAAGCCAAAACAAAAGTTGTAAAGCCTGCTAGTAATGATCAGCAGCTTTCTGATCAATCTCACCACACAACAGCTAGTAATGGTAATGGCAACGTACAGCCAGCTATGCAAGCTACATTAACAACGATTTGTAAATGTCCAAATGAGGCATGCACAGGCTATATCATTAAAGGCAGGAAGGATTATGGCTGTTCTGGCTATAAAACTGGCTGTCGCGTCATTATTAGACAACACATGTTTGGTTATCAAATGGAATCTAGCGATATTTTACAGCTCATTCAAGCTGGTAAAACAAAAAAAGTTCCATTACTAACGCCAGGTGGAGAAGAAGTAAATGCTTCAATTATTTTAGTTAATAAAAAAACTGGTGAATGCTCTATCGATATATAAAATAAAACCTCTTGCTCTTTTTCGTAAAACGAAGAGAACATGAGGTTTTATTTATTTTTATATTTATTTAGCATTTATCGATTAATTGGAAGCTATAACCATTAAAATAAAGACTCTATAGGTATATAATTTATTCTAGTTCGATATTAAATTAATGTCTTGTTTAATGTTGAATGAAAAACAGCATGGGAAACAGGGAGGATATTAAAATGAAGAAGTGGATAGCTTCTGCAGTTAGTCTAGGGCTCGTTTTTACTATGATGACTGTAAAGCCAATGGAGCTACATGCAGCACAAAGTGTCGATCAAATTACATTAAAGCAATCAGCATATGAAATAGGGGACGGCTGGACAGTCAATGCTAACTTTACTAATAATGAGCCAACGACAATTATTAAAGGGAATAATGAGTATATGACTATCGGCTATTACGGTACTGTAATGAAGTCAAAAGATGGTAAGCAGTGGACAACCTTGTCACGATTTGCTAACTATCAATTAACTGCAATAGCATGGAATGGTACACATTATGTGCTTGCTGGTAGTAATACTGAGTATTCAATGAATGCCATTATTAAATCGTCAGAACTATTTATTTCAAAGGACGGCTTAAGCTGGGAAAAGATTGATGTAAACTTTAACGATACCATTTCGTATATTGAGTATGGTAATGAAGCGTTTATAGCTTCCGGTAAAAAGGGTGTCTATCGCTCTAAGGATGGAAAAATGTGGACGGAAACATTAAAGCATAAAGATGATTACTATTATCATCCTTTATTTTATGTCAATAACACATTTTTCTTATACGTTTACGAGCAAAATATAATGTATACATCTAAAGATGGTCAAACGTGGACTAAGCATACATATGATACAAACGCTACTATTCAAAGTTTCATTTGGTACAATGGACAATATGTTGGTGTAAGTAACGAAGGGATTTTTAAATCCTCCGATGGTATTAAATGGACGTTATTATCAAATTCACCAAAGCATACTGATTTTCGTGCGATAACAACGAACGATCAACTTATCGTCGTGATGGGATTAGAGGATGCGGAAAATCAAGTAGTCTATACCTCAAAAGATTTAAAGAGCTGGTCTAAAAAAGCTTTAACGCATATGAATCATAAAGCATTTGGCATATATCCAGTTGCTGATGGGTTTGCAGGCTTAAGCTTTAATGACAACACTCCAATTTATAGCATGTATTCAAATGACGGTTTAACCTGGACATACTCATTGTTAGGGGTAGCTACAACGGGTGAATTTTCAGCTATTGCCTATAACGGTAAGCGTGCTGTTGCAGTAGGCTCCTTAGGTAGTATTATTTATTCTGATAATGGAACAAGCTGGAAGGGAGCTCAGCCATTAGCTAATAATAGTAGCTATGGTCGACCTTACTTCTTTGATATTGAGTATGGTGCAAACAAATTTGTAGCAGTAGGAAATAACGGAATTTACACGTCTACTGATGGGGTTAGCTGGACAAAAAACACTAGTATTAAACAACAATTACATTTGTCAGAATTACATTGGACGGGTAAATATTATATTGCTTCTGGACAATTCCAAGGTGTATATTACTCGAAGGATGGCGTAAGCTGGACAAAAGTAAATAGCGTAAGTAAAGATTCCTCATGGTTAATGTCTATGGCTGACGATGGAAAAAAACTAATCGGTGCTTTTTATCATCATAATAATGGAAATAGCTATGTACAGCTTATGCAAACAACTGACGGTATAAATTGGAGTAACATTACGAAATTAAACAATGGTGCAGAGGTAGCTCTAGCATATAATGGTGAAGTATTTGTTGCCGCTCCAGCTTATATTGGCGATACGCTATGGGTATCAAAGGACGGAATATCGTGGAGTAAAGTTAATCCAAAGCTAGCAGCTGGTGATTCTAGTACCTATATAACAGCATATGATGGTTATTTTGTAGGCTTCAATAATGCATCTAGATTTATAGACGGAGAATACGTTAAGCAAACAGCATATTACACATCAAAAGATGGGCGCGATTGGAAAAAGCATGATGTACCTGCTAGACAAGCTGTGGAAACTTTTGGTGATGAGCGAATTTTTGATAGTGTAAAAGCATTCGGTAAATACATTTTTGTTGGGGCTCAAGGTTATATAATGTATACAAATGACCTAAATTTTGAATCTCCAATCTATATTTCAGTTCTTGGTAAACCATTAACACAAACAGCCGAGCAAGGCAAAGCGTTTATTGAAAATGGAACAACGTATTTACCTTTACGAGTAATTGGAGAGGCATTAGGCTATGAAATTGTTTGGAATGCTCAGCAAAAAACAGTCACTTTTAATGGTGAAGGGAAATCCGAAACATTCAGCCAAGTTAAATTAAAAAACAGCTTATCGTATGTACCATTACGTCAAGTATCTGAAACATTAGGTTATGTTGTTAACTACAATAAAGTTAATGATGAAGTCACTGTTTCAATTGAAAATAAGAAGTAATAATTTATCCCACTATTAAACAAAAAAGAAGGATTCATTCAATAAGAATGAATCCTTCTTTTATATTTTTGATATGATGGCAGGAATTTCATTAAGTCCATTTACAGTAATAAACTCACCTTTTGGCTCAATATTAACTGAAACAATATTGTAAGACCATTCCTCAGGAACAAGGACATGAATAGCATGTATACCACTTGATAGAGCAGGAACGATATCGTTACGTATAGAATTACCTATCATCCATGTACGCTCACGTTGAAAGTTTAGATCAGTTAATATTTGCTCTAACGCAGCTGTATTTTTCTTTTGCCTAATATGGATACGTTCATTAAAAAATGATTCCAAGCCCATGTCTTTAATTTTACGCCATTGAATATTCGGTTCTCCACCAGTATATAAATGCAATTCATGTCCGTCATTTTGTAACTTAGTTAATGTATCCTGCATATACGGATATGGCTCGGTTTGATGCAAATATACTGCACGTCCCATTTCCCATAATTGGTCAATTTCAGTTTGTTTAGTTTTTCGGCTAATAAGCTGATTAAAGTGCAAGTAAGTATCTACAAAGGATTGAGGGAAATGATCACTTTTGAATCCAGTTTCTGTAATAAGCTTTGTATCTAAAAAAGAGTGCATAGTTTTGATTTTTTCGTAAGTCACAATAGGGTGGTTAATCCAATTTTGAATTAATGTTGTACAGTCATGAATAGCTCGAAAAAAATAACGATTACAGTATATTAACGTATCGTCAAGATCAAATAATATCTGTTGCTGTTGGGTCATCGAAATACTCCTTTAATGCTTACTTAGTAAATTCAAATCTATACTAATTATACTTTACAGTCAATTGAATTCACACTATATATGTGTATTATTCATATTTTAACAAAAAGAAAAGGGTGTTTTTATTACTATTTATTATATCGAATGCTTGTTCGTATGGAAATAGTTAGCGGTATAGTTTAAACTTAACATTATGATTGTTATGAAGAGAGGATGTTTTTCATGATTCGCATACAGAAGCTTAATAAATATATTCCTGGTGGACCGAAAATATTGAAAAATATTAATTTGGACATATATGAAGGGGATTTCATTGCAATAAAGGGTGCTAGCGGTAGTGGAAAATCGATGCTATTAAAATGTATATCGCTTAATGAAAGCTGGACTGGCGGTAAGCTAATTTATAATGATGTAGATATTTTTGCAAAGGGCTTTAAGGCTAAGCATGACGCTAAAAAAGAAATTGCCTATATAGAAGAGAAGCCTTTTTTATATCCAAATAAATCTGCGTTAAAAAATGTAATCATTGGGGCTATAGGTCAAACGCCTGCGTGGAGACGTTGGACAGGCATGATTAGAAGTGATGACTATATGGGAGCGATGGATTTACTAGAGAAGAGAGGGCTTCTAGATAAAGCACATGAAAAGGCAGCTAATTTAAGTGGCGGTGAGAGACAACGTGTAGCTATTGCTAGAGCATTAGTTCACGGAGCTAAAGTTATTGTAGCTGATGAGCCAGTAGCAGGACTTGACCCACAAAATGCAGAACAAGTATTAAAGGAATTAAAAGCATTATGTAAGGAGCAAGGGATTACTGTTATTGCTGTTATGCATCAAGGTGACTGGGCAGAACGTTTTGCTGATCGAATTATTGGTTTAAACGGTGGGGAAGTCGTCGTTGATGTTTATGGTAGAAGACTTACAGAACGAGAAAAAAACTTGATTTAGGTTTAATATTAATAAGAGCCTAATGAAATATAAAACCTTTGTATATTAACAGCTAGTTGATTATCAAAGGTTTTTTCTATTTTGGTTATGAATCTATACTACCTGTACATACACTAGCTAGAGGAGGTGCAAACATGCTTTATTCTATTATTGTTATTCTATTATTTCTTATTTCTATCATTTTTATTGGTTTATTTAGTTATCTTATTTCAAGGAATATTAAACAATCTAGCTATATTAGCTCAACTAACTATGGAGAGCTGGTTCAGCTATTACAAGATAAACATGAGCTGCACCGTTTTGGTTATGGCCAATATCTAAAGCGAGGCTATAGTGATTTTAACGCTTTCCATATGTCTTTCATGAGTATGGGATTAATCGTAAGTTTAATATTTTTAGCCAATTATATTTTTGCAACGGTATCTATATCTTATGCACTTATTATTTTTGGCGGTTTATCTCTCTTTTACATTTTAACTTCAATTTCTAATGCACAGTTGCTAGCAAATCAACCTACATCCGGTGGTTTATATCATGTTGTCTATAAGCAGGTAGGCTCGATATGGGCGAGCATTGTTGGCGGGATCAAGTTAATTGCTCAGCTAGCATCTACTGTTCTTTACAGCTTTATATGTATTAAGCTAATTTTATTAGTATTTTCTCCAGCATTATATAAGAGCACGATTGCTATAGCATTAGGTATGGTTATCGTCATCTTTTTACAAGTCGTAATAGCAAACTTAAAAAGTGCCTTGACACGTTGGATGCAGGGAGTAGGCATCATTTTATTTTGGTTATTATTATTAATTGTTAGTGTGCTTTCTTTTTTATTTATTTTACCTAATGGTTATTCTCCATTTTATTTTTTAGTAGGGGAGCATCCCTTTATTACGAGTAGTCAATTTAATGTGTCGCTTGCAATTGCGTTTGTTATTATTTTATTAGCAAAATGCTTTGTAGGACATGATGAAGCAGCAAATAACGCTGAAGAAACAATTGAACCTAGAATCAAAATTCCTTGGGCTACTTACTTATCTACAAGCTATACAGTTGTCTTTGGTTTTGTGTTTTTAATGTTAATTGGTATCGTTTATTTTAATGTTACTAAAGCGGTATATGTTGAAGCTGACCTGAATGAATGGCTACTGGGTCTATTATTGCTCCCAAACCCCGTCCAAATTTCAATTCTGTCACTATTAATTATAATGAGCTGGTACAATGGACTTTTTGGTACTGTAAATGGTTCGCGACATATTATGGCTTTAGCAAGAGACGGGATGTTACCATTTTCTAATAAGCTAGCAAATATTACATTAATTAGACAAACACCACATTATGCAATCATTTTTTATGGTGTATTAGCATCATGTTTAGCATTGTCGTATTTAAGTATAAATCAAGATTTTATTTTCATATCGCAAATCATCGGTATTGTAGTAGCTTTATATAGTTTAACGTACGCCATAACATTGTTTTTTGCCTTCTTTACTAAGCATGATCAAAAGACATTTTGGTCGATTAAATATGCTGATCAGGTTATACGTATAATATCGATTGGATTTAATTGTGTTATTGCTACTTTAGCTATTACCTTTGTAAAATGGCCATTTATGATAATAATTGTTGCTATTGTTCTATTAAACTCACTTTATACATATTTGAAACATGGTTATCTGAAACTAACAATTCAGACGAATATAAATAAAAATGAATTTGAATTAGAGCGTAATTTCCCATTGCAATAACGTTTATTTCCCAGGCAACCGCAGATTATACCAATTCAGCGGATTAATCGACGTTGAATCCATAATATTTTTGTCGAAAAGACGGTCGCTGCACCGTCTTTTGTAATATCACGGTAGTATCATGTATAATTGATGATAGAAAAACTAATAGGATGGGTGTTAATATGAGTATATTTCCAGAGATTAAACACATTTTCGTAGGGAAAAAGCAAGAACAGCTATACAATAATAAACCAGTACTTACGGCTATATTTAAGGATGAGGTGCAAGAACCAATATATGCGACTAAGCTTGGCTTTCAACAAGATGAGCAAGCTGATACAAAGCATCATGGTGGTGAAGACAAAGCAATATGTGTTTATCTAAATGAAAGCTATACATATTGGGGGAAATATAATCAGCATAGCATCAACGTAGGCTCATTTGGTGAGAATCTAGTGTTTAGTTTTTTAAAGGAAGACGAAGTTTGTATTGGGGATATATATAAAATTGGATCTGCTGTCGTTCAAGTTAGTCAGCCTAGACAACCATGCTTTAAGCTCGGAATTCGTAATAATTGGCCTGAAATGGTTGTAATATCAAGAAATTCAGGCTATACAGGCTTTTATTTACGCGTTCTAGAAGAAGGCGAGATAACGCCGCAAGATAAAATTGAGCTTATGAGTAAAGAGGAAAAACGATATAGTATAAAGTATGTCAATGAATTATTATATGGTCAACATGTCACGTCTACACAAATTGAAGAAGCATTACAATTAACTAGCTTAGCGGATAGCTGTAAAAAAGATTTAACTAAAAAATTGAATAAACTACAAACGTTATAAGAGGGAAATATGTCTGACATAAATATGCAAAGCATTGATGAACAGATTAAAACCTGTTTAAAGATCTATTATCAATTTGATAAAGTTGAGCTATCACATGAGAAGTCTGGGATGAATAATATTACTAGACTTGTAACACTTGGAAATAGCAAATACAACTTAAGAGTTTATTGCAATCATAAAGATATTGAAAAGGTTAAGTTTGAGCATTTAATATTGCAAACATTAGCTAAACAGTCTATGTCAATAAAGATTCCTATCCCTGTTAAGACTGTGTATAATACAACAATAGCTAGCTTAGAGGATGGAAGCTTAGTTTCGCTGTACCATTACATTGAAGGTACTCAGAAAGCTAGTCATACCTTATATAAAAGCTTAATTGAGGCTACTGCACATGTAGCAAATGCATTAGCTACAATCCAACTAAATGAAAAGCCTGCATACAGCCCATATTATGATCTTTATACGAATTACCCACAATTTGATGAGCATCAGCTTAGTCGTTACTTTGAACAATCAAAAAAGCTAAATAGCATAAAAGAAAAGCTGATCCACCTATTGGATGTAAGAGCTGCATTAGAGAAGCAGATTGATATATTTAAGCAGCTACCACATAGCCTTATACATGGTGATATTAATTTTTCTAATTCAGTAGCAGTAAAGGATAATATTATTGGTATTTTAGATTTTGAGTTTATAACATATGATCTTAGAGCAATGGAATTAGCAGTAGTATTAATTGAATACTTCAAACCAAATAAACCGTTTAATAAAGATGAGTTAGTGCAGCTCATCGAGTGTTACTGTTCTATCTGTCCGCTTAATAATGATGAAATTCAGCTGTTACCACAGTTAATTAAGCTTCGTGCGATTGATGTTGCGTTTCATTTTCTTACTCGGTTTACAGAGGGACAAGATGATGAGGATGTACTATTTAACATTATTAATGATAGTTTTTATGCTGTACAAATAATAGAAGATAAATGGAAATAGCAAACATTTAGCTCATTATTTTTATTTAGAACAAATTGCATACGCTTCCAATACTTTAACTAATCGATATTTTACAGTACATACAGTAAAGCTATCTCTATTTTTATCAATCTAATACTAGTCATAAATTGAGAGGGGTATGAGTAATTTTGAATACAGTACAACATATTGCAAACAAAATTAAAGGAAATATGAGTCAGGTTATAGTTGGAAAGGAAAAAATGATTGATCTAGTTCTCATATCATTACTTTCTGAAGGTCATTTGCTGCTTGAGGACGTGCCAGGTACAGGTAAAACCTTATTAGCACGCAGTTTAGCACATTCACTTGCTATTGATTTTAAGAGGGTACAATTTACTCCAGATTTATTACCTACCGATTTAAGTGGTGTACATTTATACAATCAAAAGGATGGAGATTTTGTATTTAAAGAAGGCCCACTGTTCACCCAGCTATTATTAGCAGACGAAATTAATAGAGCAACTCCACGTACTCAATCTGCTTTATTAGAATGTATGGAGGAAAAGCAAATTTCTATCAATGGTGAGACAAAGCGTTTAGAGCGACCTTTTTTTGTAATCGCAACACAAAATCCAATTGAACAGCAAGGAACGTTTCCATTACCTGAGGCACAGCTCGATCGTTTTCTAATGCGAGTTTCAGTAGGGTACCCTGAAAAAGATGAAGGGGTTATGCTTTTACAGCGCTTTATTCATAGTAGTCCATTAGAAAAACTTGAACCTATTACTGACAGTAATGAAATAATAAACGCATTCTTGGCTATAAAAAATGTAACAGCAACTAAATCTGTGTTAGCTTATATCATGGATATAGTTGAAGCGACACGTCAAGATGAACGTATTTTGACTGGTGTATCTCCTCGTGGTAGTCAGGCTTTACTAAAAGCTGCCCAAGCTAAAGCAGCTATACAAGGAAGACCGTATATTATACCAGATGATGTTAAGCAATTAGCCGTTCCTGTATTAGCTCATCGCATTGTTATAAGAGGCATGAACAGAAGTAAAGATGCTGCAGAGCAAATCATTCAATCTATCTTAAATAAAATTACTGTACCTACCGAAAGTGAGCTAACTGCAAACTAGGAGTGAGCAAATGGTTATATTTTGGACATTAGTCATTTTGTCAATTATTTCCTTTATTCAATATCATCTTTTTAAACGATTTGTGCTACGCCATGTACATTATGAAAGAAAATTTAAACAGGATGCCGTATTTGCAAATGAGCCATGTCAATTAATTGAAAAAATAGAAAATAGAAAACGACTATTAATTCCCTGGCTATATGTAGAATCATTACTTGACGCCCATTTAACGTTTGGTAAGCAGGAAAATTTATTTGTAAGCTCAGGGACGGTTTATCAAAATCATGCCAGCTTTTTTGTTCTTAAAGGATACAATCGTATTACTAGAACTCATCGACTTATACCTATAAAAAGAGGCGTTTACTATTTGCAATCGGTTACGTTAACATCAGGAGATCTATTAGGCTTTGCAAAGCAGGTTCAGCATCGTCAACTACATGATCAAAAACCATTAATCGTCTATCCTGATCCTCAATTACCTTCTTATCACATGACAAATGATGATTTTTCGCTTGGAGATACAGTAGTCAAAAGGTTTATGATGCCAGATCCTTTTATGACAGCAGGCATTAGACAATATGTACCAGGTGATGCATTTAAACATATTAATTGGCAAGCTACTGCACGTACTCATTCATTACAAGTCAATCAATACGATTACACCTCTAATAAAAAGTTAATGGTGTTAATTAACTGCGAAGACAATGAGAACATGTGGAAAACAGTTACGAATACCGATACGATTGAGCAACTCATTCGTTACGCTGCTGGCATTACAAAGGCTGCACTAGAGCAGGGGTATGAGGCAGGAATTGCTACAAATATGCACGCCATTGATTCAAGTCAACCAGCAGTGATTCATCCGATTGGTGGTCAATCCTTTTGGTTTGTTATTCTTGAGCATTTAGCAAGATTAAAGATCGAACGTGCAATAAGCTTTAATGCATTACTGGAAAGCTTTGTATATGACTACACAGAGCCAACCGTTTTTATCGTGCTCTCTTGTTATTGGTCTGAGGAGCAGAGAATGATTGCTCAGCAATTAATAGCAAAGCAGCACCAGCTACAAGTTGTTTCATTAGCTGATCATTATTCAAGTAAATTGGAAAATGAGGGGGCTAAGAGATGATTCGAAGTAATCGCTTATTTACTTTTCTAATTTCAAGCTATAGAGCAATGATTGAACTGATATTTTTTAGCTTTATATGGTTAACAATTGCTTTTTATAGCTTAGATGTACTGGCTTCTCTTATATGGATTACGATTTTAATTATTGGATATAGCTTATATGGTGTAATTTTTATTAATAAAAAGACGAGCTACTTAAAAATAGTCTTATATATTTCTGCTTTTATATTATTTGTGTTACTTGCATGTACGATGTTAAGTGACAATATAACCTGGATAAATGGACTTTTGATTGTTGCTTTCTCTAGCTTATTTCTCATTTCAGGTTTTAGACAGTTTAAGCTAGATTTTTTCCATAGCTTTCAAGTTATATTAATGGCTATTTGTATTTCTGGTCATTTAGGTTTGCAAATGCTTAAAGTTGTTTGGCTAACCGAACTACAATCCATAAATACTTCATTACTTGTGTTAGGTATTGTAGCCATTATTATTTGTCTATTTATTGTTAATGAGAGAATGCTAGATTCACAAACCTATTTACTGGGAGAGTCGTCAGTTCATAAGCAAGCTGTACAGCTAAACCGGATTTTGATTAGCTTCATATCAGTTATCACCATTGTCATTATATTATTTAGAAGCTGGCAGGAGCAGATTGAAAGGTTTATAAAAGAAGTAATTAATAGATTTTTACTGCTATTTGGCAATAACGGAGAAATCGTTGAAGAAGAGCTTGAAATTGAACAAAACATGTTTCCAGTTGCATATGATGACGGTGAAGTTACGGAAAAATCACAGTTTTTTCAATTTATTGAGAGAATTTTAGCATACTTAGCATATGCATTAATTGTGGTATTAGTCATTATAGCTTTATTTTACTTATCCCGTTTACTCATTCATGTTGCTTCAAGATTACTTCAATTTTTGAAGAAGCGTGTAGCTATAGATGAGAATATTGAAGTAAATTATATCGATGAGGTAGAGCAATTAGAGAAGCTAAAAAGTAAACGAAATAGTGCTTTAAAAGTAAAAACAAAAGCACAAAATAAAGCGTGGACAAGAATGACAAAGCAAGAAAAATGTAAATATCTTTATGTTATGTTTATTAAGCAGCTTGAAGTAGAAGGCTATCAGTATATGAAGCCGTTGACAGTAAAGGAGCAGGTCGATTATATAAGTAGTAAACATCAATTAATTTTAAACGAAGTACAAACGAATAAGCTTGTACAAATTTACGAGCAAGCGAAGTATGGTCATTTAAACGATCTACATATTGATATAAATGAGCAGGAGCTTGAATTGTTATATCGCTTATTGAATTTAGAAAGCAAGTAGCTTATAGCTACTTGCTTTTTTGTTATGAAGTGACGAGTTAATTGAGATTAAACAATTGCAGATGAAGGAATGATTTAATGAAAAGGAGAAGTCATATTTATAACAATGTGAAAATAATCACATACATTAGGAGGAAAGTAATCTATACTTAAATCAAGAAAGAAAGTGAACTTAAGTTAGAGAGAGGAATGATTAGTATGATGACGATGACGAATGTTGATAAGGATCTTACGAGATTTATGATGCAATTTTGCTATAACTGTGATGATGCAATGTACTGTACAACAGAGGCGTGTAAGGCTTGCCTAACAAATAGACTTGATGAAACGGATGAAGAGTTTGAGTTAATGGGAAATCAATTTTCTTTCTAGCATAACATATATAACAGGCTAGCTATTATTAATAAAAATAATAGCTAGCCTGTTTATTTATGGAAGATTACAAATGATACTTTTGTTTTAAATGTGCAGCTATTTTATGACCATGGAAACGTCCAGATTCTATAAAAATTTCGTTTGCATTCTCTCTTCTAGATACGATAACCCCAGCCAAATATATCCCTTCAACATTACTTTCCATTGTTTCTTCATTAAAGGTTGGATGCCCTTCATCTTCAATTGTAATGCCAATATGCGTTAAGAAGGGTTGATTGGGTGAAAAACCAGTGAGTGCGAGTACAAAATCATTTTCTAACTCAACTTGTTCATGATCATTTTCGTCATTAATAGCAATTGTAATCGATTTTGGTTGGATCTCTTTTACAGATGCATTGAACATCATATTAATTTTATGCTGCTTTACCTTAGCTTCAAATGTTGGTAAAACCCAAGGTTTAATATTGGATGCGTAAGTTGATTTACGATAAATTACTGTAACATGAGCACCAACACGTTCTAATTCTAGTGCAGCGTCGATAGCAGAATTGCTTCCTCCGATAATGGCTACCTTTTGACCAGCATAAGGGTGTGCTTCTCTAAAAAAGTGCGTGACCTTCGGAAGCTGCTCTCCTGGTATGTTTAGCATATTTGGTTGATCAAAGTAGCCAGTAGCAATAATAACATGCTGAGTATAGTAAATATCCTCCTGGCCATATTCATTGATGGTTAAAAGTGAGAATAAGCCATTCTCAACTTTATTCATTTCCTTAACTGTCGTATAGGCTTGTATCCTAACATTATGACGCTGTGCAGCAATACGATAATAATTTAATGCTTCTATACGTGTAGGCTTTTCACCAACAGTCGTAAACGGGATATCTCCAATTTCTAAATTTTCAGGACTACTAAAAAAAGTCATATAAGTAGGGTATTGTGAGATAGAATGTACTATATTTTTCTTTTCTATAATAAGAGGTTTAATGCCAACTCGTTGTAGCTCAATTGCCGCTGCAATACCACAGGGACCAGCCCCAATAATAATTGTATGTTCTTGTTTTGTCATGATAGCCTCCAGCTTTATTCGTTTTCTCTTCGATCAATGGCTTCAGCCATCGTTTTATCAGTTAAATGTGCATATATTTGCGTAGTATCAGGTGAAGCGTGACCAAGCTGCTCCTGAGTTTTATAAATATCATTTTGTAAGTAGTAATCTGTAGCAAAAGAATGGCGTAGTTTATGAACGGATAAGTATGGCTTTCCAAAATGAGTAGCATATTTAATAACCATCGCTTGTATTGCTCTTTTCGTCATCCTTGAGCCTTCATTTTTTCCATTTGCTATAGCAAGAAATAATGCCTTCTCACGCTTAGGACATTTATATCTTAATTCTCGCAATGCTAAATAATCTTTAATGTCTTGAATTGCATCCTGTCGGAAATATACAGGAGCCTTGAAGGTTTCGTCGTTTTTACCTTTTCTAAATACATAAATGACCTTCTTTTTTAGATCAATGTCCTCAACATTTAAATTAACTAGCTCTGATACACGAATACCAGAATGTAAAATTAGACTAATAATGGATAAGTCTCTTGTTCTATTCAATTCATATGCATATATGGCTTGTTTGTTCTTTGCTAGTAATTGACCATATTGATGTCTAACAAAGTCTAAAAACTCATCGATTTCATGCTCCTGTAATAGCTTTCCTTCTAGTTTAGCAGCAGTATCCTTTGGTTTATGAGTGCGCTTTATGCTTACCTTAGCCATGACATTACGTTTTAACAAAGGGTAAAAGTTTTCATCCTCTGCAATTTGAGATAAATAGTGAAACAACGAACGTAAGGAAGATAATTTTCGAGTAATTGTCGTTTTACTATTTCGCTCTTCCTTGTATGTAGATAGAAACATTTTATATAAATCAATGGATTCTATACGTAATGTCTCAAGTTCAGTTAATTCAATTTCATTTATTTTAGTTGCTTTAGTCAGCCCTTCGGCCATTAGAAAGTTAAAAAAGGTTTCATAATCTCTCGTGTATTCAAGTAATGAGGATGGAGATAAATCCGGTAACTTATATTGTATAAATTGTTCAACATACCAAGGCATTATCGGTATTCGTCGATCAAGTTCTTTTCTATCCTTAAGCTTAAGTATATTCATGCTTCTAACTTGACCTCCTTACATAAAAACTTTTATTAGTCAATATTGTACCAATGATATTAATTGGGTACAATATTAAAAGTTCTATTACATACAGCAGTATCAAGAGGGGGAAGGATTATGAAGGTTGAAATATGGTCAGATTTTGTATGTCCATTTTGTTTTATTGGTAAAACATATTATGAGCAGGCGTTGGCTCAATTTCCTCATCGCGATCGAATTGAAACTATATATAGAAGCTTCGAGCTCAATCCAAACGAGGATTCTTCTAAAATGACGTCTACGCTACAATCGTTAGCGACAAAATATGGGATGTCAATCGAGCAAGCAAAAGGTATGACAAATCAAGTTGCAAGCCAAGCTAAGCAGGCTGGCTTAACATTTAACTTTGATCGTATGATATCAGTGAATACCTTTGATGCTCATCGACTATCTATTTATGCACAAAAGCAAGGAAAAGGAAAGGACTTCATAGAGCAATTATTTACAGCATATTTTACTGATAATGAGATTATTAGTGATACTACGGTGCTAACAAAAATAGCAGTCAATGTTGGCTTACAACAAGATGAGGTTGAAAATATACTAAACTCTTCAGAATTTACAACAGAGGTTAGAGCTGAAGAAGAAGAGGCCTCTCAATTAGGCGTAAGAGGTGTGCCATTTTTTGTATTTGATCGAAAATATGCGATAAGCGGTGCTCAGCCGGTACAAGCGTTTGTTGATACATTACAACGTGCTTGGGATGAGCATTCTGATCAATTCATTACGCTTTCCGGTGACGCAACGGCTTGCTCTATAGATGGTCAAAACTGTTAAATGGGGAGGATTAATATGTCACAAACAATAGTATTTGTTGGTTCATACGCTACAGCTGATGAAAGTGGAGTTGAGGTATTTAGCTTTGACGAAAATACTGGACAGCTAACTAAGCTTTCAGAATATGTTGGGCTAACTAATCCCACTTTTTTAAATGTTAATCAAGCAAAAAAACTCGTTTATACATGCTCAGAAATGAAAAATGATGACGGTAGTAAGTCGGGTGAAGTCGCTGTGCTTCGTTATGATAAGGCTAATTATAGCCTAACTATAGAGCAGCAATTAAAAACGACTGATACGACTACTTGTCATATTCAACGTGATCAGCAAGATGAATTCTTAACCGTCACTAGCTATCACGGTGGTTCTGTTGGATTATTGAAATTACACGAAAATGGATTAGTTGATCGTGTTGTCGATATCGTTATTCATGACGGACTAAAAGATTTGCCAGAGCCACAAAATAAGCCAAGAGCACATTCCTCGTTTTATAGTCCAAGTGGGAAATACTTATTAGTACAAGATTTAGGGTTTGATCAAATCGTAACCTACAAGGTAAATAAACAAGCTAATAAGCTTGAAAAGCTGCATACGACTCAGCTTAAATCAGGCTCAGGTCCAAGACATCTCGTCTTTCATCCACAAAAACCATTTGCATATGTCATTAACGAGTTAAATTCTACAGTAAATGTCTTTGCATTTGATGATGAAAGTGGTAAACTAACTGAGCTTCAAACCATTTCTACTTTACCGGAGCACTATTCTGGTTCAAATGGTACGGCTGAAATAAAAATTTCAGATGATGGTAAGTTTTTATACGGCTCAAACCGTGGACATGATAGTATAGTAGTTTATGCTATTAATGACGATGGATTATTAGA
>Ga0182742_1002853_pt1 | contig 18206 bp, 18 predicted proteins | sample eDN5th37CBELigMG_FD_128880 | JGI IMG/M metagenome (GOLD analysis project Ga0182742, IMG submission 128880) | Enriched Miracle-Growth compost microbial communities from Emeryville, California, USA - eDNA 5th pass 37_C BE-Lig MG (version 2)... ...
CCATCGGTCTTTCCTTGTCCATTTATCTCCCTTAATCCCGTAAGCCAGGACGTAGTTTTCAAGAATATCCATGTGTTCCCTTGATTTCTCCACATTACTTCCTAATGGAAATAACAAATCTGTCTTGATTGCTCTGAAAATCGGTTCATAGCGCCAGTTTCCCAGTACCGTTTCTATACTCGAGCGAATGAGTTCAATCAGTGGATGATTTAACATTGTGTTTTTTTGATCAATAAAAGACGGTATCGAATAATCGGTAAACACAGTTTCAAGGAGATCCCGATAATCACTTTCATTCCGTATCAACACTGCAATATCTCGGTACCTATATCCCTTTTCTCTTGCAAGCTTACGAATTTCCCGTGCGACCCCTTCGACCTCTGCTCTACGGTTAGCAGCCTCGACGATATGCACATGTGTTTCACCGTCAAACTTTCGCGTTGGTCGAGAATCAAAATGGGTTTCTAAATGTTTTAAAGAATCATTGTTCCAACGATATTGATTAGAAAGAACAACATCCTCTTCGCGCTCGATCCCATTTAGCTGCATAATTTCATAGAGGCTTTGACAAGTTTCTCCAGTCAACCGAAATAAGTCTAAGTCACTTGGTCGATATTGATGAAAAGGTTTATCGAGCGGAAGAGTAATCGTTACTCGCTTCGATGATTTCATTAGTTGTTCAATAATTAACAATTCAAGCGGAGTATATGAATAAAAACCATCAATATAAATCTCAGCGTTTTTTAAGTATTCAGAGACTGGGATCTTCTCAGCAAGCAGTCGAAAGTAATCCTCTGAGTCAAGGTATTTTCCAATTAACTCATCTTCAAACTGACGGTAAATAAGCTCAAGGTCATGTAACTTTTCCTTAAGCGCTTTTTCCTCTGTTTCAGTCTTTTGTTTAGCTAAGTCTTCAGGTTGAACAGCATACCGTTTAAATTCAATTAGCATTTGTTCGAGTTGCTGAACAAATCCATTTTTATCCGCTGTCCGCTGAAAAATGCTTAACAGGTCTTTTTTCTCCTCGATGATTTTGCGGATCATCATACTCGTTCCGACATTTGTAAGATGATAACGCGTAAACCCTCCTGTTTCTTGGAGAACTCGCCATGCTAGTCTTGGAAAACTGTACACTTGGGCCCTAATCATCCCTCCGAGTCCCGAGATGGTTGCAAGCTTGTATTCTGATAAAAACGACATTTGCTCAGGAACTAAATAAATAATTGGAGGACCTGCTGGATCTACCCTCAGCCTATCCCTAATTTCCTCTAAGCAAAGCTCTGTTTTTCCACTGCCAGACCGGCCAAGTATCATTCGAACAGACATCGATGTTCCTCCCATCCCTACCTAAAATCTCTATACTTGATGATAACATAACACCCTACGATTTTTTGACCATAATTATTTCCAAAACAACCTACAACGGCTAAGGAAAATGCATACATTATCTTGGGTGATTCTATGAACACATTCACACGGAAGAAGTATGCTTTTACTCTGTTAACGCTTATTTCTATTTTAGTTGCAAGCAATATTTATACACTTATTCCCATTTATGAAGCCGTAGCTATAGACCTTGATATCTCTAGTGTAGATGTGGTTATTGCCGGAAGCTTATTCACTCTCTTTTATGCAGGAGGACTACTCTCGTTTGGACCGATTTCGAATTATGTAGGTCGTAAGAAAATCCTAGTCTACGGCTTACTTATATCATCAGTCACCACTTTTGCTGTTGGCTTTGCTACCGGCGCTATCACCTTATGGTTGACTCGGTCTATACAAGGATTCACGCTAGCCTCCTTCGCTTCGGTTGTCTTCGCTTATTCATTTGAGATGTTTCCGACAAAACCACGTACTTTATTAGTCGTGCTGATTAATACTGGGTTTTTAATTGCGGGGATTTTCGGTCAATTAATAAGTTCCCTACTGTCCTACCAATTCTCTTGGAACAGTGTGTTTTTCTTCTTTGCATTTTGTTACCTTTTACTTTTTGTCCTCGCCTTCATTATTCTGGCTGATTCTCCTATAAATCGAATGAAAAAAGAGCCAGTCTTAGCTGTCTATTTTTCTCTAATAAAGGACTCGCTGTTAGCTAAGTGCTACGTAATCACTTTTTCCCTACTATTTTCCGTCATCGCCTTTTATGATGCACTTAATCGCTATTTTCCTGGTGCGAACGAGGACCTTTTCATGATTCGAACTGCAGGCTTGATTGGGGCTACACTTTCTATTTTCACAGGAAAATTCATCGAGAAATTAGGTGAATTGAAAACGTTAGAAGCGGGTTTCATCATTGGTATTTTAAGTTTCATTGCCATGCTATTCTATCATCGTACAGCGGAATTAATCGTATTTTCGATTCTTTTCATCTCATCCATTTCACTTGTAATCCCTACTGTTATAACATTAATTGGTTCATTTGTAGAAAAAAAGCGCTCCCAGGCCCTTTCACTTTATTCATTTATTTTATTAATAGGTGCAAGCCTAGGACCCTCGCTAGCCTCTTTTGCATCTTTTCATCAGATCCTAATCGTTTTGAGCATGTTGTTTTTACTGAATCTTTGGCTGTGTCAACTGATTAAAAACCTAAAAATTGGAAGTTGACTATTCTGGAAAAAGAAAAAGTGGGAAGCCCCTTTCTAGGTTGCTTCCCACCCTCATTCATTAAAAAGATACATCCATTTCGTCCAAGGGCCAATAACGTAAATTCACCTTTCCTACTATCTGCTCCACAGCGATGAGGCCAAAGTGGCGACTATCCCAACTTCCCCTCCGGTTATCACCTAAGACAAATATATACCCCTCAGGTATGGTCACCTTCCCAGTAACTTCCTCAAGTGTAAAATCTCCTGTTAAGACTCCTCCAAAAAGTTTTGAGCGGTACTTTTCTAAAAAAGGTTCATCGATTTGCTCTCCATTAATATAAAGCTGATCATCACGATAATTAATTGTATCTCCTGGGAGTCCGATAATACGTTTTACATAATCCTCTTGTTCATTTGCATGGAAAACGATAACATCAAATCTCTGTAAATCATTTGCCTCAAAGCCAATTTTGTTAACCACTACCTTGTTTCCATCCTCAAGGGTTGGCAGCATAGATTCTCCTTCTACAACATAGTTAGAAAAAAAGAAAGTCCGAATAGCTACAAATACAATGATTCCTAAGGATAAAGCCTTAAACCATTCAACCCCTTCATTTCTCCATTCTTCTTTCATAAACGATCTCCCACCTCTTCCACCAGAGTTTTTCCGTTCAGGAGACTGATCAATGATGTGATTATTTTCCATTATGGTCTTTATTTGGAGTCATATTCATTCTTACTTCAATTATTTTTCCAACATACCAAAGAACGAAAATAATCACGAGAACAATCGCTGTTCGAATTGGCTGAGTTAATAATGACCGGATATCGTGTCCAACGAAACTGATGGTGAATATCATTACCATTTTCCCAGCCATGACAGCAAGCATATATTGCGGCAGACTAATTTTCGATAAACCCGCGACAATATTGACAATGGCAGAAGGGGTAAATGGGAAACAAAGTAATAAAAACAATGGACCAAAACCATGTCGTTCGATCCAATTCATCCCTTTTCGAACTTGTTTGTGCTTTTGCAAAAGCCGAAGAATCCGCTTTTGGCCATACTTTCGAAACAAAAGGAAAACGAGCATCGCTCCTGCGCAAGCTCCAATCCAAGAAAAGAGAAAACCAAACCATAGACCAAAGGCGTTAGCATTAGCCATAACGAACAATACTAGTGGCAAAAAAGGAAAGAAAGCCTCAATCATTGGAAGGAGAATACCCGGAATCGGTCCCAACGCACGATATTCACCAATTAAATCCATTATATTCTCTAATGCGAACCATTCCTTAATTGACTCAAAATCCATTGAAATCTCCTTTTCCCTGATGAACTCAAACTAATTTACAATCATTCTATCTATATTTTACACCTTTCCAAATTAATTGAAAAAGATTCAAACTCATTTCGCTAAAAATTCATTCAATTCTTGTTTGTTTGCCTCTAAATCGATTGCGAGCACAGCGCCTGCCCCGCTTACTCTTTGATTGTAAAACGTATTTTCAACTGGAACTCTCATAGTTTGAACATCCCGTCCATCTGATGAAAGAAAACCTCGGGCCATGTAAAGAACGTCTCCTGTATCCATGTTCGTATTGATATATGGCGTAATTACTCCGACCATTTTTGGTAATTTAGGAAGAGTTTGGACACTAGCAAGTTGACCCCCTATCTCACGAATAACCTTTTGCTGCCTTTCTACCCGACCGAAATCACCGACAGCATCTTGTCTAAACCGAACATATCCTAAAAGATGTTCGCCATCTAGCCTTTGAATCCCAGGCTCAAGCGTTACCCCTATATCCTTTGACATACTCTTTTCTACATCGATTTCGACCCCATTTGGAAAGGCTGTATCAATTAATCGGACAAACCCTTCAAAATCAAGAATAGCGTAATACTTTAAGTCAACTTCAAAATTTTCTTTAATTGTTTGTCTCAGTAACTCAGGACCTCCATATGCAAAAGCAGCATTGATCTTGTTCATTCCATATCCAGGAATATTTACATAGGTATCCCTCATAATGGATGCAAGCTTATAGGATCCTGTATCAGGATTATAGCTGGCAATCATAATTGTATCTGCTCTTGACACCGCTTCTCCTCTTGAATCGCTCCCAAGAAGCAAGATATTTGTATACCCATTTTTATCGCGCTCGCCATTAAAACTGTACTCTTCTTTAGTATCACCGGCTTCTTGTTGAGAGCCCTTTAATCCTTGTCGATATTGAATGACACTATAAAAAGCTACTGCACCAATAAGGAGGAACAGTATAATGAAAGCAGTTGAAAATCGTCGCTTCTTTGATTTCTTTCCTATATGTCGATCTGAACGCATCTCATTCCTCCTAGCTTATTAAGTAACGTTGTAGGTTTCGCTTCTTTGTTATCCTTGCTTAGGAATGTAAAACTAAATTACCTTGTCCCTTTATATTACTTATTCTTATCCTACATCTATTCCATGATTCTTCCTTTTTATGATTATAAATGCATCTAAAAGCCTCCTATAACAAAATTTATAGAATAAGTTTACAAAAACACTTGAATCCGGCCTAGTCCATCATGTAACATAAATTAGGAACAAACGTTCTCTTATTGTAGGAGGATTTAGAAACATGACTAGAATAAGCAAACAGGACCGAGATATTCTTGAACAAGCGATATATCTCCCAATGGTCTTAACGATTCTCGATCGGGACATTCAAATTATTGAAAACAGTTCACTAAAGTTAAAAAAACCATATCTCGAGTTAATTGAGGAAACAATGAGGGCTATTCAATTGAAGTTGGCTAATGTAAAACGTTATATGAAGCAACACAGCCTTAAAGTAGAAAAGCTGAAACAAGATGAAGCCTTCACTATGTACCTTTTTCTTTATAAAGGCTATGAGGAACAACACAATTATTTTAATCCGCGGATACGGAATAAAGTGCAAGAACTAATGACCGATTATCTCTTAAAACGCGGTATGTCATCTTAAAGTCTTGAATTAAAAAGGAAGACCCTGCTTATCTGCACAGGGTCATCACTTCCTAATCATCATAACGATATCGTTCGCCAACCATAAAAGCCATTCTCTCTTGAGTTAAGCGCCGACCATAGATGATATACTCTGCTCTACGCTCATTTTCCTTTATTTTTTGAAGTACCTTTGCCCTTAATTCTGCTGTTCTTAATAATTGCTTTTCAAAAGAAATATATGAAATGGGGAGCACATAGGTTTCTTTATTTCGAAAAGTTACCCTCGTGCTGTGAGCATCATTCCGTTTGTGGTCAAGTACATGCTCGTGAGAAACCCAGATACAGTTCGGTTTAGATGGTGACTTAGTAGGTAGCAGAAAGACCGAGTTTGAAGGATCCACCGCGATAGGGGCTTTATGAGTTACTCTAGTCAGCCTACGCGTAACCTTTTTACTGGCGTTATAATCGGAGAGGTTGTATTCACATCCCCTTTTGACTACTTCAGTCGGTTTTAACGGTGAAAAATAGACTCTTTCATACTCAACAATCTTTGAATACATTTTGTTCTCGACTTCAAACGGAAGAATCAACATTGTAAAAGGATTTATTTCATACTCATCTACTAAATCTTTCTGGTCAATAATCATGCAGTTCATCTCCTTATCTGGGCAGTTTACCCAAATTAAATCATAGCATTGATTTTCGCAAAGAAAATAGCTGGAATATAAAGTTCTAAATTTATACATAATTACCACAATAAAATTTTCTAAAAATTAAAATAATCTGTTGATTATCTTCCTTGACTTCCATATAATATAAAAAAGGTCAAAGAGGTGAAATCAGTGAAGGAGAAGTCTTATTCTGAACTCATGAAGGCCAGTGTATTAAAAAGAATTAAAGAAAAAGAATCGTTTGTACAGGACTTATATGTTGAAATGCTCATTTCTGAAATTCAGCTCAAGAACCAAAAAGAAAAACTCCTAACGAAAATTGACAAAGCTATTGATGATCGAAACCGCCCCTTATTCTTATCACTAACAGAAGAGCTAAAGGCACTTGATAAACAATTTGGCACCTAATCATGTTAAATCTCCAAATAGCGAACCTTAAGGCAAAGACAGAGCCGTCAATCATTTGAAACCTTTCCCTATTAACAAAGCCCCTGTTTGGCCACTATACAAGTCGCTAAACACTGAGTTTGGACCTTACTAACTTGGCTATAAGATATTCACATTATTTACTTTCCTCAACAACAAAGAATCCCCGGCTATTACCGGGGATTCTTTGTACGCGAACTAATTTTCTTCCGTGGCTTGCTTTTCCCACTCTTGATTTCTTTTTTGAATTTCGTACTCTTCCATTCTAGAAATACGTTCGAGCATGGTTGGATGCCCATAGCGGAAAACTTTCACAAGTAAAGGCGGATTCACCTGACTTAACCCAGCCTTTGTTAATTCTTGGAAAGAGGTGATTGCCGCTTGAGGGTGATCAGTCATCTCAATCGCATAGTTGTCCGCTCTCGTCTCTTGGTACCTAGAGACAGCATTAGAGAAGGGACTCGAAGCAAAAGCTAACATGGATATAATCATTAGAAACAACGGAAATGACCGAATGCTTCCAACCCTGTCAATTTTGAACTCTTTTCCCCAACGGGCAACGGCCCAATTCATTAGTCGGTAAGTGAGATACAAGCCAAGTAGTGACAAAAGTAAGTATCCGGCAATTCCAATATACAAATGCTTTTCAACGTAATGAGCCATTTCATGAGCCATTATAAATAAAATCTGATCATCATTTAAACGATTCAACGTTGTATCCCAGAGCACAATCCTTGAATTGGAACCAATTCCTGTTACATAAGCATTTAAGGCATTTGTTTTTTCTGCCATATTTACTTCAAACACATGCTCAGCAGGGATGTTTGCTTCGTTAGCAAGATTTAAAATCTTAGCTTCCAATTCTTTGTTTTTCAACGGGTAAAAGTCATTGTACAACGGATCAATGACAACTGGTTGTAAAAACATCATAAATAGGGTAAACGGTACGGATAACATCCAAGCAAACAACCACCAAAATCGTTTACTTTTATTCATCAACCAATAAAGAACCAGTACAATAATAAACATCATGCCAAAGTTCAACCAAAAATCAATCAATTCATCTTTCATCCAGGAAGCAAAACCCTGCGTAGAAATATTATACGTTTTGGATAAATGATAGCTGAGATAGCCAATTGGCAACGTTGCAACATAAGCAAATAACGTAAGCCAAAATACATAAATCCCCACTCGTCCTAGTTTGTTTTTCATTGTGTCCACTGCCCACTTGTCGAATGCCTTCGATAACCCTAAAAGCAGGATTAAAAAATAGATAAGCCATTCCAATGGGGTTGATAAGAAAAACAAAAGGTTACGGATTTGGGAATATTCTTCGCTAAGCATAAGCTCCCTACTATTTAAAAACGTAGCAGGATCCGCACTGGACCCTTGAAATTCAAAAGGCAAGCTTGCATCGGCTAGGTAAAACAGGTACCAATAGATAATGAAACCATATAAAACATAGGCAAGTACTGCAAAAAAACCCATTTTCCTTGCCATATTAAATCCCCTCCTTTTCGTACAACCTCTCATAACTATTTTAGTCTTAATACGCTAAAATAGAACAAACTTGACGAGCTTTTCTTCAACATAAGATTGTAGAAATTTAAAGGTAGAATGTACTCAAAGAACATCTGATGCTTTGGTTTTCAATAAATTAAATAGCAGTAAGTTCAGGTTATTGATCCGACATCGCGACGTGAACTTTTTCAAAGCGTTATGGGTATTTAGGGTTCCGCTATGAAACCGGTAGTGCACTACAGAATTCGGTACGGGTACGTAAAGCGTCTCTAGCTTATCAGCAACTCATTTCTGTGCTCGCTCGGGCACATAGAACCTCTCTACCTTACCGTTTACTCTCTTCCGAACTCACAACGGGCACATAGAACCTCTCTACCTTACCGTTTACCCACTTCTGAGCCCACAACGGGCACAGAAATCCTCTACCTTACCGGCAGCTCATTTCTGTGACCCATCACGGCACATAAAGCTACAAAAATTCCCCGTCACTCTCTCTAAAAAGAAAAACACTTAGAACCGTGTTCTAAGTGTTTTTGAAGCTATTATTTACTTGCTGTCTTTTGATTATGAATAAATTGTTTATCGATTAAATTCTTAAAATCAGGTTGTTCTTTTAGGAATTTCAAAGCATAGGAGGAATCAGCAAATGCCTGAACAGTTTCTTCGTCTACTTCATAGGTAAACCCGATTCGATTCCAAGCTAAATCAACGACTTCTTTATCAAGTTCTTGGCCGGTTGTTTCTTTTACATCGTTAATTGTAATTGCTTTTGCTTCTTCTGGATTATCATTAATAAACTGAATCGCCTTTTTATGAGCATCAATAATCTTTTGGACCTTTTCTGGATCTTCCTCAGCTACTTTCCCAGAAGTAACCATAACAGATGCAGGTAGTGTCTCCCCGAAACTAACTTCATTCCAGCCAATTACCACTTCAGCATCCGTTTCTTTCTCAATTACAGCCGCCCATGGTTCAGGAGCTACAGCAATATCTACTTTTCCTGACTCAAGCATCGCTGCATATTGCGCTGGATTTCCAGTTAAGTGCTTCATCGTACCACCAATACGCTCTGAAGTAACTCCAGCTTCTTCAAGATACGTTTCATACTGGACATCATGTGTACAGCCAATTCCAGGTGTAATAAAGATTTTTCCTTCAAAGTCTTCTGGGGAATCAATCTATAAATCACTTCTCGATAGAATTACTGTTCCGCCTGTAGAAGCCCCAGCGATGATTTTCACATCTGCACCGGTAGTATAATTATTCATCGCTGGCCCAGGACCAACTAAACCGGCATCCACATCACCCGTTTTGAGTGCTGTCATAAACGATCCACCTTCGGCAAAGGTTTTATATTCAACAATTGTTCCGTCCCCAAGCTCTTGCTCAAAAAACCCTTGGTCTTTTGCAACCATCGCAGGAACATGGTTGATATTTGGAAAATAACCGATAACTATTTTTTCTTTCTCACCATTTGCTTTGTCACTCGAACCACAAGCAGCTAACAATCCTGCAAACAACAGAATGACTAAAAAGCTCAGAAGTGATTTCTTCATTCCTCTTCTCTCCCTCTTCTTTAATAATTAAGACTCTAAACCCCATCGTTCTATAACATTCTTCTCGACGCGTTGGAAAATTAATTGATCGACAATATAACCAATCACACCAATAATAATCATGACACCAATAACCAGACTCATATTACCGAAATCGGAAGCATAACGCAGAGTGTACCCAAGCCCTGGACCGGTGCTTAGCAATTCACCCGCCATCAAGGCCCGCCAAGCAAACGCCCACGCTAACCTTGCTCCCGTTACAACATGTGGAATCGACGCTGGGAAGGCAACCCGAACAAATAAATCAAGCCCTGTTGCCCCCATTGTTTGGGCTGCTTTTACAAAGAGAGGATTGACGTTTTTCATCCCTGCTCTCATATTAAGCGTCATCACAAAAGTACCTCCGAGTACGACCACAAAAATAACAGATGTTTCGTTCATTCCAAACCACATAATGGCTAGTGGTAGCCAAATGATACTTGGAACACTTTGCAAAGCCAGAATGACTGTGCCAAGCGTTTCATCGGCACTCTTCGATTTCGCCAACAAAACGCCTAATGCCGAACCAATAATAAGCGATAACGCTAATCCAATTGCAAGTCGTTTAAAACTTGCTACCAAATCGTATATTAATGTTTTATCTTCAAACCCAGTTATTAAGGCGTCCAATACCATGCTCGGCGACGGCAAAATCGTAGGGAGCCATAGCTCTAACCTCGATCCTATTTCCCAAAATGCAATAATGACAGAAAAAAAGATGATGCGTTTAATTGTTGGATGCATTGGCTAGTTCCTCGCTTACAACTTTATCAATTTCTTTTTTTAGATAGCCCATGATATGCTCTTCGATTTCAAGCATTTCCTTTTTGTACTGTTCTCTAGGACGCGGTAGATCTACTCGGATATCCTGAAGAATTGTTCCTGGCTTCGTTCCCATCACAATGATCCGATCAGATAGCTTAATGGATTCTGAGATACTATGGGTAACAAAGAGAATCGTCTTCTTCGTTTCCGTCCAAATCGTTTCTAGCTGGCCGTGTAGACGAGAACGAGTCTGCTCATCAAGTGCACCAAAGGGTTCATCCATTAATAGCGTGTCTGGGTTCATTGCCAAGGCCCTTGCAATCGCGACGCGCTGTTGCATACCACCTGAAAGTTCATGTGGATAATGATGGAGATAATTACTTAATTGAACCATTTGTAAGTATTTCTTTGCTTGTTCATTGGCGTCTTTTTTGGACATCTCCTTCTTTAAAGGAAAAGTGACATTCTCCAAAACATTTAGCCAAGGGAATAAAGCCGCTTGCTGAAAAACCATTCCTCGGTCTTTTCCAGGCTTTCTAACTTGCGTTTCATTGACAATCACTTCCCCACTGTTCGCCTTCGTTAACCCTGCAACAATGGAAAGTAAGGTTGATTTTCCACATCCTGAAGGCCCCAAAATTGAGACAAATTCCCCTTTTTGTACCTCAAGATTAATATCTTTTAGAACAGTGATTGGTTTATTTTCTTTATCTATAAATTGTTTTTGGATATTTTTAATTTCTATAAACATATTAAATTCACCTTATCCTTATAAAACATATTAGTTTACTCGGAAATATATTCTCAATTATACTGTATTCCGCTAGCTTGTCAATATTACTTATATAATTATAGAAAGAATGAAGAAAAGTATTGCTTAAAGATTATGGTTTTAAAAAGCAAAAAAGCCTTAAACAAAGAAAACTCGCCGAATTGGCGAGCCTTTAGACATCAGAACTCTTTCTAGTAAACAGGCTTCCAAAGAAGCCTGTTACTAGAAAAACAGCGAGTATGCACTTAATACAGCAATCGATCCCATGACGACTACAATCACATTTGCACCTAAAAAAGCCGCAATAAACGCAGCACCTGCCCCAATAACTCCATACCAAATATCCTCTTGTATGTAGAAAACAGCCGGAAAAATCAATGCGCCCAGGGTTGCATACGGCACATTTTTTAAAACACCTTGTAAAAAAGCGGGTAATTCTTTTCCCCTGAACATAATAAAAGGTAGCATTCTAGGGATAAATGTAACGATGCCCATGCCAATAATCATCATAACAATTTCCTTACTCAACATTGGACACCTGCCCTTTTTTCTTGATTCCCTCAACCCACTCAACTAAGACCGCAGAAAGAAGCGTTGCAACTACAATTGCCCAACCTGATGACAGGAAGTTTGTCATGGTGAAGATGATGTTAAAGCAAGCCGCTAGCGCAGCAAGGAACACCACTTTGACACTTTTTTTCATTGAAGGGACCAATAATCCAATAAACATCGCATACAATGCAATGGACATACTCTGCTGTAGAGTTTGAGGTAACCCGGCACCGATTGCAAAGCCTACCCCAGAGCCTATAACCCAACTTAAATAAGCGGTCAAATTCAATCCAAACATAAAACCAGTCGTCAATTTTCCTGGTTGGATAGCAGCAACTGAAAACGTTTCATCCGTTATCCCAAAAGAATATATAACTCGGTTTATTGTCCGGTCCGGTTCCACCTTTTCATTTAAGGATGCAGACATAAGAAAATGCCGAATGTTCACGATAAAGGTGGTTAAAACAATTTCAAACGCTCCTGTCCCTAACGCTAGCAGACTCAAGGACATATATTGAGATGCACCAGCAAAAACAATCATGCTCATCATTACGGTTTCGCCTAAACTCAAACCAGTAGTTTTCGCAATCAACCCAAATGTGAGTGCAATTGGAACATAACCAATTGCAATGCTAATCCCCGCCTGGCACCCTTTTTTAAATCGAGTCCCTTGGTCGATGGTCATAACATTTTCCACTTTCCCCCCACCTTTCCTATGAAATCACTATTTATTATACAAAGATTTTCCAAGTTATATATATTAAAATTCTGCTAATTTCATTTTGCTATCTATCCATCCAATTTCAAACTATAAAATTATCGAGCCATGAACGAAGCCAAAACGGCTAATCTGTTTGGAAGGAGATCCCGCTCCCCCTAAGTATCATAAAAAGCAAACAAGCAGGCGTGAATTCATAATGAATTCACGCCTTAACTTGTTTTATCAATATGTTAAATCAACATCGCTCGATCGCTGTTCATTTTTTCACCACGAATACTTTGGAACTCTTCAAGCAGTTTATCCACTGTCAATGCCTGTTTCGCTTTCGGGTCCGCTTCAAAGATAATTTGGCCTTGATCCATCATAATGAGACGATTTCCAAGTTCTAGTGCTTGTTGCATATTATGCGTAACCATCAAAGTTGTTAGTCCGTATCGTTGGACAATCTCCTTTGTCAACTCAGTAACCAGTTCAGCTCTTGAAGGATCAAGTGCTGCGGTGTGTTCATCAAGAAGAAGGATTTTAGGCTCAGTGAAAGTAGCCATTAACAACGATAACGCTTGTCTCTCCCCTCCAGATAAGAGACCCACTTTCGCCTGTAGGCGATTTTCAAGTCCCAAATGAAGCGTTTCAAGCTTTTCTTTAAAGAAATCTCGTCGCTTCCGGTTTACGCCTAAACTGAATCCCCGCCGTTTCATCCGCGAATAAGCAATGGCCAGATTCTCTTCAATCGTCATCTCTGGAGCAGTTCCAGCCATTGGGTCCTGGAATACCCGGCCGACATAGGCAGATCGCTTATGCTCCGCCATATCGGTAACATTTTTCCCATCAATATTAACAGTCCCTAAATCGGGATTAAGCTTCCCTGAAATTACACTCATAACCGTTGACTTTCCGGCTCCATTACTCCCAATGACTGTCACAAAGTCACCTTTTTCAAGATTGAGGTTAATCTGGTTTATAGCTACCTTTTCATCAGGAGTCCCTTCGTTAAAGACTTTATAAATCTGTTTTAGCTGCAGCAAGGTTTTGCCCCCTTCCCTCAGCACTCGCTTTACTCATTGCCTTTAACCGTTTACGTTTACGCTGCTTTTCTCTTTGACGGTCAATGACTTTTGGCAAGACTAATGCACAAATAACAATAAGTGCGGTAATTAATTTCATATCGCCTGTTTCCAAAAACTCAACTCTCAGAGCCATTGTTACAATAATTCGGTATAGAATTGCTCCGCCAATAACAGCTGCTGTTGCACGAATGATATTTTTCGCTCCAAATACAGCCTCTCCAATAATAACGGATGCCAGGCCAATGACAATCATCCCAATTCCCATACCAACATCACTAAAGCCATTATATTGAGCAACCAAGGCCCCAGAGAAAGCCACCAGTGCATTTGATAATCCTAAACCAAAAATTTTATAAAAATCGGTATCAACGGAAAAGCTTCGGACCATCGTTTCATTGTTGCCTGTCGCTCGTAAGGCTAAGCCAAGTTCTGTTTTTAAGAACCAATCTAACAAAAACTTAACAGCGAAAGCTAAGAGAACCATAAAAATTAAAACAGCCCAAGTTTTGGGGATAAAACCAATGCCAATTGTTGAAATCACACTCTGGATGGCATCATCCATTCCAATGCCTTTCCAAAAATCAGATAGCTTTGTGATGACCGTTTCTTCCGAAAGAAGCGATACATTCGATTTCCCCATGATTCGTAGATTTATGGAATACAAGGCAATCATCATTAAAATACCCGATAACAAGGCATTAATCTTCCCTTTTGTATGAAGTAGCCCTGTAAAACAACCCGCAATGAAACCCGTAGCTATCGCTACAAGAGTAGCAAAGAATGGGTCCTGCCCATTTACAATCATAACGGCGGCAACAGCACCCCCAGTTACAAAGCTACCATCAACCGTTAAGTCAGGAAAATCTAATATTCTAAAAGACAAGTAAACCCCTAATGCCATTAGGGCGTATAATGCACCTGCCTCCAATGATCCAAAAATAGCAGTAGGCATAGTCCACTTCCTTTCTTTAAGGCTCTTTTCTCAAACCTTGCTGCTTTTAAAAGTAAAATGAAAAGAAATAGCTATTTCATTGGAAAGTGATTTTAGATTAGGAGAAAAGAGCCAGCACACTTAGTTTGAACGCACAAAAAGGCTTATTCTGCGTTAAAATTAGCTTTAGGATTTTAACAACAATCTTTACGAAAACAACTTTCTATAAATGCTATCGTCCTGTCATCTTGTTCTAACCGCTGGCTGAAAGACAGGACAATGGGCATCATTGATTATTCAAGGTATTCAGCCAGGCTATCCCACTCTTCCTTTAAATCAATGTTCATTTCCTCAGCAGCTTTTTTATTGATTACCAATTTTAAGTTTTGTGGATATTGAACAGGAAGTTCAGAAGGTTGTTTTTCACCGTTAAGAATTTCTGCTGCCATTACCCCAGCCTCGTAACCAATATCGGCATAATCAAACCCGTATGCAGCAAAACCACCCTTAGCCACTGAATCTAATTCTCCAACAAAAAGTGGCATATCATTCTCATTAGCAACTAAAATCACGGAATCCAGTCCAGATACAACAGTATTATCTGTGATAATGTAGAACATTTCTGCCTTACCAACTAAAGACTCAGCAGCCTGTTTTACCTCTGCTGTAGTGGAAACTGTCGCTTCCACAAATTCTACTCCCGCTTCTTCTCCAGCCTCTTTCACCATTTCAATCTGAGCAATTGAATTTTGCTCACCCGAATTATAAATAAGCCCGACTTTCTTTCCTTCAAACTGTTCAGCCATAAATTTCACTGTATTTGGGATGGCTTCAGGATGATTGTCAACAGTTCCTGTCACATTCCCTTCTGTATTTTCCATAGATTTAACTAGTTCTGCTCCAATTGGATCCGTTACAGACGTGAAAACAATCGGAATTTCCTTTGTCGCGTTTAAAGCACTTTGAGCACTCGGCGTTGAGTTCGCGAAGATCAAATCCACTCCATCACCAACGAAATTCTGAGCAATTGGTGCGTTGTTATTAGGGTCACCTTGAGCATTTTGAACATCGTATTCCACTTCAAGCCCAGCCTCGTCTAGAGCTTTCTTAAAGCCTTCAAATGCAGCATCTAGGGAAGGATGTTCAGCTATTTGCGTCACTCCGACCTTAAATGTAGTGCCCTCTTCATTTTCACTGCCAGTCGATGAATCAGATCCAGCCTCATCACTTCCGCATCCAGCTAAGACGAGCGCACTTGTCATCCCAATAGCTGCCATCATTTTTAACTTTTTTAACATTTTTGGGTCCCCCTGTAAATGATTTTATCTTTATCGCTTTTGTGCTTTTATTTGTTAAAATTATAATATTATCCTAATCTAGTTATCAAGTAATATTCAATAATTTTAGAAAATTAAAAACACAATAGATTCAAAAACAGGCAGACCTACTTTAGTCTGCCTGAGCCTTCTAGGATTATTTTACTTGTAGGATTTGCTCTTTTAATGATTTCCGTAGGATTTTACCCGTTGTATTTTTGGGTAACTCATCAAGGAAATCAACTGATCTTGGGACTTTGTATTTAGCCAAATGTTCCTTACAATAAACGATTACTTGTTCTTCGGTTAACGCTGAATTTTTACTCACAACAAATGCCCTAACCGCCTCACCAAAGTCAGGATCAGGTACACCGATCACAGCCACTTCCACTATATCTGGATGCTCATAAAGGACTTCTTCTATTTCACGTGGATAAACATTATATCCCCCCACAAGGACAATGTCCTTTTTTCGGTCAACGATGTAGAAATAGCCTTCCTCATCCATTTTAGCTAGGTCACCTGTATAAAGCCACCCTTCTTTAATCGTGGCAGCCGTTTCTTCAGGCATTTTATAATAGCCTTTCATCACATTCGGTCCTTTGACGATTAACTCACCGACTTCACCTGGACGAACTTCATCACCAAGCTCATTCACAACCTTGTTCTCTACATTTAAAATTGACTGACCAATCGAGCCTGCTTTTCTTGGGCGGTCAAGTGGATTAAAACAAGTTACAGGTGAAGCTTCCGATAAACCGTATCCCTCTGACACAACGACATTGAACTTTTTCTCAAATCCTTCAAGCAAAGCAACTGGCATTGCTGCCCCACCAGAAATGCATAAACGTAATGATTTTAAATCATTAGCTTCTCCTTCAGGGTATTGCAACAGAAAATTATACATCGTTGGGACTCCTGCAAAAACGGTTGCCTCATATTTTTTCGCTAAGCGGAAAATTTCCCCTGGAGAGAATTTCGGAACAATCAATAGTGTCGCCCCATTCATTAATGGTGCATTTAAAGCGACGGTTAAACAAAAAACATGGAACATTGGTAACGTTGTAATGACTCGATCTTCTTCATTCATCTTCAAATAATTGCTTACATCGATGGCATTGCTATATAGATTCCGATGTGTGAGCATAGCTCCCTTTGGCTTTCCAGTGGTACCTGATGTATAAAGGATAATGGCCACATCATTTTCATCAACACTAGGTTCATTAAAGTCAAGATTACCAATTGATACAACGTTGGAAAACGTTTTCAATTTAGAAGAAACCGATAGATTTGAAGGATCAATCAAAGCAGCCTCAGGTTGTCCCGACTCGCAAGTAATAAAATACTCTACTGTTGGCAGATGCTCATGCATTTTATCTGCCAAAGGAATCATTAAATCTAACCCGACAACGACTTTTACATCCCCATTCCTGAGAATATAGCCAATTTCATCAGCAGTATAAATAGGGTTTATTGGAATAATCGTAGCCCCTAAACGGAGTGCTCCATACAAACCGATAACAAAATGCGGTGAATTCCCTAATAAAAGTGCAACATGATCTCCTTGTTTTACCCCTAGTTGTGATAATCCTGATGCGAATTTAGTGACAGCATCATCCAACTCTGCGTAGGTACTTTTTTGGTCCATAAAATAGTACGCAGGTTTTCTTCCTAAACGTGATGCTGTTTGATGAAGTTGAGTAGATAAATTCATTCTTCCATCCCCTTTAAGTATAATCCACATAGAAAGCGCTACCAATTTTCTAAATATATTATATTGAAAGAAAATTACTTATTCAAGAGAAAAATCTAAAAATTCCCAAAAGGGAAAATAAAAAGCGCAACCCCTAAGGATTGCGCTTTTTACATTAATAAATTAATTGAAGGAAATCGTCTTTGGTAATATTTCCAAAATAATGTTGGATTGAAATTTCATGTAGTTGACGGGCTAGTGATTCTCGCTCATATTTTACTCCTGTTAGTAAGTTTTCAATCTCACTAACATCGCCAACCCCAAAGAAATCACCATAAATTTTACAATTTTCAATGATTCCTTTGTTAACCTCTAGTCTGACATCAATCTGTCCTACCGGAAAACGGTGTGAATGCTGAACATTAAATTTAGGAGACCGCCCATAATTCCATTCCCATGTTTGATACTTTTCTTTGGATAATTGGTTAATTTTATCCCAATCATCGTCTGTAAGTTTATACTCTGGTATTTGTTCTGTGTCTGGGAAGATATTTCTTAATAATAATTGCTTAAATTCCTCAATTGTCATTTTTTCAGACATAAACTCAGAAATGTTTGCCACTCG
>Ga0182742_1002854_pt1 | contig 18196 bp, 20 predicted proteins | sample eDN5th37CBELigMG_FD_128880 | JGI IMG/M metagenome (GOLD analysis project Ga0182742, IMG submission 128880) | Enriched Miracle-Growth compost microbial communities from Emeryville, California, USA - eDNA 5th pass 37_C BE-Lig MG (version 2)... ...
ATGTAAAAATACCGACAAAGTCAATTATCACGATTGCCATCTGTTCAGCAGGTGTCCTGATGATTGCCATGACTATAGGAGAATTCCTAGAGGAAGTTCTTCCAGGGGATATATCTGGAAAACTAGGTGGCTTTATCTTGATTGTGCTGGGCGCATGGATTTTATATCAATTTTTTCGCCCGGAGCAGCATGATCTTCCGAAAGAGGACGAAGAAACATTGATTAATTTTGAAATCCAGTCCCTAGGAATCGTGGTAAATATTTTAAAAAAGCCGATGTCTGCTGACTTTGACCGGTCAGGTACGATTACGGGAATTGAAGCTCTAATGCTGGGGATGGCGCTATCTCTTGATGCATTTGGTGCAGGTATTGGTGCTGCAATGCTAGGTTTTTCACCGCTTTCGCTCGCACTCGCAGCTGCGGTCATGAGTTCAACCTTCGTATTTGCAGGAATGAAAATGGGGATTTATTTGTCAGGGTATAGCTGGGTACAAAAACTTAGCTTTTTACCTGGCTTACTATTAATTATTGTTGGAATCTTTAAATTATGAGCTAGAGAGGATTTTCGTTTATGTCATTAACCATTGGACTAACCGGAGGCATTGCAAGCGGGAAAAGTACAGTTTCAAAAATGTTTCAAGCAATCGGAATACAAGTGATTGATGCCGACATCGAGGCAAGGCTTGCAGTTGAAAAAGGAGAACGAGCTTATAATGACATTGTGAATTATTTTGGCGAAGAAATCTTACAACAAGATGGAAGTATTAACAGAGAAAAGTTAGGTAGCATTGTTTTTCATGATGAATTAAAAAGAAAAGCATTAAATTCTTTTGTCCATCCAGCCGTTCGCGAAAGAATGCTTGCGAAGGTGGAGGAGGCGAAGGATAACGGGAGCCAGGCAATTGTTTTGGATATTCCGTTGTTAATTGAAGGAAAGTTGCAGTATATGGCGGATAAAATTTTACTTGTTTATGTAGATGAAGAAACCCAACTCAAACGATTAATGGATCGAAATCAATTTTCAAAGGAAGACGCACTTGCAAGAATAAATTCGCAAATGCCGTTGAAGGAAAAAATTGAATTCGCAGATGCAGTAATTGATAACAATGCCACGATAGAAAATACAGAACAACAATTAAAAGAAATATTAACGCAATGGGGCTTAAAGGAGATCTGAGAAGATTTCCTTTTTTTTGTGTCCATTAATGATTCAATTGGTAAACAATACAAGTAAAAAGGAGGCCTTTTAAATGAATACATTAGGAAATTTCATTATATTTTAAAATGTATGCGTTTCATTATCACAAATGAATTTTATTATGTTATACTAATAGCATCTAAGAGGAATAAAAAGTATAACACTAATGTGAGAGGAGCCGTAGAATGAAGGCTAAAGTTGCGATTAATGGATTTGGAAGAATTGGAAGAATGGTGTTCCGTAGAGCCATTCTTGATCATAATCTTGAAATTGTGGCGGTGAATGCTAGTTATCCAGCTGAAACGTTGGCACATTTGTTAAAGTATGATTCGAATCATGGAAAATTTGAGGCGGATGTCAAAGCAGAAAAAGACGCATTGATTGTAAATGGAAAAAGAGTCCAACTGTTAAACAATCGTAATCCAGAATTATTACCATGGAAAGAATTAGAGATTGATATTGTTATAGAAGCCACTGGGAAGTTTAATTCTCGGGACAAGGCAAGTTTGCATTTAGACGCAGGGGCAAAAAAAGTGATTTTGACAGCACCTGGGAAGCAAGAAGATATCACGATTGTCATGGGAGTAAATGAAGGGGAATTAAACCTAGAAAAACATGACGTCATATCCAATGCATCTTGTACAACGAATTGTCTAGCGCCTGTTGCAAAAGTTCTCGATGAACAATTCGGCATTGAATATGGTCTAATGACAACTGTTCATGCATATACAAATGACCAAAAAAATATTGATAACCCTCATAAAGACTTACGTCGAGCTCGTTCATGTGCGGATTCGATCATTCCAACATCTACAGGTGCTGCTAAAGCATTGGCACTTGTTTTACCTCAACTAAAGGGGAAATTGCATGGAATGGCTTTAAGGGTACCAACCCCAAATGTCTCGTTAGTCGATCTCGTAGTAGACTTAAAACGTGAGGTTACGATTGATGAAGTAAATGAAGCGTTTGTTACAGCATCTCGTGGATCATTAAAAGGTATTCTTGATTACACGGAAGAACCACTTGTCTCAGTAGATTTTAATACAAATGATCACTCTGCGGTTATCGACGGTCTTTCAACAATGGTCATTGGTGCGAATAAGGTAAAAGTTCTTGCTTGGTATGACAATGAGTGGGGCTATTCTTGTCGAGTTGTGGACTTGGTTAATTATGTTGCTAAGGAAATGCACCAGACTTCCAAAATGAAGGTTAGTTAAAGAGTTTGAGCCTACCTATTTAGGTAGGCATTTTTTTTACCTTCTTTTATTTAAGGATTGCTTTTGTAGATAAAAATAAAGTGTTTAAACGAGTTTTTTCTCCGGAAGAGAGCATAGTAAAGGGTAAAGTGAAATTAGAAAATCCTAATTTTGCTTTATAAAGCATGCATAAAAATACCCGAAAAGCTCGTTTGGGATTTTCCACTTTTTCCCTAGGGAAATCCGAATGAAAGTTTCAGTGCTATTATTGCAAAACCCCATTAAACACAGTATACTAATCACCGTGAACTTCTTCATTACGGTAAATATTAACTACTTAAAGGGTTAGGACCTCTTTGGACTAACTTTCCCCCGTTGTAGTTAATATGCCAATAAAAATGGGAAATTCATTTTAGAAAATTTTGTAAGAGGGGGAAACTGAATATGGAAACAATGGGTCGTCACGTCATTTCCGAATTATGGGGTTGCGATTTAGAGAAACTAAATGATATTGATTTTATTGAAAGAACATTTGTTGATGCAGCATTAAAATCAGGTGCAGAAATTCGCGAGGTAGCCTTTCATAAGTTTGCGCCTCAAGGTGTGAGTGGAGTCGTGATTATCTCAGAATCTCATCTTACCATTCATAGCTTTCCTGAGCATGGTTACGCAAGCATTGATGTCTATACATGTGGCGATTTAAATCCTAATGTTGCAGCTGAATATATCGCTGAAGCGTTGAATGCCGAAACACGTGAGAATATTGAACTTCCTCGTGGGATGGGTCCAGTTCAAATTAAAAAGAATCCAGAAGCAAAAGTTCTTTAATTTTGATAATTTTCAGAGGTGTAGCGATACACCTCTTTTTTAAATGGCAAATTTAATGTTCGAATTTTTAAAAATGTTTACTCACAGTTTTGATTCCTCTGGTTATAAGCTTTTCTAGTCGCTGCTCTTATTGAATCCTGTCCTGTCCTGAATTGCTCGGATCTATATTGTGTCCGTTATTCCTAATCTTGAAATGGAGAAATAAGTTGTGCAACGAAAATCTTTTTATTAAGATAGAATTAGAGCATAATGAAATTAAAGGTTACATATTTACAAATACCGGAGTGAGATAGAGATGAAATGTCCAGCCTGCCAAAATAATAATACCCGTGTCCTTGATTCACGACCTGTCGACGAAGGAAGGTCCATTCGCCGAAGACGGGAATGTGAAGCTTGCTCCTACCGCTTTACAACTTTTGAGAAAGTAGAAGAAATTCCTTTAATTGTTGTAAAAAAAGAAGGAACTCGAGAAGAATTCAATCGGGATAAGCTTCTACGCGGATTGCTAAAAGCTTGTGAAAAACGTCCAGTTGCTTTGAAACAATTGGAAGATATTGTGTCGGAAGTAGAAAAAGAACTGCGAAACAATGGAGTAGCTGAAGTAAAAAGTAATGACATTGGTGAAATGGTGATGGACAGGCTGGCAAAGGTAGACGAGGTAGCCTACGTACGATTTGCCTCTGTTTATCGTCAATTTAAAGATATCAATGTTTTTATCGATGAATTAAAGGAACTTATTAAGAAGGAACAAAAATAAACCGAGCTGAAGGTCAATCCTTGGCTCTTTTTTTTAGAGGAAAGGTTGGAGTGGGCGTATTAGAACAGCTTTTTGAAACGTTGTATTCATTCGTCGAAGTGCTCCTGCTCATACGTCGCTGAACAGTCGCCTTCGCTTTTCTATTGTCTAGCTGCAGCGGCTAACTCCTCGGGTCATAAACCACCCCTGAAATGAAGACAAAGAACGTCTTCTATTCAGGTGCGTTTTATGCCTGTCGGAGTTGAACGAGCCGCTTCCGCTTTTCTATTCACCAGGGGGGTTTTTACATGACACAGCATTGGCAGGAAATTTTGCCTGTTGATCAATATTCGGTTGCATCGAGTGGATTATTGCATGAATACGACCGGAAAGTACTGACATTCTTATATCAACCTTTGATTGGTCCGGTTTGTTTGAGTTTATATATGACTCTTTGGGCAGAGCTTGAAGAAAATCGGCTATGGTCTGAGTCAACGTCTCATCATAGTTTAATGAGTCTGCTTGATTTAAATCTGAAAGAGATTTATCAAGCTCGTCTAAAGCTTGAGGGGATGGGGCTGCTCAAGACATATATGAAAAACGATGACGATAATCGCTTCTTTATTTATGAATTACAACCGCCCCTTACCCCTGAACAATTCTTTCTTGACGGAATGCTCAATATTTTTCTATATAGAAAAGTGGGAAAGAACCAGTTTTTTCGTCTAAAGCGCTTCTTTGCTGACAAATCAGTTCGCAAACAAGAGCAATACTCAGAAGTGACGAGGGCCTTCCAAGATGTGTTTGTCTCTGCTTCTCCAGATGCACTCCGTTATCATCGGGATTCCGAGGAAGAACTCGCTCCGCCGGAGGGGCAAGAGTTTATCGGGAGACAGAGTGCAGAAGCGATTCAGATTGACACCACAACATTCGATTTTGAACTTTTGACCGCAGGACTGACAGAATCGCTCGTTCCGAAAAAAGCTTTAACAGCTAGAGTGAAAGAAGCGATTAGCAATCTCGCGTTTTTATATGGAATTGATCCGCTTCAAATGAAGAACCTTTTGTTAAGTGCCTTAACAGCTGAAAATGAAATTGATATTGACGAGCTGCGAAAAGCAGCTAGGGATTGGTTTCAGTTTGAGCATCAAGATCAATTGCCACAGCTTTTAGACCGAACCCAGCCGTTCCAATTACAATCGGCTAAAACAGAGCCGGTCACACAAGAAGATAAACTCATGCAGTATTTTGATAAGGCTTCACCAAGAGAACTGTTGGTACAGCTTTCGCAAGGTGCTACTCCTTCGAAATCGGACTTGCAGATTATCGAAGATATTATGTTTAATCAGAAGCTTCAGCCTGGAGTAGTGAATGTTTTAATTGAGTATGTTATGCTCAGAACGGATATGAAATTAAATAAGAGCTACGTTGAAAAAATTGCGGGCCACTGGTCGAGAAAACAAATTAAAACGGTTAAGGAAGCAATGGATTTAGCCAAAAAAGAACACCGACAATATATGGAGTGGGCTGAAGAGAAAAAGTCTAAGCCGAAGCAACAGAAGAAGATTATTCGAAAAGAAGTTCTGCCAGATTGGTTCGAATCTTCTCAAGAGAATAAAGACCAACAAAAACATGTGGATTTTGATTTTGAAAAAGAAAAACGACTACTTGAAGAAGAACTAAAAGAGTTTAAATCAGGGAGGTGAGAGGCATGCAAAACATCAATGATTCACTAAGAAAACTTGCAAATAATCAGAACTTCCAACAAAGGTATGAAGCACTGCGAAATGAAGTCTTGAGCGATCCATTAGTCAAAGATTTTTTAGCTCAGCACCAAGGAGAAATCACCAAAGAAATGGTGGATAAAAGCTTAATGAAACTCCACGAATTTATCAACCAAAGTAAAGGCTGCAGCGATTGCAGTAGTCTTGCGAATTGCAAAAACATGATTCAAGGCTATGAACCACGCTTGGTGTTTAACGGGAAGTTTATCGATGTAAAATATGACAAATGTCAGAAGAAGATTTTCCATGAAGAAAAACAAAAAAATGAGAAATTGATTTCAAGTCTTTATGTGCCGAAGGAAATCTTGAAAGCCTCACTTGGTGATATTGATTTAGACGACCCTGGGCGGTTAATGGCGATAAAGATGGCAAAGGATTTTATTAAAAATTATACCCCAGGTGAAAAGCAGAAAGGATTGTATCTTCACGGACCGTTTGGTACGGGGAAATCCTACTTACTTGGAGCAATCGCAAACGAATTAGCGAAAATGCGCATTAGTTCAATGATTGTTTACGTTCCAGAGTTATTTCGCGAGATGAAGAATTCAATAGGGGATCATACCATTAATGAAAAACTTGAAGTGATTAAAAAAGCCCCTGTTCTCATGTTAGATGATATTGGTGCGGAAACGATGAGTAGCTGGGCGCGCGATGAGATTCTTGGACCTATTCTTCAATTTAGAATGATGGAAAACTTGCCTACTTTCTTTACATCAAACTTTGATATTGGTGGACTTGGCCATCATTTAACCTACAGTCAACGTGGGGAAGAAGAGCAATTGAAAGCTGCAAGAATCCTTGAGCGAATAAGGTATTTAGCTGCACCAGTAAAGGTGGAAGGGATAAACCGCCGAATATAAAACAAACTTGTTGGTTACACCTATGAGGAATTCTCTGGAGAATTCTTCATAGGTGTTTTTTATTAACATGCAATTTAAGGTTCGTTTGGTGCTTCTAAATTGAACAAGTCCCCCATATATTAAATCAGGAGATTTTATCAAAGGGGGGATATGGTTGATCGAAATCATCTTCCAAAAGCAACAAGATGCCAATGGAATGTACAGGCATATTGCTGGGCAATTGCAGGCTGCTCAATACGAAAATGAAATGATACAATTGGAGGAAGACAAGAAGAAAATAAAAATATCGACAGGAAATCTGCCAATATCGGCTTTTCATATGATTAAGGAAAGCATATATGAGTTCATCGTAATAAAAAAGCGGGAGGATTGGTTTAGAAATATCTTAACTGAACGTTTTTTTTACAAAGATCCTAGCGAACAAGAGCAGATACTTGAGATAATTTATGCGGTAATGGACGGTCATCGGGAGGAGTTAGCTTCCTTTGTAAATGGACCTGATGAAAAAACCTATGTTTTTGAAGCGGTTGATGAGTTTTTTAAAGAAAATATTAGTTTCTCTTTTGATTCGTTTGTTGTATTTCGCTTAAAAACGTATCTTGATAAGCTTCGTCATTATGTGGAAATCGCGATTGATGAATATAAGCTGGAACAAGAATACCAAATGTTTGTGCAAACTTTACGCGATTTTTTAGCAGACAGAACACCGAAAAAAGAAATCATCCATTTAATCTTAGACGAAGAAACGATTTTTCACGATCAAGACTTCAGAGAAATCAAACGCAGTGAATTAATTAAAGAAATTGATCGTAAGTTACTTGGCAATCATCCAATCTACGTTGATTCAGTCACCATTGCTCCATTATTATCGATTGCGCCCATGGATATTTATCTGTATACAAACCAGCCGGAGCAACCACTGGTGCGAACAATTCGAAATATTTTTGAAGAACGTGTGAAGTTAAACCCGTTAGAAGCTTTTTGTAAAAATAAGCAGTTGCCTAATGAAAAAGTCCAGTAGTCCCCTTGATTTTAGAAAGATTACAAACTATAATAACCTACATAATAGGAATCAAGTAAAAGTATCGATGAGGACATGGGCTTATCTTTTAGGGTTTCCAGAGAGGGAAGGCACGGCTGAAAACTTCCTAACTACTAGAGAATAGCTTACCACCTCTGAACTTCAGCTGCGAACACGATTGTCAGTAGTAGCTGACGGTAATAGCCGTTATCTTAAACCAAGCCGTTTTTACGTTTGCGTAAAATCGGGAAGTTGGGTGGAACCACGAATTCAAACTCGTCCCTATTTTTTTATAGGGGCGAGTTTTTTGTTTTGCCGACAAGTGGGGATACTTGGTGAAAGATGGATGCTTTTGCTTTTGTTAAAATTAGGAGGGTAAACGTTATGGCAGACATGATTAAATTAACATTCCCAGATGGAGCAGTGAAGGAGTTTTCTGCCGGTACGACGACTGAAGACGTTGCGGCTTCGATTAGTCCGGGACTTAGAAAAAAAGCGATTGCTGGTAAGGTTAATGGTGAAATGTATGATTTACGCCGTCCAATTGAATCAGACGGCTCGATTGAAATCATCACACCAGACCGCGAGGAAGCAATAGAAGTTCTTCGTCATAGCACGGCTCACCTTATGGCTCAGGCAATCAAGCGTTTATATAAAAATGTAAAGCTTGGAGTTGGTCCAGTAATTGAAGGTGGATTTTATTATGATATCGATCTTGAGGAATCGTTAACTCCAGAAGATTTACCACTGATTGAAAAAGAAATGAAAAAAATCATTAATGAAAATTTAGATGTTGTACGTAAAGAGGTTAGCCGTGATGAAGCGGTTCAGCTTTACAAAGAAATCGGCGACGAATATAAGCTTGAGTTAATCGAAGCGATTCCAGCTGACGAAACAGTAACGATTTATGAGCAAGGTGAGTTTTTCGACCTTTGTCGTGGAGTCCATGTACCATCTACTGGAAAGCTAAAGGAATTCAAATTGCTTAGCATTGCCGGTGCATACTGGCGCGGCGATAGCGACAATAAGATGCTTCAGCGTATCTATGGAACAGCGTTCTTCAAGAAAGAAGATTTGGCAGAACATTTACGTCTGCTAGAAGAAGCTAAAGAGCGCGACCATCGCAAACTAGGAAAAGAGCTTGGCTTATTTACCAACTCTCAAAAAGTCGGTCAAGGTCTACCGCTTTGGTTACCAAAGGGTGCTACGATCCGTCGCATCATTGAACGCTATATTGTCGATAAAGAAGTTAGCCTAGGATATGACCATGTATATACTCCAATCATGGCAAATGTTGAGTTATATAAGACTTCTGGTCACTGGGAGCACTACCAAGAAGATATGTTCCCGCCAATGGAAATGGATAATGAACAATTGGTGCTTCGCCCAATGAACTGTCCTCATCATATGATGGTTTATAAAAATAGCATGCACAGCTATCGTGAACTGCCGATTCGAATTGCCGAACTTGGAACAATGCACCGCTATGAAATGTCAGGAGCGCTATCAGGACTACAGCGTGTTCGTGGGATGACTTTAAATGACGCGCACGTATTTGTTCGTCCAGACCAAATCAAGGAAGAATTCAAGCGTGTGGTTGATTTGATTCTTGCTGTTTATAAAGACTTCGATTTAAATGAGTACTCGTTCCGATTATCCTACCGTGATCCTGAAGATACTGAAAAGTACTTTGATGATGATGAAATGTGGGAAAAAGCACAAGGAATGTTGAAAGAAGCAATGGATGAGCTTGGTCTTGATTATTACGAGGCTGATGGGGAGGCAGCGTTCTACGGACCAAAACTTGATGTTCAAGTCAAAACAGCTCTTGGCAAAGAGGAAACTCTTTCAACTGTCCAACTAGACTTCTTGCTACCAGAACGGTTTGATTTAACTTATATCGGAGAAGATGGCAAGCACCACCGTCCAGTGGTTATTCACCGTGGCGTTGTTTCAACAATGGAACGATTTGTTGCTTTCTTAACAGAAGAATACAAAGGAGCGTTCCCAACATGGCTTGCGCCGGTTCAAGTTCAAGTTATTCCGGTTTCTCCTGATGTACACTTTGATTATGCAAAACAAGTACAAGAAAAGTTAAAATCAGAAGGTTTCCGTGTTGAATTGGATGGCCGTGAAGAAAAGATTGGCTATAAAATTCGTGAAGCGCAAATGCAAAAAATCCCGTATATGCTTGTAGTCGGCGATAAAGAAATTGAGGAAAACGCTGTAAACGTCCGTAAATACGGAGAACAAAAATCAGAAACAGTAGGCTTTGAAACATTCTTAGAAGCCCTTAAACAAGAAGCGAGAAAATAGAGATTGAAAAGAATTCAAAAAAAGTGATTGCGTCTTGCTAGATTATTTGTTACAATACTTTTCGTTGCAGTAATTAATCTAGTGATTCGTTGACACAGTATCAACATTGTGATATAGTTACAAAGGTAGAATTGAATACGGTTTGTGGAAGAAGAGGCACCCGCTTCTCACCTGATTGACGCATTAAAGGCAGTTGACAGGTTTTACGTTAAGAACTGTTCGTTAAGTATGCTTTCGTAAAGTGTGGGTGTTTCGCCCGCACTTTTTTATTTGCGGAAAATGAGTTAGTCAATTAACGTTTAGAACTGTTCTTGAGCCTTAAGCGATGATTCTTTACCCGAACTTTGTATTCTGAATAAACCTGGAGGTGGCTGACTATTAGCAAAGATATGCTGTTGAACGAGGGTATTCGTGCACGCGAACTTCGTCTCATTGACCAAAATGGCGATCAGCTAGGAATCAAAACAAAAAATGAAGCGCTTGAAATCGCTTCTCGTGTAAATCTTGATGTTGTCCTTGTGGCACCGAATGCGAAACCACCTGTAGCCCGTATTATGGACTATGGTAAATTTAAATTCGAGCAACAAAAGAAGGATAAAGAAGCACGTAAAAACCAGAAAGTAATCAACATCAAAGAAGTTCGTCTTAGCCCAACAATTGATGAGCATGACTTTAACACTAAGTTACGTAATGCAATCAAGTTCTTGGAAAAAGGCGATAAAGTGAAAGCATCGATTCGATTTAAAGGTCGCGCAATTACACATAAAGAAATTGGTCAGCGTGTTTTAGATCGTTTCTCTCAAGCATGTAAGGATGTTGCTACAGTTGAGTCCCATCCGAAAATGGATGGACGCAGCATGTTTCTGGTTTTAGCCCCTAAAAACGAAAAGTAACAAGGAGGAAGTCCCTAATGCCAAAAATGAAAACTCATCGTGGCGCTGCAAAGCGTTTCAAGAAAACTGGATCAGGCAAGCTGAAGCGTTCTCACGCTTACACTAGCCATATGTTCGCTAACAAATCACAAAAGCAAAAGCGTAAGCTTCGTAAAGGTGCAATCGTTTCTAAAGGTGATTTCAAGCGTATCCGTCATTTATTAGACAACATTAAGTAATCTCGAGTCATCTCGATTTATATAGGAGGGAAATTACATGCCACGTGTTAAAGGCGGTACAGTAACGCGCAAGCGTCGTAAAAAAGTTCTTAAGTTAGCAAAAGGTTATTTCGGTTCAAAACATACATTATATAAAGTTGCAAATCAGCAAGTAATGAAATCATTACAATATGCTTATCGTGACCGTCGCCAGAAGAAGCGCGACTTCCGTAAGCTTTGGATTACTCGTATCAACGCAGCTGCACGTATGAACGGTCTTTCTTACAGCCGTTTAATGCACGGCTTAAAGCTAGCTGGTGTTGAAGTAAACCGTAAGATGCTAGCTGAGCTTGCAATTTCAGACGAAAAAGCTTTCGCTGAATTAGCAAACGTTGCTAAAGCTCAATACAACAAGTAATTTTAAAAAGCCATCCACTAGGATGGCTTTTTCTACTATTAGCTGGTTGTTGGCGCTGATGGTGAAAGAGAGTTTCATGGTTATTGATGGTCAAACTGTTTTGGGAAAACAGGAGAAAGGAAACCAATCCTGGTGGTTGATGCCCAACTGGTATGAAAAGCAGAAGAAAATGGTAAGAGGAAGAAGGAGGGAGGCACCTATGGGGGGAGAAATATCCATTGTTTATTTCGTGATTATCAATTTTATTGGTTTTTTTATAATGGGCTTAGATAAGCGGAAAGCGCAAAAAAATCAGTACCGAATCAGTGAGCGGACGTTATGGTTATTGGCAATTGTCGGAGGAGCTACAGGAACGACGATCGGCATGAACCAATTTCGTCATAAAACGAAACATCTTCAATTTAAAATAGGATTTCCATTATTGATGGTCGTCGAATTATTCTTGTTTGCTTATTTTATAATCTAAAAAACCGTCTAGGAATCTCCTTGACGGTTTTTTAGTTATTTAGGAATAATTAACGGACTTTGGTTACTTATAGCTAGTTAGACCTAGTTCTTACACCTTTATGAAACAGCTATTAAGGCACTTGTTCTAATCCATTTCCGGCTTTTTTTCCATAAACTCTTTTATTGGGCTTTTCCAGCTAATTTCGGCATTTGAATACACTTCATGAACTTGGTCTTCGATAAATAGAAAATCTTCGTAAGCAAGTCCTTTTAAATTATGATTGCTTTTAGGCCAAATAAAAATTGAAACCACTTCAAACGCATATTCTGTAGTCCCTAAATACTTTTCTCCTTCGAATACAACGCCTTTATACGTAAGGAAAAAGTTTTTTCGCACATTTTCTTGATCATCTAAAAAATAAAAACGCTTTTGCTCTTGTGCAAGCTCAAGCTTTCTCTTTGGATGAATTAAGTATTTTACGACACTATAGAAAAGGAAGATAATCGCTACGATAAGTAAAAGACGAAAAATCCATAACATGGCAGTTCCTCCACTGTACATTTTCCTTAATTACGAACCAACTACTAGAATAGTTTCATTTAAAAGGAAATTTCTTTATAATTTTTTTGGAGAAGCCCTATTTAGGAAGCAAAATAGGAGTTCACAAATACAAAACCATGCACCATGAAGAGTTCGCGAAGCAAAAAAGAGTACAGATTAAAAAACGTGCACCATGAAGGGGAGACGACTAGATGAACTTAGAAAAGCTTTATAAAATGCAAACAGCTCTTGATCAGCATATTGAGGAAAAGCATCAGTTAACATCAGAAGACCTAGTAGACCGGAAAATTCTAGCTTTGCTCGTTGAGATTGGTGAGCTAGCGAATGAAACGAGATGTTTTAAATTTTGGAGTACAAAGCCTGCTTCAGATAAAAGCGTTATTCTAGAAGAATTTGTTGATGGCATTCATTTTATTTTATCTCTAGGCATTGAGAGTGAATTTCAGATTGAAGAAATCAAAGTTTCGCAAGAGAGCAGAGAGAATGGGCGGTCCACTTCAGAACAATTCCTTGAAGTATACAAATCAATCAATGAATTCCGAACAAAAAGGACAGAGAAGAATTATTTAACGATGTTTCAAGAATACCTTATTCTCGCTAGGTTGCTTGATTTTAGCGAAAAAGAAATTGAGCAGGCATATATTGAGAAAAATGAAGTAAATTATGTAAGGCAGCAAAAAGGGTATTAATGCATCTTTTGTACAATATTCACGGTTTCTGTATAATAGGAACGAATCTATTTTTATTAAGGGAGTCGAAATAATGGCTAAATTAGATGAAACTTTAACGATGCTTAAAGATTTAACCGATGCAAGAGGTATTCCCGGCAACGAGCGTGAAGTTCGCGAGGTTATGAGCAAATACATAGCACCATATGCAGACGAATTATCTGTAGATGGATTAGGTAGTTTAATTGCCCGTAAAGGCGAAACAGGACCGAAAATCATGGTTGCAGGTCATCTTGATGAAGTTGGTTTCATGGTCACAAGAATTGACGACAAAGGATTTCTCCGTTTTCAAACAGTAGGTGGCTGGTGGTCCCAAGTCATGCTAGCTCAACGCGTGACGGTTGTGACGAATAAAGGAGATGTCACTGGTGTAATCGGTTCTAAACCTCCTCATGTAATCTCTGCAGAAGCTCGTAAAAAGCCAGTAGACATTAAAGATATGTTCATTGATATCGGTGCTTCAAGTCGCGAGGAAGCAGAAAGTTGGGGCGTAAAGCCAGGTGATATGGTCGTTCCTTATTTTGAGTTTACAGTGATGAACAATGAGAAAATGTTGCTCGCTAAAGCATGGGATAACCGAATCGGTTGCGCCATTGCAATTGATGTTTTGAAGCATTTAAAAGATGAAAAGCTTGAAAATACCGTATATGGCGTCGGAACGATTCAGGAAGAAGTCGGTTTACGTGGTGCGAAAACATCCGCACAAGCGATACAGCCTGATATCGCATTTGGCGTGGATGTAGGGATTGCTGGCGATACACCAGGCATTACAGAAAAAGAAGCACTTAGCAAGCTAGGAAAAGGACCACAAATTATCATTTATGATGCAAGCATGGTGGCTCATAAAGGCTTGCGCGATTTTGTCACTGGTGTTGCAGATGAATTGAATATTCCGTATCAGTTTGATTCTGTCCCAGGAGGCGGAACAGATTCTGGTGCAATCCATACGACACATCGTGGTGTGCCATCGTTATCAATCACAATCGCAACCCGCTATATTCACTCACATGCAGCGATTTTACACCGTGATGACTACGAAAATGCCGTGAAATTGATTGTCGAAGTCATTAAACGTCTAAATCCAGAGACGGTTAATAAAATTACATTTGAATAATAGGGAAAGGGAGCCTTTCGGGGGCTCCCTTTTTATGTGTAAAATGGTTTACTCTACGGTTTTGATAAATGGCTCTACGAAATGATGTGTTTGCTCTACGTTTTGGGCAATTTACTCTATGAAACTCATCGTTTTTCTCTACAAAAGAAGTAACTTACTTTACAAATGAAATAATTGTAAAATCCAACATGAGAATTCATTTACAAATTGTAACACTATAAAAAAATCCTCCGGCAGAAACCGGAGGAGAAAGGAAAAACCTTATCTTTTTAACCCTTCTTCAAGTGTTTCCAACATTTCTTGTTGATCCTGAGGTGATGCATTTTGCCAGATGACTTCAAACAGAACTCCTAGGCCAGGAAGCATTTTTTCCTCACCGTTTTGGATTGCATCGACAATTGTATCTTTAAGTTCATCTTGAGAATTACCAGAGACATTTTGAATAATCGCATTACGCAAATTTAAATTCATGTATAAAATCTCCTTTCAAAACCTTAATCTAAATATAGGATGAACAAATTTCGTTTTATTATGTAAAAAAATTGCGTTATAATTAAAAAATTGATGAAATATGAAGAGGAGTGTTTTTGTGAAGTACATCCACTCTGCAAGTAATCCCCAAGTAAAACAATGGAAAAAATTACTTACCAGAAAAGAGCGAGATAAAACCGGTACTTTTTTAATTGAAGGATTTCACCTTGTTGAAGAGGCATTAAATAATAACGCTGAGATTGAGACAATCATCATCAGTGAAAACGTTGAAATGCCACCGGGCCTTGATTATGGTGCTGTTCCAATGGTCCAAGTAAGCGATGAGATTGCCCGCTCCTTGGCCGATACGGAAACAACTCAAGGGATTTTTGCTGTATGTCAACAAGCTTCAACCTCTAACAAGCAGCTTGAAGCACAAACTTATTTACTGATTGATTCTGTTCAAGACCCAGGCAACCTTGGAACAATGATTCGAACAGCAGATGCTGCAGGCGTTGATGCCGTGATTGTTGGAAAGGGAAGTGTCGATCTTTACAATCCAAAAGTCCTTCGTTCGGCACAAGGGAGTCATTTTCACTTACCAGTTATCAATGGAGACCTACACGAAACAATAAACAGTTTAAAAGATCAAGACGTTCCTGTTTACGGGACGGCATTAGAGAACGCGACTACTTATCATGAAGTACCAACTGGTCAACGGTTTGCTTTACTGGTTGGCAATGAAGGCAATGGTGTTAACCAAGAACTATTAGCTACTACAACGCAAAACTTATATATCCCGATATATGGGAAGAGTGAATCGTTGAATGTTGCTGTCGCAACGGGGGTTCTCCTTTATTACTTAAAAACGCCCAAATAAAGTGTTTTAACTCAAAAGGATTTGCGACGGTGGAAAGAATATACTATAATTAACTGCAAAAATGAATAAAAAGCAATGACGGAGAATAGTAGCATTTCCAAGGCCATTTTAGGGAGAAAATGCCCAAGACTGAAAGCATTTTTATGGTACAGAATTGTGAATTCACCTCCAGAGCTGTCATCGGGACCATTTTCTTTGTTGAAAATGTAAAGATGCACCGGCATATGCCGTTATCCGAATGAAGTGAACAGACCATACATATTTGTATTGCCTGTTAAAAAGGGTGGTACCGCGAAACCAGACTTCGTCCCTTTATCCTAGGGATGGAGTCTTTTTATTTTGTCAAAATTGAAGGAGGATTTAGTAATGCAGGAGCGATTAAAAGAACTGCAGGCTGAAGCACTAGAAAAAGTTGCACAAGCTGCGGATTTAAAAGAATTAAATGACATCCGCGTTTCTTATCTTGGAAAAAAAGGACCGATCACGGAAGTATTAAAAGGAATGGGGAAATTATCTCCTGAAGAAAGACCAAAAATGGGTGCGCTCGCAAACGAAGTTCGAGATATGATTTCTGGTGCTATTGAAGAAAAGCAAATTACCTTAGAAAAAGCGGCAGTGGAAAAGAAGTTGGCTGCAGAAAAAATTGATGTTACTTTACCAGGTCGTCCAGTAAGTGAAGGCAATCATCATCCGTTAACAAGAATCATTGAAGAAATCGAAGATCTATTCATCGGGATGGGGTATACCGTTGCAGAAGGACCTGAAGTGGAGAAAGACTATTACAACTTTGAAGCGCTGAACTTACCAAAAGGACACCCAGCACGTGATATGCAAGACTCTTTCTATATTACCGAGGAAATCTTGCTTCGCACTCATACTTCGCCTGTACAAGCGAGAACAATGGAAGCTCGTAACGGAAAAGGACCTGTGAAAATTATTTGTCCAGGAAAAGTGTATCGCCGTGATAATGACGATGCAACGCACTCTCATCAGTTCACACAAATTGAGGGACTTGTCATTGATGAAAACATTCGTTTAAGTGACTTAAAAGGAACACTTGATGTGTTTGCGAAGAAGATGTTCGGTGCCGACCGCGAAATCCGTCTGCGTCCAAGCTTTTTCCCATTCACAGAGCCATCTGTAGAAATGGATATTTCTTGTAAAATGTGTGGCGGAAAAGGTTGTGGAACATGTAAAGGTACTGGGTGGATTGAAATTCTTGGTGCAGGAATGGTTCATCCAAATGTACTTGAAATGGCTGGTTACGATTCGAAAAAATACACTGGTTTTGCCTTCGGTATGGGACCAGAGCGAATCGCAATGCTGAAATACGGTGTAGACGATATCCGTCATTTCTATACAAATGATATTCGTTTCTTAAAGCAATTTTCGGTGACTGAATAGGGATTAGGAGGAGTAAAAAATGCTTGTATCATATAAATGGCTACAGGAATATGTAGACTTATCAGGCGTTTCAGCTGAAGAGCTTGGTGAGAAAATTACGAAAAGCGGAATTGAAGTTGAAGGCGTTGAAACATTAAACGAAGGATTACGTGGAGTGGTTGTCGGTCATGTCCTTGAGTGTGAAAAACACCCTAACGCTGAAAAATTAAATAAAACGTTAGTAGATATTGGCGCAGAAGAACCTGTACAAATTATCTGTGGTGCTCCAAACGTAGCAAAAGGTCAAAAAGTAGCGGTCGCAACAGTTGGCGCCGTTTTACCTGGTAATTTTAAAATTAAAAAAGCGAAGCTTCGTGGTGAAGTTTCGAACGGAATGATTTGTTCTCTTCAAGAGCTAGGCATTGAAGCAAAGCTTGTGGCAAAAGAGTATTCTGAAGGAATCTTTGTTTTCCCTGAAGACACAGAAGTTGGCCAAGATGCGCTCGCATTACTTGGAAGAGACGACCAGATTCTTGAATTAGGATTAACACCAAACCGTGCTGACTGTTTGAGTATGCTAGGGGTAGGATACGAAGTTGGAGCGATTTTAGGGAAAGATGTGAAATTACCTGAGCCAGCGCCAACCACTGCTTCTGAAAAAGCAGCTGACTACATCAAAGTAAATGTTGAAGCGAAAGAAGATAACCCACTTTATGTGGCAAAAGTGATTAAAAACGTTAAAATCGGGCCATCTCCACTATGGATGCAATCAAGATTAATGGCAGCGGGTATTCGTCCACATAACAATGTCGTCGATATCACGAACTATATCCTGCTTGAATATGGTCAGCCGTTACATGCTTTTGACTATGATTTGCTTGGTTCAAAAGAAATTCTTGTTCGACGTGCGAAGCAAGGGGAAGAGATTACAACTCTTGATGATGCAAAGCGCACACTGTCAGAAGACCATTTAGTGATTACAAATGGAACTGATCCGGTTGCCTTAGCTGGTGTGATGGGTGGAGCGAATTCAGAAGTGAACGCTGATACGACAACCGTTCTACTTGAGTCCGCATATTTTACCGGACCAGTCATCCGCAAATCATCTAAGGATCATGGTTTACGTAGTGAAGCAAGTGCTCGTTATGAAAAAGGTGTAGATCC
>Ga0182742_1002856_pt1 | contig 18194 bp, 7 predicted proteins | sample eDN5th37CBELigMG_FD_128880 | JGI IMG/M metagenome (GOLD analysis project Ga0182742, IMG submission 128880) | Enriched Miracle-Growth compost microbial communities from Emeryville, California, USA - eDNA 5th pass 37_C BE-Lig MG (version 2)... ...
GCCTTCGCGAACCTGTCTGCCGCCAACAGCTCGAAAGTTGCATGATGAGCAAGACCGCAACATCTGCCGGAAACGGCGAAACCCTTCCCGCAACGATCGATCGCCCGATCCTGCCCCGCGCCAGCCGCCAGCCGCGTCCCGACGGTCACGTCCTGGCGCTCGAAGAGCTTCGCGTCCGCGGATTGGAACGGACAGTGGTTCTTGGTACCGGGCTCCTCGTTGCCGCAGGCCTGACCTGGGCGGCGGTGGCCCGCATTCCCGAAGTCGCGGTCGGCGTAGGTGAGATCGCCCCAACGACTGCGCCTGCTCCGATCCAGCATCTCGAGGGCGGGATTGTCGCCGAGGTCCTTGTGAACGAAGGCGAAGCGATCGAGGAAGGACAGCCTCTGCTGCGCATGAACGATGCCGTGGCTCAGACGGAGCTTGCGCAGGCCCGGCACCGGCTCGAATCCCTGCAATTGCAGGCCCAGCGCCTCGCGGCTGCCGCCGACGGTAATGTGGTCGCCCTGGATTCACACGGCCGTCAGGGACCGGCGGCCGGAATCATCGCCCATGCGGGTGAGGATGCACAGACTGTGCTGCCCCTGACGTCAGGCCTCTTCGTCGAGCCTCAGCGTGCCGCACTGAATGCCCGCCTGCGGGCGCTGGCCGATCGCGTGTCCGTTCTGCGGGAACAGGTTGCGCAGCGGCGCGGCGATCTGGCGACCCTGGCGGGCCAGATTTCTGCCGTGCAGGAGCAGGTGGAACTGCATTCCAAGGAGCTAGGGATTCGTGAGGAACTTGCCCGCAACGGCCTGACGACGCGCCTCTCCGTCCTGGAAGCGCAGCGGCTTCTCATGAGCGCAAGGGCCGAGCATGAGCGCTTGACCGGGCAACGCGCGACGGCGCAGCGCAGTCTGGCCGAGGCGGAGGCCCGCGTCGTCGAGGCGCAATCCGCCGCGGTCGACGAGGCCCGTCAGGAAGCGGCGCGCGTCGCCCTGGAGATTGCCGAGACTGCCGAGATGGTCCGCAAGCTGGAAGACCGTGCGGAGCGGATCATGCTGCGCGCGCCTATCGGCGGCGTCGTGCGCGGTCTTGCCGTACATCGCCCCGGCACCGTGCTGCCGCCCGGCGGGCTCGTGGCGGAGATCATGCCGCAGGACACGCAACTCGTGGCGGATGTCCGGCTGATGCCGCGCGATATCGGCTTCATCGAGATCGGCCAGCCGGTGCATGTGAAGGTCCAGGCTTTCGACTATGCGCGTTTCGGCTCGATCGAGGGTACAGTTGAGCGCGTTTCGGCGGGCACATTCCTCGACGAGCAGCGGCAGCCTCATTACCGTGCGCGCATCGCACTCAAGCAGCAGCATGTCGGTCACGATCCGCGCTATGCGCAGCTCGTCGCAGGCATGACCGTGCAGGCCGATATCACGACCGGTACGAAGACGGTTCTGCAATACCTGATGAAGCCCATCTACTCGGCCATGGCCGCATCCTTTCACGAGCGCTGAGCACATCCATGACCCAGCAAACCGATCTGACCATTCCGTTCGATGCCAGCGTCGTCGATGAGGAAGCCCTGCGCGCCCTGCGTGCCGTTCAACGCATGGTCCCCGTAGGGGATGGAGGCGCCGGCGGCAATCTCGTTGGAGGGACGGAAGCGGTTGCGGCTTTCGGCATGGTGCCGGGGGCGCCATCCGGAGCAGGTGTGGGCGAAGTGCATGGCATCGCGCCTCTCTCAGAATTGTCTGCGACGCGCTCGGTCGAAGCATCGATTGAAATGCCGGACGAACCGGATCGAGCCGGCCAGACGATGATGCCCGATGCTCCGCTGGCGGAATCGGCTCTAGTTTCACTGACAGAACCACGCTCATTCGCATCTCCGATGAACACTGGCTCACGCGGATCTTCCGGCAGCGCTCTGCCCGCGCGGGACCCGGCGACGGCATTCGAGGTTGCGACCAGACCGACGGCGCAAACTCCTGCTCCGAATGCGCCATCGACATTCACCCCACCCGGAACCGACCAGCCGGAACCCGAAGAGCCTCAGGATACAGCCGCCTCTCCTCCCGTAGTTCGAGTCACCGACGCGGAAGGGCACGAGGATGAGCTGATTCCGCTCGATCTTTCGGCGGTCCTGAGCGATACGGACGGGTCGGAAGTCCTCCTGATCACCATCTTCGGTATTCCCGAAGGTGCGTCTCTGACGCATGGTACGCGCCAATCCGACGGGAGCTGGAGCATTTCTCCCGCAGATCTTCCGCATCTCGCGCTCCTTCCGCCTCTGAACTTCTCAGGCACCTTCAGCCTCACGATCCGCGCCACGTCCCATGAGATGAGTGGTGGGACGGCTCTCGTCGATGCGGCGTTCCAGGTGCAGGTGCATGCGGTGGCCGACGCCCCGGAGGTGACGGTTGCCGATGCTCGTGGCCAGGAGGACGTTCCGGTGAGCCTTGTCGGGCTGGGCGGCGCGCTGCGGGACACGGACGGCTCAGAAAGCCTCAGTTTCGTGCTCAGCGGAGTGCCCGCCGGCGCGACCCTTAGCGCCGGCTCCGCACTCGGTGGGGGCCGCTGGGCCCTGACGCCGGCGCAACTGGAAGGCCTGACTCTGAACCCGCCGCCGCAGGCCTCCGGAACATTCACCCTCACGCTCACCGCAATCGCGACCGAAAATGAGCCGGGCGTGCCGAGTGCCCGGACCTCCGCGACGTTCTCGGTTATCCTCGATCCGGTCGTGGATGCCGGCAGCGTCAGCGGCACGAGCGAGGGCTTTGAAGATACGGCGATCCTGATCCAACCTTCCTTCGTTACGCCGGATATGGACGGTTCGGAAAGCTGGGCGGCCTTCACCCATGTGGCCGGCCTGCCGCCGGGCGCGTCGTTGAACCGCGGCTCGGAGATCGCACCCGGAATCTGGCAGGTCCCGACCGCCGATCTGCGCGCCGGACTGGTCACGCTCCGACCGGCTGAGCACAGCGACGAGGATTTCACCCTCACGCTGACAACATCCCTGATGGACAGTGCCAATGGTACGACCGTCAGCCGGGTCGTGACGGGAACCCACACGGTCACCGTCACGGCCGTTGCCGATGCGCCCATGGTGTCTGCTGCGAACGTGACGGGGGACGAGGATCAGCCGATCTCGCTCGACCTCTCGGCCGCCCTCGTCGATGCGGATGGATCGGAAGTTCTGTCGGTGAGCATCCTCGGCGTGCCACCCGGCGCCTCTCTGTCGCACGGAACACGTCAGCCCGACGGCAGCTGGAGCGTGCCTCCCGCCGATCTGGCCCATCTTTCCATAACGCCGCCCAAGGATTTTTCGGGAACGATCGACCTGACGCTTCAGGCGACGGCCCGCGAAACCTCGAACGGGTCCACCGCGACACGGAGCACCGCGTTCCAGGTGATTGTCGATGACGTATCCGATGCTCCACTGGTGACGGTCGATGATGCGTCGGGTCTCGAAGACAAGTGGATTTCCGTCGACCTCTCTGCCGCCTTGACCGATACGGACGGCTCGGAAGTCCTGCTGGTCAGCATCATCGGTGTACCTCCCGGCGCCTCGCTGTCGCATGGCAGCCGCGCGGCGGACGACAGCTGGCAGGTCGATCCAGCGGATCTGGCCGATCTTTCCATCCTGCCGCCGAAGGACTTTTCGGGGACGATCGACCTGACCCTGCGGGCGGTCTCGCTGAGCACGAACGGCGCGACGGCTACGACCGACGCCTCCTTCCAGGTCCATGTGGATGCGGTTGCCGACGCACCGGACGCCAGCGCCGAGAATGCGACAACGAAGGAGGATCTTCCGGTCCTTCTCGAACTCTCGGCCGCGCTGACCGATACCGACGGCTCTGAAGTGCTCTCGGTGGTGATCGAAGGGCTCCCGGAGGGAGCGCGGCTTTCCGCGGGCATCGACAATGGCGATGGCACCTGGTCTCTCTCTCCGTCGGAACTCGCCGGATTGAAGGTGACGCCTCCCACGGACTGGAGCGGCACCATGGAACTGACCCTGGTTGCCCAGTCGCGGGAGACCTTAAACGGATCGACGGCGGCCACGCGCGTCCCTTTCAGGGTCGAGGTGGAAGCGGTCGCCGATGCTCCGCAGATCACCGTCCGTGATGTCAGCGGCCTGGAAGATACGCCGATCGCCCTGAACCTCTCTGCCATATTGAAGGATCGGGATGGCTCGGAGGTTCTGTCGGTCACCATCTTTGACGTTCCGGCGGAAGCCTCCCTGTCGCACGGCATCCGTCAGGTGGATGGCAGCTGGATCGTGTCGCCGTCCGATCTGCCTTCCCTGAAGCTCATGCCTCAGAAGGATTTTTCGGGCACGCTCGATCTGCGCATCGAGGCGACCGCGCGGGAAAGCAACGGCGACACGGCGACCAGCACGGCCGGTTTCCGTGTTCGGGTCGGCGCCGTCGCCGATACGCCCGATGTGACGGTGGCGAACTTCTCCGGCCAGGAGGATGAACCCATTGTTCTCACGGGCTTGGGTGGCGCTCTGCGCGACCTCGATGGTTCGGAGAGCCTGAGCTTCATCGTCACCGTTCCTTCAGGCGCGAAACTCAATGTCGGCATCGAACAGGCGAATGGGCGCTGGCTCCTTACTCCTGCCCAGCTCGAAGGCGTGATTCTCACGCCGCCTCCGCATCAATCGGGCAGGCTCGAGCTGACGCTTACGGCGGTTGCGACCGAGAGCGAACCCGGTGTGCCACGGGCCTATAACTCGGCGAAGTTCACGGTCGATCTCGACCCCGTGCTGGACACAGGAACCATCACGGGTTCGGCGAGTGGCAAAGAGGATACCTGGATCAAGCTCAATCCGGCATTCTCCACGCCCGATCGGGACGGCTCCGAAACCTGGTCCGAGTTCACGCAGATTTTGGGTGTGCCGCCCGGCGCCAAACTCAACCAGGGTATCGAGCTCTCAACGGGCGTCTGGCAGGTTTCCACGGCCAATCTCCAGGCCGGCAAGGTGAAGGTCCTTCCGGCGCCGAACAGCGATGACGACTTTACCCTGACGTTTAAGGCAACCCTGACCGATAGCGGGAACGGCAAGACCGTCAGCCAGGAGGTGACGGGCACCAATCGGGTGACGGTCGCGGCCGTGGCGGATGCACCCGAGGTGACCGCAGCGAACGTCTCGGGGAAGGAAGACGTGGAGATTCCGCTCGATCTCTCGGCCAGGCTCGTTGACATAGACGGGTCGGAAACCCTCACAGTCAGGATCTTCGGCGTGCCGGCCGGAGCGTCGCTTACGAAAGGCACGGCCCAGTCCGATGGTTCCTGGCTTGTGAGCGCTGCCGACCTGCCGGATATCGCCTTCAAGCCGCCAGCCGATTTCTCCGGGATGGTCGATCTAAGGATCGAAGCGACAGCCAAAGAGACGTCCAACGGCAAAACCGCTTCAACGGAAGTCGCCTTCCAGGTGAATGTCGATGCCGTGGCCGATGCGCCGGGCCTGCGCGTCGCTCCAGCCGTGGGTGACGAGGACACGGCCATTCCGCTGAACATGGCGGCCTGGACGACTGATCGAGACGGTTCTGAGACTATCGTCGAATTCCGGATCACGGGGATTCCGGATGGAGCCGTCGTGCGGGCCGGAGGCATGGAACTCGTCGTTGTCGACGGAACCGTCATCGTCGATCCCGCACAGGTGAACAGCCTGACCATCACGCCTCCGGCCAATTCGGACGAGGACTTCACCGTGAGGGTATATGCCGTCTCGGAGGAGCCCAACGGCAGCAGGGCCGATAGCGAACCGCGCGACATCCCGGTGACGGTCCGGGCGGTCGCCGATGCGCCCATCATGGATGTGACGGGAGCCAGCGGCTCCGAGGATGGCCAGATCGCTCTCAATCTCACGGCGACCCTGCCGGACAATGATGGATCCGAGGCGCTGAGCTTCGTGATCAGGGGAGTGCCTGACGGCGCAATCCTCTCGCACGGGACCTATCGTGGTCCCGGCGTCTGGTCCCTGACGGCCGAGGAGGCCGGGCAGGTGACGCTGCTGCCTCCGCCCGACTTTTCGGGCACGATTCCTCTCGTCGTGACGGCCATCACCCAGGAGGAGCGGGGAGGCAGCCAGGCGACGACGACCGTCAACTTCCCGGTCGAGGTGAAGCCTGTGGTGGACTCCCCCGCCGTCGGCGGCCTCAATGGAACCTCAGCAAACTGGGGAACGATGCACGGAACGGAGGATCAGCCCATCGCGCTCCATCTCGATCCTGGCCTGAGGGACAGAGACGGTTCGGAGAAGGTCGTCGGCGACATTCTCATCAGCGGAATCCCTGTGGGCGCCGTACTGCGCCTGGCAAATGGAACAGTCGTCACCGAGGACGAGCCCGGAATCTACAGGATCTCCGCCGCCGACATGACCGGCGTGACGCTGACCATGCCGCGTGACAGCGACATAAAGGCCACCCTGACCGTCACGATGACGATCGACGACAACGGCGTTCAGGAAACCATTACGGGGCAGATGGTGGTGGACCCGCTCGGGGATGCCGACATACCTGTCGTGACGTTCGAGGGATCGAGCGGCACGGGCCACAACAGCGTGACGCCGGACGAGGGCCTGATCCCGCTCCACATCACGGCTGTTCCCGGCGACACGGATGGCTCCGAAACGCTCCACATCTGGGTCCGGGGCGTTCCGAGCGGGGCAACCCTGTCGGCCGGAATTCCCGCCGGTCAAAACCTATGGCTGGTGCCGGTCGACGCTCTTCCGACACTCTTCATCCGTCCGCATGCAGGGTTTAACGGGAGCTTCGACCTGACGGTGACGGCGGTCGCCGTCGAGCGCGAGGGCGACCAAAGCGACCTCTCGGTGGTCGTGCCGGTGACGGTCATCGCGCCCGCCGGCGGCGGTGATGGTAACGGAGACGGAGGCACTGGCGATGGTGGATCGGGGACGACCCCGCCCTCCGCTCCGAAGGCTCAGGCTCCCACGCTGGAAGTCGCCGATGCGGCAACCAGCGAGGACGGCAGCGTTGCCCTGTCGATCAAGGCCTCCACGAACGACACCGATGGCGGCCGTGAGGTTCTGGGGATTCGCATCGAAGGCGTCCCCGAAGGTGCTCGCCTGTCAGTCGGCGTGCAGGACCCATGGTCGGGCGCCTGGGTGCTGCAACCGGATCAACTGGGTGAGGTTCACCTTATTCCCCCGGCTGATTTCTCCGGAACGATCAGACTGAAGGTCACTGCCGTCTCGACGGAAGCCACCGGCGATGAGGCAACCACCGAACTGCCGCTCGACATCAGAGTCGAGGCCGTGGCCGACAATGCCGTCATCGACGCAGCGCCTTCGGCAGAGATAGAGGACGTTGCAATACGGTTGAATCTCACCGTCGCAGCGGGAGATCGCGACGGCAGCGAAGCGGTCACGTCAATCGTCATATCCGGTCTTCCGGCAGGCTCCCGTCTCGAAGGAACAGGCATCGAGGATCTCGGCAACGGAAGGTGGTCGGTCGATCCGGAGAACTTGGCGAGCGTGCGCTTCGTGCCGCCGGTCGACAAGTACGGAACCTTCGATCTGAAGGTCGAGGCCACAACCCAGGAGGCCAGCAACGGCCACACGCAGACTGCGACTCGGACGATCTCCGTTTCGGTTGCCCCATCCGCCGACGAACCCGTGGTTACCGTGCGTGATGCGGTCGGGACGGAGGATGGGACGATCCCGCTCGACCTCTCGGCCGCTCTCACGGACACTGACGGCTCCGAAGTGCTCTCGGTGGTGATCGAGGGATTGCCGGAAGGTGCGCGCCTCTCCAAGGGCATCAACAACGGCGACGGCAGTTGGACGCTGACGCCGGCCCAGCTTGCCGGATTGACGGTGATCCCGCCTGCCGATTGGAGTGGGACCATGAATCTCACCATGTCGGCGCATGCGCGGGAGATTTCCAACGGCTCGGTGGCAACCACCCGCGCCGCGTTCCAGGTGCAGGTGGAGGCCGTGGCCGACGCACCGGTTGTGAGCGCTCGCGACATATCCGGCCTGGAGGATGAGCCGATCGCTCTCAACCTCTCGGCTATACTCACCGACAGGGACGGCTCCGAAGTGCTGACGGTGGTCATCTCAGGCATGCCTGACGGCGCCACCCTCACATACGGCACGCGTCAGCCCGACGGGACCTGGATCGTCTCCCCGGCCGACCTGCCGCGCCTTGCGGTCACGCCGCCGGAGAATTTCTCCGGCACGTTCAATCTCACTGTGCGCGCCACTTCACGCGAGAGCGATGACGAGACTGCTACGAGCGAGGCGACCTTCCGGGTGCAGGTCGATGCCGTGGCGGATGAGCCGGAAGTGACAGTGGTCCATTTTTCCGGCGACGAGGATACGGTCATCGCGCTCACCGGCCTGGGTGGTGCGTTGAAGGATACCGACGGCTCGGAGACCCTGAGCTTCGTCCTCAGCGGCCTGCCGGATGGCGCGAGCCTCAACGCGGGCATCAAACAGACCGATGGCAGCTGGTTGCTCACGCCGGCACAGATCAACGGACTTACCTTCACGCCGCCGGCCCAGGCCTCCGGCACTTACACCCTCACGCTCACGGGCATCGCCAAGGAGAGTGCAGGGGGATCGACGGCCTTCACTGCGCGGGACTTTACCATCAGCCTCAATCCGGTGGCTGACGGCGGAACGATCAGTGGCGCGAGTACGGGAGACGAGGATAGCGCCATCCCGCTCAACCCAGTCTTCACGCTGATCGACAACGATGGTTCGGAAAACTGGTCCGAATTCACGGAGGTGTCGGGGCTGCCGATCGGCGCGACCCTCAATCTCGGCTCCCAAATCGAGCCCGGCACCTGGCGGGTCGCGACAGCCGATCTGCGCGCCGGGCTCGTGACCGTCAATCCGCTGGAGCACAGCGATGCGAATTTCACGCTGACCTTGAAGGCGACCGTCACGGATCACGGCAACGGCATCAGCGTGAGCCGGGAAGTCACCGGCACGCATACGGTCACCGTGAATGCGGTCGCCGATGCGCCGACGGTGCGGGCAGAGGATGTAACAGGGCAGGAGGATCATGTCATCCCACTGGACCTGTCCGCATCTCTCGTCGACACCGACGGCTCCGAGACACTGTCGGTCAGCATTCACGGTATTCCTGACAACTTCAGGCTTTCGCACGGCACAGCCCTCGGCAACGGCGAATGGCGCGTTCCCTCGGATCATCTCGCAGAACTGCAGCTCATTCCCGCGCAGGACTGGAACGGAACGCTGAATCTCACGCTTCGGGCCACCAGCGCCGAGGCTGCCGGTGGGACTGCCACGGAGACGATGTCGTTCACCGTGACCATCGAGGCGGTGAACGATGCGCCGGAATTGACGCTGACTGCGCCAAGCCATGGGACGGCCGGCCTGCATCAGGTGGATGCGATCAGCGCCGCACAGGCCACCGATATCGACAGTTCGCATCTTGGCGGCGCGACCATCACCCTGACCGGCGCGCAGCCAAATGACCGTCTCGATTTCGAAGGCTATGCCCTCCACAGCGAGGACGGTCGCGTTATGATCGGCGATACGGGAATCGAGCTCGTGGCCGGCGGATATGCCGACGGCACCCTGGTCCTGAGCGGCTATGCTTCCCCCGAGACCTATGCAGCCGTCCTGCAATCCCTGGTGCTGGAGAGTGGGGACCCATCCGGACTTGCCGCCGGATCGCGCAGCATATCGGTGACGCTGCGTGACAGCGACGGAGCAGCCTCTTCGCCGAAAACCGTTGAAGTCGTCGTGGACGAGCCTCCGCCATCCCATGCAGACTCGCGCGGCCTCGCGGCTGCTTCCGATAGCGGAACCACGCAGGATCTGGCCGGATCCGACATTCTTCTGCTGATGGCAGACGGTGCGATGGAGCCTAGCCATGAGACTGCGGGCGGCTGGACCAAGCAGATCGATGCCGGCAGCAATGCCACAGGGGCAGGGGCACACGTGCCTATCGATCTTGCTCAGCCGGCCTCCGACCAGATCCAATCCGTGGACGAGCTCCAGATCGATGCTGCGAGATCGCACTGGTCCTGAGGGCGAGGAGCCGCAAAAAACGATGTGCCGGAGGTGCGCATCGGACCCAAAAGTGGGTTTCACTTTTGGGTCCGATGCTCTAGAGAAGGCACGGAACGAAGGTGGATGTCTCCGCTTCAGGAGGGGTGGCCGAGTGGTTTAAGGCAGCGGTCTTGAAAACCGCCGTGGGTGCAAGCCCACCGTGGGTTCGAATCCCACCCCCTCCGCCATCGATACTAAGCCAGCCTGCTGAAATATAAGAACTTCGGACTGCCTGCCGGCAGATTCCTTCAGTGCCTGCCACAAAACGTCCAAGAAACTGTCCAATATGCAGGCGTTACATTGACTGCTTTTGACCAAACGAAAAAGTTCGATCACCTCGTTTGACGGGCGGGGAATGTTATGGCCTTGACCAATCTCGGTTAGGTGACGACCGCGGGTTGTGTAGGAAAACCCCGAAAATACTTCTCGGATACCCTTATATATAGGCGGAGAAATTACCTAATTTTGAATAAATCTAATTAAGATCAGTCGGTTGCCGCAAGATTATACGCCGTCGGCGATGGTAGGTAATCCATTATAGGCAGATATATTGGTGGCCTGCCACAATCTCATCTATTTTGCACTTAAATACTTGATGAGCTGCAACCGTTCATCGGCAGATTGTCATGATTGCGCTCGAAAGACCCGCTTCGGCCCGCTTCTTCTTTAACTTCATCTCGGATGTAGAGGTGATCAGTGATGAGACAGGAGTTGATCTTTCGACCGAGGGCGATGTAGTCGACCACATCGCTCGCGCCCTCGAGGACCTGTATCGGGACAGCTCCTTCGCTTCGGCTGAGTGGGAAGGCTGGCGGATTGTTGTCACCGACTGGGCCGGCCAACCGGTCCTCAGCATGACCCTTGGCGCTTCCAGCATGGAACGCGACGAACTCTGCAGCGTCGCGGGGGATTTCAAACCTCTTACGTCCGCCGGACAGTCTTATGCTCGGTGCCCCCATCTCTTGAGCTGAACCCTCAGGAACCATGCTCGACGACTTCGGAAGGCGAGGGTGGCCTGATAGGCATCGATGCACACCACTATGGCGTCACAGGAAGGCTCGTCGCGTCGAGGGGTATCGGACAGGGTGCTCCTCACACCGCTCGAGGGTCGCCCTCTCTCGATATTGCTTGGTCCCGGCAACCGGGAACCGTACGTTTCATTGACGTCCGCGAGCGGGCCGGAGATCGTTAACCAAATCCCATCAAACTTCCCCTAGACATCCGCTACCGAGAAGATTCTGTGAGACCGATGTAGATCGGTGACAGATCCTGAAGCCCTCCTGCTGGAACCCTTCCTCTAAGCCACTGTACTCAATACGGAAAATTGCCGCCTGGAATCGGCGACAGCGTCCAAATGTCTTAAATAGCCGGATATCTCGAGCCATACGGCACGCTTGAATATAGATAATGAAACACGGAAATTACTGCCTCTATCTCATTGAAATTTATTGATTTAATTGCTTGAGATACAAGATAACAAATCCTACAGCTTTGCCATTGACAAGCGCAGCCGTTTAACCTCCTTTTAAGGGCCCGAAAACACCTTGGCTTGATGTCCGGTTATGGAGTGACGCCATGAACCGCACGGACGACAGGATGCGAGACGATATGCCTTGCGATCGCGCAGAAGCGAAAACCGGACTGAAGGGGATAGCCTCTTCCTTCAATCGTTTGACTCTCCTCCGCGTTGCAGGCGTGACTGCCATCGCCCTGACCGCTGCGAATTGCTCCTCGAATGTGAGGGGCGGCATCGATCCCAAATATGGCGTTGCTCCGAGTCCGAAGGTCGTTGCCGACGGCCAGCCGATCCCGAAGGGCGGCGGCCGCCACATGGTAGGCAAGCCGTATACGGTTGCCGGCCGGACCTACGTCCCGAACGAAACGCCTCGCGCCAGTGAAGGCTTGGCCTCTTGGTATGGAGCCGCCTTCCATGGCCGTATGACGGCCAATGGCGAGGTCTTCGACCGCGATTCGATCGCGGCGGCCCATACGACCATGCCGCTGCCGAGCTATGCCCGCGTCACGAATCTGCAGAATGGCCATTCGATGATCGTCCGGGTGAACGACCGTGGGCCGTTCCATGGAAATCGGATCATCGACGTCTCCGAGCGTGCGGCCTCCGCCCTTGGCTTCCGGCAGGCCGGGACCGCGCGGGTCCGGGTCGAATACGTCGGACGAGCCTCCACCAATGGCAGCGACGATCGGATCCTGCTGGCGAGCCTGAGGACCGACGGCATGCCGGCGTCTCTGACCGGCTCGGCTCCGACGATGATCGCCCAGGCCGCTCCCCAGTCGAGCGCGCCTCGGCAGGCCATTGCCATTCGCACCTACGAGCCTGATGACGGAGGCTATTCGGCGCCGACCCGCGCGGCGCAGCCGTCCGGCCCCGGTGTTCTCGCCAGCAACGTGCCGCTCCCGCCCGAGCGTCCCTTCGACCTCGGAACGATCCCGAGCGCGGCGAGCCCGGTCGCCCGGATCAGCTCCGCGGCGCCCGCATCCCGTCCAGTGGTGGCGAGCCTCTATGAGACGCCCGCGTCCGGCATCGCGCCGGCCGGCTTCCGGAGAAGCGGCGCATATACGTCTGCCGATCCGTCCAAGTTCGCGCTTCGCTAGTCTCCAAACTCGCGCCGGCCCGCTCCTCGTGACCTCGCGCACAAGTGAGCGTAGCCGGTCGTTGATTTGTGATTGACGCGCTACAGATTCGGGGTCTCCTAAGGGGAGATCCTGGAGTTGTTGACGATGCGTCACGTTAAAATCGCCCAATGCCTAGCGGCGATTGGTTTTGCATGGGGCACCCTCACTCTCGTCTGGTCGCAGACGGCGCAGGCCCAGAGCTTTCAGACCACCGCGCCCACGGCCATTCTCATGGATGCCGGAAGCCATGCGGTTCTCTTCGAGAAGAATGCCGATGAGCTGACCGCACCGGCCAGCATGGCCAAGACCATGACGGCCGAGGTGGTATTCAACGAGATCAAGAGCGGACGCCTGAATTTCGACAGCGAGTTCATGATCTCCGAGAACGCTTGGCGCAAAGGGGGAGCGGGATCGGGCGGTTCGTCCATGTTCGCCAAGGTGAATACCTCCATCAGGCTGGAGGATCTGCTGCGCGGGCTTATCGTGCAATCGGGCAACGACGCCGCAATTGCCCTTGCCGAGGGGATTGCCGGAACGGAAGAAAACTTTGCCCGCATGATGAACGAGCGAGCCAAGCAGATCGGTCTTACGAAGTCGACCTTCCGCAATGCCACCGGCTACGGGCACCCGGAGCAGAAGACGACCGTCCGGGACCTTGCGAAGCTCGCGCTGCACATCATCGAGACCTATCCGGATCTCTACAAGTTCTTCGGCGAGCGCGAATTCACCTGGAACAAGATCCGCCAGCAGAATCGCAACCCGCTGCTCTTCCTCGATATCGGGGCCGATGGACTCAAGACGGGCAACATCGACGAGTCGGGCTACGGGCTGATCGGCTCCGCGGTTCAGAACGACCAGCGCCTGATCGTGGTCGTGAACGGCCTCAAGTCGTCCAAGGATCGGGCGATGGAGTCCCGAAAACTCCTCGATTGGGGCTTCAGGGCGTTTGAAACCCGACAGCTCTTCGATGCAGACCAGGTCGTCGGCGAAGCTCAGGTCTTCGGCGGAAGCACGCGATCTCTGCCGCTTGTGTCCAGGAAGCCCATTCGTGTACTTGTGCCTCGTGGAGATGGCGAACGGGTGACCGCCCGCATCATCTACACCGGTCCGCTGAAGGCCCCGATCCAGAAGGGAGCCGAAGTGGCCCGGCTTCAGGTCAATCGCGGGGACATGCAGGCTCTCGAAATGCCGCTTTATGCCAATGAGGACGTTCAGGAAGGAACGCTGAGCCAGAGGGCTCTGGACGGCCTGCTGGAATTCAGCACGGGCTGGGTCCGCCGCGCTTTCACGAGCGTGTTCGAAGGCATTTGATGGCAGGCTGTTTCATCACGTTCGAAGGCGGGGAGGGGGCGGGCAAGTCGACCCAGATCGCAAGGCTCAAAGCCCGGCTCGAGCAACTCTCCCAACCAGTTCTCGTGACTCGCGAGCCCGGCGGCTCTCCGCATGCCGAGGAGATCCGCGCCTTCATTCTGGAAGGCCGGGCCAAGCATCTCGGGCCTTTCGCGGAAGCCCTGCTGTTCGCCGCGGCCCGTATCGATCACCTCGACAAGACCATCGAGCCGGCCCTCCGAAGCGGGACCCATGTCCTGTGCGACCGCTTCGCGGATTCGACGCGGGCCTACCAGGGTTCCTTGGGCAATATCGACAAGGGCCTGATCGACCAGCTCGAGAGGGTGACCCTGCGGGGCATCAAGCCCGATCTGACCCTGATCCTCGATCTTCCTGCCGAGACCGGCCTCGCCAGGGCCGGCGCAAGGCAGGCGGGAAAAGGCGAGGGGGCGGATCGGTTCGAGGAGGAGGACCTCTCCTTCCATCAGTCCCTCCGTCAGGCCTTTCTTTCCATTGCCCGTGCCGAGCCGAAACGGTGCGTCGTCATCAATGCGGACCAGGATCCGGATGAAGTCGAAACGGCGATCTGGGCAGCCCTGAGAGAGCGCCTGCCCCAAATGACAGAACCGACGGAGAGGCCCCTCGATGTCGCGTGACGTTCAGGACAGCGTCGAACCGGATCAGTTCGACGGAGCACCACATCCGAGGGAACAATTCGCCTTTTTCGGCCATCGGGACGGCGAGGCGGCGTTCCTGGAGGGGCTGCGCAGCGGCCGCCTTCACCATGCCTGGCTGATCGGTGGAGCCCAGGGGATCGGCAAGGCTACCCTGGCCTATCGCGTCGCGCGTGCCGTGCTCGATCCGCAGAAGAGCAGGGATGGGGCCATTCCAAGCCTGGACGTGCCGAGCGATACGAACGTGGCCCGGCAGGTCGCAGCGCTTTCTCATCCGAACCTTGCGGTTCTGCGAAGAGCACCGGCCACGGACAAGAAGGGACCTTCGGCGACCATTCCGGTCGAGGCGGTCCGCCGTGCGCTCGGCATGTTCGGCTCAACGGCCGCGGACGGGGGATACCGGGTCTGCATCGTCGACAGCGCCGAGGACCTCACGATCTCGAGCGCCAATGCCCTGCTCAAGGTGATCGAGGAGCCGCCGCCGCGCTCTCTCTTCCTGATCGTCAGCCATGCGCCACAGCGCGTTCTCCCCACCATCCGATCACGCTGCCGACGCCTTCTGCTTCGCCCGCTGGACGATCACGACATCAAAGCGACGATCGCGTCCCTCGGCCCTCCCTGGACCGAAATCCCGGCCGATCTGGTCGATCAGGCCCTGCGGTACGGCGAGGGCTCGGTCCGGCGGACCCTGGACCTGCTCGATGCCGACAAGGTTGCCTTCATCGATCAGGTCACGCGGCTGCTGAACGGATTGCCGAAAGCCGATACCAAGCAAGTCCTGGCTCTCGCCGAGGCGCTCTCCCGGCGCGATGCGGACGACAGCTACGAGTTGGCACTGGAAACCGTCCAGCGCTGGGTGTCGGAGCGGCTCCACGAGCGGGCAGGGCTCGGCGCGTCCCGCCTTGCACCTTTGGTGGAGGTATGTGAGAAGATCGGCCGTTCGGCGCGCGAGATCGACGTCTTCAACCTCGACCGCCGGCCCTTCATCCTGACGATGTTCGACGACCTTGCCGATGCGGTTCGGCGAGCGGCTTGAAGCCTCGTCCGAAGGGTTTTGATTTCAAGGCTTAGGATCCGCCATGGCCGACAAGCAGAAATTCTATATCACCACGGCTATCTCGTACCCGAATGGGGCGCCTCATATCGGCCACGCCTACGAGGTCGTCGCATCCGATGCGATCGCACGCTTCAAGCGCATCGACGGCTATGACGTATTCTTCATGACGGGTACGGACGAGCACGGCCTGAAGATCCAGCAGACGGCCGACCGGAACGGCACGACGCCGAAGGCCTTCGTCGACGAGATGGCGGCCAAGTTCAAGGCCATGGCCGACCGGCTCGACTGTTCCTATGACCGGTTCATCCGCACCACGGACCCCGATCACCTGCCCTCGACCCAGGAGCTCTGGCGCCGGATGCAGGAGAGGGGGGATATCTATCTCTCGAAGTATTCCGGCTGGTACTCGGTCCGGGACGAATCCTATTTCGACGAGAGCGAGCTGACGAAGCAGCTGGACGGCAGCTGGCGCGCCCCCACCGGCGCGCCGGTGGAATGGATCGAGGAGGAAAGCTATTTCTTCCGCCTCTCTGCCTATCAGGATCGGCTGCTCGCCCATTACGAAGCCAATCCGGACTTCATAAGCCCCGAAACCCGGCGAAACGAGATTGTCAGCTTCGTCCGGTCTGGCCTGCAGGACCTCTCGATCAGCCGCACGACCTTCAAATGGGGCCTGCCGGTTCCGGGCGATCCGAAGCACGTCATGTATGTGTGGATCGACGCCCTCAATAACTACGTGACCGGCTGCGGCTTCCCGAACGAGAACGATCCGCGGTGGCACTATTGGCCGGCGGATGTGCACATCATCGGCAAGGACATCGTGCGCTTCCACACGGTCTACTGGCCGGCCTTCCTCATGTCGGCCGGGTTGCCGCTGCCGAAGCGTGTCTTCGGGCACGGCTTCCTGCTCAACAAGGGCGAGAAGATGTCCAAGTCGGTAGGCAACGTGGTCGATCCGTTCGACCTCGCCGACACCTATGGCGTGGACCAGATCCGCTACTTCTTCATGCGGGAAGTGCCGTTCGGACAGGATGGGAATTACTCCCACGAGGCCATCGTCAACCGGATCAATGCGGATCTGGCAAACGATCTCGGCAACCTGGCCCAGCGCTCCCTCTCGATGATCGCGAAGAACTGCGACGCCGCCGTGCCGGAGCCGGGGGAGTTCACCCAGGCCGATAAGGACATGCTCTGGCTGGCCGATGCCCTGCCCGGGAAGGCGAGGGCGGCCATGAAGGATTTCGCCGTCCATACCACGCTGGCGGAGATCTGGGCCGTGGTGGCGGAGGCCAACCGCTACTTCGCCTCCCAGGAGCCTTGGGTGCTGCGCAAGAGCGACCCGGCGCGCATGAACACGGTGCTCTACGTGACGGCGGAGGTCCTGCGGGCCGTGGGCATACTGGCTCAGCCCTTTGTCCCGACGGCCGCGGCCAAGCTCCTCGATCTTCTGGCTGTTCCGCCGGAGGGCAGGGTGATTGCAGCCATTGGGCCGGACCACCGCCTGGTGGCCGGGTCGGCCCTCCCGCAACCGGCGCCGATTTTCCCGCGTTATATCGAGGCGGAGGCGTCCTGACGGTTCCGCTTTGATCGGCCCTCGGGCCCTCAGCGGAAGCGCGATGTACACTCACTTCATGTTCGCTACCGGGATCGAGAACAGCATCCCGACCATCAACAATGGCCGCACCCGCATCGATCAGATGGAGAAGTGCGGCCATTACATCCACTGGAAGACGGATTTCGACCTTCTGGACGACCTGGATATCGAGGTCCTGCGCTATGGCCCGCCGCTCCATCGGACCTTTACCGGCCCGGGGCGCTATGACTGGACCTTTGCCGATATGACCTTCGGCGAGCTCCTGCGCCGCAATATCATTCCCATCGTCGATCTCTGCCATTTCGGCGTCCCGGACTGGATCGGAAACTTCCAGAATCCGGATTTCCCTGATCTGTTCGCGGGTTACGCCGAAGATTTCGCACGCCGCTTTCCCTGGATTCAGCTCTACACGCCCATCAACGAGATGTTCATCTGCGCCCAGTTCTCGGCTGCCTACGGCTGGTGGAACGAGCAGATGACCAGCGACCGGGCCTTCGTGACGGCGCTCAAGCACATCGTGACGGCCAATGTCCTGGCCATGGAGCGGATCCTCAAGGTCCGCCCGGACGCCCTGTTCGTCCAGAGCGAGTCGTCCGAATATTTCCACGCCGAGAACCCGGCGGCCATCAAGCCGGCCGAGATCATGAATGCCCGGCGCTTCCTGTCCCTCGACCTGAATTATGGCCGACGGCTCGACTCGGAGATGTACGAGTTCCTGATGGACAACGGCATGAGCCGGGACGAATACCACTTCTTCCTCAGCCGTTCGTCGCTTCGCCATCACTGCATCATGGGAAACGACTACTACGTCACCAACGAGCACCGGGTCAGCGCGGATGGGCAGACCCGGTGCTCGGGCGACGTCTTCGGCTACGACGA
>Ga0182742_1002857_pt1 | contig 18193 bp, 13 predicted proteins | sample eDN5th37CBELigMG_FD_128880 | JGI IMG/M metagenome (GOLD analysis project Ga0182742, IMG submission 128880) | Enriched Miracle-Growth compost microbial communities from Emeryville, California, USA - eDNA 5th pass 37_C BE-Lig MG (version 2)... ...
CACACCGCAGTCACCCGCTGGCGCGGAGAGAGCATGGACTACGGGATCGCGGTCGAGGCGCTCCTGAACCGCACTCGTCACCCCGAACGTTTCCGCGGAAACGCGTGCAACGGCGCCCGATGATGCCGGCGGTAGCTGGTTCCCCACCGAGTTCGAGCCTCGCATCAGCTCCAACACGATACAGCCGGAACGCTGAGAGCACTCCTCAACTCGCTCGGTCGCTTCGCCGTAACTCCATAGCTGACTGCCAAGCGGCACCTGTGGCGCGTAGCACGACGATTGCGCCCGCGAGTTCGTCAACGCGCACGGAAGCCGTGGAGGTAGCTGAAGCCTCCTACAGGCGCGTCAACCATGTGGCAATTGCAGTTGCTATCTACAGCGGATTCACCATAGGAGAAACGCGAGGTGCGAAGAGTAGTTCGGCCTGAAATGGATTTCCGAGCGGCTCGTGTGATGTCGCACGGAAACGCGCAAAAGCCTATGTTTCTCGTACTTCCATGCACGTAGACGAGAGACTTTCGAAGCGATACCTTTCGCCCCGAATTCGAGATTCTCTCAACATGCGTTCCAGAGGAAGGGCGCGCAACATGAACGCGGTGCTACGTGAAGACGAGGTTGCTGTGGTCCTGAACGAAACAGTCGAATCGCGGCTCGCGCGCGTGGAGGTCGTCGTCAAGGAGGTTCGCGCCTCCCAGGACGGCTTGCATGCGCGGATCGACAAGACAAATGAGAGAATCGACAAAACCAATGAGAGTCTGGACAAGACGAATGACAGAATCGACGAGCTCAACAGGAGCCTCGGTGCCAGGATCGACAAGACGAACGACAGGATCGAAGAGGTCAACAAGAACCTCAGCGCCAGAATCGACAAAACGAACGACAAGATCGACGAGGTGAACACGAGCCTCGGCGCCAGGATCGACAGGATGGGCGACAAGATCGACAACCTGTCGACGGAGATCAAGGGCCTCGCCCAGAGCGTTGGCTCGATTCACACCGCGGCGAAAGTCGTGCTGGCAATCGTCGGTCTCTGCGTTTCCTTCGCGGTGATCGTGAATGCGCTCAAGGCCCTTCGCTGGATCTGACGTGCCGGTTCTGATCGGCGATTCAGCAAACACCTCGGCGACCGGCCTGCTGCGTAGCTCTCGCACAAACTCAACGAACGCGCGTTCTTCTCGCGATTACCCTTCGATCGGGCTGATCACGTCACTCTCCTTGTCTTCTTGGATGCGAGGCGCGAATCCTTCGCGCGGGGGCGCGGATCTTACTGCGACTTCCATGTCGATGCTGGTGTCTCTTTTTGTGTTGCGAGCGCGGATGCGGTGTATTTTTCATTCACGCATCGCCTCCCGATGTCGGCAGGCGCGCGCCACGCCAGGAAAGATCAGCTCGTCCAAAGTCGACGGCGCCGTGATCGAAACGCCATGCTCGTTGACCGGCCGTTGGCGGCATGTCGACATTACACTCTGTCTGCCTCGGGTCATCGTCCGGCTCGGTAGGTGCAACGCCTTCCTGGCAGGCATGAGAAATCCTGGCTATACAGTTCGATCGAGGTCGCCGCATGTCAAACGTCGCTATTCGCAAAGCAAACGAGAAGGACGCTGACGCCTGGCTCAGCCTGCGCCACGCGAAGAAGCCCGGGTCATCGGGTTCGCAGAGCTGTCGATTCGCGCTTACGCCGAGGGTTGCAGCTCGGATCGCGTGGCTTTCCTCGAGGGGTGGTACGTCGCGCCTGAATTCCGGCGTCGTGGAGTGGGCAAGGCGTTGGTCGCAGCCGCGGAGCGCTGGGCTATTGCACAGGGTTGCAGCGAGTTCGCGTCGGATACCGAGGTGGATAACGAGATCAGCCGCGCCGCGCATCTGCGGTCCGGCTTCAGTGAGGTCACGGTTGTTCGGTGCTTCAGGAAGGCCCTCAAATGAGGGGACGGCGAGATCGAATTGTCAGGCCGAGTGAAGGGGTGCCCCTCGCCTGACTGACATCGGCCCCGAGTCCCCCGGCGCTCAGCCCGTCTTGCTCTCGCCTTCATCGTCAGCGCGCGCTTCCCGAGTCCCTTTTTCGGCGCGCAGGTCCGCTCGCAGCCGACCGTAATCGACCGGGCGGATCTCTTCGATCGGACAACGCCAGCCGCGCACCTTCACGAAATCGAGTCCTCGCGAGTACACCGTGTGCAGGGTCGATGTAATCGCGATCCGGTGCGCGAAGCGCAGGTCTTCGCATGGCCGCTGCACCTTGATGAGGTACGCGCGGTTCGGGGTCGTCCAGACGAGCGCTTCGTCGCGGCCCACGGGTTTCCATCCGTGGTAGCGGCCGATCCAGGTGAAGTGATCGACTGGCTGCCCCGCGTACGCCTCGATGCGCGCGCGCTCAGCCTGCTCGCGCTCCTTCAGCGGGATGCTCGAACAGGCGGTGAGAAGTGCGAGCGCAACCCCCACGGCAGTCTGTGCCGTTCTCCGTCTCCACACTTTCATGACATCACGCCTCTCAAACAACGCTCATCGCTTCCTCCGACGACGGGCCGCCCGCCAGGCACGACAGTCAAGGTCGCGATGGATTTGACGAAGTCCTACTTCTTCAATGGCCAGCCCCTCGCCATTCGCCCCGACTCCCTGGTCGCTCAGATGAACGCCAGATTTGCGAGCGAGAATGCAGAGCTCACAGGGTTGCGAGGACCGGGCGAACGCACCTCCAGAGGGCTCTACCAGGAACGCTTGCAGCAGCACGCCATGAGCCAATGGCGAGACGTCACGATGTTGAGCGAGCAGGAAATGTGCGTCGTGAAAGTCACCCTCGCAACAGACGGCAAGCTGCTCTCGCACGAGTTCTTCGATTGCCCGAATCGAGACACCCTGCGTAAATCCGTGCAGAAGGCGCTATCGGCCGCGAGTCCGTTTCCGCGCCCCGAGAACGCCGCGGATTTCTCCGCGACCGAGCCGATCGTCTTCAAGCGACCGCGCACTCGATAGCGCGGCCGGCGCAGAGGGTATGGACTAGCCCTGCCCGTTCGTCGCATATTTCCGGCGTGACATCCCCGTCCGCAAATGCGCCATCCCGGGAAAGCCGCGACGAGCTGCTGGCGGATCTCGATCGTCGCTTCCGCCTTCCGCTCGTGGCCTATTTCCGACGGCGCGTCACGAGTCCCGTCGAAGCGGAAGACCTCACGCAGGACGTGTTCGAGCGCCTGCTGAAAAGCCTGGAAAACAAGCCGATCCTGAACGCCGAGGCGCTCGTCTTCAGCATCGCCGTGAATCTGCTGCGCGACCGGGCCCGGAAAATCCGTTCCCATGGCATCGAGGAACCCATTCCCACCGAGGCCGTCGCGGAATTTGCGGAAGCGCTGAGTGTGGATTTATCCCCCGAGCGCGTCGTACTGGGGGAGAGAACGCTGGAAGAGGTCCTCTCGGCGCTGAACGAGCTCGGCGAACGGACGCGCACCATGTTCTATCTGTACCGGTTCGAGCATCTGAAGATCCGCGAGATCGCGGAAATGTATGGTATTTCCCCGAGCGGCGTGGAAAAGCAGGTCGGCAAGGCCCTGCTCCACCTCACACGGCTGCTGCACCCGAAATGAGCCTGGTCGAAGACAAAACCCCGCGCGCGGATGAGGCCGACGATCGACTGGAGCGGGCCACGGAGTGGTTCCTGCGCGTGCGTTCGGAGTCCGCCAGCGTCGAGGATCTGCCCGAGCTCAGGCGCTGGATGGAAAGCGATCCGCGCAATGCCCACGCCTACCAGCGGGTGTCGGCGAGCTGGGACGTGCTGGAAAACCACGCTTCCGCGCCCGAGATCGTCGTCGGCCGCCGCGATGCTCTGGAGGACGCCCGCCGCGCGACCCAGAACCGCTGGTCCGCCCGGCGCAGGTTTCCCACGCGGGTGGCGCTCGCCGCTTCGATCGTTCTCGCCGTCGTAACGGCGCTCGCCTGGTTCTACTCTCAACGCGGCGTTCATGAGACGGACCTCGGCGAACGCCGCACGCTCACTCTCGCGGACGGCTCCGTGGTGACGCTCGATGCCAGGTCGCGCGTTCGCGTGGACTATCGGGAAAGCGATCGGCTCATCGCCCTGGAGCGAGGCCAGGCCCGCTTCGATGTCGCGAAGGATCCGGCGCGCCCCTTCCGCGTCCGGGCGCGCGACCAGACCGTCATCGCGCTCGGCACGCAGTTCAATGTCGAGCTCGTGTCCGGCAGCGTGCTCGTCACGATGATCGAAGGGCATGTCGCCGTCACCGGCGTCGATCCCGCCGCGCGCGAGCGCTCGCGAACGCGCGAGGCCGAAATTTCCGTGGAAACGCGAGACCCGACGCCTTCGGTCGATCTGCTGACGAACCCAAGGCGCCGGACCGTCGAGCTGAAAGCCGGCGAAGGCCTCCACGTGCGCGCCGACGGCCAGGCCTCGGTCGTGGAGAATGTCGATGTCGATCGTGCGACGGCATGGCAATCCGGGAAGCTGATCTTCAGCAACGAGCCGCTCGCAAACGCGGCCGAGCGCATCAACCGCTACTCGGCCCTGCAGGTCAGGGTCGATCCTTCGGCTGCCAACGTCGGCGTTAGCGGCGTGTTCGACGCCGGGGACGCCACGCCTTTCGTCGAAGCGGTTTCGTCTTACTTCCCCGTCGACGTGAGCCGTGAGGGCAGCTCCGAGGTTCGCCTCACGGCCCGGCATTAAGTTCGGCCGCACCCACTTTCGCGGTCCCGCCCCACTTCGCCCGGCACCACCTTGGCGCCGCCGGACCGATAACGGTGCACGGCTGGCGGTCGCGTGAAAAATTTCGAATGACCCGCTGCGGGTTTCGCCGAGTCCCTCGTCGGAAATAGCGAACACCTTCTGATTTCCAAGAACAGGGCATGAAGCCCGCTTTTCGGGGAGACGAAATGCGGTACAGAGCACCGGCATCCAACAAGCCGATCCCGCCGCGGGATCGTGCGCCACTCGCAGGCACGTTCGCCGCGGCTTTCTGCACGACGCTGCTGCTCGGCGCGTCTACTTTGGCAGCGCCGCCGGCGCAGGCTCGGGCAATCACGCACCGGCTCGACATTCCGTCGCAGGAGCTCAGCGCGGCCCTCAAGGCGTTCGGCGCAGCCGCGAACGAACAGATTCTGTTCTCCGACGACGTCGTCGCCGGACTGCTCAGCACACACGTGAAGGGCGAGTTCTCCACCGACGAGGCGATCGCCGTGCTCCTGAAGGGATCGGGGCTCAAAGCCGACCGGACGCCATCGGGCGTACTGCTGATTCGCGCGCCGCTGCGCGAGGGCGAGATCCCCACACAGTCGACCTCCGCTCCCGACGCCCGGAAGACGACGAGTCGTGAAACGGGATTCTGGTCCCGCCTGAGGCTGGCGCAGGCCGACGGCAGTATCTCGTCTTCGGGATCGTATGACTCGGCGACTGGCTCGGAAGGCCCGCAACGATCGGCAGAACGCTCGCCGTGGCAAGAAGACAAGAAAGCACCCGCTCTCGAAGAAGTCGTCGTCAACGCCCGCAACCCACAACAGACCCTCGTTCAGGGCGCCATCCCCCGTATCGAAACCGGAGCGCTTCCGATCTCCGTCATCTCACGCGAGGACATCCTGCGCAGTGGCGCGACCACAGCATCGGAGCTTCTGCGTGATCTCCCGCAGAACTTCCAACGCGGCACCAACGTGCAGCGCGGCGCGCTGACCGGGAATACGCGCGACAACTCGGTGGACCTTCGCGGGTTCGGCGTCGGGCAGACGGTGACGCTGATCAACGATCGGCGCGTCGGCAGCAGCGAAGGCGGCGGCGCTAACACCATGGCCATTCCGCTGGCGGCAGTGGAACGCGTGGAAGTGCTGTCCGGTGCCTCTTCGGCCATCTACGGCGCCAATGCGCTCGGCGGCGTGGTGAACTACGTCCTGCGCAACGATTTCTCCGGCGCGGAAGTGTCGGCCTATTTTTCCAACACGACTTCGGGCAACGCAGCGGACAAACGCATCTCGTTCATCGTCGGAGACAACTGGCTGAACAATCGCCTGAACGTGCTGCTGTCCGCGGAAACGGGCAAAGGCAACGCCCTTTTGCAGCGGGACCGCGATTACATCGATCGCCTCATCGCGAGAACCCTCGAGCGCAATCCCAACGCAATTTTCGGTGCGCCGCCGTTGACGGACGCACCGGCCAATATCCGCGCGATCGGCGGAACGCTGGGAATACCGGGCTCGGACGCCACTTTCGCATCCGTGCCGGCGGGCGCCACGGGCGTCAATGAGGGGCCGGCCGCTTATCAGTCCACCGCAGGCCAGTACAACCTTGCGCGCGAATACGGAATCGCCTCGAAGAGCGCCTACCTCAAGGCGCCCAACGAGGACTTCAAGAGCTTCTTCCAGACGGTGTTCGCGATCAACTCCAGCGTAGCGGTGTTCGCTGAGCATCTGTACGTGCGCTCGCTCATGCCGAAATCCGCGAATCCGGGTGGAATACCCACTGCCGCCGCGACAGTCCCCGCCACCAATCCCTACAACCCGTTCGGCCGCCCCGTTCAGATCGGCGCGACGCCCATCGACTTCGATCCGTGGGTGAGAGCCGACAGCACCTCGAACCGCTACGTGGCCGGCGTGAAAGGCACCTTCGGCGATACGTGGAAATGGTCGGCCGATCTCGCACGCTGGGATGAAACGAACCGCTTCACGACTTACGGCCCGCGGACCGTCGCGTTCAACGCGGCGCTCGCGAGCTCCGATCCGGCAACGGCCTATAACCCGTTCGCGGACCTGCGCGTCCATCGTCCGAACTCGCCCGAGCTCCTGGCGACCCTCTCACAGTTGAGCGAGAACGACATCAGCACGAAGCAGGACACCGTCGGCCTGCGCGCATCGGGCGAGCTGTTCAGCGTCCTCGGCAAGCCCCTGCGCTCGTCCTTCGGCTACGAGTTCAGGGATTTCAAAGGCGGGCAGCTCATCCTCGTAACGGCGAACAACGTCGTGACCCCTACGCTGTTCTCGCCCTTCGATCGCAAGGTGGATGCGGGATTCCTCGAGCTGTCCCTGCCCATCATCAGCGCCGGCGACGGCATACCGATGGTGTCGTCCCTGGAGATCGACGGTGCTTACCGTTACGAGAAGTACCGCAGCTATAGCGAGCCCGGTCGCAACGGCCTCGTCGGCCTGAAGTGGGAATTCACTCCCGGCATTGCTGTTCGCGCAGCCGTAGGGACCGGATTCTTCCCTCCGACCACCTTCCAGCTCACGCCGAGCGCGACCGGGCCGATCCTCATCGGTCCGAACCTCCGTCAGGATCCCCGGCGCAACAACGAATTCATCGTGGGCGCCTTCGCGTTGACCGGCGGCAACCCGGACCTGTTGCCGGAGTCCGCCGACTACCTGTCCTACGGCCTGGTGCTGAATCCGCCGGACTGGGGCGGGTTTCTCATGACCGTGGACATCTATCGCCTCGACAAGGACGATGCGATCGTCAACGTGAACGACCTGCAGATCCTCGCGAACGAAGCGCTGTTCCCGGGGCGCGTCACGCGCGGCCCCAATCTTCCCGGCGATCCGCCGGGCTATCCGGGCCCGGTTACGTTCATCGACTCACGTGCAGCGAACGCCAGCAAGCTGAACACCACGGGTGTGGATGTTTCCATCGTCGCGCCCCTGCCCTGGCGCGACTTCGGCAGATGGACCTTGCGTGCGGACTACACGGAAGTCACACGGTTCGAGCGGCAGACGATACCGGGCCAGCCGGTGCTGGATCTCATCAACAATCCTCTCGGCGGAGGGGTGCTGCGAGCGAACGGAGTGGCGGGCATCAACTGGGCGTTCGGAACCTTCGCTGCCGATCTGAACGCCAGCTACACCAGCAGTTACAACCCCTCGAACCCCACCGTCGAAGGCAGCCGGATTCCTTCGATGACCGAGCTCAACCTGCTGCTGAACTACACCGTTCCAAAACAAGGCTCCGATAGCGGGTTGCGCGGTTGGCTGGACGGGACGCAATGGTCGGTGGGCGTCCATAACCTCACGGATCGGGACCCGCCTTTCGAAATCACCAGTGGATACAGCCTGTACAGCGACCCTCGCCAGCGCTGGTTCCACTTTCGCGTGACCAAAGGATTCTGAAACATGCGCTCAGGGAAAGTGCGATGGTGTGCAGCGGGCCTGCTCCTCGGGGTAATGGGGCCGCTCGCGGCCGGCGCCGCGCGAGCGGATGCCGCGCCTTCGGTAACCATTCCCGTCGTCGCAGCTTCCGAGACCAAGCGCCTGACCACGGTGGACGACATCGTTTCGATCCGGAAGATCCCGGCACTACGCGTATCTCCCGACGGGCGCCGCTATGCCATCTACGTGCGTCAGCGCGATGCCAAGGCGAACATCCATCGCAACGGCTGGTTCGTCGGCGACGTTCGCGGCGGCGCGCTGAAATACGTCGGGGATGCCGGCGAAACCTACTTCTCGGTGCTTCCCAACGGCGGCACGGCGGGCGACCTGGAAAGTCCCGAAGTCCATTGGTCCCCCGACAATGCGTGGATTGCGTATCGGCTTCGCCGGAACGGCGAAGTGCAGCTCTGGCGCAGCAAGGCGGACGGCAGCTCGCAGGAACAGGTCTCGCGCAATCCCAGCGACGTCGTGAATTTCGCGTGGACGGAGGACAGCAAGCACCTGATGTTCGACGTCGGCGCGACGCGCGAAAAACTGGAGGCGCAGGCAGAACGACGTTACCGGAACGGATACCGGTATGACGAGGACCTGCACAGCGTCTGGAACTTGCTGTCCCCGCATCTGCGCGCCGATCCGGAGACCAGTCTCGCTGTCTGGAGAGTCGATCTCGCAACAGGCGAGGAGCGCCTCGCGACCGACGCGGAGAAGGCGGAGTTCAAGCGCGCACGAGAGCGCCAGGCGGCGGGCACTGAGAGCACGATGAACTTCATGGCGGATGCCGCAGTTCCGCCTGTGGCGAACGCCAGCGGCCAGTTGATCTGGCTCAAACGAACGAAGTCGAGAAGCAGGTACCTGCAACTCGTGGCTTCGCGCGGATCCGATCCCAAGGACGTGGTGGAATGCACCGACGAGCGCTGCACGGGGATCATCCAGAAAGTGTGGTGGAGCGAGGACGGCGCACGCGCCCTGTTCCTGCGGTACGAGAGTGAAGGTCGCATGCCCGGCTTCGGCCTTTACGCGTGGTCGCCCAAATCGGGCCGCGCCGCCACCGTCGGTCACTTTCCGCACGACTTCTTCAGATACCCGCAGCCGGCGGAAGGCGGCCGGCTTCTCGTCGTGCGCGAGACGCTGACGAATCCGCCTCACGTGGCGGTGATCGACGAGAAGTCGGGAAAGTTGTCGACGCTCGCGGACGTCAATCCCGAGTTCAGGAACATCCGGATCGGCCGCGTCGAACGCATCGAATGGGATGCCCCGACGCTCGCCTGGAACGAACCGGGCGGCGCCATGGCGGGGTCCTACCCCAGCCGCAACGCCGGGTACATCCTCTATCCGCCCGACTTCGATCCGTCGAAGAAGTATCCCGTCTTCCTCGATCCCTATGCGGTGATGGGCTTCAGCGACTCCGTCGGACACGAGCATCCCACGCAGGCCTATGCGGCCGCCGGCATCATCGTGCTGAACGCGGCTTTTCCCGGCCCCACGGATGTGCTTGCCACGATGGGCGATTCATTGATGCAGAAGCTCTATTCGGAAGAGCTGGATTTTCCTCACATGACGATGTTGAGCGAGTCCACTGTCCGAGGCCTCGACACCGCCGCGGCACGCGGATTCATCGACACGACGCGGGTGGGCATCGGCGGCGTCAGTCATGGGACCTTCATCCCGCTCTACATCGCGCAGAAGCACGATCGCTTCACGGCCCTTTCGATCGCCGCCGGCTCATGGAGCCCCGGGGAGTACTACTGGCCCACGCGCAAGGGGCTCGAAGGCATGCAGGGCACGGACTGGCGAGTCAAGCCCGTGGGGAAAGGCGCCGAGTACTGGAAGAAGCTCGATATCGCCGAGCACGTCGACCAGATCGAAGCGCCCATCATCATGCACCATGCGCTGAACGAAGCTCATGTCGCGATCCGGTTCATGCGCCATATGGCGGACGAGGGAAAGCCCTACGACGCTTACGTGTACACCGACGAGCTGCACGTGAAATGGCAGCCGGCGCACCTCCACTCGGTGATGGAGCGCAATCTCGACTGGTTCCGCTTCTGGCTGCAGGACTACGAAGACCCTTTCGAAGCGAAGCTGGAGCAGTACCAGAAATGGCGCGCGCTTCGGGAGATGCAGTGTAAGAACCCGCGCTCACTTCGGGATTACTGCGGGCGATGAGTAGCTGGATCGGTTCTGCGCGACTCCGGCGCGCGTCCCTGTGGTTGCCCTTTGCCCTGTGCACGCTGCCGTGCCTGGCCGCAGCGCCGGCGCAGGAACCGAAGTTCTCGACGGGAGATCGCGTTCTGCTCGCGGAATACCGCGTGCTTGGCCGCGAGCACGTGCCGCTGCTGATAGCCACCGCACCGGCGCGAACGGGCGCCGTGGCGAATGCGCTTACGCGGCTCGGTGCGAAAGTTCTGGGTCGTCGCGACACGATAGGCTACCTGTACGTTCTCGTTCCCCTGGATGCAGCAGGCTCGGTGCTCGCCATCGAGGGCGTGCAAGCCACGCAGGTCGCGGCAAATCCGGTGCGTTCACGAATGGACTCGGATTCCTCGTCGTCCTCGACGGGGACATCGGCGAAACCGCGCTCGAAGGGAACGCCGCCCTCTTCCGTGCTCGGCCCCGACAATCCGTTCACGGATGAAGCCGCGACTCAGGCGCTGGATTTCAAGACGAGACATCCGACGTTCGATGGGCGTGGCGTGGTGATCGGATTCGTGGAGCCGATCGCACCCAACATGGAGACGATGCGGGGAGCGCTGGATCTTTCGGGCCGCCCGCAGGACAAGTTCGCGCGCTATGAGCTCATGCCGTCCGCCTCGGCCGCGGACGCGATCACCGGCGGAAGGGAGCTCGTGATCTGGCAGAAAACGGATCGCATCAAGCCGGATGCGAATGGCGTGTTCAGCTGGCAGGGACGCGAGTACCGCTTGCCCGCCGATATCGCGAAGAAGGACATCGCTTCGACCGACTGGCGTATCTGCCGCCGTTTGCCCGGCAACCTGCTCGGCGAGTACGACTTCCTTTGGGCGGTGAATCGGGACCGCCTCTGGGCGCTGCCGGCCTCTGCCGGCAGCGATTTTTCCAAGGCACGTTCCGTATCGCTGCGCGAGCCAGTGCCCTTGATCCAGGTCGACGGCTCGCCCGATGCCTTGCGAATGATCAAGGCCCTCGTTTTCAGGGTCGATCGGCAGCGCGGGTGGCTGACCTTCGCACCGACGCTCTCCTTCCACGGTGGCATGGTCGGCAGCGTCATGGCCGGCTCGGGGTTCATGGGGTCGAAGGCGAACGGTGTGGCACCGGCCGCCCGGATCTCCATCTTCCTCGCGCCGGGTGACCCGGATAGGCAGACCTACAACGGTCACGAGCAACTGCTCGAAATGCTGTCGGATCCGCGAGTAGATGTCGCTCAGGCCTCGTTCGCCGTCGGCGACACGTCGCGGTTCGGCTCCCCGTCCATTCAAAGCATCTGGGCGGATCGACTGATCGGCGCGAACGGCAAGCCCTTCGTCAAGGCCGCCGGCAACTTCGGGCCGCGGCTCCATGGGAGCGCCGAATTCGAGAGCGCGGAAAGCGTGTTCGCGGTGGGAGGCTACACGTCGCGCGCGAGCTCACTGGCGAATCTCGGATTCGAGCTCGCCGAGCAGCATGTTCTCGCTTCCTATTCGGGCTGGGGTCCCACGAACGATGGAGGCCTGAAGCCGGACTTCCTGTCGCTGACGCATACGTTGTCCGAGGGCGGCAGACCGCCCTGGTACTGGGGCGACGAAAAGGCGTGGGAATACGGCGTCTCTGGCGGAACGTCGGCCGCCGCTCCGCACGGAGCCGGCAACGTGGCGTTGCTGGTGAGCGCTGCCAAACAATCGCGCATACCTCACGATTCCGCGCGGCTTCGGGCGGCGATTGCGACGACGGCGAAGTTTCTCGATGGCATCGAAGCACGTGCTCAAGGGCACGGGCTCATTCAGGTGAGCGATGCATGGGATGCGCTACGGCGCGCGCAGAAGTGGACGCCGCCGTCGTTTGAGATACAGGCACCGCTCGTTGGCGCGGAAGGTGGACCGGGCGGGCCGCATCGCTTTATCGGACGGGGGCTCTTCGAGCTCTCGGGATGGAAGCCGGGACAGAGCGGTCGGCGCGAGGTGATCGTGACTCGCAGAGGTGGCACGGCCGGAGCGAGCCTTTACCGCCTGCGGTGGAAAGGCCACACGAACGTGTTCCGGAGCACGCTGCAAGAGATTGAGCTGCCGCTCGGCCGGGCCGTCGCGATACCGGTGGATATCAGCGTACGCGAGTCCGGCTCCTATAGCGCGATCCTCGATCTGATCGACCCGAAGGTCGATCTCGTCGCAGGCAGCATTCTCAACACGGTGATCGTGGCCGACACGCTCGTGCCCGACGGCGACGGCCTTCGGTACGAGCGCCAGTCGCCGCGTCCCGGATCGAGCCTGTTCTATGTCGACGTGCCTGCGGGGCTCTCGGCCCTGAGCGTTTCCATCACGAAAGGGAGCGGCTCTTCGTACTGGACCACGACGGATCCGTCGGGCAGGGTCATGCCTCTCAATCCATACGGGTCCGAGCTTTATCGTCCCGTTGGCAATGACGAGATGGCGCGACAGGAGCGACAGGTCGTCTATCCGGATCCGGTTCCCGGCGTGTGGCAGTTCCTGATGGTGAACGACGAGCCTCGGGACATGGAGAGTCTTCATGCGGTGGATTGGAAGACGCCCATGCCGCTGAACGTGCACGTGCAGGGATGGACGGGCGCGTCGACGGAGTCCGCCATTGCGGAGCCCAACGTCACCGCGGAGCCCATCGGGCTCGGCGCCGCTCGCGAGACTCGGGCAGTGCTACGGTCGGGTATCGAGCCTGTCTTCTATGAAGTGCAGATCGATCCTGGGACGACTCACTTCGATGTGCAGGTCGAATCATCGAATCCGAACGCACACGTCGGGCTGTACGTCTTCAAGATTCCGGAAGGCGCGCGCGCCGACACGACGCTGCGGTCGGACGACACGAGCATGGTGTACTACGACGCCTCTCTGCAGCAGCGAAAACACTACGCCATCGAGGCGCCGCGGCCCGGCCGCTATCGCGTAGCGCTGGATCCGATCGACATCCCGGGCGGGCAGATCGAAGTCGCATATCGGGATGTCGTGCATCACCCGCTCTACGGCAGCGTCTCGCTGAAAGCACCCGACAACACCGATCCTCGCGCTGCGACGGTATCCGTGCGGGCGCGTCCCGAAGACGGCCGCAAGCTTTACGCCGAGATCGGGATCTTCAAACCGGTCGGCGGAAAGACTCGCGCGATGATCGAGCGGAAGGGATGGTTCGTCGATTGAGGGGCCGCGCGGGCCCCATCCCATCGGCAGGCTCAGGGAGATTTGTAAGTAACGCCGTCCTTCATGACGAAACTCACCCGCTGCATCGCTGTGATGTCAGTGAGCGGATCGCCAGGCACGGCCACCAGGTCCGCCACCTTGCCGACAGCGATAGCGCCCAGCCGATCGTCGATACCGAGGAACTTCGCCGGTGCGCTGGTGGCAGCCTTGATGGCCTCCATGGCCGGCATACCTGACTCGACCATCAGCTGAAACTCCCGCGCGTTCTGCCCATGAGCCGAAACGCCCGAGTCCGTGCCGAAAAGGATCTTCACACCGGCCTTGTAAGCCTTCGCGAAAGTGGCCTGGATCTGCGGGCCGACCTCTAGCGCCTTGGGACGCACGAGCGTGGGGAAGAAATTTGGATCCTGCGCCTGCTCGTACACCCAGCGCCCGGCGATGATGGTCGGCACGTAGAAAGTGCCGTGCTTCTTCATGAGCTGGATGCCTTCATCGTCCATGAACGTGCCGTGCTCGATGGTGTCCACGCCCCCTCGGATTGCGCGCTTGATCCCCTCCGTGCCATGAGCATGTGCCGCCACGGTGAAACCGTAGTCCCGCGCCGTGGCGACGATGGCCCGAATCTCTTCTTCAGTGAACTGCGGGTTATGGCCGCTCTTGGCTACCGACAGCACGCCGCCGGTCGCAGTGATCTTGATCACGTCCGACCCGTCCTTGTAACGCTGGCGCACAGCCTGAGCGGCCTGCTCCACACCGTTCGCGACTCCGTCTTCCGGACCCCGGGCAGTGCCGAGAAAACTTGCCCAGCCATTCGTCGGATCCGCATGCCCGCCCGTGGTCGCGATGGACTTGCCTGCCGCGAAGATGCGGGGCCCTTTGATCTTGCCCGCATTGATGGCATTGCGTAGTGCGATGCCGGCCCGGAAAGAATCGCCGAGATCCCGCACGGTGGTGAAGCCGGCCAGCAGCGTTCTTTCGGCATGGCGCACCGAATCGAGCGCGACGTCCGTCGCTTCCTTCTTGAACCGGTCGAGCTCGGCGGTGCGCGAGTATTCGCTGGTCAGATGCACGTGCATGTCCATCAGACCCGGCATGAGCGTGGCGCTCCGCAGATCGATCACCTGATCCGCGGCGCTCGCCGTCCGGTAGCCCGCCTCGATCGACGTGATCGTCTGGCCCTCCACGACTACCGTGCGTTCAAGCAAGGGTCGATCCGAAACGCCATCGATCACGCGGCCTGCATGGATCAGCGTGGCCGCCGATACCGAAGCGGAGCACCACGTGAGCGCCGCGATGCCCACGGACAGCGCGATGGCGCGCGCCGGATGCACTCCCTTGGTATTCATGAAGCCGGATCCTCCTCGGTGAAAGGCTGCAGTGTCAGAGTCTAGCAGCAGCCCGGGAGTCTGCTTGAAGCTGTACGATACTCCCTCTCGACAGGAGGCCAGTGGAGTCGCGAGGATGAGAACGAAGGGAACGCTTCTGCTCGTGTGCGCAGTGCTTGGCGGCGTGACCGCTGCTCAGACTCCTCCGCAGCCCTATGCGGGTCAGGAGAATCGGACCATCAAGGCACTCTCCGCGCAGGAGATCGATGAGTACCTTGCCGGGAACGGGATGGGACTAGCGAAGGCAGCAGAGCTCAACGGCTATCCGGGTCCCAAGCATGTTCTGGAGTTGTCGGCGCAGCTCGAACTCACCCCCGCGCAGCGAGCGGCGACCGAATCCGTGTTCAACTCGATGCAGCTGGAAGCTCGCTCGATCGGCCGGGACCTTGTGGCCGCCGAACAGGAACTGGACCACCTATTTGCGACGCAGGCGATCACGAGCTCTTCGCTCGACCGGAAACTGCGGGACATCGGGTCCTTGCAGGCCAGGTTGCGAGCGGTTCATCTGCAGGCGCATCTGAAGCAGGCGCAGATCCTCACTCGGTCGCAGGCCACGCGGTACGCGCAGCTTCGCGGCTACGGAAGTGAGGATGCGCATACGGGGCACCACGCTCACTGAGACGTTCCTGGAGCACGGCGAACTCAGGCGCCTGGCTGTGGAAGAGCGCATGCACGTGCGCCGCGACGTTCACCGACCCGCCGGCGCGCGCAGTCATCCTCGACCTGCGCCAGAACGGCGGTGGCTGCGAGCCCCCACCGCCCCATAAAGACGCCGATGGGCGGTGGGGAGTGCTGAGGCGACGGATCGGCACGCGCCGGTGTGGTTAAGATCGCCATGAGGAAGGCGCGAAGAAATCAGGGGGAATGCGCAAATGAGAAAAGAAAAAGTAAGGGCGACGATCATGGTCTGCTCGATCGTCCTCGCAGGCGTGGCCTTCGCGGCAGATGCCAGGGCGGATTGCAGCCGCAAGACGCTTCAGAAACTGGCGGACGCGTATGTAAAAGCTCAATCGACGGGGGACGCCAACAAGCTGCCCCTGGCGAAAGACGCGTCGTACGCGGAGAACGACAAGGTGATGGACATACGCCAGGGCGTGCTAGCCGGCCCCCTGAAGGTCGACTTCACCCGCAGCCTCTACGACACGAAGCAATGCGCCGCCTTCACAGAGTTGGTGGCGGCCACGGACCCGCACCCGTACGTGATCCACACGCGCATGGAAGCGACGAGGAACGGGAAGAAAGTATCGAAGATGGAGTCGGTGGTGACCGACGCGGGGGACTGGGTGTTCGGCGCGACCGAGCACCTTGCCGTCACGCGCACCGAGAAGTGGGACGAGATCCCCAAGAACAAGCGCGACACGCGAGAGGCGATCCAGGCGGCGGCCGACGCATACCTGAACAATTGGGGCGACCCGACGCTCCCGGTGCCGCACGGCACGCCCTGCTCCCGGCTCGAAGGCCGCATGAGCACGGCCGCCCGGAACCCGGACGGCCAGGCGTGCACCATGGGCGCGTTTCCGCAGAAGCTGAATGTGACCAACCGACGCTACGTGATCGACGAGAACTTCGGCGCCGTCGTGATCTTCCACAACTTCCCCTGGCTCGATGCGGGACTGCCCAAAGATCCGGGGACCCCGGCCAGCCAGATGTTTCGGGTTGAAGGCGGCAAGAACCGCTACATCCACGAGGTCACGGTTTGCACGACGCCCGGCTGCGGGAGAGGCAGACCGCCGGGAGCGGCACCGGGCGGACCGGCACCAGGTGGACCGGCACCAGGTGGACCGGCGCCCGGCGGATCGGCGGCACCAGGCACACCGGCTGCACCCACACCAGGGGGCGCATAGTCCATTCGATGCCCCTGCTATTTCGTCCGATGGAGTTTGCTGTTCATGTTCGAGTTTCGCCGCCTTCTTGTAGTCGTCGTCGCGATTGGGGCTCCAGCGGTGTGTGCCGCGGGCCCCAAGCCTGATGTCGAAAACGGCAAGGCGACATTCAGCACCACGTGCGGCGTCTGCCATTCCGTGCAGAAGACGGGAGGTCCTAATCAGGGCCCCAATCTTCTGGGCGTGGTCGGACGAAAAGCCGGCAGCGAGCCTTCGTTCGCCATGTACTCGCCTGCCCTCAAGGCATCCGGAATCACCTGGAGCACGAAGACGCTCGACACATTCCTGAAGAACCCGATGGCGAAGGTGCCGGGCACGCTGATGCCGATTCTGATTGCCGACGACAAGACGCGTGCGGATGTCGTCGCCTATCTGGCGACGCTGAAGAAGGAGTAAGGCTGCGTCGTTTTGCGGACAACGCCCCCGGCCCGCAAGCCCGGGGCTGTTGTTCAGGAAGCCTGGGTCGGCTTACCGGCTGACCTCGACGAGGGTTCCACCTCCAAGGCCGAGCTCACCGCTGTCGGGCGAGACCACCTTGACCCAGAGTGCATTCTTGTCCTTGAAGTAGGAAGTCTCGCTGGCCTTGCGGAGCGCAGCCAGGCTCTTCTGCTGCGTGCCCGAGGCTGCCTTGTTGAAGCCCGGCAGCTGGAAGATCACCCACGAACCCTGGTCCAGCTCCGTCAGCCGGAGGGTCACGGTCGGTCTTTCGGTGGTCAGCTTGATCTCCGTGCCAGCTCGTACATTCGAGCCGCCGACGACGATGGGGTACTCCTTGCCGTTGCGGCTGAGAATCACGGGCGGCTGGGCAGGCCCTGCACCGAATCCGCCGGGTCGGGGACCGCCTGCGCCAGGACCACCAGCACCGGGACCCGCGCCAGGAGCGGCGGCTGCCGGTGGGCGAGCCCCTGCACCAGGACCGGCGCCCGGACCGGGGCCGCCAAATCTGAAAGGGGCGGCAAAAGCCAGGCGTCCCACATCGCCCTTGCACACCGCAGCGTTCCACTCGGGTTTGATCTCACACGCTTCTGCATCAGTAGCGACGCTGTCGTTCATGCCGTCGTGGATGAGAACGTACGCATTGGGACCAGCGCCGAGCGAACCGTCCTTGTCGCGGATCACCGCGGTCTTGTAGGCCTGACTGTTTCCATTGTCGTTGGCCCATCTGGCGTTGCCCCGCATCGGCGGGAAGTACACCGGCTTGGCGTTCTCGAACTTCACCTTCTCGATGGCGTTGTTCGAGCTGACTCCGAAGCTCGTATACAGCAGGTAGGAAAGTGCTCCGGTCTTGCGCGTGGCGTTGTCCTCGAAGTTCCGGAAGGTGGTGTTCACCACGTCATGACGCGCGTCGTAGTACTCGTAACCGCGGATCGGGAAGTCCGGCATCATGGGCTTCGGCAAGCTGCGGCCGTAGGCCTTCTCCGCATCAGTCGTCGGGTTGCCGATGTTCTCGGTGTCGCCCACGAACAGCGAATCA
>Ga0182742_1002858_pt1 | contig 18190 bp, 16 predicted proteins | sample eDN5th37CBELigMG_FD_128880 | JGI IMG/M metagenome (GOLD analysis project Ga0182742, IMG submission 128880) | Enriched Miracle-Growth compost microbial communities from Emeryville, California, USA - eDNA 5th pass 37_C BE-Lig MG (version 2)... ...
CGGTCGATGCGGGCCTTCTCGACGTTGATGATCTTGCCGCGCAACGGCAGGATCGCCTGGAACATCGAATCCCGGCCGCTCTTGGCCGAACCACCCGCGGAGTCACCCTCCACCACATACAGCTCGGACTTGCTCGGATCCGTCGAACGGCAGTCGGCCAGCTTGCCCGGCAGCCCACCGATGTCGGTCGCGCTCTTGCGCCGCACCAACTCACGCGCCTTACGCGCCGCGATCCGCGCCTGCGCCGACGAAACCGCTTTGTTGACCACGGTTTTCGCTTCGGCGGGGTTGGCCTCGAACCAGTGCTGCAGCTGCTCGTTGCAGATCTTCTGGACGAACGACTTGACCTCGGTGTTGCCCAGCTTGGTCTTGGTCTGGCCCTCGAACTGCGGTTCGGCGACCTTCACCGAGATCACCGCCGCCAGGCCCTCACGGATGTCGTCACCGGTGAGGTTGGGGTCCTTTTCCTTGAGGAGTTTCTTGTCCTTGGCGTACCGGTTGACCACGCTGGTCAGCGCCGCACGGAAACCCTCCTCGTGCGTACCACCCTCATGCGTGTTGATGGTGTTGGCGAAGGTGTGCACCGACTCCGAGTACCCCGCGTTCCACTGCATCGCGATCTCGACCTCGTGGCCCGGACCCTTGCCGTCGAAGTCGATGATGCTCTGCTGGATGGGGGTTTTCGTGCGGTTGATGTGCTTGACGTAGTCGACCAGACCACCCGGGTAATGGAAGACGCGGTGCTTGACCTTGCTCGGCCCGGTGGCCTCGGCAGCCTTCTCGTCGGCCGTCTTGGGCGCTTCGGCGGTGTCCTTCACGACGTCGTCGACCACCTCTTCGGCAGTCACGCGCTCGTCGGTCAGCTCGATGGTCAGGCCCTTGTTGAGGAACGCCATCTCCTGAAGCCTGCGCGCGACCGTCTCGAAGTTGTAGTCGGTGGTCTCGAAGATCTCCGGATCTGCCCAGAACCGGATGGTGGTGCCGGTCTCCTTGGTCTCACCGCCCTGCTTGAGCTTGCCGGGCACCGAGCGGTCGTAGTACTGGAACCACTCGTACCCGTCACGCAGGACCGTGGCCTCCAGCCGCGTCGACAGCGCGTTCACGACCGAGACGCCCACTCCGTGCAGACCGCCGGACACCGCGTAGGTCTCGCCGTCGAACTTGCCGCCCGCGTGCAGCTGGGTCATGACGACATCGATGGTGGGCATGCCCGTCGCGTGCATCTCGACCGGGATGCCACGGCCGTCGTCGCGGACCTCGACACTGCCGTCGGCATGGATCTTGACGTCGACGCGGGTGGCGAACCCGGCCATCGCCTCGTCGACCGCGTTGTCCACGACCTCCCAGATCAGGTGGTGAAGACCGCGTTCGCCGGTCGAGCCGATGTACATGCCAGGACGTTTGCGGACCGCTTCCAAACCCTCGAGAATGGTGATGGAATCGGCGCCATACTCCTTGGGCGCATTGTTCTTCTGGGCAGCCACGTCGGACGCGTCTCCTTGGGGTTCACTGGGAGGCGGTGCAGACACCGCCTGAGATCCGTCGTCCAGTCTACCGCGAGATAGCGACAGCACCGATTCTGTAGCCGCGTTTCCACCTATCTAGTTGCGCCGTGTGCGTAATTTCTCGGCTATCCGAGCGTGAGGACGCTTCAGCGCACCCTTGCAGGGCCTGTGGCGGCTCTGAGCGCGACCTGACAAGAGGTGTGACACGCCTCACCCGTAAGTGTCGCGGGGCCCGCGTCCGGAGACGTGGTAGCGGCCCTTGCGCCACGACGGACCCGCGGGGCCGACGATCTTCAACGTCGTCACCACACCGTCGCCGACCACCGCGGCGATCTTGGCCAGCAGTTGTGACTGCACCATCCGCAGCTGCGTGGCCCACGCCGTCGACTCGGCCGTCACGGTCAGCACGCCTTCGTTGAGCGCCGTCGGGGTCGCGTGATCGGCGATCTGGTCGCCGACCACCGCACGCCACCGGCCGATCACCGAGCCTTCGGCGACGCGTGCGCTCCACCCGCGGGATTTCGCGAGGTCCTGGGTGACCGCACCGAGCAGTTGCGGGTCCCGCGCATCGGGTCCCGGCCCCGACCAGGTTCTGCGCCTGCGGTTCCCGGCAACTCGGCGGGCCGGGCCGCTGCGGCCGCGGCCGACATCCTTGCCCTGGCTGCGTGCCGCGCCGCGGGCCTCCTCGAGCGTGCGACGCACCAGATCGATGCCGCGCAGACCCGCCAGATGATCCGGGGGAGCGGGGACCGGCGCGTCCTCCTCGGGACCGTCGTCGTCGAAGGGCCCGGTCATGAGGCCACCATCGAAACGCGTCCGCCGTCGTCCTCGACCATCCGGATCTCGACGCGACGCGCGTCCCAGTCCTCCGGAATATCCTCGCCCACAGCGGCAGTCACCAGAACCTGTTCGGCCGAGCCGGCCACGGTGGCCAGCGCGCGCCGCCTCGAGGTGTCCAGTTCGGCGAACACGTCGTCGAGGAGCAGCACCGGCTCGACGCCGTCGGAGCACAACAGTTCATAGGCGCCGAGTCGCAGTGCCAGCGCCATCGACCACGATTCCCCATGGCTGGCAAAACCTTTCGCAGGCTGGTCACCGAGACGCAGTTCCAGGTCGTCGCGGTGCGGCCCGACGAGGCACACACCACGCTCGAGCTCGGCATCACGGCGGCGCGCCAGTGCGTCGAGCAGCGCGGCCTCGTAGAACTCCACGCTCTCGGGGCCCGGCGCGTCCTCTATGGCCTCGACACTGCTGCGGTACCGGATGGCCGCGGGACGCGAGGCCGGTGCGAGCAACTGGTAGGCCTTCTCGACCTCTGGCTGCAGTTCCTCGACGAGTTTCACGCGCGACGCCACCAGCGCCGCGCCGTGCGCGGCGAGGTGCCCGTCCCACACCTCGAGCGTGTCGATCACGCTACGGTCGCCCCGATAACGTGCTCCCGCAGCGGTTTTCAGCAAGGCCGTGCGCTGGCGGACCACCTTGTCGTAATCCGCGCGCACACCCGCGAGCGCCGGACGCCGCGTGGTCGCGAGTTCGTCGAGGTAACGCCTGCGGTCACCCGGATCCCCGCGCACCAGCGAGAGATCCTCGGGGCTGAACAACACCGCGCGCAGCACCCCGAGGATCTCGCGGGCACTGCGTACCGGGGAACGGTTCAACCTGGCCTTGTTGGCCCGGCCACTGGTGATCTCGAGATCCACCGCGAGTTCGCGACCCTCGTTGACGACGATGGTCGACACGATCGCGCGTTCGGCACCCGCACGGATCAGCGGCGCGTCGGTGGCCACCCGATGAGATCCGAGCGTTGCCGAATACCACAGCGCCTCAACAAGATTCGTCTTCCCGAAGCCGTTGGGGCCCACGAAGACGGTGCGCCCCGGCTCGAGATCGAGATCGACCCGTGCCCACGACCGGAAATCGGTCAGTCCGAGATGCCGGGCAAACATGCCATCTGCCTAACCCGACTCGCTGATCCGCTTGACGGCATGACCACCGAACTGGTTGCGCAACGCCGAGACGGCCTTCATGGTCGGCGAGTCTTCCTGCCTCGAGGCGAACCGGGCGAACAGCGACGCCGCGATCACCGGCATCGGGACCCGGTGGGCGATGGCCTCCTCGACGGTCCAGCGTCCCTCGCCGGAATCCTCGGTGTAACCGCTGATCTCGGCGAAACCGGGGTCTTCCTTGAGTGCCTTGGCCAATAGCGACTGCAACCACGACCGCACCACGGTGCCGTTGCTCCACGCCTGGATCACCGCCTGCGGATCCTTGATGAGTTCCTCGGCCGCCAGCAGTTCGTAACCCTCGGCGTAGGCGTGCATCAGGCCGTACTCGATGCCGTTGTGGACCATCTTGGCGTAGTGGCCAGCACCCACCGGGCCGGCATGTACGAAACCGTCGGCGACGTCGCCCGGCGGACGCAGCGCGTCGAAGATCGGCATGGCTCGAGCCACGTCGTCGTCACTGCCGCCGACCATCAGGCCGTAACCCTCGGTCAGACCCCAGATGCCGCCGGACACACCGGCGTCGATGAAGCTGATGCCCTTCTCGCCCAACAATTCTGCGTGCGGACCGTCTTCGGTGTAGCGCGAGTTGCCGCCGTCGATCACCAGATCACCGGGACTGAGCACGCCCGCGAGTTCCACGATCGTGCTGTGGGTGATCGTGCCCGACGGGACCATCACCCACACGACACGCGGCGCCGACAGTGCACCGGCGAGCTCCTCGAGGTTCGCGACGTCGCTGACCTCGGGCCGCGGGTCGTATCCGATCACCTCGTGGCCGGCTTCGCGCAGACGTTCGCGCATGTTGAAGCCCATCTTGCCCAGGCCGATCAACCCGAGTTGCATACGCGCCCTTCCCCTCCGGCGTGGCCGGTCAGCCCGGAAGCCGCACCGGCATCAGCAGATACACGTAATCCGTCTTGGCGGCCGGGAACGGACCCGAACCACCGTTGGCTCCATCATCCTCGCCTGCCGGCCGCAACACCGCAGGACGGCTCGGTGTGGTGAACCCGAAGGTCACGCGCTCGGAGTGCAGCGACCCCAGGCCGTCGGTGAGATACGTCGGGTTGAACGCGATGGTGAGCGGCTCGCCCGCGAAATCCACCGGGAGGTCTTCCTCGGCACGACCCACGTCGTCGGCGCCCGCGGACAGCTTGAGCGTGTCGTCGCTGAACTCCATGCGGATCTGGGCGCCGCGATCGGCCACGAGGGCCACACGCTTGATCGCCTCGGTGAGTTCGGCGACACCGATCGTGGCGACCGCGGTGTGCTCGGCGGGCAGCAGCTGGCGGAACTTCGGGAACTCGGCGTCGAGCAGGCGCGTCGTGCTGCGCTTGCCCTCGCTGCGGATACCCAACAGACCGTCCTTGCCGACCGACGCACCGGACCCCAGCGCCAGATGCACCTGGTTGCCGTCCGTGCCGGCCTTGGCGGCCTCGGCCAGCGTCTTCGCCGGCACCAGCACCGCGGCCTCGACGTCACCTGCCGTGGTGACCCACGTGAGCTCACGCACCGCGAGACGGAACCGGTCGGTCGCGGCGAGCACCACGGACTCGCCGGAGATCTCCACGCGGATACCGGTCAGCATCGGCAGCGTGTCGTCGCGGCCTGCCGCCACCGCCACCTGGCCGATGGCCTCGGCGAACAGATCCGACGCGATCACACCGGTCTCCTCGGGCAGCGCAGGCAGCGCCGGGTAGTCCTCGACCGCGAGCGTCGGCAGCGAGAAGCGCGCGCTGCCGCAGGTCAGGGACACGCGGGTGCCCTCGACGCTGACCTCGACAGGCTTGGCGGGCAGCGCCTTGGTGATGTCGGACAGCAGCCGTCCGGACACCAGAACGCTTCCGGCGGAAGCGATTTCAGCGCTCACCTTGACCTCGGCCGAGACCTCGTAGTCGAACCCCGAGATCGTCAGGCCCTCATCGGTGCCGGTCAGCAGGACGCCTGCCAACACCGGGATGGTGGGCCGGGTCGGCAAGCTGCGGGCTACCCAGGCCACCGCATCCGCGAAGTCCTCGCGGACGACGCGAAACTTCAAGTCGGTCAGCCCAGCCGTCGTCGTCGCCACGTCCTATGCGCCCCTTCGATAATCCCCGCAATGAGCTCTAAGCAGCAGGTTCCTCGAAAGCACCATCGGTGGCACACCGAATGACACGCTCACAGAACCGCCGTCGATGAAACACCGTAGAGCTTTCCGCACCAACTTGAAAGCTAATCGATCGGGCCGACATGCGGATGACCGGGGACGTCTCTCGAGGCGAACGATCCCGATCTCCCCAGGGCGCTTCTTCTGAAGAGAATCCTTGAAAGATATTCGAGTAACAGTAATAGGTGCTGTGGAATCTGGGGATGAACGCCTGTTTGCCCAGCATCCTCGGTGTGTCGCGGTGTGAGTGGTGTGTGGAGAGCGGTTGATGAACTCCGCCGGCACTGTGGATCGTCGCGCCGGTGTGGAGAGATTCCGCAGTCATCCTGTGGTTTGCGCGCAGGTTCTGCACATCGGTATCCACAGCCGCCGAGCGTGACGGCAGGCACGCGTGTGACAGAAGTTGCTCACAAAAAATTTCGGTCAGGCGTCGTCGAAACCGGGTCGGAACGGGTCCGTAGACGACGGATGCCCCGGGGGAGTCCCGGGGCATCCGTGTGGCCTGAGTTTCCGAGCTCAGCGTTTGGCGCGCTGGCGGATGCGCGTGGTGAGTTCCTTGACGTGGTCGAACACCTCACGGCGCTCGGCCATCTCGCCGCGGATCTTCTTCTCGGCGTACATCACCGTGGTGTGGTCACGGCCGAACGCCTGACCGATCTTGGGCAGCGACAGGTCGGTGAGCTCACGGCACAGGTACATCGCGATCTGGCGAGACTGGGCCAGCGCCCTGGTCTTGCCCGGGCCGCGCAACTCCTCGACCGTGGTCTCGAAGTACTCGGCGGTCACCGCCATGATGGCCGCGGTGCTGATCTGCATCGTGGTGGCGTCGGCGATCAGATCCCGCAGCACGACCTCGGCCAGCGACCGGTCGATGCGGGTCTTGTTGAGCGACGCGAACGCCGTGACACGGATCAGCGCACCTTCGAGCTCACGGATGTTGCGCTCGATGCTGCTGGCGATGAGCTCGAGCACATCATCGGGCACGTCGAGGCGATCCATCTGCGCCTTCTTGCGCAGGATCGCGATGCGCGTCTCCAACTCGGGCGGCTGGACATCGGTGATGAGGCCCCATTCGAACCGCGTGCGCAACCGGTCCTCGAGCGTCGCGAGCTGCTTCGGCGGCCGGTCCGACGAGATCACGATCTGCTTGTTGGAGTTGTGCAGCGTGTTGAAGGTGTGGAAGAACTCCTCCTGGATGCCTTCCTTGCCCTCGATGAACTGGATGTCGTCGACCAGCAGGATGTCGATGTCGCGGTAGCTGCGCTTGAACGACGCCTTGCGGTCGTCACGCAGCGAGTTGATGAAGTCGTTGGTGAACTCTTCGGTTGAGACGTACTTGACACGCATACCCGGGAAGAGACGTTGCGCATAGTTCCCGGCCGCGTGCAGCAGGTGCGTCTTGCCCAGACCCGACTCGCCCCAGATGAACAACGGGTTGTAGGCCCGCGCCGGCGCCTCGGCGATCGCGAGCGTCGCGGCGTGCGCGAACCGGTTGGACGCCCCGATCACGAACGTGTCGAACGTGTAGCGGCGGTTGAGGTTCACCGCGTTCGAATCGTCCGACGAGGTGTCCGGCTCGGGACGGCTGAAGTACTTCGGCCAGCTCTCCTGGGCGTTGACCCGGGCGTCGCGGTCGTCGTCGATCTCGTCGGCGTCGGCCGGTCCCGCCGGAACCGAAGCCGGGGCCGGCGAATCGGCGAAGCTGTCGGGTGCGTCCTCGGGCTCGTCGGTGGGCGTCGCGATGCGAACGCCCAGTTCCACGCGCTGGCCGAGCTTGCGGCTGAGCGCGGTGACGATGGGTTCCCGCAGGTGGCGCTCGATCTCGTTCTGCACGAACGGCGTCGGAACCGACAGCAGGGCAAACCCCTCGGCGATCACCAGGGGTTTGACCAGCTTGAGCCAGGCCCTTTGCTGCGGAGTGAGCACCGGAAGCGACGGATCGCCCTGGCGATCTCCGTTGACGTCCCCGTTGAGCTCGGCGACGACGCTGTTCCAGACGGCGACGAACGGTGGGTCGGGGTCAGCAGTCAAGGACGATTACCCCCTTTGAGGCGCTGGGGTCGACCCATGGACGACCAAAAGAACGATGGCGATCTGTCCACATATTTATCCACAGCTTGTGGAGAAAGGACAGCCGTCGTCGCTCTCTTGTGTGTAGTGAGGGGGTGTCAGCTCGAATTCGCCCCGTGCTGAGCGGTGGGCGGCTCTGCGACGTCCTCGTTTCATTGTCGGTGGCCGTCCGAAAGCAGAACGGCATTGCCAGAAGCTAACAGTTTTCTGACCGAGTGCCAACAGTTCTGCAACACTCTGGGCAGCATCCAATCAAGCGGTTGGAGCAGGTTTGACCCAGGCAAATCTCGTCAGTACCCTCGAGCAGTCGCCCGCACGTGGCGATACGGCTGCGCCCGGGTCCGCCCGGAGACCGCGCCGGTTAGTAAAGCACGACCGACGAAGCTTAACGAGCTTAGTGACGGTGGGCGCGTCTGATCGACACGACAGTGTCGAGCGGCCGCGGTCGCCATACGAATACAAGGAGAGATTGCCGTGGCCAAGGGCAAGCGGACCTTCCAGCCCAACAACCGCCGCCGTGCGCGTGTTCACGGGTTCCGGCTGCGGATGCGCACCCGCGCCGGCCGCGCGATCGTTGCCAACCGGCGTAGCAAGGGCCGTCGCGCGCTCACTGCGTGATCCTGCGCCGGCACAGGCAGGATCCAGCGCGGTGCTTCCGGCTCGAAACCGGATGAGGCGGTCCGCGGAGTTCAGTGTCACCGTCAGTCGCGGCGTGCGTGCCGCGCAACCCGATGTCGTCGTACACGCGTTGCGCCTTGAGAGCAACGCAGGCAATGCCGGCGATGACGGCGACGCGAACGGGCCGCGGATCGGTCTGATCGTGTCCAAAGCCGTCGGCAACGCGGTGGAGCGTCACCGCGTGTCCCGCCGTCTGCGGCACGTCGCCAAAACGTTCGTATCCGGTCTTGACCCTGCCGATCTCATCGTGATCCGGGCCAGGCCGAGCAGTCGTGACGCCACGTCGTCCCGTTTGGAACGACAGTTGGGTCAAGCGCTCGAGCGGGTGAGCTCGAAGCGCAGGGCGTCCCCATGAGACGCCGTATCGGCGTGCGGGCAGTCCGCGCGGTGATCTACGTGATCCAGCTGTACCGCCACACCATCTCCCCTCTGCGGCTTCCCACATGCCGGTTCATGCCCACCTGTAGTCAGTACGCCGTCGATGCGCTGACCGAATACGGGTTGATCCGCGGAACCTGGCTGGCCACCGTCCGGCTCCTCAAATGCGGTCCGTGGCATCAGGGAGGATGGGACCCGATACCGGAGCGCTGCGCTCACGAGACCGAGACCGTCGCCGGAGTCTCCGCGGAGACAGCAGCCGCCGAAAACCCAGTCTGGGAAACCCCAGCGAAGCGAGGGGAGAGCAAGTCGCGTGTTTAACTTCTTCAGCTTGGACATCATTTATTACCCGGTGTCGGCGATCATGTGGGTCTGGTACAAGGCGTTCTCGTTCCTGCTGGGCCCCACCAACTTCTTCGCCTGGGCGCTGTCGGTGATGTTCCTGGTGTTCACGCTGCGCGCCATCCTGTACAAGCCGTTCGTCAAGCAGATCCGCACGACGCGCCAGATGCAGGAGCTGCAGCCGCAGATCAAGGCGTTGCAGAAGAAGTACGGCAAGGACCGCCAGCGCATGGCGCTGGAGATGCAGAAGCTGCAGAAGGAACACGGGTTCAACCCGATCCTCGGCTGCCTGCCGATGCTCGCGCAGGTGCCGGTGTTCCTGGGCCTGTACCACGTGCTGATGTCCTTCAACCGGACGCAGACCGGCATCGGCCGGCTGGGCCTTTCGGTCGAGGAGAACCGGTCGCTGGGCAACTACGTCTTCAGCGCGACCGACGTACAGCACTTCCTCGACGCGAACCTGTTCGGCGCCCCGCTGGGCGCGACGATGATCCAGCAGCACGGCCTCGAGGCGTTCACCGAATTCAACCGGCTCGCCGTCATCATCGTCGGTGTGCCGATCATGATCCTCGCCGGCATCGCGACTCACTTCAACAGCCGGGCCTCGGTCGCGCGCCAGAGTGTGGAAGCCGCGGCCAACCCGCAGACCGCGATGATGAACAAGCTCGCGCTCTACGTGTTCCCGCTCGGCGTCGTCGTCGGTGGTCCGTTCCTTCCGCTCGCCGTGATCATGTACTGGCTCGCGAACAACATCTGGACCTACGGTCAGCAGCACTACGTGTTCGGAAAGATCGAGAAGGAAGAAGAAGCCAAGAAGGCCGAGATGCTGGAGCGCCGCGCGGCCAACGCACCTGCGCCGGGCGCCAAGCCGAATCGGGCGAAGAAGGCTCAGCCCGGGGGTCAGGCCGGTGCCGAAGGTGAGGCCGGCTCCGCCACCGAACTGACCGGAGAGTCGTCGGGGACGAGTGAGCCGACCACGGATTCGGGCGCGACGGGCGCGTCGGGTACGTCGGGTACAACGCCGACGAACCGGACGCCCAAGCCGGGAGCGCGCCCCAAGAAGCGGAAACGATGACCAGTTCCGACTGGCACGAGTAGGGAGAGACGGATATGACAGACGCACAGACGACTGACCCCGGCGCCGACCAGGACGACAAGGTCGAGACGACGGCGCCTGCGGTGGGCGCCGAGGACGATCTCGAAGAGCGCTTGGTCGCTGAGGGCGAGATCGCCGGCGATTACCTCGAGGAGCTTTTGGACCTCCTGGACTTCGACGGGGACATCGACCTCGATGTCGAGGGCGACCGCGCGGTCGTCAGCATCGACGGGGGCAACGATCTGAGCAAGCTGGTCGGGCGCAAGGGTGAGGTGCTCGACGCGCTGCAGGAACTGACGCGGCTGGCGGTGCACCAGAAGACCGGTGAGCGCAGCCGCCTGATGCTCGACATCGCGCGCTGGCGCCGCCGTCGTCGCGACGAGCTTGCGGCGCTCGGTGAGAAGGTGGCCCGCCGGGTCCTGGAGACCGGCCAGCGAGAGGAACTCGCGCCGATGACTCCGTTCGAGCGCAAGATCGTCCACGACGCCGTGGCGGCCATCGACGGCGTCCGCAGCGAGAGTGAAGGGGTCGAGCCCTCTCGCCGCGTTGTCATCCTGCTCGGCTAGTTACATCGGTGTAGTTCAGATGCGGCCTCTGGGTTGGCCGCGGGAGTGCGGAGGATGTTTCACGTGAAACATGGATCCGTTCCTGCGACCCCAGAGGCCGCTTCTCTTGTATTCGGCGACCGGCTTGAGGCGGCGGAACTGTACGCCAGGATCCTCGCCGGCGCCGGGGTCGAGTGGGGACTCCTCGGCCCGCGCGAAGTCGACCGGGTGTGGGAGCGGCACATCCTCAACAGCGCGGCTCTCGGTGAACTCATGGAGCCGGGGGAGCGCGTCGCCGACATCGGTAGTGGGGCCGGACTCCCCGGGATACCGTTGGCGCTGGCGCGTCCCGACATCCACGTGACACTGATCGAGCCCCTCCTCCGGAGAAGCGAGTTCCTCCGCGAGACGGTGACCGAGCTCGGCCTCGACGTGACGGTGGTCCGTGGACGTGCCGAGGATCGAGAGGTACGCGACCGGGTGGGGGAGATGGATGTGGTGACGTCGCGCGCGGTCGCCTCATTGGACAAGCTGACACGGTGGAGCGTGCCGTTCCTTCGGGACGGAGGCCGGATGCTCCCGATCAAAGGCGAGCGTGCCGAAGTCGAGATCGAGGAACACCGGCGTGTGATGGAGTCACTCGGAGCGGTGGATGCCAGGGTGGTGAGATGTGGCGCGAACTATTTGAGCCCGCCCGTAACCGTCGTCGACGCACGGCGGCGGGCGGCCAAACCGGGACGGAACAAGTCGGGTCGGACGGCGCGGTCCCGGGGAAGAACGGGCAGGAGATGAGCATGGGTTCGGGTCAGAGCAAAGGACAGGGCGTGGTGCAGAAGCCGAATGTTTCACGTGAAACGTGGGACAGCGCGACCTCGACATGGGTGACCGACGCGGCCATGGATACGCCGATCGCCGCGGAGGCCGAACAGGCCACACGTGTCCTCCACAGCTCCGCACGCCGCCAGTTGCCGCGTCCCGAGCGCCAGCGCGTCTTCACGATCGCCAACCAGAAGGGCGGCGTCGGCAAGACGACGACGGCGGTCAACGTCGCCGCGGCGCTCGCACTGCAGGGGCTGCGAACGCTCGTCATCGATCTCGACCCCCAGGGCAACGCGAGCACCGCGTTGAGCATCGAGCACCGGCCCGGCACTCCGTCGTCGTACGAAGTCCTCATCGGTGAGATCCCCGTCGAGGAAGCACTCCAGCAGAGTCCGCACAACGAGCGGCTGTACTGCATTCCGGCGACCATCGACCTCGCCGGCGCCGAGATCGAATTGGTCAGCATGGTGGCTCGCGAGGGCCGGCTCCGCACCGCGCTCGCGGAGTTGAAGAACCACAACTTCGACTACGTGTTCATCGACTGCCCGCCGTCACTCGGGCTGCTCACCATCAACGCGCTCGTCGCGGCACCCGAGGTGCTGATCCCGATCCAGTGCGAGTACTACGCACTCGAAGGCGTGGGTCAACTTCTGCGCAACATCGAGATGGTCAAGGCGCACCTCAACCCCGAGTTGTCGGTGTCGACCGTCATCCTCACGATGTACGACGGTCGCACCAAGCTCGCGGACCAGGTGGCCGAGGACGTCCGGGAACACTTCGGGGACAAGGTGCTGCGCACCGTCATCCCTCGCAGTGTGAAGGTCTCGGAGGCACCCGGCTACGGCATGACGATCCTCAATTACGACCCGGGTTCACGTGGAGCACTGAGCTATCTCGACGCGAGCCGGGAGATCGCCGAGCGTGGGGCGCCGCCGCGCCAGCAGTAGTGCAGCATGATCAGTAGGCGTACAGCGGGAGCGGATGCAGTGATGAGCAGGAGACGAGCATGAATCAGCCGGCACGCAAGCGCAGTGGACTCGGCAGGGGACTGGCGGCGCTGATCCCCACCGGACCGGTCGACGGGGCACCCGATGGGTTGAGCCCGAAAATCGGTGCCACGGCGGCCGACGTCCTCATGGGTGGAGCACCGTCGGCACCGACTCCGCCTGTGGGTACGGATGCTCCTGCGGCACCGCCCGCGGATGGTGCCGATGGTGACTCCGCGGTGCAGCCCCTCGACCGCGACGAAATCGGTGCGACGTACCGCGAGATCGCCCCGACGGCCATCGAACCGAACCCGCGTCAGCCCCGCCAGGTGTTCGACGACGAGGCGCTGAGCGAACTCGTGCACTCGATCCGCGAGTTCGGTCTCATGCAGCCGATCGTCGTGCGCGAGGTCGAACCCAAGGGTGACATCCGCTATCAGATCGTCATGGGGGAGCGGCGCTGGCGCGCGGCTCAACAGGCCGGCCTCACCGCGATCCCGGCGATCGTGCGCGAGACCGCCGACGACGGCATGCTGCGCGACGCACTGCTCGAGAACATCCACCGCGTCCAGTTGAACCCACTCGAAGAGGCGTCGGCCTATCAGCAGCTGCTCGACGAGTTCGGCGTCACCCACGACGAACTCGCGGCGCGCATCGGTCGCTCCCGGCCGCTCATCTCGAACATGATCCGCCTGCTGCGTCTGCCCATCGCGGTGCAGCGGCGGGTCGCGGCAGGTGTACTTTCGGCCGGCCACGCGCGGGCGCTCCTCGCGCTCGAGGGCGGACCGGAGGCCCAGGAGGAACTCGCGGCGCGCATCGTCGCCGAGGGACTGTCGGTGCGGGCCACGGAAGAAGCCGTGACGCTCGCGAACCGCGAAGGCAAGACCACGCCTGCCCCGCGCCGTAAGCCGATCCAGATGCCGGGTCTCCAGGACGTTGCCGAGCGGCTCTCGACGGCGTTCGACACGCGGGTCACCGTGAGCCTCGGCAAACGCAAGGGCAAGATCGTCGTCGAGTTCGGCTCGGTGGACGATCTGCAGCGCATCGTCGAGCTGATGAGCACCCAGAACGAGTAAAAGTCGGTGTCAGCGGACGACCAACCACACGCGGTCGTTTTGTCACTGTGACAGTTCGCCGGTTCGGGCCTCGTGAACGCGCCGGCAATCGAAGTAAAGCTCTTGTGTATCAACGGTTTTCGGGTAGGAGGTGGTCTCGGATGAGATTTTCGGCCGGGACTGGGCCGCGGGCCGCGCACTCTCCTATCCTTGAGAGGCAGCCACGCACCTCCAGCCCGCGTGAAGTCCGGAGAGTTCAGTGTCGACACGAATAACGCCGCTTCGGCTCGAGGGGTTCGAGCAGCTGCCCAAGCATGCGCGCCGGTGCGTGTTCTGGGAGGTCGATCCGTCCACCGTCGCGGGGGAGGATCATCTCGCCGATCCGGAGTTCGAGAAGGAAGCATGGCTGTCGATGGTCATGCTCGAGTGGGGATCGTGCGGTCAGCTCGCGGTGCAGGCTCCGCGCGGCCGTGATCTCGAGGACGACCTCGACGCCCTGATCACCGGTGACGAGCCGTGCCTGGGTTACGCGTTCTACGCGCCGCCCGCGTCGGTGCCGCGTGCCCGGCTGTTCCCGACCGCGCCCGTGAGCGCCGACGCGATCCTGCTGACGACGGTCGGCGTCGACTCGGCCGAATGCGCCGAGGACATGTCGGCCGGCCTGCTGTCGGCGGTGATCACCGATCTGGTGCGCCGCGGTGTACGTGCGCTCGAGGCATTCGCGTACACGCCCGCGCTCACCGAACTCGACGACCTCGCGGCGCTGCCGCCTGAACTCGCGCCGGTAGTGAAGGTGTTGGGGGACTGCACGGTCGGGCAGTGCATGCTCGACGCGGGATTCCTCACCGATGTCGGCTTCACGGTCGTCGCCCCGCATCCGTACTTCCCGAGGCTGCGGCTCGAGCTCGACAAGGGCCTGGGCTGGAAGGCCGAGGTCGAGGCCGCTCTGGAGCGTCTGCTGGAAAGCGCCCGCCTGGAGGCACCGGTGGGCGCAGGTTCGTGCTTCCCGTGAGCTGAATCAGAAAAGGTTGCGGTTCAGGGGGTTACGCGGAAGGGCTCAGGCGCCGCGGCCGGCCTGCTCGACCGACAACTCGTGTGCGAGCAGTTCGGCGAACGTGAAAGTGCCTGTGGGGCGGTCGTTCTTGCCCAGCAGGTACAGACGCTTCACGGCCGCGAGAACACCTTCGGCGATGGCGTCACGGGTCTGTGGGGACACCAGCAGACCACGGTCACCGGGATTGGTGATGTAGCCGATGTCGACCTGCACGGTGGGCATCCGCGTCAGGCGCAGCAGATCCCACGTGCGGCCGTGTGTGCGGCAGTCACGTAAACCGGTGCGCGCCACCACTTCACGCTGGATGAAGTCGGCCAGGTTGCGTCCGATCGTGGACACCGAGCCGTGTGAGTTGCCGAAATAGAACGACGCGACGCCATTGGCAGCGGGGCTGGGCTGGGTCGCGCAGCGCAGGCTGATCATCAGATCGGCGCCGACGCCGTTGGCGGTCTGGGCGCGCTCGGCATCGGAGGGGCTGCGGTTCGGCGGGCGCGACAACACGGTGTCCATGCCGATCGCGGTCATGCGGCCCTCGAGCCGGCTCGCGAGGTCCCACAGGATGTCGGCCTCACTGATGGGCCCGTGGGGCCCCTGCATGATCAGGCCGTGGTCGGAGCCGCCGCGGCCCGGATCGATGATGACCCGCTTACCCGACAGGCGCGGACCGGACCGGCGCACGAGTTCCTCTTCGCGGATCGCGTGCGGCGACCCGCCGGTGACGCGTGAGCCGAGGAAGTACAGCGAGCGCAGGGTCTCCGGGCCGCAGATCCCGTCGGGATACAACCCGTACTCACGCTGATACGACATGAGCGCGTTGTGGGTCTGCAGGCCGAAGTACCCGTCGACCAGGCCGGTGTAGAAGCCGAGGTCCTGCAACCGCGCCTGCAGCGTCGCCACGTCGTCGCCGTACATCGGGGCACCGAACTGGTGCGACAGGATGCGTGCGCCGAGTCGGTACGACGCCTCGCGCAGGGCGCGGTAGGTCGCCTCGCCGACGATTCCGTCGACCAGGAGACCACGGTGCTGCTGAAACGCGCGGACAGCATGGTCGAGTTCGTCATCGAACACATCGAGCGCCACGTGGCGGCCCGTGCTCAGGTCAGTGTCGGGGTTCTCGATGAGCCCGAGCGCTGCCAGTGCTGCCCGAATCTCGGTGACCGCACCGCCGCGATCACCGCGACGCAGACTCGACATACGGGGCCCCTCCAGGCTGGTTGACGGCAATCTGCCGGACTAGCTAGGCAGCATTGTCTCAGACTCATACCCGAATCCGGAAAACGCCAAGCGCGTCCTGGGGACCTCTAATCGACCCCCAATGTGACGCCGAGAGGGTCAGAGGGCGTCGGAGAGCTCGCGCAGCAGGGCGGCCTTGCCCTTGGCGCCGACGATGCGTTTCACCGGCGCGCCATCCTTGAACAGGATCATGGTGGGGATCGACACGACCTGGAAATCGCGCGCCGTGGCCGGGTTGGCGTCGACGTCGATCTTGGCGACGGTGAGTTGGTCACCCTTCTCGGCGGCGATCTCCTCGAGCACCGGGGCGACCATCTTGCACGGGCCGCACCAGGTGGCCCAGAAATCGACCAGCACCGGCTTGCTGCTTCCCAGCACGTCGGTGGAGAACGAATCGTCGGTGACCGCTACGGTCGCGCTGTCCTCACTCATGGCTGTCTCCTGTCAGTCGAAAACTATTGTCTATCAGTCTTGTTCGGCGAGCCAGCGCTCGGCGTCGATGGATGCCGCACAGCCGCTGCCCGCGGCCGTGATGGCCTGGCGGTAAGTGTGGTCCACCAGATCGCCTGCCGCGAACACCCCGTCGAGCGACGTGTAGGTGGTGCGGCCCTGGACCTTGACGTAGCCCTCGTCGTCGAGTTCGACCTGACCGCGCACGAGCTCCGATCGCGGGTCGTGGCCGATCGCGACGAACACGCCGGTGACGTCGAGCTTGGACTCCTCGCCCGTCACGGTGTCACGCAGGCGCACACCGGTGACCTTCGGGTCACCCTCGATCTGGGTGATCTCGGTGTTGGTGAGGAACGTGATCTTCTCGTTGGCGCGGGCGCGCTCCAGCATGATCTTGGACGCGCGGAACTCGTCGCGGCGGTGGATCAACGTCACACTGCGGGCAAAGCGTGTGAGGAACGTCGCTTCCTCCATCGCCGAGTCGCCGCCGCCGACCACCACGATGTCCTGGTCGCGGAAGAAGAAGCCGTCACACGTCGCGCAGGTGCTCACACCCATGCCGGTCAACGCTTCCTCGCCGGGCACGCCGAGGTGGCGTGCGGCCGCGCCCATCGCCAGGATGACCGCGCGGGCCTGGTGGGTCTCGTCGCCGACCACGACGGTCTTGACGGGGCCTTCGAGCTGTACTGCGTCGACGTCTTCCATGCGCAGGTCCGCACCGAACCGCAGCGCCTGCTCGCGCATCTGATCCATCAGCTCCGGACCCGTGATGCCCTCACGGAAGCCCGGGTAGTTCTCCACCTCGGTGGTGGTCATCAACGCGCCGCCGAACTGTGTGCCCTCGAACACCAGGGGCTTGAGCTGAGCGCGGGCCGCATAGATCGCCGCGGTGTACCCGGCCGGGCCGGAACCGATGATGATGACGTCGTGAACCGTCTGTGAAGTGGACATATGGGCCTTTCCGCCGGAAATCTCCCGGCACCGTCATAAACGCCAGCCTATGCTGCGCTGTTCCCGCCGAAGGTGTGGGACCGGACGCACATTTTGCTGCAAGACTACGGGCGTGCCGCCGGTTGCCGGACCACCGTGCGGGCGATCGGCGCGGGTGCGGCGCCGTCCGCGCAGTCGGCGGGCACCACGAGGCCGGTGAGCGTGGCGGGCCGGTCGTCGGCCAGCAGGATCAGGACGCCCCGCCGGCCTGCCACGTCGAGCGGGCGTGCACCCAGCACGCGGATCCCCGGCGGGTAACCGAGCGCTGCCAGACAGCCGGTCCGCCGCGCCGGGTCGGCCAGCGGGCCGAAATCGGGCGGCGTGGTGAGCACCGCGAGCACCTGCGCCTCGGTGAGGCCCAGGTCGGAGGGCACCGGTGTGGTGGTGATGCGGCCGAACTGACCCGTGGGCGCCGGTGGTTTCGACAGCGGGGCCGGGTGCTGCAGCATGATTGCCCCGATTGCGACGGCGACGACTGCTGCGCAGCCGCCGATGATCGCGCCGATGCGACGCCAGCGGCGCGCATGTCGCGGGCGTTCGGCGCGCAGGGCCGCGATCAGTTTGGCGCTCACCTCCGGTGGCACGGGTGGTGCCGACTCGGCGTCGAGGTCGGCACCCAGTCCGGCAAGGTCGCGCCGGACCCGCTCGAGCGCGGCGAGCATGTCGGCCGCCTCGGGATCGTCGCGCACGCGCCTGCGCACCCGGGCCGCGGTCGCATCGTCGAGGAGCCCGGCCTGCAGGTCGGCCAGCAGCTCAGGGGTGAGCGGCTCCTCGATGGGCGCTGGTCGCGGGCTGCGGTTCATCGCCATCAAAATACTGCAGCGTGCGCGCCAGTTTGGC
>Ga0182742_1002859_pt1 | contig 18152 bp, 22 predicted proteins | sample eDN5th37CBELigMG_FD_128880 | JGI IMG/M metagenome (GOLD analysis project Ga0182742, IMG submission 128880) | Enriched Miracle-Growth compost microbial communities from Emeryville, California, USA - eDNA 5th pass 37_C BE-Lig MG (version 2)... ...
GCTTTTATCTCAATCTTTTTTATTGTCCCGCTACAATGCAACTGTCTCAGCTTAACTTTCCTCTTATTTATTGTCGTTATAAAGGTTAATGCATTTGCTAAGATAGAAATATAATCTCTTCCAACTCGAATTATCGCAAGCTTTACGGCACTGTTAAAATACTTCACTAGAATGTAAAAGAAATTTGCCATTTAAATTACCCTGCAGAGAAAAAGCGATCTTCGCTCCTCCAAGGTCTCCATAATTATAGTAAATTGATTCTCTTGCAGCCTAACCAGACTTAAAGCAAATGGAAATTGTTCAATTTACGGTTAATAAGTCATAAGAGGTCATATCGGTCATTTCTTCTTCATCAGGGAAATTAAGCTCAACGAGAATATATCTGTTCTTAAACCTCACCATTGACTCTGTGAAATTTGGGTATTATTAATGAAAGATTTTTACTAAAAACTAAAATTAAATAAGAATTCTCTGAGTTCTAAATTGGATTTTGGTCTAAGAATATACAGGAGCAACGTTCTTGTCTAAGATGAAAAATGACTGAGTTTTTCGTAGAATTTGAGTATTTATTTGGAAATTCTTTTTATTTTTTGAGGAAAGAATACTAAAGAAATCAAAGAAATTTCATTTTTATTCTATAGTAGGACTGAAAATGCTTCCCTTTTTCTATTAGTTAGTGACATGAGAAGTTAATTATGCGGAATGATTTGATTAATATTCGTAAAGTGCTTATAATGAATATCTGGATATAAAATTAACAAAAATTAGCCAATCAGGCAAAATACGAGACAATTTCTTAAAGCCCAATCAATTGCTCAATAGTTTAATATTTTCCTTCCTGTTATGAAGTAAACTTTCCCAATGTCTTTAACTCAAAATTGTATAGAAGAGCGAACTCTAGTTTTCTTCCCCTTCGAAGACAAAACTCTCATTTACTTGAAGAAGATGCTATCAAATACTCTCCACCTCCCAAATCACAGAGGTAATTTCCCTCTAACATCAAGCCCTTACATCTTCTAGACCTATTTCACGCTTATCCACACCTGCACTTCCAATAAACTTTTATAATATCGCTGGCCCAAACGAATTTATGTCTTTTCCTGCTTCTCCCAAGGACCAAAATACGACTAAAATAATATTTCGCCACGTAAAGAGAGATGAATCTCCAATAAAGAACTCCAGTGTTGAAAGGAAGATAAATAAGACTGTAATTAACCAGCCTTTGAAATGGGAAATGATTTCTCGTCCTCCTTCTGTTCCTACTTCAAGATGCCTTGAGAGAAAGATGTCGGAAAGATCAATCTCTTCTCAAATGTATTAGATTATTTCCAGAATGTTTGTATTGAGAATATTTGAATAGACTTGACAGTGAACCCAGAAGTAGAGGTGTTAGTTTTACAAGCCAAAGGCAAAGGAAAGTTCACGAATCAGGACAAGTAAAATAAAGAAAGAAAAAGTCAAATAATAAATTAGTATGCAAAATTCATGAACAATGCATCTTTGGAAACTTCGAGGGAAATTCCTAAAGAAAAGGCCAAGACAAGAGGCGTTAACTATTCTGTTAATAAATCTGAGTCTATTATAGCTTATCTTGACAACATGTAAGCTATAAAGGGAAACATTAGAGCTGAATTATCTTCTTTATAGGAATATAACAGATAGACACTTTTTAAAGACAAGTCATACAAGTCGAATTCATATTGTAAAACGAAAGGAAAGAACAAATGGAACGAGTCATACACAAAGATTATTGAATTCAATGAGTATTGGAGATACAGAAGGATTTAAAAATACTTCAAAAGGGACATTTAGAAAGACAGATGCTTCAAAGTTAACGGAAATACCAAGTAAATTGTCCTCAGTTGGGTTGATTGCTACAAAGTACTTTAAAATAAACCGAGCAAAATATCCCATTAGACCGATTCCTTATAGTGATATGCTATTCACTAGGTATATTAAATGCTCGCCTTGCAACGTTAGAGAACTCGTCACTTTAAAAGTACCTGTTCGGGAGAAATAGACTTTTTCTCGAAAGTGATGTGTTTCACGTTCAAGTGTGAAGTGTTTTTTTGGAATAGTTCACTAGGGAAAACTTCAGAAGGAAGTTGATAATCCCTCAGCATATTTAACTTAGTTTATTACTACCTTGAGTTTTATACTTTTTATAGGCAATTTGCGTTCTAATTCAATCAATTAGTTTTTTTTTAATGGAATATCTCAATCAAGAGTAAAAAAATGAGAAAATGTGTGTATTTTTATAAGGGATATTTATTGTAAAATGTATAAGGATAACTACCTAACAATTATCTTGTTATTTTACAGTAATTTAGTTTTCTAAATTTTGAGTCAACTTATTAAGTTTTTTTCAATTAAATATTAACGTGTTGACAAATCACTTGAAATTTACAAAAATCTCTTCAGCTTTAATCAGGTATATTATAAGAACTTATTATTAATTACAAAATTCTTAAATTGCCTATTCTATACACAACTATGGAATCTAACATTTCTCCCTTACTTGTGAGCCTTAGAGCCCTCTTAACCGAAAACAATCTTGATGCTTACATTATCCCTCGTACTGATCCACACGATGTTTATTTCCTATCATATTCCCTTCTAAATACAATTAGAGTGAACTCTTACCTGCTTGTGATGAAAGACTCAAGTTCATTACAGGTTTTAGCGGATCCAATGGAATTGCTGTTGTAACTCCAAATGCTGCTTTAATGTGGACAGATGGTCGTTATTTCCTTCAAGTAATAAAATACTTTTGTTGAACATTCATGTGAGTAAAGGCACCTCAAGAGTTACATAAAGGTTGGGAAATGAGGAAGATGGCTCGAGGAGAAACTCAATGGCCTCAATGGATTGTGGAAAATGTTAAGGAAGGAGGAAGAGTTGGAGTGAACCCTTTGTTAATGAATGGAGGTTATAATGGATATATGCTTTAAATTAATATAATAGATGCTTTCCAAAGACATAAGGGCACTTTCAGTCCCAAGAAGATTGAGTTAGTTCCTTTGGAACAAGATTTGGTTGAAAAGTTGTGGACTGATAGACCATCTAAACCAACAACACCTGTAAGTTTATTTCATTATGAGGTCTTTTTATCCTTTATGAAGATTTTTGTCTTCGATGTCCAGTATTGTGGAAGATCTGCTCAAGATAAATTCAAGGACATAGCTGAAAGATTAAAAGAAACTGGAGCTTCCACTTATATTGTTACAAACCTCGAAGAAATTGCCTGTATTATAAAAGAAAAAGGAATAAATTAATGTTAACTAGGGACTTTGAACCTCAGAGGATCAGACAGTGATTGCACTCCTTATTTCATTTCATATCTTGTCCTTAACTTTGAATTCAATTCTTCCTCAACTAAGGGAACTCTTTACATCTTAAGAGAAAAAATCCCAAGAGAAGTGGAAGAATACTTGAAAAGCCTTAACATTGATATCAAAGACTATGATGATTTCCTTAAGGATGTTAAGCAAATTGACAGTGCCGTCTATATTGATAAATCAATCGCTAATTCTGCTCTCTGTGAAGCTTTCGTAGGAAAGAAAGAACCTGTGAGCACAAAGCCAAACATTATCAACCATTTGAAAGGAATTAAGAATAAAACAGAAATTCAAGGATTTATTGATTGTCATGTCAGAGATGGAGCAGCCATTGTAACTAAATTCTCAATGACCATAAAATAACAAGTTATTAAGGTTGAATATTTTGCTTGGTTGGAGCAGAGTTTAAAGGTTGAGCAAAGAAAGGATTTGGATGAGTATAATGCAACCATAAAGCTTAACGACTTGAGATATTCCAAGAAATTAAACAAAGGACTCTCTTTCCCTGCTATTTCCTCAATAGGACCAAATGCTGCTATTATTCACTACGGTCCAAAGGAAGGCACAGCTGCAAAACTCAACCTTGATCAAATTTATTTATTGGACTCTGGTGGTCAATATCTGTATTTCTATTTATTTCCATTTAATAAAGTTATATAATAGCGATGGAACCACTGATACTACAAGAACAACTCATTTTGGAACCCCTACTGCAGAAGAAAAAGACGCTTACACAAGAGTCTTATTAGGAAACCTTGATGTGGAGAGAGTTAGTATCCCCAGCGATGGAGAATATGGAGGTGCGGATATTGATATTCTTGCCAGAAGACATTTATGGAAAGTATTGTTCATTATTTGAATGTTGATTGATAAATAAAAGGCTGGTTTGGATTATGCTCATGGAACTGGACATGGTGTTGGACATTTCCTTAATGTACATGAAGGACCACATGGACTTAGTAAGTATTCAAAAATTCCCTATCAAGAAGGAATGGTTGTGACAAATGGTAATTAACTGAGATAAGGAAAGTTTTATGATATGTAGAGCCTGGATATTATAAAACAGGAGCATTTGGAATAAGAATTGAGAATATATTAGTTGTTGAGAAGAAAGAAAATGAAAAGTACTTTAGATTCAGAAATATCACCCTTGTTCCTTATGAAAGAAAACTTATCGATTTGGACCTTCTTTCTGATGCTGATATTGAATTTATTGACAAATATCATCAAAGAGTAAAATATTAGATTATAAATGCTATAAACATGAAAAGGTGTATGACATATTAGCTCCAACTTTCAAAGAAAATAATGATACAATCTCATTGAATTATCTTACCGAAAAGACCGCTAAGCTTAGAAGCTAAGTTGATAGAAAGACCACTTTTATAAAATCATTAATATAAACTACTTCTTTAATAAAAATTTGGTTGTAACTTAACTCGTATCTCAAAGATAAAAAGAGCAGTATTTTTAATAAATACAACAATAAAAACTTCGACATAATAATAAGTCAAATTTGAAATATTTACTAGTACTTGAGAGAATCCTTGATAGAAATATAAACATAATTTTTCGGTGAGTATAATATTTAAAAATATATTTTCCAGATGACAACAGCACATAGACCAACTTTTAATGCCGCTGTAGGTAATCTCTTTTTCTCTTCATAAAAACAAGTATTTTAGGTAGCGCTCAGCAAGGAGGAAATCGCTCCTTTGTTCCTTCGAGACAATATTCAGCCAAAGATCTTCCTGGACAAACAACAATGAAAGCCAGACCCCAAGATGCTATTCAAGGAAGAGATTATAGAGCTGAATTACTTGAAAGAGAAGCTAAGGCTATGGAAGGAAAGGATATTCCAGGAAAGAGACCAGCTTTAGTTGATATGGATGATGATGAAGGTAAACGCATTATAGAATAGAAGTTTTCTCAATGGGAAATAGATATTGAACCTACATTAAGAAAACAAGTCAAGGCTCAGCCTTCAGTGAAAGCTTTAGTTGAAAATGAGGAGAAAAAGCAAGTTTATGAGAACCCTTTCCCTCAAGATGCAGATGATGAAGATTTCTTGAAATCTTCTGGAGATGAGAAATCAGAAAAGGATGAAGATGAGGATTCGGATGATGAAAGTGATGATGAGAAATTATTTGAAGAATATGAGAGAATTAGAAAAGCTAAAGAAGAAGAACAGAAAAGAAAAGTAAGAGAAATATTCGAGATTTAAAGCTAAAATTGACTTTAGGCAATGGAACAGGAAGAAGGATTAAGAAAAGAAAGAGAAGAAGAAATAATGAGTAGCAATCCTTTAATTGAAGGATCTGGTTATTCTTTACAGAAAAAGTAAAAATAAAGAGTTGTTTGTTATTTAATTTTTTTAGGTGGTATGAAGATACAGTTTTCAAGAACCAAGCAAGAAATGAACCTAAAGAGAAACAACGCTTTATTAATGATACAGTTAGAAGCGATTTCCATAGAAAGTTCTTGAGCAAATATATCTATAATTAGATATCATTTTCCTTCCTTTTTTTTATTTGTATGTTTATGCTCTAGTTTCATGATACTTTAAAATAACTGCTCGGTGGTGAAACAGTTTTATTTTGGTATAGAATTGTAATATTCCTTTCATGGACCTTGAGATTCAAAGGCATTTTATATATTCTGTTTTTCTTTAAAAAATTGTTTGATTTTGACAAGCAATTTTTAGTTTAAAAGTTTATATTGGATAATCGGAAATCTTTCAGAACAAAATGAATATTTTCATTTATATCAACGTATTAACTTAAAATTATAAAAAATGAAGAAGATTTTTTCTTTTGAATGAAATTCTAAATCTGAATTCTTCCTCTCTTAACATCAGAAATTGTCTTAACAACCTAAAGAAATTCATTGAATCGAGGCCAACTTTATGAATACTGTTAGATCAAGAGGGGTACTATCTGTAGCTTTCTCCTTTAAACTATCCATAATCTCATAATAATAACCCAAAATCAAGCTAATAAAGATTAATTTAAACTACAAAAAATATACCTTTCATCTTCAAATGAAACCATATCAAACACAAGTTGGGTAAGGAAATAAACATCAACTTGAAGCTGTTGATATCCGAACTTATCATATCTCTTTTTTCTCAATTTCTCCAAAAGAGCCTTATTCAAGCATTTGACAACAGTCAGTATAGTTGTATTTCTATTTATTTCTCCCTTCTCAAACATATGAGATTTTCTGGCCAACATCTTATCCATATCTGTATTAAATGATTTTGTAGAAAGGAAGTTGTCTTTCTTTAACACTAGGAATAATTTAGATATTTTGGAAACTAAAGTGTTTTTACAGCTTCTCTTAGTGTCAGGGAACGTAAAAGACATTTCATTGTACATTTTCTTGATCAAGAGACTAATTTTTTCTATTTCCTTGAAGCTTCTTAATAAATTATGACTTATATTATACTTGAGCAACATCTCTTGCTTCTTGTCCATTTAACCAATAGCTTTTTCTGAAATAAGCATCTAAGATTAATTGGACTTTTTCATAATAGAACTCTTCATAATTGTGGTAACATTTCTAACAAAATTACAGACTAATACATTAAGGGAAAATTACCCATGTTTCTTCTTTTAATTCTCTCTTCAAATTCTCCTTTTCTTCTCTTTCAAGAGACTGCTTCAACGTTTGCTAATGACATTTTAAGATTCTAATAAAGATAAAGCTACATAATTCGTTCTAGTTTCAGGATCGACACTGCTGTAAGTTTCTTGGAAAAGCTCAAATAAGGCGGAGAATGATTTATCAAGGTATTTATTTTGCATGACATTTACAACTTCAATTAAGAACATCAAATATGCAGAAGATTCTGGAATTTGGTTAAGTTCTCTAAGGAGAGTAATGTATTCTTGACTATGATCGCTGCTTTCACTTCTATGAAGGATTTGGACATTTGTTAATTTAAGGAATTCTTGAGAGTATTTTGAAGATCTTGTCTAAATTTCTATAAGAAAAATCAACAAAGTTTCTTACCAAAAGTAACTTAATGACATTTCTGATAAATTCAGCGTATTGTCCATGTAATAATGACATGAACATAAAATGACTCTTCAAGAATGTATCAGTGGATGAGATAAAGGTCTTGAAACTTTAATCTATTCGAATAAAATACGTTACCTTGAGTTCAACAAGTGTATTACAAAGGAAAACATAGAACTTGTTCTTGAAGATGGTAAGAAGCCCATAAATTTCTCTTTTAAGGTTCTCAAGGTCATTTTCATCATCGAGATCTGGGAAAGTTAAAGCTTTGCTCTTGAGTTCCTTAAGTAAACCTAATAATTTTACTATGAAAAAGATTTTGGTTTTACCAATTAATCTATTTTTCAAATCAGTGAAACTATTCATAATTTGACCACGAATAATATTATCGATGTTTGATGTAAATGTATCAAGGATTAACCTTCTTAAATCCTTGTTTTGTTTACCCAATAATTCTAAAAGGTTCTTATGAAGGCTCTTCAAGCATTCATTCACTTCATAGTTTGATACTTTCTTCTATTCTCAGTTATTTTTCCATACTTTTAATTAACTTGCCTGTGTGAGTTTCTCAGTAACCTTGTTTATGATTAAAATATAAACTTCTTCAATAAATTGGTCAATTTTCTCTAATGTAGTTGCTGGAGTTTGTAAGCTTGTGAAAGTCTTTTGCATGTCTTCTGTTAAGAAAGTGATTTCATCCTTAATATCGCCAATAATATTCTCAGAAAACTTCTCCATAAGTTTAATATATGATCCATTTCTAGAACTTTAGAATAAAACAATAAAGGTAAAAATACATTTTTTCAGGGTCATTAAACAAATCTCTTTCAACTCCGAGCTTATATCTCTCAAATTCTTTAACAATAATGTTATAATCACAATTTTTGAAGTAATTGTCAGTTTCCTTTCAAAATTATTCAACCTCAAGAAAAGTTTTCCAAACCTCTGCAATTTTTTGGTTCAAGCTTTCAGAAGAATATTCAGGACTATCAAAAAGTTCCTTGATTTTTCTCTTCAAACGCTCTTTTACACTAGAAAATTTAAAACCGATTATATTTTCTTTTGGTACAGATTTAGATGAGTTTTTAAACTATGTCCTTCATCCTTTGCTATAATTATACACTTCTTTGTAACCTTCCTTAAGTTTGCTTCAGAAAGCTAAATATTTTAGCTTAAATAAACTATGTTTTACTGCTGGAGAATTCTGGAGACCCCAAAGAATTGTAGAGATTTCATTGATATTTCCTATAGAATCGTTGTAGATGGGCTTGATTAAAGGCTATTCAATATATTATTATACTCTTAATTCGATATGATGTTACTTCATTTTGGAACTTAAGAAGCTCTCTTCCGCATACAGTGTAATATTCGATAGTTTGAGCAAAGATATCATCGAAGTTAAGGCTTGATAAGGCAGTTTTGGGTGTGACTAATTTCTTATATTCCAAGAGGTCATATTTTGAAACTTTTGGAAGCTCGCAAAGTATTCTGAGCTAAATGAATTAGCTGAAGTTCTTATATTAAAAGTACTCTTTGTAGATCTTTATTGATTGTGTCTAATTTTTGGATTTCATTTCTCTTGACTTTAAGATTGTCATCAATCTTTAGAGCACAGTCGTTAATTTTATTCACAGATTCCTCAAGGATTTTCAATTTATCATCCACTTTTTCTATATCATCTTTCATCTAAATTTTGATTTGAAAAGAAAATAGTTTTATAAATGTACTTTCTTGACTGTATCAATGGAAGTAATGAACTTGCTGTAGTTTTCAAAGACCATTGATTGAATGTCTTGATCATAACTTCTAATATCTAAATGATAACAAAAATTGTGGCATTATTTTTACCTATTTGAAGTTCATTGCATTTGTTGACTAGTTGAGGGACGTTATTATTTGCCAGAATTTGCACTAGGGATTTCTCTGGATCAAAATAAGGAGAATCCATATTGAGCTTGTCGCGGTCGTCGATCATTTTCTTTTGTTAGGAAAAAATTTTATTTAGTATTTTTTAAAAACTTTACTTTGGAAAATTATTCTTTTGAATCTAAAGGATCTTACAAGGAATTTTGCCAGTCTTTTTTCATTATTTATCCAATTGAAAAATTTTCATTCAATAAATTATGGAAAATAAGCCTGAAATTCAATTTGGAATTTACATAGAGATCAAACTTGTATAGAATTTTTCCAAGAAAACTTTCCAAGAAAAAAAACGATGAAAGAAAATAAGATAAAAAAAATACAAAGAACGAAATAACATAATAAAGATATTAATAATACACTGGTTGCTTCCCCAATAAAGATATATATCGTATCCACAAGATAAATGATCGTAGAATTACAAGTCAAACAATGACTAGTTTAAGGTACTCGATTTTTTTTACTTTAATTATGTTGACTATTCTTCTCAACAAAATGAAATTCGAAGAAAAAGACCTTTCGAACTATTTAGCCATCAAAACAGCAGAACAAAAGCGCCCTTGTTCTTCCAAATTTATTTTTTGTATGCCTTTTCAAAAGCTCTCGTGTTGGATTTGTAGTAGCTTTTTTCAAGCATTTATTTATAACTTTAGATTCATATTCACAATTCTCAAGTAGATATTCAATAACTGGACCATGGTTCCATCTAACAGCAGTTTGTAAAGGAGTCTCTTTGGTATTTGGATCAACCTTTTCAATTGAGCTTTTAATAAACATTTCATTATACCTCAGACTCTATGTTATAATTGGCTTTATGAGATAATAGGAATTTTATGACTTCCAAGTTTCCATTTTTTGCAGCGATATGCATTGGAGTTTGTCCAAGATGATTCTTATGATTAAGAAGATGTGAAGGGTCTGAAGTTTCTAACATAAATCTATCCCAAATTTATTCTCTAGGCTTTGTAATAAAAATACCTCTTTGGGTCTTCATCTAGAATTTGCTTCATAAGACTTACATGCTTTGCTGATCCAACAGAGGCACAATCACAGAAGGCTTGAACCCTTCTAACAAGATCAAACGCTTCCCTCGCAAAATCTTGGGCCTGATAAATCAACAAGATGTAAAATTGAAGTTATTTACTGCTAAATCTCTCTTTTTATTAGCTGGAATAGGTTGTTTCCATTTTCTTAAATTGTAATTATTGATCTCATCTAATATGCCATTCTAGTGGGAGTTAAAACAGAGAGAAACTATGCAAAAATACTGCATCATCAATAGGTTTCACCTCTTCTCTATTAAGAAGTAACAGGGACTGAAATAATAAACTTATTCTACTCCATCTTTTTTTCCCTTTTGGTATACTAAAAGTATTATGAAAATTTCTATTCTCTTTACTCTTCATTGATCGAATCTAATTTTGTCAACTTTATATGAGGTTGGAACTTTTCTATTGATATATCAGGATCGTGGTCTTCTTCCTCGCTCTTTCCAATCTCAGAAATATCAATATCTGTTTTAGGTCTTGGACCATTTGTTATGAAAACTCTTGTTGCATTTATTGTTGATGTATTCTGGTTCAGAAAACTCATGCTATCATTATTTCTCTCAGTTCGCATATCAACATGTTTAAGAACACTCTTTGTCTGGTTTGAAGGAGAATCTTTCTCTTCTTCCAAAGTTCCAAAAGTCGGTTCAAATTCTTCAAACCCTTTGAAAACATTTGGAGAACTCTTTCTATTAGCAATAACCTTAACTGGAGAAGATTCCTCTTCTACTGCATCATGGCTTTCAATTTGATGACCATCGATATTTGTACGAGACCTTGCTTCACTCATACCGAGACTCGATATGATATCTATTCTCCTCTCATCATCTTTATCGTTGTAACCTGGAGCAAGAGATTGACTCCTCATAGGTGTTTGTGTTCTAGTGCGCTGACTTGCATGTTCTGACTCATTGTGAACCATGATTGGACTTTCTCTTTGAGCGAGTAGATCTCGTTTGATAATTACAGGTGATATGGCGTTTTTTCTACTCTGAATGATCCTTTGCCCAAAGTTTTTATTTATTGGTGTTGATTGTATTCCAACTGGATCTGAACGATTGGATATTTTCATAAAAGAAAGGGAAAGTTATCTTAACTTCTCAATGGAGATAATTAAATTAAAATAAAAAACATTATTGCTTCAAACTCATAAAATTCTGTAAGCTTTTTCCTAAGAGTAAAAGTAAGTTATTTTTGTTGAGTAAAGATCAAATGTTGGAACTTTTCTATTTTTTGAGAAACATGTAAAGAAAAATTGAGATAAAGAGGGAAATTTATGAAAAGTTAAAAAGAACTCCAATTTCTAACTTTTATAAGGGCCTTTGAAAAAAAATTAAAACGATATATTATAAGGAATAAACTCCAAATATCGGCGCTGTATTAAAATATTAGAATTTTACAGCTTTGCAAGAGCGGAAATTTTAAGTTATCTATAAAAAAGCCTAGAAATAGCCACAGTTAAAATTATTGCTCTCAAGGCTTAATAAAAGTCTTTAAAGTCTTTTAAGCCTTCAGTTAACAAGTTTTACAAGTGAAAGAGTTGGACCATAAATACCAAAAAGCTTGGATAGTGCAGGCTAGCAACTCCTGGATTGATTATCTTTATTGAAAAAGTATAGAATTTTTCCGTCCTCTTTTTTTTTATTTTTTTTACTTTAAACTTCCTTGTATTTTTAAGTTCTTAACCGGGAAATAGGATAAAAGTTTTCTTTATTATTTTTTTCATGACCAAGAGTTATTATCTCTTTTGTTTTTGTTTCATCTTATGCTTGTTTAGTTTTTCCCTCTTTTGAGTCGACTTCATTGTGGAAAAATTCTTTTCCTCTTTCTATCTCTTCTCTAAAAAGAGTGATTTTCGTGTTTTATTGAACGAGTTGATCCTATCAGTTACAAAAAAGGTTTTCTGAATCCTTGCCTTGATCTATATTTAGTTTTTAATTAACTGAGACTTGCCTAAAAAAAGTTTCCTTAATTTATAAATCTTTTGTATGTGAATGGTCACAATGATGACAACAAAATATTATTTAACAATTCCCAAGGATTTTCCTTTCAAAGGAATAAATAGAAAAATTTTGGAAAAATTTTGGATTCAGTTCGTAAACTTGAAAAAGGGTTCAAAATCATTTTTTTTTAAACAACCACAAAAAAAAAAGGAAGAAAAAATGTCGTTATAAAATGCAAGTTATTTGGAACAAGGAATAGTTTTCTTAAACATAATTGCCATTCTTTTTATTTAATTTTTTATATCAAGGGTGGCCAATAGTCTTTTTACGAATTACAAAAAAAGGCAACTGTCAACTATACAAATAACTTATTCATCTTCCTGCAAGATTCTTCATTAAATTACTGACTATTGTCCTATTATTTGTTCATAGAAGCAAGAACAACACATGCTGCAACCACAAATATAGTTCCTGTAAAGTTCCAAAAAGAAGGGATTTGTTGAACAAATATGATTTGTATTACATAAATTAATGCAATTTGTATATTGTTTATTAATGCTGCATTAACTCCAGAACTAATATGCTCTAAACTCTTCATTAAGAAGAATTGTCCATAAAAGAACAAAAACCCAATTATCATCATTTTTACCCAGATATGAAATTCCGGAACAGTAAAGCCAAAAATACAAGTGATGGTCCCTGATAAAATCAGATTACAAATTGTTCCATATGTCATCAACATAATCGGAGGAATCCTAACATTTGTTGCTTTGACCACGATTGATGAAGTGGCGGTCAATAACACATTAATTAAACTTGCAACAATTCCTATGAAGCGAGCCGTCTCATCAAAGGTATTTGAAGCGTCTGTACTGTCTGCACTGTCTGCACTGTCTGCACCTGAAGCTGGGCTACGTATTACTAGGGTGACGCCAATAAGCCATAAAACTAGAGAATAAATTTGTTCTTTTTTGAAATGTTGTGCGAAAATAAACCAAGAAAATATACTCACAAAAATGGGTGTTGAAATCATGATCGTAACTGCCTCTGATAATTGCCAGTTTACGAGTCCGAATACATAAGATAAAGCTGTTGGGAATCCAATAAGACACAAAGCCAAAACAACTTTCTTATGTCGTTTATCTCCAATATTCAATTCGGATTTATACCTTGTAATAAAGAAATAGATTCCGACCATCATAAAGAGAGACCGAAGAAAGTTAATTTCTGGAACAATGAGCTCGCCTACTTGTTGTGTAAAATATGCATTGAAGGACATTAATAATATCGAGCACAATAAATAGTAAAAACCGATTTTATCGGGATAAGCTCTTTCAAGTCTTCCAAATATAGTATCTGATTGACTTGCTCGATGTGGGTCGAGGTCTGAAGGCCTGACATATGTGAAAGAAGACATGCGAGACTGTCGTTCTTTCTTAAGAAGGCTTGTTTCAATGTCTTTGCTGTTGTCAAAAGGCTGCATTACCTATTTTTAGAATTATATTTTAATAAATTTTAGATCACGCCCTTAATAAAGGAATAGAATATTTCAAAATGCTGTGCCCTAAAATTTTTTTACGTTGTTTCCAGTAATTTCTTTTATAGAAAAGATTTACAGTTGCTTTTTGCCAAAATTTGATAAGGCATTTTGAAGCCTTCAAGAGAAAATAAGAAAAGAGGAATTATGAAAAATTGATAATTTTCTTTCCATTGAAGCGGAATTAACGGTTTTGAAGGAGGTTATTTCTTGGTCCAACTCATACTTCGTTTATTTGTCATTATTCATTTATTTATTAATATTAATTTTTTAAATACTCTTGGTATGAATCCCTTTTTCTGTTGTTTTGAATAAAAAGTTCATTAAATGAAGTTTGGCCAAAATTTTGAGGCTAAAAGACTAAGCCAAAAATGGAACTCATTTTAAATGATGAACATTTTTAGCGCCGTTGCTGAATTCAGAGGAAAAATTTTTCCTCTTTGATTCTCAAACCTTATAAAAATCACTTTGAAATGACCAAATCAGAATTTTAACAAAGGACCAAAATAGAAATGTCAAATAATTTATATATAAAGTTTCACTATGTTATTTACTTTATAGACTTATAATTTATTACACTTGAAAAGAATCACTTCATCTAAAAATCTTCAGCAAATGGGAATCCACAAATCATGCTCATTGGCTTGAAAATATGTTGTTTCCAACCTTCAATTAATTTGTCGCCATTTTCGCCACTGGGAATACCAGTTTGCTTTATTTTTAAAACACATCCATCCTAGCAAAGTTAATCCTTGTCTAAGAATAAATTTACTTCATTTTCTTCAAAGACAATTTCGACTTCAGAATAATTTGCCCAATTATCGAATTTCCATTGTTGTCTGATTTTCTTGTTTTCTTCCTATTTTCTTTATAGCTCATTTCATAATTTCTCTTACTAATTCAAGATTCTTTCCTTGAATTTTTCCTCCATAAAATTGGAACTCACCATCGACCTTTGGCTCCATCTTAGCAAGTGTTCTTGTGAACTTACTAAGTTCCCTAGAGTCAGGTTAATATCTCCTATTTTATAGAGTTTACATTGGGTCTAAAAGAGCATTGTAGATAACTTTAGCAGGAACTTCGAAGCCAATGCTGAAATCGATTGAAGTGTTCATTTTTGTAATAAGATTAAATTAGAAGGATCTGTCCAGAAATTTAATTGTAAATTTTTCCCCTATGCGTCTCTGTGTATGTTTTATAGAAATTGCATAGAATTCTCTAGAATTTTTTTCCCTGTAATTAATATCATAAAGGTTTTCTCTCTTTTTTCGAACCTAATTCTCATAGAAAAAATAATTTTTTATTAACAAATAATTTTCATATAAATTTACAAAAATAAAAAGAGAAAAAATATCCAAGAAACCTGAACTAGACCCTTAAAGAATTTCCAGGTCGAGAAGTCAATAACAAAGAAATTTTTATCCATAAAAATGGTGTTCCAAACTACTCAAATTCTGAATTATTTATTGATCAGTAGTAAATACCTAAGAGAAGTCAATAGTTATTAAGTGAATAATTTTAATTGCGGATAAAAAAATCTAACTAAATCTTTTTAAATGGAAGTCCAAAAAGAAAATCTTTCAAAAGTGGAGATAGTCATCAGTTATTAATCTAAAAGTCTTTTATCAATATTTAAGGATCCGGAGCTGCAGGAGGCCTTGCTTCTATGATTACAGATGCTATATATTTCCCTTTAGATTCCATAAAAACCAGAATACAGGTAACTTTATTTGTGATCTATTTAACTTTTAGGCTAGCAGACAGAATATTGACTATGTAAAGCAAGCTAAAGGCGTCAGCAAGTTAAAGGTAAGAGTTTTGATAACGAAAATAAACGGTTTAGGGTTTACTTCCAAATCTTGCATCTTCCTTTCCCGGAGCCTTTTCATTTTTTACCGCTTATGAAACAACAAAAAGCGTCTGCAAAAGTTATATTATTCCAATATAAAAAAACTTAAAATTGTATAGGTTTATCAATAGAAGAAGGGCCTTATGTTCATTTATTAGCTGCTGCGGCTGGTGAAATAGCTTCTGCTCTTGTTAGGTATTCTATTATAACAACGAATTTCTCTTTAACTATTAGAAATCCATTTGAAGTTATTAAACAACAAATGCAAATCGGATTGAGTTCAACAGCCAGGGAGACTTTTCGTCATATTCTTGGTACTACGGGGATAAGAGGCATGAATTTAATCGAAATATACTTATTATTTCAGGATTTTATGCGGGTATAGATTCTTTGATATTAAGAGAGATTCCTTTCAGTGCCATTGAGTTTCCTATTTATGAATATATGAAGAAAAAGACCTATGAAGAAAATGGAGGAAAAGAATTGACGGTACTTCAAAACGCAAGAAATGGTGCTGTAGCTGGATCTATTGGTATATATTCAATGAATAAGAGAATAATCTTAACTAGCTGGATTCTTAACAACTCCTGTTGATGTCGCAAAAACTAAATTAATGACTCAAAGAGATCAATATTATAAAAATTTGCTAGATTGCTTAACAAAAGTTGCTAGAGAGGAGGGCATGTTAAGTTTGTTTAAGGCTGCTCATATTAGAGTCTTTAATATTTCATTTGGAGGAGTTGTGTTTTTCTCTTCGTATGAATTTATAAAGAAGCATCTACAAAAGAAAACACTCTTTTAAGGATATTTTTGTAAGAAATAATCGAATAGTATGTGAATTCATAACTTTTATAAATTCTTATCCTTTATGTATTTCATATTTGAAAAATAAGAATGATTCTCTTAATCTGGTTCCAATTTTTTCCAATAGAAAAAGACTGTAATTTTTATGGAGGATTTTCCTAAATTTTAATCTTCTGAATTCTCTCGTACATAAAGTAAATAACTGGCGAGATTTCAGTAAATTGCATCATTTTGTAAGCACTATTAAACTAATGAAGAAAAAGTTCATAGACTCTGTCAATAGTTCGCCTTTTGCAACCTACACTAGTCCTATCAATACTCCCTTTGGTGGAAACTCATCTGAGAGGAACTCTCCTTTTTTTCATGCTCCTGAAAAATTTGTAAAAACAGGATCAAAACAAAATGGACTTAAGAAGCAATCTCTAAGCCTACAAAGGATTATCCTTGAATCAACACCAAAGCTTCCTCAGACAGCCGAAAATAGCATTCTATTAAGAAGTTCAAAAACTGGTCTTGAAAAGATAAGGAGAAGACCAAGAAAATTAGACATAAATTCTATTCTTAATAGAATGGATTCCAATCAAAACTCAAATGTGACAAAAGACTTTATTCATTCAAGCTGTAATAGCAGTCTTCTTTCTGGGAATTTTGTTGGGAGAAGTACCGTAAACGAGAAGAGTCCGCAACCTGCAAAATCAAGTGATGACTCGGCAATAAGACTTACATTTAACAAGACATTTATTAATAACAGATTAAATGGTTCGAATCAGTATACAGTGACTGATTCTAAACAGAAGATTAACGAATTTCAGGAAAGAATTGATTCAATACAAGAGAAGATACATCAATTTATTGGTAATAATATTTGGAGCAAAGAAATAAGCCAACAGTTACAAACGTATTCAGCACAGACCAAAGTGGCATTAGATAAAGCATATTCGAAATTTATCTTGTTTCCTGACGTGGAACAAGATTTAATGGATGCATTGACTTCAAAGGAACTTTCATTTATTAAGATAATAAAACTTATCAAGAGTTCTCTAGGAGAGATGATGACATCTAATGAGCACTTGAACCAGTCATGCAAAATCCTAGGAGAAGAAAATAAGAAATTGAAGTCACAATTTCAAGCTGAGAAAACGATGAATTATCAAATGAAAGATGGTACAACTCCAATTGACATAAAGTCTCTTCTTCAAAACACATTAGCAAGCAGCGAGAAAAATGAAAGAGTTTGGGAAGTAGAAAAACAACAAATGGCAGCACAGATCGAAAAACTCTCCGATGAGATTAAAGAAATGAAAAGGACGAATAATTTTAATGAACTGAAAAAGCAATATGATTCCTATCAAAATTTAGTCTATGTAAAAGTCAAAGAATTAGAAAAGGAGCTTGAGGAAAGAGAGGTGAAGGTTCTTAAGCTAGAGAATCAGTTAGTAAGAAGCACTACGAGTTACAGAGACTTACAGAGAGAATTTAAGGAATTGAGTAATAAATATACAGAACTAAAAGCAGAATATGATGATAAAAAGAAAGAATTTAATAGATCCACTGATGAGAATATTAAATTTAGGGAAATAGCGTACATGAGCAAGGAGGATTTATTACATTTACAAATTAAATATAACAACTTATCAGAAACTTTACGCAAAACAACAAAAAAGTGCATGGAGGCGCAATATAAGCTAGATA
>Ga0182742_1002860_pt1 | contig 18152 bp, 12 predicted proteins | sample eDN5th37CBELigMG_FD_128880 | JGI IMG/M metagenome (GOLD analysis project Ga0182742, IMG submission 128880) | Enriched Miracle-Growth compost microbial communities from Emeryville, California, USA - eDNA 5th pass 37_C BE-Lig MG (version 2)... ...
CATGTTGCGGTTCGCGAGGCGCGCGGCAATTTTAACGAGAGTCGGCCATCACCGCCATTGGAATTGAACAATTCCAAGAATTTCCGGGAGATGGCCCACGATGGCGTAAGTGACGGCGGTCAAGCCGGCTCCGATCATGGCTTCCGGCCTCGAACGATGCTCCGGACGCAGTCAATCCGGATCGCGCCACCGTCATGAGGGAGGGGGAGGAAACCTCGGACGCCGGGGCTTCGACGCAATTCCTGGCGAACCTCCTCCTTCGGGCTCGACGGCGTTCCGCGGTCGAACCATTCGTCGAAGTCGAGGCTGAAGTCCTCCTCCAGATGCTGGACGTCCACCAGGCCGACCTCGGCGAAGAGATCGACGAGTTCCTCCGCGGTGAAATTTCGCGTGTGCGTCTTGTCGCGGGCCTTCTCGATGTCTTGATGCCAGCGAGCCCGATCGGGATCGGGGTCGGTCAGGTGGTCGCTCAACACCACGATTCCCCCCGGGCGGACCAATTCAACCTGCCGCGCGAGGAAGGCCCGGGGATCGAGCACGTGGTGAAGCACGTATCTCGAATAGGCCCCGTCAAAGGGCGCGAGGGCTTCGACGCCCGCGTCGTGGACCGAACCGAGAAGGAATTGGGCCGAGCCTCCCGCGAACGCGCAGCGCCCCCGGGCCCGCTCGATCATCTCGGGCGAGAGGTCCACCCCCACGACGCGGCAACCGGCCTTCAGGAACGCGGCGGCGACCAGCCCCGGCCCGCAGCCGGCGTCGAGAAGTCGGGAGCGATCGGGGAAATCCGCCGCTTGAACCAGCCGCTCCAGCGCGGCGGCGTCGCTTTGAACGGGGGCTCGTTCGAATTGAGGCGCCTGGCCGTCAAACGCCCTGGACAGCGCCTCGTCGTGCTGATTACTCATGTGAAACTATCACCGAATGATGGAATGCGGCTCCGGTCGAGCGAGCGCTCAATCGTCGGCCGACTCTTCGAGGATCTTGCGGTAGGCGGCCCGCGCGACGTCGTAGGCCTCGCGCGCTTGGGCTTTCTCGGCGTCCCGGTAACCCGGTTCTTTTTGCGACCAGCATTGATCGACGGCCTTGAGGCACCACTCGGCCGACTTGCGCGAGGCGCGGATCGGCTTTTCGTCCACGACGACGAAGACGGGGTTGGTGTGCGACGAGGGCAGGATCCGCAGCGCGACCCAGCTTGACCGCTCAATCGGCGCGTCGAATTCGAGTTCGCGAAGCGAGCCGTCGGCCTCGATCTCTTGGCGGGCGATGGGAAGACCGTTGACGATCAGCTCGACGGGGACCCTGCGCGAGCCGCCGATCCGGGCGCGCTCGACGTTCCAGTAGGGCTTCTGATCGAGCGGCTTGTTGCGGATCTCCTCGGTTCGGGCCGACGGCGCCGCCTCAAGCATCGCGGCGACCTTCACGCGGACCTTGACCGAGCTGGAGGCCGAGAGTTTCAATTCGCTGCCGTCCACGCCGACGGGTTGATCGTCAACCTGAAAGTCGATCAGGTGGCTCCGGCCGTCCGAGACGTAGGAGCGGCCCTCCTTGACGCCCTGGACCCAGCGGTCGAAGTCGAGCGCCCCGTCGTCCAGCTTGACGTAAGACCGCCCCAGGCCGAGCCGCTCGTCGTAGATGCACGGGAAGTCGGTCTCGCCGCTGACGCGCGTTCGGAACCCGCAGTTCAGCGTGTGATACCAGATGTTCAGCTCCCAGGGCGCCGGCGTGTCGACCGTCGAGAGGAAGTCGACCGCGTCGTGAACCACGTCGACGATGTACTCGTTGCCGCCGATGCCGTCAAAGGGGGGCATCTCGTAGTTGGGGATCTCGTTGGATTCGGTCCGCAGTCCCCAGCCGGTGTGCGCGAAGCCGACGACCCCGCCCTGCGACTTCCCCCACCGCAAGACGGGCAGGCACCAGCTTGGCCATTCCTCGATCCGGGTGGTTCCGGGATAGTCGTCCTCCCGCAGCCGCAGCAGGCAAAGGTGCCCCGCGTGCGAGGAGGGGAAGCCGGAGACCTCGACATCGTAGCGGAGAAGCGTGTCGGCCGTGGACAACGGGCTGACGCCGCCGCTGAAGAATTCTTTCTGCGCGTACCAGCAGGGCCCCCAGGTCAGCACGCAGCCGACGTCAAGTCCCTCGCCCAGAACGTGCCGCCACATGTCTTCGGGCCGGACGCCCTCGGTGGGGCTCTCGTAGTGCGAGCAGCCCGCGGCGTGGATGTGATGATCGCCCGAGAACCAATTCATCGCCGACGGGTTGATCCAACGTTCCAAATCGAGGCTCTCATGATGCTCGTCGGCCTCCGGCACGGTGATCGTCTTGGTTTTGACCAGGTATTCGGGGCCCCTGGTGTATTCGACCTGGTACTCGCCGGGGGGCAGAGAGACCGTTTCGCCGGCCTGGCGGTAGACCTGCGGCTGGAAGAAGAAGTCGGGGGCGAGCCGCCGGCCGGGCGACGGATAAACGCGGCCCAGCCGATCCCGGATGATCACCGAGGCCATCGCGGGCGCGCCGTCGTGGTCGCGAACGTTGAATGTCACGGGGACCGCGGGCGCGGCCGTGAAGAGGATGTCGACATCGCTTCGGAGGCCCAGGTCTTGCGATCCCTGGCCGACGTCGAACGCGAGCTTGGCTTCGCGGCGGCCGGCGTCGCGGCTGTAAATCTGAATGATCCGATATTCCAGGGCCAACCCCGACAAGGCCCGGTTCAGGGGCCGCTCGCGGTGCATGGCGACGTCGCACCAGCGCTGAAGGATGTCGGATTCGCGGATGGAGGGCTTGGGCTCGGCCGCGTTGGTGGATTGCTTGAAGACCGGCTCGGCGTTGGGACTTTTGGCCTCCAATTCAGCCGTGACGCCCGCTTCGTTGTGGACCTTCACCAGAAAAACGCTCCAGCCGCCTTGATGCAGGTCGGGAGCGGCGGGGCCTTGCGTCGCCTTGACCCGACTCTCCGGGTTGATCTCCACGCCGACGAGGCACGCGGAGTCGAGAATCCGCTGGATGGTCCGCGACGCCTCGCGCTCGTCGCCGTCGTTGATGGCCTGATCGATTCGCGCCTTCTCCTCCGCCGAGAGCGGCCGGCCGAGGAGGTCGAGCGCCTGAATCACGCGGCGGACCTGGGCGACGAGTGGTTGGAACTCAACGTCGGTCACAATCGGAAGTTCGTCGGCTCGCGGCGAACCGCCCGCCAGGAACCCCAGGATCAACACCGCGACGACGCGGGAGACGGACGCCTTGTTCGCCATGTCGGAGCGCTCCGGTTGGGCCTCGAAGAACGGGCAGCGCGGCGGAAAAAGAGTATCACCATAGATCGAACCGCGCCGGAGCGCCGGAATCAACCATCCGACGGAGCGCCGCGCGCGATCTGGTTTGATTCAAAGCATCGTCGGGTCGAGGGGCAAACTGTTCTTGCGGGGTGGGGATGATTCGCTTATGGTTCGCGGTCGATCGGCGGGGCTTCGTCCAACCGCCCGTCGCGAGATGGCCTTGGTCATGGAGGCCGGGGCGAGGCCGGACGCCTCGGGCGTTCGGGAGGGATTCCGAATGAGATGCCGCTGGGTACGTCGACTCGCGCTTTTGTTCGCGGGGATCGTCGCCGCTCCGTTCCTGCTTTGGGGGCTGATCGTCCTGATCGCGCCGACGGGCTGGGCCAGGGCCTATGTGACCTCGGCCCTGGAGCGATCCAGCGGACGTTCGGTGAGCCTGGAGAAACTTTCGGTTCGGCTTGGCGGCGGAGTCGACCTGGAGAACCTCAAAATCGGCGCGCCCGGCGCGCTGGCCGATCCCTGGCTTGAGGCGCGGCGGGTCCATGTCGACCTCGGCTTCTTCCAGATGCTCCTCGGCGGGCTCGACGTGACCGTCCTCGACGTTGACGAGGCGAAGCTGAGGGTTTTGAGGCGAAGCGACGGCTCGCTTGAGCTGCAAGACCTGGTGCGCGCCGAGCCGTCGGCCCCTGGCGCGAGCGGCGAAAGCGAGAGCGATTCCTGCGTCCTGACCGTCCGCGTCCAGAACTCCGAGATCGAGGTGATCGACGAGCCGACCGGGAGCCGGATCGTGCTTGAGGACGTCGGCGGCGAAGCGACCCGGGACCAGCGGCGATCCATCACCGGGGTCTTTGGCGGAACCGTCAACCAGGGGCCGTTCCAGCTCTCCGCGACGTTGAATCGGATCCCGGGCCGCCCCAGCTTCGAGGGGCAGCTTCAGGCCGATCGGGTCGTCCTCGACGACGGCATGGCGATCCTTCGCTATCTGGTGCCCGTCCTCGCCGGCGCGACGCCCCGGGTCCGAGGCGACATGAACCTGGAGCTCTACCTCCGCGGCGAGGGGGACACGCGCGAGACGATCGCCTCGACGCTGACGGGGCGGGGGCGGATCGCCATCGACCCAATCGAGCTCGACGGCTCCGAGTTGCTCTCCGAGGTCGAGAAGCGGGTTCCGCTGAAGACCAAGAGCAAGGTCGGCTCGCTCAACTCCAGCTTCGACGTTCAGGATGGCCGCGTGACCACCAATCGGCTCTCGCTGCTGGTGGCCAAGACTCCGCTGCTCATCTCGGGCTGGACCGATTTCCATGGCCGGCTCGATTACCGGATGGGGTTGGAGGGTCTCGCCGACCGCGTCCCCTCGCGGGCCAGGCGGGTGCTCGCGGAGCTCGACCTCGACGTGGAGGGCCTCACGTCGCTGCGGCTCAGCGGCACCGTCGACAACCTTGAGGTCAGCCTCATGGGCCGCTCCGCCGAGGGAGGCGCCCCCTCCACGCTCGATCGCCTGCTCGACGGCCAGGACCCCGAGCGGCTGAAGATGCTGGGCCGGGAAATTCGAGACCGAATCCTTCGCTGACCGACTCGGACCGCTCCGCCGATCGCGCCGTCGGGAGCCCTCCACCGAGATTGCCTGATCTCCGCTCCCGCCGCTCGCCGATCCAGTTTGATGCCCTCGGTTCGCGGCGTCCGCGGAACCGTTGCGCGATTTTCGACTACCGGGGGCGCGGCCGGGACGCTTGATCGACCGATCCCGCCCGCCTAGAATTCAGACGCCCGAGCCTCAAGGCCGAGGCGCGAATCGGAACGGGAGGAGCCCAGACGATGCCGAGGCGAACTTGGATCGGCCTTTTGTGCTTTTGGCCGGGGCTGGCGCAAATCTGGACGGGTCAGGAAGTGCTGGGGCTCTTGCTGGCCTCGCTTTTCGCCGCGACGCTGAACCTGGCGATGGTCGCCCGGTGGATCTGGATCGAGGCCTTTCCTCCGGGGTGGGCCGATTTTCTGGCCTTAAGCGCGGTCCTCACGTGGACGGCCGGCTTCTGTTACACCGCCTGGTGGGTTTGGCTTTGCCACCCCGAAAGACATCGTCGCGAAATTGAACGCCTGTTCCAAGAGTCGATTGAGGCGTATTTGCAGGGACGCTGGAACGAGGCCCGCAAGCGGGTCGAGCGCATCCTGGCCATGGACGACACCGATGCCGACGCGCTGATGCACCTTGGCTTGATTCACGTCCGAACGCGCCGTCACGATTTGGCCAGGCGGGCGTTTCGTCAGTGCCTGGAGCAGGACGGAGGGGGCAAATGGAGGTGGGAGGTTGAGCGGGAACTGGCCCGCCTGAATCAATCCTGAGTCGCGATCAAACCGGAGCGCCGCGCGGCGGGGCATGGTCGGGGCTTCACCGAATGCTATAATCCCTTTTAATGGACGAGGGCCGCGTAATCACGCGGTCGGGTCGAGATGGATCGGGAGGCCGAAACGTCAAGCTGATTCGAGGCGGCGCCTGAGGGCGAGCCAAGCCGATTGGGCGGGTCGCGCCGAGCCAAATGGCGGCTCTTGATGATACAATGACGAAAGATGTTTACGAGATTAGGCCCGGGGGGCTGGCTCGCCGCCGCCGCGCTAGGGATGTCGGATCGGAGTAGACCGCATGTTTGAACGCTTCACCGATCGTGCTCGCAAGGTGATGCAGCTGGCCAACCAAGAGGCCCAGCGATTGAACCACGAGTACGTCGGCACGGAACACGTTTTGCTCGGCCTGATCAAGGAGGGCAGCGGCGTCGCGGCCAACGTGCTGCGCAATCTGGATGTCGATCTTCGCAAGATCCGCAACGAGGTCGACAAGATCGTCCAGGCCGGTCACGAAATGGTGACGATGGGCAAGCTGCCCCAAACTCCTCGGGCCAAGAAGGTCATTGAGTACGCCATTGAGGAAGCCCGCAATCTGAACCACAACTATGTGGGCACCGAACATCTGCTGCTCGGCCTGTTGCGCGAGCAGGAGGGGGTGGCCGCTCAGGTTCTAATGAACCTGAACCTGAAGCTGGAAGAAGTGCGCGAGGAGGTGCTGAACTTGCTCGGTCACGGGATGGACGCGGGCGGCGAGAGCGAACGCGGCGCCGCGTCAAAAGGCAATAAATCCAAGACTCCGGCCTTGGATTCGTTTGGACGCGACCTGACCGATCTGGCTCGACAATCCAAGCTCGACCCGGTCATCGGCCGCCAAAATGAAATCGAGCGGGTGATCCAGGTCCTCTCGCGCCGCACCAAGAACAACCCCGTCCTTCTCGGCGAGGCGGGCGTGGGCAAGACGGCGATCGTCGAGGGACTGGCCCAGCTCATCGTCGACGGCAACGTCCCCGAACTGCTGCGCGACCGCCGCATCGTGGTGCTCGACCTGGCGATGATGGTCGCCGGGACCAAGTACCGCGGCCAGTTCGAAGAGCGGATCAAGGCCGTGATGAACGAGGTTCGTCGCGCCAAGAACACGATCCTCTTCATCGACGAGCTGCACACCCTGGTCGGAGCCGGCGGCGCCGAGGGAGCCATCGACGCCTCCAACGTGCTCAAGCCGGCCCTGGCCCGCGGCGAGGTCCAGTGCATTGGCGCCACCACCCTCGACGAGTACCGCAAGTACATCGAGAAGGACGGCGCTTTGGAGCGACGTTTCCAGACCATCGTCGTCGAGCCGCCCAGCAAGAACGAGGCGCTGGAGATCCTCCGCGGGCTCCGCGACCGCTACGAGGCGCACCACCGCGTCCAGATCACCGACGACGCCCTTGAGGCGGCCGTCGAGCTGTCGGATCGGTACATCACGGGGCGCTGCCTCCCCGACAAGGCCATCGATGTCGTCGACGAGTCGGGCGCTCGAGTCCGGCTCAAGGCCATGACCCGTCCCCCCGACCTGAAGGAGCTCGACGAACAGATCGAACGGCTCAATCAGGACAAGGAGGAGGCCGTCGCCAACCAGGACTTCGAGCGGGCCGCCGCCCTGCGCGACCAGGCCGACAAGCTTAAGAAGAAAAAGGAGACGATCACCCGCGAGTGGCGCGAGCGCTCCAAGGAGATCGACGGCACGGTCGATGAGGAGGTGATCGCCGAGGTCGTCAGCAAGATGACCGGCATCCCGCTGACCCGTCTGGAGACCGAGGAGACCGCTCGGCTGCTCCGGATGGAGGACGAGATCAAGAAGAAGGTCATCTCGCAGAGCGAGGCCATCAAGCGGATCAGCGAGGCGGTCCGCCGCAGTCGGGCCGGCCTCAAGGATCCCAAGCGGCCGATCGGCAGCTTCATCTTCGCCGGCCCCACCGGCGTCGGCAAGACGCACCTGGCCAAGGCGCTGGCGGAGTTCATGTTCGGCGACGCCGACGCGCTGATCCAGATCGACATGTCGGAGTACATGGAGAAGCACAACGTCTCGCGGCTGATCGGCGCCCCTCCGGGCTACGTCGGCTACGAGGAGGGCGGGCAGCTCACCGAGAAGATCCGCCGCCGTCCCTACGCCGTGGTCCTGCTCGACGAGATCGAGAAGGCCCACCCCGACGTTTACAACATGCTTCTCCAGATCATGGAGGAGGGCCGGCTGACCGACAGCTTCGGCCGCAACGTCGACTTCAAGAACACCATCATCATCATGACCACCAACGCCGGCGCCGAGGTCACCTCGAGCACCAGCGTCTTCGGCTTCGACCGGGGACGCGACGAGGTCGGCGGCTACGAGCAAATGAAGGAACGGCTCAAGGTGGCCATCGAGAAGTACTTCCGGCCCGAGTTCCTCAACCGCCTGGACGACGTGATCGTCTTCCACGCCTTGAACCACACGGACCTGAAGCAGATCGTCGACATCGAGCTCGCCAAGATCCGCGGCCGGATGGCCGACCGGGGATTGGAGCTGGCGCTCACCGACGCCGCCAAGGAGCTCATCATCGCCAAGGGCTACAACCCCGACTATGGTGCCCGGCCGCTCCGCCGCGCGATCGAAAACATGATCGAGAACCCCTTGTCCGAGGAGATCCTCCGCGGGACCTTCGCCGGCAAGGACCTGGTTCAGGTCGACGCCGAGGGCGAGGGCGACGCCAGGAAGCTCAAGTTCGACGCGGTCAAGAAGGACGAAGCCAAGGGCCCGGAACTCGCGACCGTCAGCGACGCCTAACCCCGGGCCGAAAACGCAAGGTCAACCAAACGAGGAGAGGAGGGGCCATTGGCTCCTCCTCTTTTTTTGCGCGCCAATGATCCTTCTCCCCCTGGACGTCGGGGGCACCCCATGTGTGGAGTCGGGCCGCGGGCCGGATGAGGGTCAACGGGTTTACGGAGGTGCCTTGGCGCGTGATTGGGAGGGCCTCCCCTCCCGGGACAACGGCTCGCCAAACCCGTCCCGAAATCCCATGACCCTAGATCGCCGGGGCGCAATGAATTGCGCTGGCGCGTCATTCCTCGTAAAACCGCCCGAGGATCGAATCCACGGCCTCCGGGGCCAGCTCGTCGGCTTTCGGGGCGGTCGGTTCGGCCGGGGGTTCGCCCTCCTGGGCGGGGGCCGACGCAAGCTGTTTGTTTTTCGGCGGTTCGGGAACGTCGTTCCAGATTCGATCCCACAGGACGACGAACGCGGGGACCAGGATCGGGCGAACCAGGAACGTGTCGAGCAGGATGCCCAACCCCAGCGCGAAGCCCAACTCCCGGAGCGACGTGAGCGTCCCCGTCAGCATCGAGCCGAACGTGCCCGCCATGATGAGCCCGCACGAGCTGATGATGCCCCCCGTGTGGGCGACCGCCCGCCGCGTCCCTTCGATCACCCCGTGCTTCTTCTCCTCCTCGATCACGCGGGCCATCAGCAGGATGTTGTAATCCTCGCCGACGGCCACCAAAATCACGAACAGGAAAAAGCCAACCGTCCAATCGAGGCCGCCCCACGGCTCGGGACCGTGATGGAGACTCCGAAATACAAGCTCGGTCACCCCCAGCGACGCCAGGTAGCCCAAAACGACCGTCAGGATCAGGTAAAGGCAGATCCCCGGCCGCCTCAAGAGCATCACCAGGATGAGGTAAACCCCCAGGGTCACCAGCACATACATCCGGCGCTCGTCGTTGGTCGTGACCCTCATCAGGTCGTTGACCGCCGACGTCGAACCGGCCAGGCCGATGCCCACCGCCCCGTGCAGGGGTTCGCCGGGCGTGGCCGCGGCGTGCAAGGCTTCGTTGACCCGGTTCAGGGCGTCGCGACTCGGCTTGGAGAACGGGTCGGTCTTGAAGACGATGTCGAACCGAGTGATGTGGTCTTGGTCTTGCGCCTCGGCCGGCTTGATGCTGACGTAGCGACCATCGGCCGCCGCGCGCATCGCCCGTTCGGCGACCACCTGAAGGAACGACTTCTCATTCTCGGGAACGGGAGGGACCCCAAGCGGCTGAGTCAGCGAGCGAACCTCGGCCACCTCCGGGATCGCCGTGAGGCGCCGCGTCACCTCGGCGACCTTCTCGCGCCCTTCGGGCGACCGGAAATTGATCTTGGGATTCTCCACCAGCGCGATGGTCGGGCTCAGCTCGCCGACGGCGAAGTAGCGCCTGATGATGTTCGCCCCGATCACGCTGGGGCGGTTCCGATCGAGGTCGGCCAACTGGCTGTAGTTGGAGACCGTCCCAGCCCCGATGATCGCCAGGGGAATCATGGCCCCAAGTCCGACCAGAAGAATCGGCGCGGGATGGCGGACCACCGTGTTCGCGACCCAGGTCCAGAACCGCGCCGTTAGGTGCTCCGGCCGTTCAAGATCCCCCTCGGGCGATGAGACCCGATGAGGCGGTCGGAACGGCCAGAAGATCGCCCCCCCAAGCCACGACAGGAGCAGCGGAGCCAGCGTGAGCGCGGCCAGCAGCGCGATCGCCAGGCTCAGGCCGATCGCCGGGCCGGTGTAGCGGATCTTGGCGAAGCTCGAAAAATAGAGCATCCCCAGGCCGATGATGACCGTCCCGGCGCTGGCGACCAGGGCTCCGCCCACCTGGACGATCGCCTCGCGGAGCGCGTCGGGGCGCGGACGGCCCCGCTCCAACTCCTCGCGGTAGCGGGCGATCAGGAAGAGGCAGTAATCGGTCCCCGCGCCGAAGAGGACGACCACCACGAAGACGCGCGTGATGTTGATGACCTGAAAGGTGAACCAGGGCGCCGCGGTCAGCATCGCGATCGCCTTCATCGAGATCAGCACCGAGAAGGCGATCGTCACCAGCGGAACCATCGCCAGTAGCGGTGAGCGGTAAACCACCAGGAGGATGATGATGACGAGCGCGACCGTCGTGGTCGTCGTGTTGTCGATGCTCTCGTTGGCCGCGGTGTTCATGTCGTGGCCGACGACCGCCGAGCCCGTCACCGCCCGCGTCAAGCCCTCCGGGAGCGGGGGCCGGCTCTCCAGGTATTCGAGGATGCGGTCGACCGCGACCCGGGTCTTCTTCGACAGGTAGGTGCCGTTGAGCGACGCGATGGTCAAAACCGCCTGGCCGTCGCCTTCGTGGGCGTTGCCGATGAGGCGGGGCCCGATCACCGGCGTCCGGTGGGTGTCGAGCTTTTTTACGCCGAGCGATTCATCCTTCTGGCTCCACTCGAAGAAATCGGCGGCGTGTTGTTCGATGACCGCCAGGTCGTCGGGAGTCAGCGGACCCGACGCGCGCTCGAAGACGAAGACGACCTGCGAGCTGGAGGCGTCGCGGGGAAAGCCGCGTTCTAGCAGTTCCTGGCCGATGACGCTGGGATAATCGCGCGGGAAGAACCGGACGTCGTCGTCCTTGGTTACTCGGTCCCACGGCGGGGCGTGCTGAAAAAGGAGAATGGCGGCCGAGACCCAGAACGCCAGGATAAGCCAGGAGTAGCGCTGGACGAGGCGGGCGAGAAAAGGAAACATGTTGGAGTCGGTTTCCTCGGTACGGCGAACGGAAAACGCCCGCGTTCAAAGTGCGTCGCGAGAAAGGGGGGGAGCGGTCTCAACGCGGCCAAGCGCGCAAGCTCTTCGACGACCGGACTTGGAGCATAATCAATCCGCTTCCCCCTGTCAAAAACTATCGGCCTCGCTCGGCGCGAGCCGTTTTGGCGCGCGATCAGCCCCAATCATCGCCTCCGAGATTTCAAATCGCGAACCCATTCGCTGGTTCCGGAGTCAAAAAATTGGGGATGCTTGGTGGGACCCCTTGGCCTGGGTCTTGCCTGTGGGAGTATGATGAGTCTGTGGAAAAAATGGAACGGCCGACCGAGCGTCGGCCTCCGAATGGTCATCGAGGAACCCACGTTGTCGCCTTCATCAATACGCGAGCTCTCCGAACTGTGGACGGGGAGCCTGGCGCATTACAAGACTCATCGCAACGATGAGCACTTGAACGCCCTTTACGAGGAGACGCTCCGCTACGTCGGACTGCATCTGGAGAATGATCTCTGTCGGTCGGAATACTGGTCGCGGGTTTCACTCCGCCGCCGTCTGGCCGTCCTTCTCCATTTGGTTGACCGAGGCGTCGTCGACCGCGCGGTTCGCAATGGTCGCCGCGTGTTCGTCGCGGCTCCGCACGCCGAAGCATGGGTCGCCAACGAGCCCCCCATGCGCCCCTTTCTCAAGCCGACTCTGGAATTGATCGCCGCGCTGCGGCACGAAACGGCGCGCCGGTCCCGTCCCCGCAAGAGCTGAGCGCCCTCTCCACCGCGTCCTTGCACGCGCTCCGCGCCTCCAATACCATGTTGAACAATCGGCGCTCCGTCCGGGCGCCGAGGACCCGGCCGACCGGCCTGTTCCCTCCTTGGCCCTTGGAGCGCGAAATCCCATGCGCGTCGCGACCAGCGCTGCCGCCTGTTTGTTGTCTTTCGGCGTGGCTTTGGGCCTAAACGCCGAGTCATTCGCCGCCCCGCCGACTCAAGCGGACGAGGCCGCCGCCATCCCGCTGTTTAACGGCGAGAACCTCGACGGCTGGTATGTCTGCTTGAGCTACCCCGACGGGAGCGACCCAAGCGTCGACACCAAGGGAATCTTCACCGTTAAGGACGGCGTCATCCGGGCCTCTGGCGAGGTCTTCGGCTGTCTGACGACCGAGAAGGAGTACGAGAACTACCGGCTATCGTTCGAGTTCAAGTGGGGCGAGAAGAAGTGGCCGCCCCGCGAGAACGCGAAGCGCGACGCGGGGGTCCTCGTTCACAAGGTCGGCCCCGACAAGGTCTGGCCTCGGAGCATCGAGTGCCAGATCCAGGAGGGGGACTGCGGCGACTTCTACATCCTCGACGGCATCACGCTCGATATCGACGGCAAGGCCGTCACCGGCTTCCATAAGAAGTCGGCCGATCATGAGAAGCCTCACGGCGAGTGGAACACCGTCGAGGTCGTCTGCGATGGGGGCGACGTGACCAACATCATCAACGGCCACGTCGTCAACCACGGAAGCAACGCCACCGAGCGGAAGGGAAAGATCATCCTTCAGTCGGAGGGCGCCGAGATCTTCTATCGAAACATCAAGTTGACGCCGCTGAAGTAGCGCCGGCGAGCGTTCCACAAGCGGCCTGGATGTCCTTGCCTCCCGAATAGCGGCGGACGACGGGCTGGCCAACATGCCGAGTGAGGGCGTCTCGGAACGCCCTCAACTCGTCGTCCGTTGGCGGGGAAAACCGGCCGGTCGAGTCGGTCACGTCGATCAGGTCGACCCGCGCCGGGGTGTCGCCGATCAAGGCGCCGAGCGCCCGGGCGTCGTCCTCGCCGACGTTGACTCCCGAGATGCAGACATACGCCAGCGTCACCCGGTCGCGCCGGGCCAGAGCGTAACGTCGGGCCGCGGCCATGACCTCGGCGACCGGCCACCGCGCGGCGACCGGGACGAGCGTTCGCCGCTTCTCGTCGGTCGCCGCCCCGAGACTGATCGCGAGGCGGTACCGACGCTCCTCGCGCGTGAATCGGTCGATCTCGGGCACAAGGCCGACGGTGCTGATCGTGATCGCCTTGGCCGCGATCGAACCGCCCCATGAGCACCGCAGCAACTCGGCGGTCGTCAGCACGTTGTCGTAGTTGAGAAACGGCTCGCCCATCCCCATGAAGACCGCGCCGGTGACGCGCCTTCCCTGGCTTTTGACCAGCTCCCGGGCCTGGATGAACTGATCGGCGATCTCCCACGCTTTCAGATTGCGGCGGCTGGTCATCCGCGCCGTGGCGCAGAAGACGCAGCCCATCGCGCAGCCGACCTGCGACGAGAGGCAGAGGCTGACCGCCCCCGGTTTGTGCAGGGGGATCAAGACCGTCTCGATCGCCAGATCGTCATGCGTGAGGAATCGGAGCTTCTGGAATCCATCGGTCGGAGAGACGACCGAGTGGTCGAGCCGAAGCCGGGGCGGGGGCAAGGGGCCGAGGGTTTCGATCAGGCGCTTGGGGACCCGCGCTTCAGTCGTCCAGCGCGCGGGGTCGAGAACCCCGCGCTGGAAGATCATGGAGAGCAGCCGCCGCGACGCCCCGGGGTCGCAGCCGAGGGCAGCGGCCCTTTGCTCAAGCGCGGCCGGCCCGCAATCTCGGGGGTCCAACGTCGCGAGAGTCACCTCGACCTCCTCGATTAACGACAAAGGCCGCCCGGAGCGCTCCGGGCGGCCTTGACTTGGACTCAGGGCGTCGGCGTTGTCGCCGCTCGTTCCCGGCTCACTTCTTGACCAGTTCGGCCTGGGCCCTCTTGACGACCTCTTCCTGAAGCCGGGCGGGGAGCTTCTGGTACTTGAGGAACTCCATGCTGAAGCCGCCCTTGCCCTGGGTCATGCTCCGCAGGTCGTTGGAGTAGCCGAACATCTCGCTCAAGGGAACCTCGGCCGAGATGACGGTGTAGCCGGAGCGGGCGTCGGTCCCCAGGATCACCCCCCGCTTGGAGGAGATGGCGCCGGTGACGGGCCCCTGGAACTCGGTCGGCACTTCGACCTCCACGAGCATGACCGGCTCAAGCAGAACCGGGTTCGCCTTGCGGAAGGTCTCGCGGAAGCAGTCGCGGGCGGCGATCTCGAAGGCCATCGTCGACGAGTCGACGTCGTGGTACGAGCCGTCCTCCAGGATCATGCCGACCCCCATGACCTCGTAACCGGCCACCGGGCCTTTGCGAAGCGACTCGCGGAAGCCCTTCTCGACCGACGGGATGTATTCCGTCGGGATGCGACCGCCGGTCACCTTGTTCTCGAAGACGAACGGCTCGGACGATTCGAGGTCCAGGGGAACCAGCTTGCCGACGACGTGGGCGTACTGGCCCGAGCCGCCGGTCTGCTTCTTGTGCTTGTAGTTGAACGGGGTCTCGAGGGTCGGAGCCTCTCGGTAGCTGACCTTCGGGGCGCCGACGGTGCATTCGACCTTGTACTCGCGGCGGATCCGCTCGACGTAGATCTCGAGGTGCAACTCGCCCATGCCCGAGATGATCGTCTCGCTGGTCTCGGCGTCGACGTGGACGCGGAAGGTGGGGTCCTCCCGCATGAATCGGTTCAGCGCCTTGGAGAGCTTGTCATAGTCGGCCCGCTTATTGGGCTGGATCGACAGGTCGATGACCGGCTCGGCGGCGTAGATGCTTTCAAGCGAGAGGTTGGTGCCCTCGGAGCAGTAGGTGTCGCCGGTGGCGCAGTCGATCCCCATCACCGCGACGATGTCGCCGGCGCCGGCGGAGTCGATGTCCTCCTTCTCGTCGGAGTGGACCCGCAAAATCCGGCTGATGCGCGACCGCTTCTTCTGCCGGGTGTTGTAGTAAAAGGTCCCCTTCTTGAGCGTCCCCTGATAGATCCGCATGTAGGTGACCTGGCCGAACGACTCTTCGACCAGCTTGAACGCCATGGCGACCAGGGGGGCGTCGTCGTCGGTGGTCAGCGCCACGTCGACCATGCCGTTGTCGTTGTCCTTGGCGGTCACCTCGCGGTCAAGCGGGCTGGGCAGATACCGGCCGATGGCGTCGAGCAGCGGCTGGATCCCCTTGTTCCGATAGGCCGTGCCCATCATCACCGGACAGATCTGCTGGGCGATCGTGCCCGCCCGGATCGTCTCGTGGATCAGGTCGATGGGAACCTCCTGCTCCTCGAGCAGCAGCTCCATGATCTGGTCGGAGATCATCGACAGCGCTTCGAGCATGCCCTGGCGGGCGCGCTCGACGGCGTCGACCATGTCGGCCGGGACCGGTTCGTAGCGCACGTGCTCGCCATTGTCGCCGTCGAAGTAGATGGCCCGCCGCTCGATCAGGTCGACGACGCCCTGGAAGTTCGACTCGGCGCCGATCGGCAGCTCCAGCGGGAGCGTTGACAGACCCAGCTTCGACTCAAGCTGCGAGATGACGTTGGCCGGGTTGGCGCCGGTGCGGTCCATCTTGTTGATGAACGCGATGCGGGGCACCCGATAGCGCTTCATCTGGCGGTCGACGGTGATCGACTGCGACTGCACGCCGGCCACCGAGCAAAGAACCAAAACCGCGCCGTCGAGCACGCGGAGCGACCGCTCGACCTCGACGGTGAAGTCGACGTGTCCCGGCGTGTCGATGATGTTGAAGGCGTACTCGCCCCAGCGGACGGTGGTGGCCGCGGAGCTGATGGTGATTCCCCGCTCCTTCTCCAGCTCCATGGAGTCCATCACCGCGCCTTCACCCTTAACTTCCTTCAAGACGTGGGTGCGCCCGGTGTAGAAGAGCATACGCTCGGTCAGTGTGGTTTTGCCCGAATCGATGTGGGCCGAAATTCCGATGTTCCGAAGCTTGCTCAGGTTTTCCATGGTCCAATCAGATCTCACCCGGCGCCGAAGGGGTGGAACATCCCCCACAAAGACCGGAAACCACACGAGGCGTTCGTCGAGAAGTGGCCGCTCGACCCGTTGTTCCAATGCGGACGGGCGGCATGCCGAGGAAAGTCGCGAAGGCACATCAAGGGCAAGACCGAGGGCTGATGCGGGGCGATGCGTCGGAGCAGCCTCGATGCGAAGCGCGGGATGAGCCCGGGAAGGTCCAGACGGTCCTAAAGATGAATCATCTTAGCGACCTGATAACCGCCGTCAAGCGAGTCGCGGCGCCGGAACTGAATATAATGGGGGCAACCCGCGGAAACCCAGGCGAATTCGTCGCTCCGGGCGGGACTCGTCCCGGCTCCCGGCCCCCGTATCGACGTCGCGGAACGTGGGAACCGCGTTCCTCGGGCGGCGCGGCCTGAAACGGCCGATCGTTGCAAAAAAAATCGCCGTCGCCCAAAATCGCGATGGATTGCCTTGTAACCTATATATTATATAGTGGTTGATCGGCGACACCGACCGCTGATTGCTTGTTTGCGATCCACCGGCCCCGGCTCTATGATCTTTTTTATGGAACCAGGAATTTCCGCCTCGCGCCAGTCGCGGGCGATTCGCATGAGTCCCACCCCCATGGACCCGCCGTCCGTCCCCAACCATTCCTCTTCGGCCTGGACCTCGTCGCTGGCGACGGTCTGGTTCGCGCTCCTGTTGCCCGGCGGCGTTCAGTGGTCGCGGGGGAGACGCTGGCGCGGCCTCGCGTTCGCGTGGTCGTACGGCGGCTCGCTGGCGATCGCCCTGTCGTTCTGGGGCGGTTGGCTGTCCCTGATTTTCTTGGCCGTCGCGGTCGCCTGCCAAACTCTGGGCTGGGTCGACGCGCTGAAGGGGAGCCCGTTTTCGGGGTTCACGCCCACAACGGTGCTGGCCGCGACCGGCGGGGGGCTCAGCCTCGCCGCCCACTTCCCGATGATTGGGCTCTTGTGCCTCTTCGCCTGGCCCGTCGCCGGCGACGGGCGGACCGACGGCTCGTATCTGGTGAATCGGCTGGCCTATCGAAGCCAATCGCCCGCGCCGGGAGACTGGGTCTGGCTTGGCGGTACGGCGCCGGGGGACGTTCGGGCGGCCCGAGTGGTCGCCGTCGGTGGTCAGGAGGTCGAATGGACCGGCAGCCGCTGGACCGTCGACGGCCGGAGCATCAACGTGGATTCGACGCGCGTTTTCGCCGGGTATCCGAATCGCTGGAGGTTCCGCGTTCCCAACCGCCACGTCCTCATTGATTCGGCGGTTCCGGTCTCGCCGGGAACACCCGGCGCGCCCTGGGTCATGATTGAGGAGCGGCGGATCATCGGCCGGATCTGGGCGCATTCCACGGGACCGTGGGATCGCCGCCTGCTGTAGGGCGAGGTCGCCCTCCGTCGGAACCGGCTTCGCGGTGGCGCGAACCCGCCTCACCCTCCAAATCAAGAACAAAAGTGGGGAAACCACCCACACTCCGCGAGACAACCGCCATCGACGGATGTTATGATGGCGAGGCGGCCGAACCAAATGGTGGCGTTCATTCTGTTGCGCGAGCGACCATCCCGCGATTCCCCGCGTCCTTTTGGCAACGATCGGGGCGCGTTTTCCGATGGCGAGACCGCCGCCGGATGATTGACCGGAGTGTTCCGTAGTGCTTGATCGAATCTGGGCCCCCTGGCGCGCGCGATACGTGTCCGGCTCGGCGCGCGACTCCGCGTCGTCGGCGTGCTTCCTGTGCGCCGCCTTGGGCGAGGACAACGACCGCGAGAACCTAATCGTTTGGCGCGGGGCCGATTCGGTCGTCATGCTTAACCGTTACCCGTACAACAACGGCCATCTGCTGGTCGCCCCCAAGGTCCATCACGGGACGCTCGGCGAACTTCGGGGCGCCTTCCTCCTTGAGCCGATCCAGGTTGTTCGTTGGATGACCGTCGTCCTCGACCGCATGCTGCGTCCCCACGGCTACAACATCGGATTGAACCAGGGCAAGGCCGCGGGGGCGGGCCTGCCGGAACATCTTCACTGGCACATCGTTCCGCGATGGGACGGCGACGTCAACTTCATGCCGATCCTGGGAGGCGCCAAGGTTGTCACCGAGAGCCTAAGCGCCTTCCATGATCGCCTCAGCCACGAGATCGCGGCCGACCTGGAGGCCGGCCGAGGG
>Ga0182742_1002861_pt1 | contig 18150 bp, 5 predicted proteins | sample eDN5th37CBELigMG_FD_128880 | JGI IMG/M metagenome (GOLD analysis project Ga0182742, IMG submission 128880) | Enriched Miracle-Growth compost microbial communities from Emeryville, California, USA - eDNA 5th pass 37_C BE-Lig MG (version 2)... ...
CCCTGGGTGATCGAGGGGACCCAGACGCTTCGGTTCACGGTGGCCAAGGACGCCGGACTCTCGTTATCGTTGAAGTGACCGGGCGCGGCGCCCGACTTCACCCATGATGAGGAACGGCATGATCGACCCCGACCCGAAGCGGGCTGTGTTGTTGAAGATCGGCGCGGTGGTTGGGGCGATGGCGGTTTCCCTCGCCTCGCTCGCGTCCCGGCCGGCGCTGGCGAAGTCGGACGTCTGGAGGACCGAGGGGGCGTCGGCGTTCGCCAAGCACCACCGCGAGCGCGTCGTGATCTCGGATCAAGGCGTGGTCCGTCTGGGGCGCTCGCCGGTCCCGCTCGGCCCGCTCGCCGCGGAGCGGGTTTGGGACCTCGCCCGAGGCCCCGACGGCGCGATTTACGCCGCGACGGGGGACGCGGGGAAGGTCTTCCGCCGGCCGGCCGGGGAATCCTCCGTCTGGGAGGAGGTTTATGACGCCGACGACACCCAGGCCCTAAGCCTCGTCGCGACTCCGGCGGGGAAGGTCTTCGTCGGGACCGGTCCGACCGGCCAGGTCGTCGAGCTGACCGACCCGAAGCATCCGGCGTCCCGACCCGATCCGAAAGTCCTCTACATCTGGGACCTCGCCTCGGACGCGGAAGGGAACCTCTACGCGGCGACCGGCCCCGAAGGCCAGCTCTGGAAGCGCGACGGCGAGGGCCAATGGTCGCTCGTTTACGATTCCAAGGCGTCGCATCTGCTGTGCGTGGCGGTTGCTCCCGACGGCTCGGTTCACACGGGAAGCGATGGCGAGGGGCTGGTTTACCGCGTGGACAAGGACGGCAAGGTTTCCGTTCTGTACGACGCCCCCCAGTCCGAAGTCCGCGCGCTCTTGGTCGCCCCGGACGGCTCGGTCTACGCGGGGACGGCCGCCGCGGCCGAGGGCGGATCGCCCTCGCGAGCGCCCGGGCTCCTTTCCCTCCGGGGGGACCAATCGGATTTCGACTCGGACTCCGACCCGGAAGACGCGCTCAAAGTCGCGCGTTCCCCGACCCCGCTTGTTCGGATTTCCCAAGTTAAGCAGGATCCGACGACGAACCCGGGGGGAGGAGGGAGCGCGTCGAAGCCGCCCGCTCCGGGCGAGAACGCCGTCTACCGGATCGACCCGAATGGGGGCGTCCGCGAGGTCTTCCGCGCCAAGGCCCTCATCTTCTCGTTGGCTCTGATCGATGATCGCCTTCTGATTGGCGCCGGGCCCGAGGGCCAGCTTTACGAGGTTCGCGAGGACGACTCGGATAGCATTCCCCTGGTCAAGCTCGACAACGGCCAGATCCTCTCGCTGCTGGCCGAGCCCGGGGGAGACCTGCTCCTGGGCGCGGGGGATCCCGGGGCCGTGGTCCGGCTGACCTCGAATTACGCGGAGAAGGGTGAACTGATCTCCGACGTCTTCGACGCCAAGTTGCCGAGCCGCTTCGGTTCGCTAAGTTGGCGGGGAGACGCGCCCGAAGGGACCGCGATCACGCTTCGGACGCGAACCGGCAACGTCGGGACCCCCGATGAAACCTGGTCGGACTGGTCTCCCGAACAGTCGGATCCCGAATCGGCCCGCGTCGAGTCTCCCCAAGGGCGATTCATCCAGTATCGCGTGAACATGACGACGCGCGATCCCAAGCGTTCTCCCGAGCTTCGGGGCGTTTCGGTCTCGCACCGCTCGATCAACCTCCCGCCGGAAATCTCCAAGCTCGAACTTCCCGAGGTCTCAACGACCGACGCCGCCGCGCGCCAATCCCGGATCAACGTCCGCTGGGATGTCTCCGACCCCAACGACGACGACCTCACCTTCCAGGTTCAGGTCCGCAAGGAGGGTTGGCCCGACTGGATCAGTCTGACCGATTCGCCGATCACCGAGAAATCGTATGTCTGGGACGCTTCGGCCTTTCCGTCGGGCCGCTACCGGGTGAAGCTCGTCGCCGACGATCGGCCGTCGAACAGTTCCGACGAGGCCCTTCAGCGCGATCGCGAAAGCTTCGCCTTCCTCGTCGATCGCGAGCCGCCGCGGGTCGAGATCGACGTCGACGCCCGCAAAGCCCTGGTGGAGCTGGCCGACGACCTCACGCGGCTGGTCAAGGCCGAGTACGCGATCGACGGCGGCCGATGGACCCCGGCGTTTCCCGACGACGGCTTGTTCGACTCGCCCAACGAACGAATTTCCCTCGAATTTCCCGACCTGAAGGCCGGGACGCATCTGCTCATGGTCCGGGCGACGGACGCCGCCGGCAACATCGGCTCGGGCGACGCGCTGATCGAGATCAAGGATTAAGCCGTGGCGCCGTCCCGTTTGAACATCCGCCGCGATCGGCTCCACCGCGCCGGGGGGTTTGGAGCAATCGACCTGATCGTCGGCCTCTCGATCGCGATCGTCGTCGCGCTGTTCGTGGTCATGTGGCTGACGAGAAGCCGCGAGTCGGCCCGGGCCGCGACCTGCCAGCGCAACCTGGCGCAAATCGGGCTCGCCCTCGCCTATTACGACGGAGCGCTGGGGTACTTGCCGACCGTCGGCGAACCGGCCTCCATCGACCCGCCCGGCGAGCCGTCGAACCCGGGGCCGCTCAAGGCCCTTCTCGAGTACTTGGGCGTGAACAGTTTTCTCGGGCTGGAGCCCAGCGGCCGCAACCTCGACGGCTTGAGGGCTCCGTTGCCCGAGGCGGTTCCCGTGGCCGGCTTCCTCTGTCCAAGCGATTCGCAAGCCTTCCGCTCGCCCTTCGCCTCCCCGATCAGCTACCGGGCGACCACCGGCGACGATCCCCGGGGACGCGACGGCGGCTTTGCGATCGGCCGACGGCTGGGGCTCAATCGGATCGAAGCCGGGGACGGCCTGGCGTTCACGGCGGCCTTCTCCGAACGGTTGATCGGCGACGACGCGAGCCGGCCGGGGACCGCGAATTACATCCTCGTCGACGAGATTGCCGACGAAGGGGAGGGCCCAACCATTCCGACCGAACCGGATCCGGCCGACTGGCGCGGGGACGCGGGTTCGTCATGGGTTTGGGCCGACTACCGATCCACGCTCTACAACCACGCGATCCCGCCCGGCTTCGCGCCGTCGCTGGTGGCCCGCGACGGCCGCTCGTCCCTCATGGGGGCCTCCAGCGGCCATGTCCGGGGGGTCCACCTGCTCATGTTCGACGGGGCGACAAGGCTCGTCGCCCCAACCATCAACCCGAAGGTCTGGAGGTCGTTCGCGACCGTCCACGACGACGAATCACCCAACGGCCCTTGATCGACGATCCCGCTCGACGCGGCCACAGGGAGGAGAACAAGCATGCGCCCGCCCGTCCTCGTGTTCGACTTCGGCAATGTAATCAGCTTTTTTGATTATATGATAATTCATGGACGATTCGGGAGGAGGCTGGGCCTCTCGGCCGAGGCGTTTCGGACGCTTGCGGAGGAGCGTGGGATGACTCGGCTGCTCGCCGAGTTCGAGCGCGGGGCGATCAGTTCCGAGGAGTTCTCGCGCCGGGTGCAAGAACCGCTCGGGCTCGACATCGCCTTCGAGGAGTTCGCGGCCGACTGGCAAGACATCTTCGAGTTGAACGAATCGGTCGCGGCGTTGATCCCCGGGCTCAAGAAGCGGGGACACACCCTGGTTCTGGGATCGAACACCAACGCGATCCACGCGGCGTTTTATCGACGAAGGTTTCGAGAGACGCTCGACCACTTCGACCACTTCGTCTACTCGCACGAACTCTTGATCATGAAGCCCGACCGGGGCTTCTTCGAGGCGTGCGCGAAGGTCGCGTCGGCGCCGCCCGAGTCGTGCGTCTTCATCGACGACATCGAAGAGAACGTTGAGGGCGCCCGCGCCGCCGGCTTGATCGGCCTGCATTACCGAGACACGCCCCGACTGATCGCCGACCTTCGCGAGCTCGGCGTCGAGTGCTAGAGCGAATTCTCCTTGAGTGGATCGCTTGACTCGCGGCGTGGGCCGGGTTCGGCCCGAACCAGGGCGCTCGGCCGATACGGCCGAAGAGAGATCGCGCCCACGCCGGCCAGTCCCCGGACGATCCCAAAATTGGGTTCGTTCGGCGCGGCCGGCGACACGGCTGATCCAGACTCAAAGCCTTATACTCTAAAGCCTTGCGCGTTTTTTCGCGGCATGGGATTGGGTTCGTTCGGACCAATTCGTCGGGCTTTCGCCCGGAACGGGAGGTCGTTCTCAGCCAGGCTCGCCAGCGCGGGAACGCCGTCCCCCTCCGCTTTTGGGCTTTCCCAAAAAGGGTCTCGAACGCCAAACCGCTCCCGAACCGCCCTCCCAAAATTGGGTTCGTTCGGCGCGGCGTCCTGGAGGCCGGATGTGAACCCAAAACCAATCCTAGAAACCTCTTGCGTCGTCCGACCGCGGCGGGGAATTGGGTTCGTTCGGACGAAATCGCGCGACTCGCGGCGTCCCTTTGATTTCCAAATTGCCAAAGAGCCAAGGGGAGGCGAGACCTTCCCACTTCCTACGATCAGCGGCGGAAGGCTCCAAATTTCAGAAATCTGAAAATCCCCGCGCGGAATTTGGATTTTTCGATCAGGAGGGTCGGAATCCTTTGAGACCGGCCCCGGGGCCAACCCGCCACGGCCGCGGCGCCGGCTCGCCATCCGCCGCCGGCGCGATCGTTGGATTCGCGCTTACCAGCGCGACCGACGCCTTCCGCTCGAAAAAAGGGACAAGCTCCCGGTCGGCGAGTTCATTTCGGATAAAGACCGCGCCGGCGTTTGACTTCTCGAATCCAGGGGACAAACTCGTATGAATCGCCATTTTCACATGGCGCGAGTCCCTTGGAATTCGTTGACTCCACCCCCTCGCACACTCCTCCCGCCGAATTCTTCAAATTAGGGACTTGACGACCGGATTTGGATCCGCGAATAATGACTGAGTGCATGGAGCCATACACGCAAATAAGCAGAGTCTCACCAACGTTCTTGGGACCAATTCGGTTCGCGAGAGCGCTTTGGAGAGCATGAGGGATCGACGACTTCCGGCCGTCGCGCGACCGTGACCCCGCCTCGGATGGCGGGGGCAAGGGGCGCGAGTCGGCGACGGCGAGTCGAGACGTGGCGGTCAATCAGCGGTCGACGCGCGTCGACGGTTGAGAATCGAGAACAACCCAAGCCCAGCGCGGCGATCGGCCGAGAGCCGCCGCGCGGCGCGAGCGGACATGCGGATTCAAATTGATTCACCTTGATCATTGGGAGGGCCCGACTCAGGCGTTGAGTCCGCGTCGGAACGCGAGATTCGTCTAGGGACGGGATCTTCAAGAGCAAACCGGGGGAGTCTGTCGATGGGGAGCTTCATGACTGGCGGAAGTGGCAAGGGGCCCGATCGGCGTCGCGGCGACAAGCACGCCAAGCGAAAAAAGGGCTTCCCCAAATTGGAATGGCTGGAGGGCCGGCTGCTTCTGGCCACCTCGGCGATTGCCGGGGGCAACCCGATCTGGCAACCCACGTCGACGAACATCGGCGACATCCAGAACGGGCCGATGGCCAACCTGGGCGGTCAGTTGATCACCCTGTACCAGAAGTCGCAGGAACAGCCCGACACAAACATCCTGGCCTCCCAGTATCCCACGCTTCAGATCCAGAACGACTCGGTGCTGATGAGCCTGACCACCTGGGGCGATCTTTCCAAGCTCCAGACGTCGGTGACGAATCTGGGGATGAAGATCAACTCCACCAGCGCCACCTACGGGATGATCACCGGCTGGATGCCGATCCACCAGTTGCAAACGCTCGCGCAGCTGCCGAACCTGGTCAGCGGTCGGCCGATTGAGAAGCCGGTGACGTACTACCAGGGCTCGGCCAACAACCAGGCCCAGGCGTCGCTGTTCGCCGACGCGGCGACCCAGCAGTACGGCGTCACCGGTCGGGGCGTCACCGTCGGCGTCCTCAGCGACAGCTTCAACGCCCTGGACGGCTACGCGACGGACATCTCCACCGGCGATTTGCCCTCCGGCGTCAACGTGATCCAGGACATGGCCACCGGGTCGGACGAAGGTCGGGCGATGTTGCAAAACATCTACGACATCGCGCCGGGCGCCAATCTCCAGTTCGCCACCGCGTTCATTGACGATCTCAGCTTCGCCCAGAACATTGTGGCCCTGGCCGACGCCGGCTCCAAGATCATCGTCGACGACGTCGGCTACGGCAACGAGCCGTTCTTCCAGGACGGCATCATTTCGCAGTCGGTCAACACGGTGACGGCCCGGGGCGTCTCGTACTTCAGCTCGGCCCGCAACTCGGCGAACCACGGCTATCTGTCGAAGTTCCGCGGCGCGCAGGGGACCGTCGGCGCGATCGGCGCGGGCCGGTTCATGAATTTCAATCCCGGCGGCGGCACGACGCTGCAATTGCCGATTACGACCACGGCTCCGGACACCCTGGTCATCTTCCAGTTCGATCAGCCGTTCGCGACCCAGCAGCCGGTCGGCTCGACCGCCAACGTCACCTCGCAGTTGAATTTCTACGTTCTCGACGCCGACGGCAACATCGTCAACCCGGCGGGGCAGGGGGTCGACGACAACACGGCCACCCAAGAGCCGATCCAGGGGGTGATCATTCCCGACGCCGGGTCGTACACCGTTGCGATCCAGGTGGTCAAGGGTCCGGACCCGGGCCACGTTCAGTTCCTGCAGTTCGGCAACAACGACCTGATCGTCTCGCAGCAGTTCGGGTCCGCGGGCGGAACGTTCTACCCGAGCACGGCGGGGCACAACTCGGCTCAGAACACCATTGGCGTCGGGGCGACGCCCTGGTGGTCTCCCGCGCCGTTCCTGAACCAGACTCCCTTGGGGAGCGAGCCGTTCAGCTCGCATGGTCCGTCGATCATCGTCCGCAATCCGGACGGTTCGCCGAAGGCGGCTCCCGTCACGGTGCTCAACCCGGTGATCACCGCGCCGGACGGCGGCAACACGACCTTCTTCGGCTCGGTCATCGACACGGCCAATCCGCCGTTCCCGGGGCAGCCGGCGACGACGACGAACCTGTCGCAGAACCTGCCCAGCTTCTTCGGGACCTCGTCGGCGGCGCCCAACGCCGCGGCGGTCGCGGCCCTGATGATGGAGCGGGCTCCCGACGCCACCCCCGCCCAGATTCGCGCGGGGTTGATCTCGTCGGCCAAGCCGATGAACAACGTTCCCTCCGGAGGCTGGTCGGCTCAGTCGGGCTATGGTCTGATCAACGCGCCGGCCGCCATCTCCGCGGTTGACGTGCTGCGGGTCATCGGCGCGACCCCGGCCAACGCGGAGGTCGCGACGACGCCGAACCAGATCGTCATCACCTTCAACAAGCCGGTTCGGTTCTCGTCGATCCAGGCGAACAACCTCCGATTCGTGACCGCGCCCGGCGGCGTCACGCCCCAGGTCGGCGCTCCGGTCGCGCTGGACGATCCCAACTTCCCGACGAGGGTGGCGTTCCCCTTCTCGTTCACCAAGACTCCGGGCGTCACCGCCAACGGTCTCTACCGCTATCAGGTGGTGGGGGGGATCGTCTCGCAAGACGGCAAGCTCCTGGATCCTTCGGGACAGATCGCCTTCATTCTCAACGACACCGCCTCGCCGAGGGTCGCGGCGACCAACACGATGGGCCGGATCGTCACGGTCCAATTCAACGAGGCGATGGATCCCTCGACCATCAAGCTCGACACCGTCTACGTCGTTCGCCAGGGGGGCACGGGCAACTGGGACAATCCGATCTTCTTGAATCGGGATCCTCGGATGTTGCCCATCAAGTACGATCCCCAGACCTTCACGGCGACCCTCGACTACAGCAACCTGCCTCAGACGGCGATGCCCACCGACGTCTACGCCATCGTGGTCGCCAGCGGCCCCAACGGCGTGAAGGACATGGTTGGCAACCAGCTCGACGGCGAATTCCTGGGCTCGCTCCCCTCGGGCAACGGGGCCGCCGGGGGCGACTTCGTTCAGGTTCTGGGGCTCCAAGTGCTCCAGGCGCCGGTCATCACCTCGTTCATCATGAACCCGGCCTCCGACACGGGGAGCCCCGGCGATTCGAATACTCGGAACAACATGCCGAGTTTCGTCGGCCAGGTCTACGCCAACTTCCCGGGCACGGTCTCGAACCTTCAGGTCGCGGCCCAGTTCAACTCGCTGACCGGGGGGACGTTCAACCTCGCCGTCGGCGCGGGGGGGCGCGGCTTCTCGGGGACGAACCTGCTCCAGACGACGACCGACGCCAACGGCCGGTTCGTCATCCAGGCGCCGACGCTGCCGGAGGGCTTCCAGCGGGCGCGGGTGGTCGCGGTCGGCCAAACCGATTCGCCTCCCTTGCCGGGCTACGCGTCAAGTCAGGATCGCGCCTTCCGCGTCGATCAATTCAGCCCCTCGATCACCGTGGGCGTGGTGCCCGGCGGACCGGCGTTCCCGACGGATGGGAGTCCCCTCTACATCCCCTCGCTCGAGCGGGTTTCGCTCTACGCGATGGATTCGTCGATCCAGGCGGCCAGCTACTTGGCGACCCCGAGCCAGGTCATCTTCCCGGCCATCGACCCGTCGACGGCCGCCAACATCAGCAACTACTCGCTGATCATGACTCGGGACGACGGATCGACCGTTGATTACTCGCAGTTCATCACCCGGGCGACCTTTGTGTCGATGAACCCGGCGTTGACCCCCGGGAATCAGTTCATCTCGGCCTACATGGGTCGGATCGACCTGGAGATCGCCCCCGGGCTGCCGGCCGGCGTCTACAAGTTGAGCGCGCACACCACCGAGACGGTCAACGGCAAGTCCTACCCGGGACTCAAGGACGCGGCCGGCAACCCGTTGGACAACCGGTCGCTCCCGGGCCGGACGAGCGCGTCGTTCAGCCTCTCGTTCTCGCTCCAGCCGGCGCCGGCGTACATCACCAACATGGCGATGACCGACACGGCCAACCAGACCAACTACAACACCGTGGGCGGGCCCGGCTCGTACTACGACCTCGGCGGCCAGCGCGCCGTCGCGCCGCCGCGGGCCTGGATGTTCGACTTCTCCAATCCGCTCCCGTTCGCCAACAGCGGCGGCGTCCCGATCAACTACGCCGATCTGATCAGCCTGATCCGCTCGGCCGACGGTCCGACCGCGACGCCCGACGGCAATTTCGGCGACCTCGGTCAAAGCGGCCTGGCCGACACCGGGACCGGATTCACCAAGGTCAACGGCTTGGTCGCCGCGCTGTACTACCAGGATCCTCAGACCAAGGCCTGGCTGCCCAGCGACGCCAGCCACCCGACCGGCACCCGGATCACGCTCTACGCGCCGGCGGGGCTGTCGGATCCCGACTATTATCGGATCTACGTCCCCAACCAGGTCCGGCCCGACGGGTTCGACGCCCGGATCTTCGACATCTACGGCAATCAGCTCGACGGCGAGTTCCTGGGCAATCCGACCAACACCGTCAGCAGCCAGTTCCGTCCCTTCTCGGCCGATCCGAGCCAGAAGTTCCCGGGCCAGCGCGTCCTCTACAACTACGAGACGATGCTGACGACCGGCTACGCCTCGGCCTTCTCGACGAGTCGAATGACCGGCGACGGGGTCGGCGGCGGCGCCTTCATGACCGGCTTCGTCGTGGCGACCACCGACAACATCCTCTACGCCCGGCCGGACTACCAGGAGGATCCGCTCGATCCCTCGACCGCGCCGGACGGCAGCCTCGCCAAGCCGTACTCGACCCTGGCGCCGGAGGCCAACCCCGCCCTCGCCCCGCCCAACCCGACCCACGATCCCAACGGCGGGCTCAACGACTCGCGGTTCTTCCTCTCGGGCTTCAATCCCAACTACGATCGCAACGGCAACGGCCGGTTTGACCGCTCGGTCCTGTACGCGGCCTCGCAGCTCGCCTACAAGGGCCCCGTGGTGGTCGTCGCTCTGCCGGGCACCCCGCAGCGCGATCCGATCACCGGCGTGGTCAGCCAGTTGCCCTTCGTGTTGCAGGCCCCGGCTGGATTCCAATCCTACAACGACGGCAGCGCGTCGGTGCCGTTCAACACCACCCTGGTGTTCACGGCCGGCTCGAACCTCAAGTCGCAAAACGCCTCGCTGTTCGTTCAGAATCAAGGCAGCGCGCTTCAGGTTCAGGGCGGGGCGACGATCACCGAACAGGTGAACTTCACCTCGTACAACGACGCCACGATCGGCGGGCGGACCAACAACAACCCCAACACCACGCCCCGCGCCGGCGACTGGGGCGGCGTCGTCTTCCGCAACTACAACAACGCGCTTCCCGGCCGCGGGGTCTCCTTCCCGGTCGACGGCGTGACCCAGGGCCTCAGCGGCTCGGCGACCAACCCCGTCGCCGGTCCCGCCAGGGGCGGCGCCGACGAGCTGATGTCGCGGATCAACAACCTCAACCTGCGCTACGCGGGCGGGGCCGTTCCGCAAAGCTCCGGGACGTTCTACAACGGCATCACGCTGTACAACTCGCGTCCCTCGATCACCAACTCCCGAGTCACCGACACGGGAACCTCCGGCGGCACCCAGGCGGCCATCGGCGCCGACTTCGACTCGTTCCTCGAAAACGACGTCGCCCGTGGGCCGCTGATCCGCCGCGTCGAAGTTCGGGACAACAGCCTCAACGGCATCTGGCTCCTGGCGCAGCCCAACGGCTTCGTCGAGGCGACCAACGCCACGCCGATGGCGCCCAACCCCGCCACCCTGGGAGGTTCGCAGAACTACGCCTTCTTCCAGCCTCTGCCGCTGATCGTGCTGGCCCAGGTGATCGTCGGCCAGCAGTATCAGGTCAACACCGGCGGCAACACGCTGTACGTGCCGAACCGGCTCTACGTGGATTCGGGCACGATGATGCGGTTCGGCGAGGGCTCGTCGCTGAGCGTCATCAACCACGAGGCCAGCCTCAACGTCGGCTCGCGCGACTACTTCAGCAAGTTCGACCTGGACAACAACTACGGTCCCGGAAGCGCGAACTTCAAGGCGCTCAGCCCCGACGATCCGCAGGTGCTGTTCACCTCGCTCTTCGACAACGCCGCCACCACCACGCTGGTTCCCAACCCGATCAACGTGACCGGCGGCGCCAACCCGCCGACGCTTGGGCCCAGGATGTGGGGCGGCGTCGGCATCCAGAGCGGCGCCAGGGCGGTGATCAACGCGGCGACGTTCCGTTACGGCGGCGGGTCGATCAACACCCAGCAGTTCACCATGCCGTCGCAGTCGGTCCTGTCGTTCATCACCGATCAGACGTTCTTCAACGCCTCGTCCTCCTTCGGGCTTGGCACCCGCGTCTACGTCACCAACAACAACTTCGACACCAACTTCGACGCGGCCATGCAGATCGAGCCCGACGGACTGCTGGCCGGCGACACGCTGCGTCCGCTGCTCTCCGGCCACCCGTTCATTCGCGGCAACGTGCTGCGGAACAACGGAATCGACGGCCTGGCCGTGCTCGCGGCTCGGTCCTACCTGGCCAACGCGGCGACCGGCTGGGAGTACGTGGGGCCGATCGAAGCCAACATGAGCCAGTTCTCCAGCGGCAACCAGTTTGTTGACGCCCTGTGGGACCTGACCGACATCACCTACGTGGTGCGGGGGACGATCGTGCTCGCCGGGGCTCGCGGCTTCGGCAACCCCGGACCCGCGCCCGACCCCGACGCCTACGTCGAGCCCCCCAGCCCGGTCACCTCGCTGACCATTCAGGCGGCCCTGCCGGGGACGATGCTGGCCGACGGGACCACGGTCCCCAACCCCGGCGCCTCCGTGGTCGTCAAGCTCTTGTCGGAGAACACCGCGCACGGAGCCGGCTCTCTGGGCACCTACGGCTCGACGGGCGTGGGAGCCTCGGTGCGAGCGGGCGCCGGATTCATCGCCGGCGTGGACGACGGCGTCGATCCCGACGCCAGCCCGACGGTTGACGCGGGCGCCTATTCGCAGATCCGGATCCTCGGCATCCCGGGCAACCAGACCACCGGCCAGCAGCGGGTGCCGGTCATCATCACCTCGCTCCGCGACGGCACCGTGGGAACCACGGCCCGCGGGGTGAACAACTTCAACATCTTCAACAACTATCCGATCGGGCCCTACACGGCGTACTCCGGGCAAAGCCTCTCGACGCCTCAGCCGGGCGATGGCGGCTACGTCTACATCGGCGGCAACTCGCTGACGACCTACGACCTGACCGACCCCCGCCAGGGAAGCCTGATCGACAACGCCGATCTCTCCTTCATGCGGCGGATCGAGATCCAGGGCGGCGGCATCATCGACATGCCCTCCGAGGGGCCGACCGGAAACTGGAGCGGCATCAAGAACGGCTACGCCTCGGCCCAGGGGATCGGCACCGGCAATCCGCTGCTTCAGTTGAACGCCCGGATGGCCGTCCGGATCTCGGCGACGAACATCGACTCGTTCGCCGACGCCGGCGTCTTCGTCCACCCAACCGCCGCCAACGCCCTGGTCCGAACCGTTTCGCCGACCGGGGCGGGAAGCATCGGTCGAATCGAGGGCGATCCCTTCCGGGGACAGGGCGCCACGTTGTACATGTACAACTCGACCATCTCGAACACTCCGGTCGGCGTGGCGGCCAACTCGGAGACCGGCAACAACGACACGGGGCAGTCGCCGTACCAGTTGGTCCTGCTCAACAACACGTTCCACAACACCACCAACGCGATCCACACGGTCGCGCCGCAGTGGAACGGAGCCGCCCCGACGAACTCGCTGTCGCACGTCTACACGATGGCGATGAACAACATCTTCTCGAACTCCAGCGCCACCGCGGTGTTCCTGGAGGGACAGACGGGCAACAGCCAGCTTCAGTACAACCTGTACTTCGGCAACGGCCAGGACGTGGTCGCCACCACGAACAACAACGACTTCGCCGGCAACTTCGGCGCGGTTTACGGCGACCCCATGTTCGTCGACGCGGCCAACGGCGATTTCGGGCTCCTGCCCGGTTCGGCGGCCATCGACGCCGCCCGGAGCGAGATCGGTCCCAACCCCGCGGCCAACGCCATTTATCCAACCGTCACCCAGTCGTTCACGGGCAATCCCTACGGCCCCCGGACCGATCCGTCGACCCTAACCGGCACGCAGCGGCCCGGCGCCTACAACATGCAGGGCGGCTTCGGATTCATCTCGGATCCGCGGCAGATCCTCACCCTGCCGGGGACCGGGAACTTCGGCTTCCCCGACCAGTGGATCCCGGTGCTCGCCACGGCCGACGGCGCCACCAACGGCTCGTCTTACGTTCCCGGCGCCTACTACTTCACGCCCATCCAGGGCCAGCGCGACATGCTCGGGTTCATTCGGGTCGACGATCCGAACGTCCCCAACGCGGGCTTCGGCCGCAACCCGTTCCTGGACATCGGCGCCATGGAGCGCGTCAATTTGTTCCCGCCGACCGTCACCGCCGTCGCCGCGCTCTTCGCCGGCCCCGCGGGGCTGGTCGCGCAGAACTTCTACACCCCGGGCGGCAAGGCGGGCGCCAACAAGACCCCCGACTACATCAACATCACCTTCAGCAGCCCGATCGATCCCAACACGATCAACGGCGACTCGGTGCAGCTTGAGGCGTTGGGCGTGACGACCAACAACACGCCCGGCTCGCGGATCAGCCTGGCGGGCAAGCTCTCCTACAGCGTGGCCAACCACGTCCTGACGATCAGCCTCGGCGCCAGCGGCACGGTCTTGCCGACCGACGCCTACCGGATCATCCTGGTCGGCAGCGGCGCGAGCGTCATCGCCAATTCGCAGGGCATCGCCCTCGACGGCGAGAACCTGACCAACAACAACAACCCCAACACCGGCGTCCAGCTTCCCTTGCCCTCGGGCAACGGCTATCCCGGCGGGAACTTCTACAACAACTTCATCATCAACACGGTCGCCTCGGACCTTGTCGCCGGCTCGTTCAAGCTCTCGCCGGCGAGCGACAGCAACGTCGTGGGTGATTTGGTCACCAACGTGACGACGCCGACCTTCGAGGGGCGGATCACCCAATCCAACGCCAACCTCGTGCCGCTTCAGGGGCAAACGGCGATCGTCGACGTGGGCGTCGCCTGGATCGGCCCGGACGGAAACATCGCCCGGTTCTTCGATCCGCAATCCGCCCCCGCCAGCCTCCGCCCGTTCGTGCGGCCCAACGCGGGAACCGCCCTGACCGACAACACGGGCCGGTTCGAAGTCACCATCGGCACCGACGGCGCTTCGACGGGGCTGGTCACCAACACGGATCCCTTGCCCAGCTCGCCCTACAACGTGGGCTTCAACGGCAATCTGATCCCGATCCCGGGAACCGTCTACGGCTACTACGTCGCGAGGGCCCGGGTCGTCGACCAGAGCGGCAACGTGTCGAATTACGGCAAACCCGACGCCCGCGCCCCCTTCGTGGTCGACACCGGCGATGCCGCGTCGCAGGGAGCGCCGCTTCAGGCCACGATCACCAACCCCTTGAACAACGCGGTCGTCTCCAACCCGACCTCCTCGTTCGCCTTCCAGCTCCAAACGAACAAGAACCTCGACCTGACGCACTTCGGCGCGTCGCAGATCGAACTTGTTCAGGCGGGGCCGACCGGATCGTTCGATGACGGCTCCCAAACGGTCATCACGATTGATCCGGCCAGCATCCAGGTGACCTACCTCGACGCCTACAACAACGGCGGGAACGGAGGCAAGGGGGCCGAGCGGATCGAGTTCAAGGCGGCGTCGACGCTGGCCAACGGCCTCTACAGGCTGACCATCCTGGGGACCGGAGCCGACGGCATCCGCGACATCGCGGGCAACCTCGCCGGCTCCGACCTCGTGACCCAGTTCGCCGTCTACAACCCGGCCGCCGTCCACGGAACGTTCGTGGGAGCCGGCTACGCGACCGATCCAGGCGCGCCGGTCGGCACCCGCGCCAACCCCTACGCGACGATCTCCGAAGCGATCGAGGCCGCCGCCATCGGCGATCGGGTCCAGGTGCTTCCCGGAATCTACAGCGAGCAGATCACGATGCGGCAGCTCGTGAGCCTAGCCTCGGCCGACCCCGCGAGCACCGACCTGTCGTTCGTCCCCGGCAACGCCCTGCAAACGATCCTCCGCGCTCCGGCCGCCCCCTCGGCGACCACGATCACGGCGACCGGTCTGACCGACTTCGTCGACGCGACGACCGGCGCGACCCTGCGGACCGAGATCAAGGGCTTCACCATCGCCGCGTCGCTGTTGGGCGACCCGGCCCTCGGGACGCTCAACACCAACACCATCGGCGTCTTGATCGACAACTCGTCGATCCTGCTGTCGAACAACTACGTCATCACCGCCGGAGTCGGCGTGGCGGTCGTCACCTCCGGCGCCAACGCGCTGGCGCCGACGCTCGTCAACAACGGCTTCATCGGCAACGTGACCGGCGTTCACGTCAACGATCAGGGGGGAACTCCCGAGTCGGCGACCACCAACGTCATCAACAACACGTTCGCCTTCAACACCATCGGTCTCCTGGCGCAAAACTCCGCCACCACCGGGGCGAATCAGGCCTTCCTGGCCAACAACATCTTCTGGCAGAACCACGACCAGACGACCCAGCGCTTCGGTTACGGCGTCTTCTCCGCGAACCCCAACCACCTGGTCTTGCGGAACAACATGTTCTCGGGCAACGGGAGCAGCGACACCTCCAGCATCTGGGGGGCCGCCAACATCGGCGCCGGGTTCAACCCGCACCTCGGCACCAACGCGGCCGCGGCGGCGGCCAACAACGGCAACTTCGCGGGATACCCGGCGTTCATCACGCCCATCGATCCCCGACCCGGTTCGGACGGGCCGGCCACCTTCTACCTCAGCGCCAACTACGGCATCGGGGCGAACTCGGCGGCCATCAACAACGCCTTGGAACAGGTCGCGACGAAGACCGACTTCCTCAACAACCCGGAAAACCCCAACCCGACCGACAAGGGCTTCCATCTCCCGGGCTATGGTCCCCGCGACATCGGCGCCTTTGAGCACATCCCGGTCGGGACTCCCGGAACCAGGCCCGTTGGCGGCTCGTTCCGCGTGGTGACGACCTCGCTGGCCGGCGGCATGACCGCCGCCAATGGGGCCGTCCTGCAAACGGCGTCGTCGCCGAGTTCGATCGTCGTCAGCTTCTCGAAGGACATCGACGCCGCCAGCCTCCGGGCCAACGCGCTGTCGCTCTCGGGAAGCGCCCTGGATCCGAACTCGCCGGCGCGGGTCTCGAGCGTGACCATGCTCGACGCCCACACCGTGTCGTTCAATCTGTCGGGTCAGCTCCGTCCGAGCGGGCTCTTGAAGGTCTCCCTGGCTTCCGGGGCGGCCAAGAGCAAGACCGGCGAATCGCTCCCGTCGTACAACGATCAGGTCAACCTGAGGCCACTGGCTCCGGCCCCCGCGCCGACCCCGGCTCCGTCCCCGTCGCCCTCGCCGACGCCGGGCGCTCCGGCCCCCGCGCCGACCCCGACTCCGGCTCCGGCCCCCGCGCCGGCGACCCCGGCTCCGGCCCCGGCCCCCGGGCCGGTCGTCATCGGCGGAGGTCCGGCCGCCCGTCAAGCGGCTCAGCGAGCCGCCCAGGCCGCTCGGTTGGAGGCTCAACGGGCCGCCCAAGCCGCTCGGCTGGAGGCTCAGCGGGCCGCCCAGGCCGCTCGGTTGGAGGCTCAGCGAGCCGCCCAGGCCGCTCGGCAGCAACAAGCTCAGCGCCCCGCCGCCCGGGTTGCGCCCCTTCAGCGCCGGCCGCCCGTCTTCGCGGCCCGGAGATGATCCCGAGCCGATGACGGATTGAAGTTCCCCATCGACGAGCGAGGCCGGACCCAAAAGTCCGGCCTCGTTCGCGTTTACGGTCGACCTCGATCGATCGAGTCGATTGATTACGGTTCAGCGATCAGCCGCCGGCCAGCGAGGTCAGCACCTGAATGTAGGGCAGCAGGACGGCCAGAATGATGAACAGGACCACGCCGCCGAGGAGCAGAATGATCAAGGGCTGGATCAACTGGCCCATGTTCTTGACCATCAGCGCGGCCCGCTCCTCATACTCGTCGGCCAGGTGTTCGAGGCTCTCGGGGATCTTGCCGGTCTCCTCGCCCGATTCCAGGACCGCGATGACCTCGTGGTTGAACTGGCGGGAGGGGGCCAAGGCCGCGCTCAGCTCCATGCCGCGGGTGACCTTCTGTTTCGCGTCGAGGACGGCGTCGCGCATCGGATTCATGGCGAGGGCCCGCGCCGTCAGGTCGACCGAGTTCCCCATGTCGACCCCGGCGTCGAGCAGGGTGCCAAGCGTTCGGGCGAATCGGCTGATGTCGAGCGTTCGGAAGAGCTTCCCGAGCACCGGAATCCTCAGAAGGATCCGATCCAGAACCGCCTTGCCGGCCGTCGTCTTGTAAGCTCGAATCAGCGCCAGGGGGACGCCGATGAGGAGCAGGGGAAACAGCCACCAACCCCCCGCCGAGATGAATCCGCTGAAGGCCAGCAGGCCACGACTGGCCCAGGGGAGCCGGGCGTTGCGGCTGATGTCGGCCAGCAGCGAGGCGAGCATCGGCAGGACGAAGATCGTCAAAAGCGCGATCACGCCCCCCGCGAGGACCAAGACAATCGCCGGATAGATCATCGCCGAGCGCGCTTGGCGGATCAGTCGTTGCCGGGCCTCGAAATTTTGACCGAGGATCTTCAGCGTCTCGGGGACGCCCCCGCGCGCCTCGGCGATCCGGATCATGCTCAGGAACATGGGGCCGAAGATCTGTTTCTCGCCCGCCATCGCCTCTTCGAGCGTCGAACCGGTCTTGATCCGCGTCCGGATCCGCTCGATCGGCGGTCCCAGGGCGGTCCGTTGGAACTGTTGCCCCAGGCTCGAAAGCGAGCGCTGGTAGTCGACGCCCGCGTTGAGGTACGAGGCGAACTGGCGGCAAAACTGGGCGAGTTGTCCCGAGCCGACCCGGCCGAAGAGGATGCGCTCGTACCACTTCGGGCCGGGCTCGATGACTTCGCGCGGTCCGTCTCCGCGCGAGGGAGACCGGGCGGCCCGCGGCGGATTGGATCCCGACCCCGATCGGGATTTCCCTTTCGACGGGGCCGGATTGGGTCGGAACGTCGATTCCTCGGGGCCGCCCTTGGGAGCGCGGCCCGGTCGCGGTTTGGGTCGACCGGGTTCGAGGGGATCGAGGTCTTCCGGGAATTGGCTCATGGGCGCGGCTCCTCGATCCAAAGA
>Ga0182742_1002862_pt1 | contig 18147 bp, 15 predicted proteins | sample eDN5th37CBELigMG_FD_128880 | JGI IMG/M metagenome (GOLD analysis project Ga0182742, IMG submission 128880) | Enriched Miracle-Growth compost microbial communities from Emeryville, California, USA - eDNA 5th pass 37_C BE-Lig MG (version 2)... ...
GTGTTAATTTTTCTACACTTTCACTTGCTGGACCTATAGTACAAACAATTTTCGTTTTACGCATACACTTGTGGACCTCCTAATATTTTTAAAAACGTTAAATGGATAACTCTTTTGACAAGTTGTACATACTTTGATTAACCGAATGCTTTCTAGTTAAAATTTCGATGATATCATGGTCAATGAGCTCATTCTTTTCAATACCAACCGCTCTTCCACCCTTGCCTTGTAACAATAACTCAACTGCAAATGCACCTAGACGACTAGCAAGCACTCTATCTGCTGCAGTAGGAGATCCACCACGTTGAATATGTCCTAATACAGACACACGAGTGTCAAGGTCGGTTGCTTCCTTGATTTGCTTACTAAATTCAACACCGCTGCAAACACCTTCTGCAACCATGATGATACTGTGTTTTTTGCCACGCTCATGGCCGCTTTTCAAACGAGCTGCAATCTCATCCATATCATAACCAACTTCTGGTATAATGATTGTTTCAGCTCCTCCTGCTAAACCAGCCCAAAGAGCAATATCTCCTGCATCTCGACCCATAACTTCAATGATAAAAGCTCTATCATGAGAAGTAGCCGTATCACGAATTTTGTCGACTGCATCAATTACCGTATTTAGAGCTGTATCAAATCCTATTGTATAATCTGTACCTGGTATATCATTATCAATTGTACCTGGTACACCAATACAAGGGAAGCCTTGCTCTGTTAATGCTTTTGCCCCTCTATAAGATCCATCGCCACCAACGACAACTAAACCTTCAATACCAAATTTCTTTAATTGTTCGATTCCTTTTTGCTGACCTTCTTTTGTTTTAAACTCCTCACAACGAGCAGAATAAAGCATGGTTCCTCCACGATGAATAATATCACCAACAGAACCTAGTTCTAACTTTTTGATATTTCCGCTAATTAAGCCAGAGTAGCCGTTGTATACTCCATAGACTTCCATATCATGAAAAATTGCTTTACGAACGACCGCACGTACAGCAGCGTTCATACCTGGTGAATCTCCACCACTTGTTAACACACCGATTCTTTTCAAAGCAAATCACCTCTGTATTGGATTGTTGAAGTATTATGTATAGTTAGAAGATGAATAATACGACATGTGATGCACTACTATTATTTACAGAATACCCGGGAATATTTCTAAAATACCATGAAGAAACAATGTTCTCAACTCTATCATAAACATAAAATCAATAGACGAAATAGTTTTTTTATTGAAAGCGCTTAATACTATCTTTTTTTTCTAAAAATGTTCATAATTCGATATTTACTGTCATTTTATTGGGATTTCTCTAAAAAAATAAGAAAGAGTGTGTCGAAACACACTCATCCATTTACACCTATATATTCGTGCAAAAATGTATATTTACCCATATTTTTGTATTTTTCATATCTTAATGCAAGCAGTTCATTTTCTGTTAGCTGTAACAACTGCTTTAGTGACTGTTGAATCGTATTTCTTATGCTTTCGGCTTGAGTATTTACATCCTTATGTGCTCCACCTCGAACTTCAGGAATAATTTCATCAATCACTCCAAGTTCCTTTAAGTCTGGTGCCGTGATTTTCATTGTTTCAGCCGCCTGTTTCGCAAGAGAAGCATCCTTCCAAAGAATAGCTGCAGCTCCTTCAGGGGAAATAACCGAGTACGTTGAGTTTTCAAGCATGTGGATATGATCACCTACACCAAGTGCAAGGGCACCACCACTTCCTCCTTCTCCAATGACAATACAAACAATAGGTACGGTTAAGCTTGCCATTTCAAAAAGGTTCCTTGCAATCGCTTCGCTTTGCCCTCTTTCTTCCGCAGCTTTCCCAGGATACGCACCCTTCGTATCAATAAAACAAATAATCGGACGATTGAATTTCTCCGCTTGCTTCATAAGTCTCAATGCTTTACGGTACCCCTCAGGATGTGGCATTCCAAAATTTCTACGGATATTTTCCTTCGTATCTTTCCCACGCTGATGGCCAATAATAGTAACAGGCAAACCTTGAAACTTCGCTACTCCTGCTACAATGGCTTCATCATCTCCAAAAAAGCGGTCCCCATGACATTCAATGAAATCAGAAAAGATAATTGATAAATAGTCTTGAGTTGTTGGCCTGGCAGGATGTCTCGCAATTTGCACTCTATCCCATGGCTTCATGTTGTCATAAATATCTTTTTCAAGCTTTTGAAGTCTTGCCTCAAGCTTTTCAATTTCGTCTGTCAAATCTACTTCTGCACTCGCTGTAAATTCTTTTAATTCTGCAATTTTCTTTTTCAGTTCAATGACTGGTTTTTCGAATTCTAGTTCTCCAACCATTCTATTTCACCTCCAGGCGTATGAATATCAAGCAATGTTGAAATTTTCTCTCTCAAATCATCCCTAGATATTACCGCATCTAACTGACCATGTTTTAAAAGAAATTCTGCTGTTTGAAAATCCTCAGGAAGCTCTTCTCTAATGGTTTGTTCGATAATGCGTCTCCCTGCAAATCCAATTAAAGCTCCTGGCTCAGCAAAATTATAGTCCCCAAGAGAAGCGAAACTAGCAGACACTCCTCCAGTAGTTGGGTGTGTCATGATCGATATGATTAGGTTACCTTCGTCGCTAAACTTTTTAAGGGCAACACTCGTCTTGGCCATCTGCATCAGGCTCAATACTCCCTCTTGCATCCTTGCTCCACCTGAAGCTGTAAAGATGATAAATGGGATGGATAGCTCACCTGCTTTTTCGATCGCTCTCGTAATCTTCTCACCAACTACAGAGCCCATACTTCCCATTCTAAAAGTAGAATCCATCACGGCAACAACCGCGTCATGTCCTTCGACCTTACATACACCAGTCACAACAGCTTCATTTAAATTTGTTTTCTGACGATCTTTTTCAAGCTTTTCTATATAATCAGGGAATCCAAGCGGGTTCTCAGATATCATATAACGATCAAGTTCAACGAAGCTTCCTTCGTCAACAAAGCTTTTTAGCCTCTCTTTTGAATTCATTGGATGATGATACCCACAGTGAACACAAACCTTAAGATTCTTCATTAACTCCTTGGAATACATGATTTTCTTACATCTTGGACACTTGGTCATAATCCCTTCTGGGACATCTTGTTTTGCAGCTTCGGTTGGAATAGTTGCATATTTTTTCTTCTTTGGTTTTGTAAATAGGTCTTTAATCGGCAAGCTTAAACCTCCCCATAGAATTCTAATAATCTCAGTGGTCAGACCACTGTAATGAAAAATAATGCCTTTTTATATGAAGGCTCGTCTAGTTCTTTTTATCATGTTAGTATAATGTCACAACAAATTCTGCAGATATTTGTCGTTAATCATTCGACAGTTTCCGTAGTGCATAGTACGACTTTAGAACATCCGCCTCATTTCCACCTAGTAAGGCTTGCACGATTGCGAGGTAGAACGGATCGTTCCTTTCCATCTTCGGAAGCTTTAGCGCATCGTAATAATCATTTAAAATCGACCAAATACGATAGAAAAGATGATTATCTGCCAGCTCAACAATTTTTATAAAAAACTGATCGTCCGTAAATTCGCAAGATTCGAGCCACTTTTTTAAATCTTCTAGTTGGTTTACATTATTTCTACGGAGAATGAGTCTTAAACAATCTAATTCGATTAAATATTTCGTTTCAATCACATCTTGTTTTGCTTTTGAATCTTGAAGCACAAATGTGCCAAGTAGCTGCACAAGCTGATTACTGCGAAAATCTCTTATAAAGGTACCTTCTCCTCGACGGGTCTCAATAAGACCTAAAAGTTCTAAAGCTCTTAAAGCTTCACGAACAGAGGAGCGTCCTACATTAAGACGCTCACAAAGTTCTCGCTCTGATGGAATTTTATCACCGGGTTTTAAACCATCCTGTTCAATCATACTGCGAAGCTGCTTGACAATTTCCAGATAGACTTTTGAGCCTCGTTCCACTGGTTCCATACTCACTTTAAGATCACTCGCTCTTTCCAATAACGGAAAGCTGGCTAGTTCTAGTCTTAATCTCGAGTGGGTCAACCTTCAATCTGGCTACACCTGTTTCCATTGCTGCCTTCGCAACTGCTGCCGCTACCTCTGGCGCTACTCTCGAATCGAATGGTGCTGGAATAACGTAGTCAGCGCTTAGCTCCTCTTCTGAGACAAGACTAGCAATCGCTTCAACCGCTGCCACCTTCATTTTTTCATTTATGTGAGTGGCTCTTACGTCTAAAGCACCTCTGAAGATTCCAGGGAAAGCTAGTACATTATTTACTTGGTTCGGGAAGTCAGAACGTCCGGTTCCGATAACCTTCGCTCCAGCTTTTTTCGCTTCTTCAGGCATGATCTCCGGTGTTGGATTCGCCATAGCGAAAATAATTGGATCCTCATTCATTGTTTGAATCATTTCACCCGTTAATGCACCTGCAACAGAAACTCCAATAAACACATCTGCACCTTTAAGTGCATCTACAAGACTACCTGTTTCTTGATTACGGTTCGTATATTTGGCTATTTCATTTTTAATGTCGTTCATTCCAAATGGTCTGCCTTCATATATAGCTCCTTTAGTGTCACACATAATAATATCACGTACACCATAGGTATATAAAAGTTTCATAATTGCAATCCCTGCAGCACCTGCTCCGTTAGCTACGACCTTAATTTCATTCATCGATTTGCCAACAAGCTTTAGCGCATTTACTAAACCAGCAACTGTAACGATTGCTGTACCATGCTGATCATCATGAAACACAGGTATATTGGTTTCCTTTTTAAGTCTCTCCTCAATCACAAAGCAATTAGGAGCAGCAATATCTTCAAGGTTTATTCCGCCGAATGTTGGTTCTAATAACTTGACGGTTTCAATAATTTTTTCGACGTCAGTTGTACCTAAGCAGATTGGAAATGCATCAACTCCAGCAAAGCTTTTAAACAAAACAGCCTTTCCTTCCATAACAGGAAGTGCCGCTTCTGGTCCAATATTTCCTAATCCAAGTACAGCTGTTCCATCAGAAACAACAGCAACCATATTCCCTTTCATCGTGTAATCATAGACCGTTTCAGGCTTGTCATAAATTTCTTTACAAGGCTCGGCCACTCCTGGCGAATAGGCAAGGCTTAGGTCATTTGCATTCCTAACTTGAACTTTCGATTTTGACTCGAGCTTACCTTTGTTTACTCTGTGCATATGTAATGCTTCTTCACGTAAAGTCAAAATGCATTCCACCCCTTAGTTAAAATAACTTTCTTTTCTCCATCCCCTTTTAGTGGTCAGACCACGTACACTTACACAATATAACATAATACAAATGGATGTAAAGGCTAATTATTTCAAAATGACGTTATCTGAACCAAGCAACGCCTGGATTTCCCTAATGAGTATCGTTGTAGGTTGTACATAATCCTCTTTACCAAGCCTAATACTTCTCTTAGATTCCTCGTAGTAAAGAATAACAGGTGTTCCTCCAGAATGCCTGTTTAACAGTTTCTTTAGTGTATGCAAAAATTCACCATGTTCTTGATGCTTTTGTATTTTTAGATATAATACGTTTTTACCTTCCACCGCTTCTTCGTTCTTAACTACTTCCTTGGCCGATGATATAATAAGTTGCTTTGCTCCATTTCGTTCCTCGATTTTCCCATCAACAATCACAATATTACCTTGTTGTAAGAGCATCGAATATCTTTTAAGAACAGTAGGAAACACAACCGACTCCATATCTCCACTTTGATCCGATACTGTCAAGAAAGCCATTGTTTCTCCCTTTTTTGTACGAATTTTCTTCAATTCAGTAATATAGACCAAAACTCTTACATTTCTACTTTTTGTTGAAATGTAAGAAATTGCCATCGTTTGTTCCAATTTAGCTTCTTTCTCATAAATGGAAACGGGGTGGTCTGAAAGATATAAGCCTAATGCTTCTTTCTCCTGCCTTAGTTTATCTTCAGCCCTTATCGGATCAACGGTTACATATTTTGGTTTCAGGAAAAACTCATCATCTGTAAATAGATCTCCTTGCTGTGAGTCATCAGGATTTACTAGCTGTGCATGATCTAAAGCCACGTCAAGGCTAGCTAATAGCACGGCACGGTCTTCTCCGAATTCATCGAAGCTACCGGAATGGATAAGCGATTCTAATGCCTTCCGGTTAACTGATTTAGCAGACACTCGGATACAAAAATCAAAGAGATCCGAAAATTTCTTGCTTTTTCTAGCGGAGAACAAGCCCTTTAAAGCTGCAACGCCAATCCCCTTTATGGCTGTAAGACTGTATCGAATTGCATGATTTTCCACTAAGAAAGTATAGCCGCTTTTGTTAATGGATGGAGGCAAAACTTGAATACCCATTTCACGACATTCTTTTATATATTGAGCAATCTTTGACTCATTACCAATACTTGAGGATAATAACGCAGCCATAAAATACACTGGATAGTTCGCTTTAAGGTATGCGAGTTGATACGCAATCACACTATATGCAACGGCATGACTCCTATTAAATCCATAGTTTGCAAATTTTACGATCAGATCATATACCTCATTGGCAATGCTTGACTCGTACCCCTTTGTCATTGCACCTTCAACGAAATGCTGTCTTTCTTTATCAAGAATTTCTTTTTTCTTTTTTCCAACTGCTCGCCTCAATAAGTCAGCTTCACCTAAACTAAAGCCCGCCATCGTTGAAGCAATTTGCATGATTTGTTCTTGATACACGATGATTCCATACGTATTTTCAAGAATTGGCTTCAAATCTTCATGCAAATACGAGATATGTTCTTTTCCATGCTTTCTATCTATAAACATCGGAATATTTTCCATAGGTCCGGGACGGTATAGAGCGTTTACCGCAACAATATCTTCAAAATTTGTTGGCTTTAACCGTCTTAATACATGTCTCATCCCTTCAGACTCTAATTGAAACACACCCGTTGTTTCTCCACGGCTTAACATCAAAAACGTATCCTTATCATCTAAAGGAATCGTTTTAATATCAAAATTAACTCTTACTCTCTTTTTTATCAAATCAATAATAGATTCTATGAGGGTTAAATTCCTTAAACCCAGAAAATCCATTTTTAATAGTCCAACCTCTTCCAAATCGTCCATCGCATACTGAGTGAGATAGACAGATTGACTTCCCTCACTTATGGGAACAGTGTTAACAAGCGGTTCTTCAGAGATCACTACCCCAGCTGCATGGGTGGATGTGTGCCTTGGAAGGCCCTCTAACTTTACTGCTGTCTCAAACAGCCTTTGGTTTGTAGGAGATTCATTAACAAATACACGGAGCCTTTCTGACTGAGCGTAGGCATCTTTTAATGATATTCCAAGCTGCGAAGGTACCGCTCTTGACAGACCTTCGAGTTCCTTCGTATTTAATCCAAAGGCTCTTCCAACATCACGAAGGGCCGCTTTCGCTGCCAACGTACCAAAAGTAACGATTTGAGCCACATGTGCTTCTCCGTACTTGTTAGCGACATACTCGATCACCTCATCACGACGGTGATCCGGAAAGTCGATATCGATATCTGGCATTGTGATACGTTCTGGATTTAGAAACCTTTCAAATAACAAATCATATTTTAATGGGTCAACATCCGTTATGTACAACACATATGAAACCAACGATCCTGCTGCCGAACCTCTACCTGGACCAGTTAATATATGCTGTTCTCGTGAAAACCTCATAAAATCCCAAACAATTAAGAAGTAATCAGCAAATTTCATTTTCTCTATTACGCTTAATTCGTATCGTAATCGCTCTTTATGCTCTTTGGTTGCAGAGCTGTACCTTTCAGAAAGACCTTTCATGCAAAGCTTTTCTAACAATCCCTCTGCCGTTTCCCCCTCAAGTGTTGGATACTTAGGAAGCTTTTGCTTATGGAGCTCAACCATAACATTGCATTCTTCAGCAATTCGCCAAGTATTTTCTAACGCTTTAGGGAAGTCTGCAAAAAGTTCAACCATCTCTGCACTCGTTTTTAAATAATATTGGTCGGTCTCCAAACGTTCCCTGTCATCATCCTGTAACTTCTCCCCATTTTTTATGGCTAATAAACACTCATGGGCAAATGAATCCGATTGTTGTAGGTATCGAACATTATTTGTGACGACTGTTTGTACTGAATGAGAGTTCCCTAAAGAAACGAGTTTGTTTAAAAGACTGGTTTCTGATGGTACATTATGATTTTGCAAGGAAAGAAAGAAGCTATCTGCTCCAAATATATGTTTATACAAATCTGCACATCTCGCTGCTTGTTCTTCGTTATTCTCTAGTAAGTACGACTCGATTTCCCCCGCATCTCCCGGAGAAATCGCAAATAATCCCGCTGCGTAATGTTTAAGCCATTTTAAGGGAATACCTTCCTTGGATTTCGTTTGTACAACACTTGAAATTTTCATTAAGTTTTGAAATCCCACCTGATTTTTCGCTAAAAGCACAAGTGGGTACGCCATATTAGAAGTTATTTCACTTTGAACATCCACTGAAAGTCCAATGATCGGTTTCATCTCATGCTTTAAGCATTGCTTATAAAAGGCGACTGCACCATGCATGACATTGTAATCAGTTAATGCGAGCATGGTAAATCCCTTTTCTTTTGCTCCCTTTACCAATTGTTCAACGGAAGCTGTGCTTGATAATAAACTAAACGCACTTTGCACTTGAAGGTGAACAAAAGACATATAAATCACACCCTAACTGCTTCATTCTTCTTTTATTATAGGGGCATAGACGAAAAAAAGAAAATATGTTCGCTTCATGAAAGCTCATATTTTTTAAAGTTTGTCCATATGATGTATCAATACTTTATTGATGTGAGGATGATTGTTGTGGGCGAACAACCGTATATATCAATTTTAATAGATGCCTACTTTATTGCTCTAGGTGTTTTATTAGGCGGAGCGCTCATCGGTGGGCTTTCTGCATTCTTGACCGGAAAACCAATGCTAACGGAAATTTACCGTATATCAACTTCGATACGGATTTGGGCAATTATCGCTGCGATAGGCGGAACATTTGATACAGTTTATAGCTTTGAAAAAGGATTCTTAGATGGTGGAACAAAGGATATCTTTAAACAATTCCTGCTCATTCTTACTGCTATGGGTGGTGCACAAACGGGAGCAACGATCATTAACTGGTTAACTCAGGAGCATATTTAAATGAGAATTCCGCCTTTCTACCGACTTCGTGCTGTCCAGCAGTTTATTGCAGGAATGGCGTTAGGTGGTGTAATCAGTTGGTGTATATTTCTTTATATTTACGGTGATTGGCAAGAAAGATACTCAAAAGAGCTAAAGCTGCAAGAGGAAACCATTAAGGATTTGAAGAATGAGAAAAATATTTGGCAAAATGACTATCGGGAGTTAAACAAGAAAAACGAAGAACTTCTTATTGTCCAAGACATTAAAATTAAAATCAGCCAAAAATACCAAATAGACTCATTTAGTATCTATGAAGTGGAAGAAGCCATTAAAGAGGATATCAACCCTTTGTTAAAAATGGATATTGATACAGCCTATAAAAGTAGTGATTGGGTTAAAAAGGTTATTGAAAATCGGACACACAGGATAAACGATAAAAGATACCAAGTCAAAGTAAAGGAAATTGTGTTTTATACGACATTATCCATTCAACTTGAGATGCAATTAGCCAATAATTAAGGTAGGAACAAAACTAAGTTCCTACCTCTTTTTTTACTTACAAACTTCTTCAATATCTTTCATGACATGTGGAACTTCATCCCATGAATAGATGGAGGCTCCAGCTGCAAGAGGATGACCGCCACCTTTATATTTTTTAGCCACTCCATTAATAACCGGACCTTTTGAACGAAGGCGAACACGAATTTGATCACTTTCCTCAATAAAGAAAGCCCATGCTTTGATTCCTTGTACACTTCCAAGAGCACTCACAAGCAGGGAGGCATCTGCTGCCCTTACATCATATGTAGCAAGCAGTTCCTTTGGAAGGATCATAGATGCAACTCCATTTTCGTTCATTTCAAAATTTTGAAGAACATAGCCATTTAACTTAACCACATTCATTGGTAGTTCGTACATTCCGTCATAAACTTCTGTACGAGAGAAATTATATTGTATTAACTCTCCAGCATATTGGAATGTTCGATCATTTGTACTAGGGTAAAGAAATCTCCCCGTATCTCCAACAATTCCTGCATACAATAATCTAGCCGCTTGATCTGACATTTGTAAGCCCTTTTCTTGCCCATATAAATAGAGTTCATAAATCATTTCACTTGTTGAGCTAGAAGTCGTATCAACCCAGACAAGATCACCATATGGATCCTCGTTTGGATGATGATCTATTTTGATCAATTTGTCCCCAGAGAGGTATCTTTGGTCACAAATACGCTCTTGATTTGCCGTATCTGTCACGATAACTAGAGACCCATTATATGTATCATCACTTATTTCATCAAGCCGCCTCAAATATTGTAAAGACCGCTCTTCTTGTCCAACTGTGTAAATCGTTTTGTCTGGGAAAGAAGCCTTTAAGATTTCTGCCAGTCCCCCTTGTGACCCATACGCATCCGGATCTGGGCGAACATGTCGATGAATAATAATGGTATCGTACTGTTTAATCGTTTCAATTATTTGATCTTTCATTGCTGATCTCCTTTTTTTCCTAATACTCTCTTTTTAACACAAAAAGAGAAAAAGTAGAAATTATTTTATATACAAGGTAGAATAATGGAAGAATGTCGAAGCTTGGAGGGAATTATATGCCTATATTTGTCATTATTATTGTCGTATCTATTATGTTTTATCTTTTTTATAAAATCCAATTTTTTCGTTCCAACCGACCAGCAGAAAAGAAATGGATTTCTGCTAAAAGCAATATTGCTCTAGGATTATTTATTGCATCCTTTGGAATGAATCGTATCTTGATTTCTCAATCAACTGTAGTGTATATCATAGGTGCTATTTTTATTGCCCTTGGAGCATACAATATTTTGGGTGGAATAAAAGCTTATAAGTATTTCCTTCCTCTAGCAGCAAAGGAAGCAACTGAATTAAAAAAGCATATGTAAGAAGGGGAGTTGTTCATTCATCGAACAACTCCTTTTTCCTAATGTCGGTCAATCAGCTGACACATCATCATCGCTTTACCAACTAATACATTTTCGTTATATACTTCCACATCGACCTTCCCAAATTTTCGACCAACCTCTAGCACTTTCGGATAAATTTCTAATACACTATCCATTTGAACGGGTTTTAGAAAATAAATGGTCATATTTTCAACGACTAGATCACCTTTTTTATATCCTCTTAGAACACCATTGGCTGCTTCTGTCACAATAGTAGTGAAAACACCATAAGAAATCGTCCCAATCGAGTTAGTCATTTGAGGGCTTACTTCACAGCGGAGAACGTCCTCGTTCTTTGTTTTCCCTTTCGTTACTACAAGCTGATTTGTAACGATGTCATCAATCGTTTCTCCGACTTGAGGCTGCCGTTGGATCATCTGTAGAGCTTTTAGTACATCCTGTCTGCTTATGATTCCCTCTAAGCGATTATTGTCGTCAACAACAGGAAGGACCTCAATCCCTTCCCATACCATCGAGTGGGCACAGGAGGCAACACTCGTTTTCCCAGTAACAGTCATTGGATTTTTTGTCATGATTTTTTCAATACTCGTCGTATCTGCAATTCCCATAACGTCCTTTGAAGTAACCATCCCTTGCACCTTCATTTGGTGGTCTACTACTGGAAAACGACTATGCTTTGTTTCACGATTTTTTTCATGCCAAACTTCTATTGTATCCGTTGTTTTTACATAGATTGTCTCGTTAATAGATGTTAGAATATCTTCAACAAGTACAATTTCTTTCTTTATTAACTGATCGTAAATGGCACGGTTAATCATCGCAGCAACCGTGAAGGTATCATAGCTAGTTGAAATAATAGGCAACTGAAGGTCATCGGCCAACTTTTTCACTTCATCTTCCGTATCAAATCCACCAGTGATGAGCACGGCTGCTCCAGCATTCAATGCATACTCATGCGCTTTTGTCCGGTTCCCGACAATGAGTAGATTACCTGCTCCAGTGTACCTCATCATTTGTTCAAGCTTCATCGCACCAATGACAAACTTATTTAATGTTTTATGTAAACCCGCACGTCCACCGAGAACTTGTCCATCAACAATATTTACTACTTCAGCAAATGTTAGCTTTTCAATATTCTCCTTTTTCTTTCTTTCAATTCGAATCGTACCAACACGTTCAATCGTGCTCACATATCCTTTATTTTCTGCATCCTTTATGGCTCGATACGCAGTACCTTCACTAACATTAAGCGCCTTGGCAATTTGCCTTACTGATATTTTTTCACCAATTGGTAGTTCATCAATATATTGTAGAATTTGTTCATGTTTTGTAGCCAAGACCTTCACCCTTTATAAATTCTGTATTTTCTATTAGTTTGGTATCTATCCTTTTATTATAAAGCGTGAAGGGGCTTGATTACAATTTGATTTCATTATGCGAATAGGTAATTAATAGGCTCGCACTTTTCTTCGTACCTGTTTTTTAGATAATTTAGCTTCCGTAACCCTTCTCTTTTTAGGTGCATACATAATAGCAGATAAATTCCCTGCTATTACGAATACGGCTAACACAAGCCAGGCCACTGAGTATATTCCTGCAGTTCCCGCGTTATAAGCTGACAGTTCAGGTACTCCGTAATAAAGCATCACTCCCGTTGCCAGTAAGCAAAATAGGTATCGATTTTTCTTCAATATAAGCAATCTCCTTTCTTGTCCAACTAGTAAAATGTATGCAAAAAAATAAAAAAAAGTCGATGAAATCGTCCAGAGACTCTTTCATCGACAAACTTTTCCTACAACTCTATCGACTGCCCTACATCTAGAACAGCACCCACTCCATCAGGAAGCATCTTTACAAACGTTCTAGGGTCTTGCTGAAGCAATGGGAAGGTATTAAAGTGAATCGGCACTACCTTCTTTGCTTGTAATAGTCCTGCAGCATAAGCAGCATCATCTGGACCCATCGTAAAATTATCACCGATCGGCAGGAAAGCTATATCTATTGGATGTCTGTCCCCAATTAGCTTCATATCTGAAAATAAGCCCGTATCCCCCGCATGATAAATGGTTTTCCCATCAATCGTTAAAAGGACACCTGCAGGCATACCAAGGTAAACGATTTCATTATTCTCGTTTATGTACCCTGACCCGTGAAATGCTTGGGTTAGCTTAACTCTACCAAACTCGAAATTAAATCCTCCTCCAATGTGCAATCCGTGTGTTCTTACCCCTTTTGAACCTAAATAATCTGCTAATTCTGCCGTTCCGATTACAAGTGCATTATTCTTCTTCGCCAGTTCAACTGTATCCCCAAGATGATCATTATGTCCATGAGTTACAATAATCACATCTGCTTTTACTTCCCCTACTTTTAAATCCGTTACTGGGTTTCCATTAATAAAAGGATCAAAAAGAATTCTCGTACCGTTTGCCTCAACTAAAATAACTGAATGTCCATGAAAACTAATTTTCATCTCTCAACACTCCTTTTGACTTTTCAATTTCCTTATACCCATATTTTACTATCATTATAAGTTTACTTTCAAAAGTAATGTTGTTACTCTAAATTTATAGTAAAGGGGGAATCATTGTGACAAGTAAACTGAACACAATAGCTGAATGGCTTAAACAAGAACAAATTGATTTTTGCTTTTTAACAAACCCTGACAGCGTGTTTTATGTAAGTGGGTTTTTAAGCGATCCCCATGAAAGACTACTAGGTGTAGGTATTTTCCAAAGTGGAGACCCCTTCCTCGTTTGTCCTTCCATGGAAAAGGAAGATGCAAAGAAGGCAGGCTGGGGCTATGATATTATCGGTTATACGGATATCGAAAATCCATGGCCATTGATACATAAACTTTGTAACGATCGAACGAAGTCTTTAGAAAAAATAGCAATTGAAAAAGAACATATGAATGTGGAGCGCTACGAGCTTATAGGTTCCTTATTTTCACAAGCTACTTTTCTTCCTGCAGAGGAAAAGCTCCGCAAATTACGGATGGTAAAAAGCGAGAGTGAAATTGCTACGATTCGCGAGGCGTGTGCCCTAGCTGATTACGCAATTGAAGTAGGCTGTTCCGAAATAGCGGAAGGAAAAACAGAACTGGAAGTATTAGCAGCCATTGAATATGAATTAAAGAAAAAAGGCGTTTCGGAGATGTCTTTTTCTACTATGGTTTTGACAGGGCAAAATGGAGCGTCTCCACATGGAAATCCTGGATTGACAATAATGAAAAAAGGCGATCTGGTTCTCTTTGATTTAGGAGTCGTCGTTGATGGATACTGCTCAGATATTACCCGTACAGTAGCACTTGGTGATATAAGTGAGAAGCAAAAAGAGATATATGATACCGTTTTCAAAGCTCAAGCCGCAGCTATTGAAGCGAGTAAGCCTGGGGTAACTTGCCAATCGGTCGATCTTACTGCAAGAAATATTATTTCAGCAGCCGGCTACGGAGAATATTTTCCGCATCGGCTCGGTCACGGGCTAGGAATTAGTGTGCATGAATATCCTTCTCTAACAGAAACGAATACACTTCTACTTGAAGAAGGCATGGTCTTTACAATCGAACCAGGAATCTACGTTCCTGGAGTAGCAGGTGTCAGAATTGAAGATGACGTACTCGTTACCTCCAATGGGGTTGAGATCTTAACAAAGTTTCCAAAGGAATTACAAATAATAAGATAAAGAAAAGCTGTTTGAACATTTTTTATAGGGATCCGTTTTGAGGTGCTTTTCTTAAAATACATGCCGAAATGACGTCGTATTGGCATCGTTATTGGTAGAATAGAGGAAAACTCGCTCCCTTTTAAATTTGATGTCTTGTCCTTATTCGAGTAACTAGTAACCAGCAAAATTAAGCGGAGTTTTTCCGGTTAATTGCAGAATGAAGCCCGTTTTGGGTTAAATAAGTGGAGATTTTCCGTTTATGCAAGGAAAATCTCCACTTTTTCACGTTTTTTGAGACAATAGTCGGAATTTCTCCGCCTATGTAAGCTATTTTTTATCGTATTTGCTAATTAAGCGAAACTTCTCCGTCTATTATGAACTCAGATGCTTAACCGTTGAACATTTTTCAAGGAGCTTTTCTTGAATTTCTATTTTTCTAATAATTCACGAGAAGCTGCATATTCTAATCCATGAGCTTCCGCCACAGCCTCATATGTGACATAGCCTTCAAGGATATTGATTCCTTTTAGTAATGCTTCATTTTCAAGACAAGCTTTTTTATAGCCTTTGTTTGCAATTTGGAGTGCATAAGGCACGGTTACATTTGTTAAAGCCATCGTTGAAGTACGTGGTACTGCACCGGGCATGTTGGCTACTGCATAATGCACAACACCATGCTTTTCATATGTTGGCTTATCATGTGTGGTAATACGATCAGTCGTTTCAAAGATACCACCCTGATCAATCGCAATATCAACGACAACCGAGCCTGGTGACATCGACTGAATCATTTCTTCTGTCACAAGCTTAGGTGCTTTTGCTCCTGGTATTAACACAGCGCCAATGACTAAGTCAGAGCTTTTTACTTCTGCAGCAATATTGTAGTGGTTAGACATAAGAGTCGTCACATCACGGCCGAAAATATCATCAAGTTGACGAAGTCTATCAGGACTCAGATCGATAATCGTCACACTTGCCCCTAACCCAATCGCCATTTTTGCTGCATTGGTTCCTGCCACTCCCCCACCAATGATGGTCACCTTTCCTCTATTCACACCTGGTACACCAGCAAGAAGGATTCCTTTCCCGCCATGTACTTTCTCTAGGAATTGAGCACCAATCTGTGTAGCCATTCGTCCAGCTACTTCACTCATAGGAGTTAATAGCGGAAGGCTTCCATTGGAGAGTTGGACCGTTTCATAGGCAATTCCAACTACTTTGTTTTCAATTAATGCCTTTGTTAATTCTGGCTCTGGAGCTAAATGTAAATATGTAAATAAAATCAATCCTTCTCTGAAATACTGATATTCCTCTCGAAGTGGTTCTTTAACTTTCATTACCATATCCATCGACCACGCTTTTAAAGCGCTTTCAACAATGATAGCACCAGCATCCACATAATCATCATCACTAAAACCTGATCCAAGTCCTGCCCCTGTTTCAATATGTACTACATGCCCAAATTTCACCAAATTAATAACACCAGCAGGAGTCATTGCGACTCGATTTTCGTTATTCTTTATTTCTTTAGGAACTCCAATACGCATGTCTTACCCTCCAAAATATGTAATCAGTGATCATGAAGCCGATAATAAATATACCACTTTTTTATTATAGGAATAAAGAGATTTCTGTCATCCTTTGACATAATTTCCTGTTATAATGGTCATAATTTCATTTTTAAAGGATAGGTATTCAATGGAACGATTTGAAACATTTCGCAATGTAATCACTAGATTTTGGAGAAACACGCATATCACCCAATTTTTATTATTACTTCTATTAGTTTTTGTATTATTTGCGATTCTTTATTTTGCTTTCCTGGCAAGCCAAGCAAATGTACAAACCTTAAAGGAAGGGTTAAAACAATCAACAGTTATATACGACAAGGACGGAGACGTCGCCACAGAGATTAGCACAAACCGAAATAAAGGCGTGGAGATTTCAGAACTCCCTGATTATGTTGGCAACGCAGTTGTTGCTATTGAGGATCACCGTTTCTATGTGCATAACGGATTTGACCTGAAAGGTATTACACGGGCTTTCTTTAAGAATTTATTTGCTGGTCGTATTACGGGAGGCGGTAGTACATTAACCCAGCAATTAACCAAAAATGCTCTACTCTCTCCTGAGAGAACGTATAAAAGAAAAATTGAAGAATTATTTCTCGCCCTTGAAATCGAAAAGAAATACGAAAAAGATGAAATCCTTCAGATGTATATTAATCAAGTATATTTTGGACATGGGGCATGGGGAATTGATCAAGCTGCCGCCAAGTATTTTAACAAAACTGCTAGTGAGTTAACTATTAGTGAATCCGCATTGCTTGCTGGACTACTTCAGGCTCCTTCTGCACGTAACCCATTTCAAAATTATGATGCAGCAATTGAACGCAGAGATGTTGTTCTCGCAAAAATGAAGGAAAATGGATTCATCACTGAGCAGGAGTACAAGGAAGCCATTGGCGAAAAGATTGTTCTAGAGGAGGGGGGCGGTGGCTTCCTCGACCGAGAATATCCTTCCTATACGGATGCGGTTCTTGACGAAGCGATTTCAAAATACGGATTAACACAGGAAGAAATCTTAACTAGAGGATACAAAATTTATACTGAGATGGATCAAAACCTTCAGTCCTCACTTGAAACGATCTATTCAAATAACAACAATTTTCCAAGAGGCAAGAAGGATGCGATGGTTCAAAGTGGTTCAGTACTTCTAGATCCGGCAACTGGGGGAGTAAGAGCGCTAGTTGGAGGACGAGGGGAATCCGTTTTCCGTGGATTTAATCGAGCGACCCATTTAAAAGCTCAACCAGGTTCGACTTTAAAGCCATTAGCTGTTTATACGCCTGCACTAGAAGAAGGATATGCCTTATCCTCTGTGTTAGAAGATAAGCAACAATCATTTGGTGACTACCAACCCGAAAACTATAATAAAACATATGCTGGTGAAGTCCCTATGTATGTTGCAATGCAGGAATCTCTAAATCTTCCAGCGGTTTGGCTTTTAGATCAAATCGGTTTGAACAAAGGAATAGAATCGTTAAATAAATTTGGCATTCCACTTCAAGAAGAGGATGAACATTTAGCGATCGCACTTGGAGGTATGAACGAAGGTACTTCCCCACTCCGATTAGCGGCAGCTTATTCTGCCTTTGCCAATAAGGGGAAACGGGCTGATGATCATCTTATAACAAAAATTGAAGGTCCAACAGGAAATATTATTGCTGAACATAAAAAGAAGGTCGTACAAGTAACAACGAAAAAAGTTGCAAATGAAATAACATCCATGCTTTTAAATGTTGTGGAATCTGGAACAGGTACTGCTGCACAAATTAACGGAACACCTATTGCTGGGAAAACAGGGTCCACGCAGCTAAGCTTTTCAGGTGTTGATGGA
>Ga0182742_1002864_pt1 | contig 18138 bp, 17 predicted proteins | sample eDN5th37CBELigMG_FD_128880 | JGI IMG/M metagenome (GOLD analysis project Ga0182742, IMG submission 128880) | Enriched Miracle-Growth compost microbial communities from Emeryville, California, USA - eDNA 5th pass 37_C BE-Lig MG (version 2)... ...
TCGGCGCTGAGGCTGTAGGTCCCTACGCCGGAGCCGCCGAAAGTCTGATAGGCGAGGCGAGCGCGATCGAATCGGCTGTCAAAGTCGGCCCGGAGGCTGGACCGCCGATCCAGGCGGTAGGTGAGCGAGAGAAAGGTGGCAAACCGGCTGCCGCGCTGGTCGCGCTCGAAGCCGACATCTCCCGTCAGGCTCAGGCGGGGTGAGACGGTCCAGCCTACGGTGCCCCGCAGGCTCGTCACGTCCGGTTCCGCGCCCCGGCCTCGCGAATAGCGCAGATCCGCGCCGGCATAGATGCCTTGAGTGAAGCTCGTGCTGTAGTTCGCGCCGAGCACGATGGAATAGGGGTTCACCGGCAGGCGTACGCCGACTGGCGCGAAATCGCGGCTCCTCGCCTCCACGGAGAACGACAGTGCATCGGCGCCGAGCCCACCGCGCGCGATGGTCCGCTGAAAGCTCACCAGCGTCGCCCAGCCCGAACCCACGCCATCAACATGGGAGGCGGAAGCGAAGGCCGAGAGCGAGCCGATCGGCGTCGCCACCACCCCCTCACCGCCCCCCATCCAGCCGTGCGTGTCCGCCTGAAAGTTCGCGCCGAGCGTCAGCCGATCGGTCAGGCCTCGGCGATAGAATCCACTCACCGCAGGCGTATCGGTGTAGCGCGGGCCAGAGAAGCCCAGCGGCGCCAGAACGCCCGCGTAGAAGCCAAACTCGCTCAGCCCCCGTGCAAGCTGTGCCTGATCGAGGAAGATGTTGAAGTCGACCCGTTGAGTGCGGCCGCTATCATCCGTAATGGTGAGCTCAACGTCATTGGCGCCCTGAGTAAAGGGGAAGTCCTGCAGGTCGTAGGCACCCGGCTCCAGCTCGACGCGCCGGACGAGCTGCCCGTTGATCCGCACCTCGACCAGCGAGCGGCGCTCCAGTTGGAAGCTGCGGCTTCCGCGCGGGCGGACGATCGTCTGTGGCTCAAGGATCGAATAAAAGCGGCTGACGGAAAAGCCTGCAATCTCGGGTGCGGATTGAAAGCCGCGCGCCACGGACAGCAGGTCGCCAGCGGACCATCGGGCGAGGTTGGCACGGTCGTCATAGACGAAGCGTGTGCCGCGGCGCTGGAGATCGACTCCGGCGGCGGAGGGCTGCCAGTTCGCTTCGCTCTCCAGCACCACGTCCTGCCAGCGCGCCGCACCGTCCAGGAACATCACCGGCGGAGCGAGGCCTTCATCCTGCCCCTGCTGCACCCAATCCAGCGAGCCGCGCACGTTGAGGTAGGCGCTGACCTCCGCCGGCTCCAGATAGGCGACGGTGCGCCCCGGCTCTCCACTCAGGTCGATCGTGCTGGCAGCTCTGCCGGCAGGGGCGACGTCGAGAACCACCTCCAGCGTCTGCGGATCGTAGCGGATGCCGATGCCGTGCGATCGCAGGTCCATCGGCGCGAGCGAGCCGGTGCGGACAAGCGTCTCCCGCAAAGCCTGCACAGAGCTGTCCCTCACGCGGGGCTCGATCAGCGCAAGGAGCCGCTCGCCTGAAAGCAGCACCGCCCCGTCCGCCTTCAAGGTGATCGTCGCGTCGCCGAGATAGGCGGAGCCATCCACCACCGGGGCAGTCAGAGTGACGTCGCGGCCCGACGGATTGATCTCGGCCGCCGGTCCCGCAGGCGCGATCATGAGTGTTCCGCCAGCAGCGGCATCCTCCTGCCCGTATCCAGGGCAGGCAGCGAGCAAGACGGCCAAGGTGATGACGTCCCGAGCGCGGGACAGGAGGAATCGCACGCGGATCAGGAATCAGGTGTGTATCCAACCGTGACCGTGCCGTCGGCTGTCGGCAGCGGCACGGGCAGTGTCACACGGCGGGTCTGGCTACCGCCGATCAGCCCGTATCCCAGCGTTTGCTGGACCTCCGGACCTGACAACTCGCGTTCGAACACCTGCTTGCCGCTCGCGTCGCGCTGCACAATTCGCAGGCGGCCCCTCGACAGATATCCGTGCGCGGCGGAGGAGTTCTGCGCGCTGATCACCGGCACCGGCATGCCCTCCTCGTTCCGGCCGATTTCCACCGACGAAACACTGATCGCGGGTCGCGCTCCGTTCGGCGCAACGCTGACCAGGACCTGGAAGTTGTAGAGCAGCTGGATGTTCGATTCGCCGGATACCTGCTGCACCGGCAGCTGAGCGACCGTGACGAAGAAGTGCCTGCTTCGCGCCAGCTCAGGATCGCCCACATATTGCACGCGGAAGTTCTGCCGCTGACCGGGCTGGATGCTGGCCTGCGGTGGGAACACTGCCAGCTCGCCGGTGTCCTCCCCCGTCGCGCGAACCCCTTCTTCCGTCAACTCGATCGACTGGACGCTGAGTTCCACGTTGAGCGGCTGCTCGAAGGTATTCTCGACAATGATCACATCGCTCATCGCCCGGCCGGCCGTGGCGAGATCGATCACCACCGGCTGCACCGTCATGGCCCCCACAGCGGCCGGTGCAACCAGCGCGCTCAGGGCGAGCAACGCGCTCGCAAATGGTCTGGACTGGCGGCGCATGGCGATCATCTCGTCTTCCCCCTCCCGGCAATCAGCTAGCAGACTTCCAGCGCGAATTGGATCGGCCCCGATCCCCACACTCATTCAGGGAGCTTAACGGAGATCGGCGCTTGTTTATCCGCGGCGGTTCCTGCGGCGGCTTCGTACTCTTCGGCAAGGAAGAGGAGGTCCGCCCGCTCGGCAAGACCGACCGCCGCAGCGCGCTGGCGGAACTCCGCCGCGAGTTGCAGCAGGTCGGCTGACGTCATTGTTTGCCCTTCCCCGGACTGGCCGCTCGCTTAGAGAGCGGCCGTGATGGTGATGTCGACGGTGCCGCTGTAGGTGCCAGCCTCCAGGATGGCGGTCGAGCTTTCGGTGGCGCCGTCGGCGATGGTCAGGGAGACGTTGTTGGCCACCGCGGCCAGGCGATCGCCGATGCGGCCGGTGGTAGCGCCGTTGTTCAGCGACAGGTCCGAGATGCTCGTGCTGCTGCCCTTCGCGCCCATCGCCGCAAGCTTCGCGGTGTAGTGGACCTTGTTGGTGTAGCCATCGGCCGCCGTGGTTACCGCAGCGTTCACCAGCGGGCGAGCCTCAACCGACAGGAGCGGGTTGGAGCCGTTGCAGCGGACGGTGAAGGTGGTGCTGAGGCCGCCGGTCGCCTTGGCGAAGGCGCGGTCGACAGTGCCGTCATCCTTGGCAAGTTCGCCCAGCGCAATCGTGCCGTTGATCGGCGCGACGGCGGAGCACTTGGGCGCGACCGTGCCGTTGACGACGACGGTGCCGCTCGCCTGGGCATAAGCGGGGACTGACACCGTGGCGGCAGCGGCGATCAGCAGGGTGGCAACCAACTTGTTCATCTCATTTCTCCGTCATCGAAGTCGCTCTTGATGAGACGGAGATAACCGGGTGACGGCGGCCCGGACATTTAGCGGCTGGCCAAAAGCCGACCTAACCTCCGGCGTGATTTCCTATATCCTGCGATATACCGCCTTCATCACAACCCCGCGCATTGCTGCGCGGCGGAGGCCATGATGATCGGCGTGAAGGTAATCGTGATCGTATCGGCATAGCTGGAGGAGGGAGTCTTACCCGCGCCGCCTTCCGTCAGCTTCGCGCGGATAGGCAGCACGCCAGCCGCTCCGCCAATTCCTGCGCGCGCGCAGGTGCGGGTGCCGAATGCGCTGTTGGAGGCGATGTCCTGCCCCAGAAATCGGACCGAGTAGCGAATGGTTTGCGCGGTATTTCCTGTGTTCCCGCCCGGAAAGGTCAGACGAAAATCGTTCTGTGAGCGAACCCGCACCTCATACGGGCCGGAGCTTCGCACACGCAGCGAGTTGAGCGAAGGGGTGGTGTAACGCTCCGGATTGGCCAGAACGTCCTGCGTGCTGACATCCCCAACCTCCCCGAAATCCAGCGTCGACCCGGCGTAATAGGCCTGCAGCGCGCTGACCACGTTAACATCCAGTCGGATCGCCTGGCTCTGCCGTTGGGGAATAGGGACATCGAGCTGCCCCCCGTCGCCTGAGCAGAGATAGACGATATCCAGATAGATTGGCATGCCGGGCGAGAGGTCCGCCCCAGGTAGTACCGACACGCGCAGGTTCAGCGGCGCCGACTGGTCGGACGCGAACAGCCCTCCGAACTGGTAGCGGATCTCTCCCGCAGCGCCGAAGCCGCCGTCCCGGGATGTGAGCGCGCGGGGCCGCCCCGCAGTGCCCCCTTCTGGATAGAGCACGTTGGACCCTTGGTAGGTGATCGTCAGAGGGGGTGTTCCCGCCGGGGCCGTCAGCACCAGGCTCACCTCATCGGTCCTCCCCGTCAGGATGCCTCTGTTGCGCTGGAGGATCAGCGGGACAGTGGCTTGGGATAGCCCCCCCGGCGAAAAGGGATCGTAGAGGATGGAGGCCGGTGCTGTGGCGATCCCGGTGACCCCGCAGAAAGGGTTGTAGGAGGATTGCGCGGATGCCGGCAGGCCCCAGCCAGTGGCTATCCCCGCAACGGCAAGCGTGAAGAGCCGCCCGGCCCCGCTGCTCAACTTCTGGGGAATACTGTAATAGTCATGACACGAGGAGATGTCAGTCGACCGCTGATGGATTCGGCCGCAGGTCCCCCCCCTCGCAATGGCTGTTCGCTTTTCTCGACCTGAACCTGCAGGGCTCGACCACTGCAGCGCACATTCGCCGTCCCCAGCAGAGTCGCAGACGGCATGCCCTCGCTCTCCATCGATGTTCCGGCGGGCGCAATCCAGCAACGCGGCGTCACTTGGCCCATGATGACAACACGGCCCGTCTGCGCAGTGGCAACGCTCGACATGCCCATGCAGATGGCAATTGCGAGCGTGCACGGCGCCGCCTCGCCAATCAGTGTCTTCGGGCAAGAGGGGCGGCTGCTCATCTGCCATGGATTACGGCTTCCTTTCTAAACAAGTTCCCGCCTGCATTAGCTGAACAAGACAATAACCTAGACGGGCGCGCGCCTTACGGCGCGATGCTCATCGTGATCGTCAGCGTGTCGGAATATTGCCCCGCCAGGAGTGGCTGCGCGCCCGCATAGGGCGGAGCGCTGATCCGCAGGTACGAGCCGTTGTCTCCGGTGGACGCGGCGCCGAGGCGCAGGCCCGTGGTCCCGCTGGCGGTGCCGGAGAAGGCGCAGCTGCCCGCCCCCTTCATGGTCGCCGCGTCGCAGCTCGCGGTGGCGACCGTGCCATTGTCGGCCGCAAGGCGCAGTTGCACCTGATAGGGCGCGCTGGAGGCATAGCCCGGCACCGAAGCATCCTGAGAAAGCGCGCCATTCGCGGAGGTGACCGCCACGCGGGAGGCGCCGGAGCAGTTCAGGCGGATGGCGAAATCCTTCGAGAGGCCCGTGCTGTCGAAATCCGCCTGCTCCATCGTCCCGGTCGGCGCGCCTGCCGCCGCGAAGCCGCAGCGATCCCGCACCGAGGCGCGAACGTCGATACCCACCTCGATCCGGTTCACCGCGCCCTGACCCACCGCATAGGCCGTCATCTGCGCGTGCGCCGGCAACGCGGCCATTCCGGCCACGGCTGCGAACACGAGAAGGAAAAGGCGGAACAGGGGCATCGGGCTCGCTTGCGTGGGAGGCAGGCAAATGCCCGCCGCTACGCTGCCCAGATGCGAGCATCGGTATCATCCCGCCATTCATCGGCCGGCCAGAAGAAAGTTAACCATCGGCCGAAGCTCCTATGCCCTTGGATATAGAGGCCTCAGGGTGCGGCGCTGCTGCTCGCCATCAGGATCAGGTCCGTCCGGCTACGCAGATCGAGCTTTTCGAAGATCTTGTGGAGATGCACCTTCACCGTACCCTCGGTCAGTCCCAGCTCGTCTGCGATTTCCTTGTTGCGCAAGCCGCGTTGCACCAGGAGTGCAATGCCGCGCTCCCGCGGTGAAAGCTGGTTGAAAGGGCTTTGCTCAGCGACGGGAGCCTGGGAGAAGTCCATCGCCCGCTGCATCACCTCCTGGTCGAACCAGCGACGGCCCTTCGCCACGGTGTCGAGGCACACAGGCAGGTCGCGCGGCGCGCTCCCCTTGATGACGAGGCCGTTGACGCCGAGGTCGATCGCCTCCTTCGCGTTCTGGTCGTCGATGCTGCCGGTGAGGAGGACGATCGGACGCATGTCGCCGCGGCCCCTCAACGTCCGCAGCACGTCGAGCCCGCTGCGGTCCGGCATGCGGATGTCGAGGATCAGGATGTCGGGCCGGGAGGAGGCGAGGCTTTCCAGCACTTCCTTGCCGGAGGAGGCGGTCGCCACGACCTTGATGTTGGATGCACCCAGCAGAAGCTCTATGCCCGAAAGGGTCAGGGGATCATCATCTGCGACCAGAACTCTTGCCATTCGTGGACCTAATCCGAGCTACGCTTGTTCACATGCTACACAATTCTGCTGGGGCTCGTTCCCGATGGCGCCCCTTGAGCCGAGCATGATGGACGCTTTCTCCGAACGAATGCAACAGCTCCGCACCCGCTTTACGGAGCGGGCGCTGAGGGAGCGGGACGAACTGCAGGCGGCGCTCTCGACCGGAGATCATGCGACGGCGATCCGCATCCTCCACTCGCTGGCAGGCAATGCGGGCATGTTCGGCTATCCGAAGCTGAGCGTCGCTGCCCGCGAGCTGGAGGAGGCGCTCGAACGTCGTGGCGAAGGCAGTGGTCCCGACAGGGACCTGCCGCAGATGTTGCAGGAGCTCTGGGACGAATTCCCCGGCCGCCAGGGAGCGGTCGCGACGGAGCCGAGATGAGACGTGAGAGGTGAGATGATGCCGTTTGGCTTGCTGAGGCAGCGCGATCGTGGCGTCGGATAGGCGGCGTGATCCCCAGGGCGGGTCTCCCAATGAAGCAGGCCTGCTCGACCGGGCGAAGTTCGAACGGCACGCCTGGGAACAGACACCGCTCGGGGCGCGCGAGAGATGGCCGGGCCAGCTGCACTTTCTGTGCGAACTGCTGCTCTGCTCGGAGCAGCCGATGTTCCTCCTGTGGAGTAGCGAGCGGGCCTTCATCTTCAACCGCGCCTATCAGGCATTGTGGCGCGGCCGGACGCTGGAGGGGCTTGGCCGGCCGATCCACGACGTCGCGGGAGACAATTGGGAGCAGCTGAAGCCGCTGGTCGAAAAGGTATTCGCCGGCACCTCCTTCGTGGAGAGCAACTTCACCGTCTTCGATGAGGTCGAGAACCGCCGCCGCTATTTCGACCTCAGCTACACCCCGGTGCGCGGCTATGATGATGCAGACGGGCCGGTGATCGCCGCCCTGTGTATCACCACCGATGTGACCGAGCGGTTCCTCACGGCCGAGACAATGCGGCAGGAATGGGAGATCCTCGCCCTGACGGTCGGGAACGTGACGGAAGGCGTTGCGCTGATTGAGCGTGATTTCTCCCTCGTCCTGTGGAACGAGCCCTTCCGCATGCATTTCGGCTATGAGCCGGAGCAAGTCCGATCAGGCATGAACGCGGCAGAGCTGATCCAGCACAGCGCCAGCCGGGGTGACCTGGGCCCCGGCGATCCGGGTGCCATCGTTGCCGCGTTGGTGCAGTCCATTCGGGAGACGGATAGCGGCGCGCTGGAAGTGCAGCGGCGGAACGGAACGGTGCTGAGGCTGCTGCGCCGCTCGCTGAGTGGCGGCAGGCACCTGCTGGTCTCCCATGACATCACGGATGAACGCCGCACCGCACGCCTGAAGGACGAGCTGGTTTCCACCGTCAGCCATGAATTGCGGACGCCGCTCACCGCGATCTCGGGCGCGCTGGGGCTCGTGAGCGGAGGCGCGGCGGGCGAAGTTTCAGAGAAGGCGGAGCGGCTGATCCGCATCGCCCAGCGGAACAGCGAGCGGCTGATCGCGCTGGTCAACGACCTGCTGGACGCTGACAAGCTGCAATCGGGCACAGTGGAGTTCCAGTGGGAGCGGCTTGATGCTGCCGATCTGTTGCGCGCGGCGGTGGAGCAGAACCAGCCCTACGCTGCTGGCACGGGAGTCACGGTGGAGGCGGAGCTGCCCGCTCGGCCGGCGATTATCCGCGCGGATCGCAACCGCCTTCTCCAGGTCCTCGCCAACCTGATCTCGAACGCCGTGAAATTTTCGCCGGCAGGCGGTGCGGTGGTGGTGCGGCTGGCGGTGAATCATGCCAACGCCCGCATCAGCGTCATAGATTGCGGGATCGGCGTGGCGGAGCAGTTCCGCGAACGGCTGTTCGAGCGCTTCACCCAGCATGACGCCTCCGCCAGCCGGGTTCAGCAGGGAACGGGGTTGGGGCTGGCCATTTCCAGGAGCATTGTCGAGCAGCTTGGCGGCTCGATCCTGTTTGAGCCCACTGATCCGCAAGGGGCCACGTTCCATGTCGACCTGCCGCTTGCCGACTCATGACATGATCTGCACCGCCGCGCCCATTTAGTGGAGACCTCAATGACCTGGCGCATCCTCTACGTCGATGACGAGACCGACCTGCGCGAGGTGGCGCAGATGAGCCTTGAGCTCGATCCGGAGCTGGAGGTGCTCAGCTGTCCGTCCGGTGCGGAGGCGCTTGTCCAGCTTCCCGACTGGAAGCCGGCATTGGTGCTGCTGGACGTGATGATGCCGGAGATGGACGGCCCGACCACATTGCAGCGGATCAGGGAAAGGCCGGAAGGGCGAGAGTTGCCGATCGTGTTCATCACGGCACGGGCTGGCAACGGAGACGCGGCCAAGCTGATGGCGCTTGGTGCGGCCGGAGTCATCACCAAGCCGTTCGATCCGATGCGGCTGGCGGAGCAGGTGCGCAGCTACCTGCCTGCTAGCTGATCCTCGCCCAGATCCTCCGCCCGCTGCTCGGGCGCCTCGTCGGCGCGGCAAAGGTCCACATGGAAGCTGGTCCCGCGCCCCGACTCACTGTCGAAGCTCAGCTTTCCGTGCATCAGGGCCACGATCTCGGACGCGATCGTCAGCCCCAGGCCCGTTCCCCCCTTCCTGCGCGTGTCGGAGGAATCGACCTGAACGAACTTTTGGAAGATCACGTCGCGAAAGTCCTCAGGGATTCCAGGCCCTCGATCCACGACGCTGATCCGGATCATGTCGTGCAAGGGCGTGACCGCGACGCGCACGATCTCGCCCGCTGGCGAGAACTTGATCGCGTTGGAGATGAGGTTGGTGAGCACCTGCACCAAGCGGTCTTCATCTCCCAGGCCGTACGCGTCCGAGGGAACTGGATCGGCCCGCAAGCCGACGCTGAACTCATTGGCGAAGCCCTGGTTCTGCTGAATCGTCTGCTCGACAAGCGGGCCAAGCGCGATCGGCCGAAGGGGAAGGCGCAGCATGCCGGCCTGAAGCTTTTCGACGTCCAGAATGTCGTTCACCAGCCGCACGAGCCGGGTGCTGTTCGAGTGAGCGATGCCCACCAGTTTCGCAGCACGCTCCGGCAGCGCGCCCGCCGCACCCCCAGCCAGCAGGCCGAGTGAGCCGGCGATCGAAGTCAGAGGCGTGCGCAATTCATGGCTGACGACCGAGACGAACTCGTTCTTCATCGTCTCGACCTGCTTGCGCTGGGTGATGTCGCGAACGACCGCGAGGTAGCAACGCTCGTCGACGCCGGAAACCGGCGACACCATGACTTCTACGGGGAAGTGGCTGCCGTCTCTGCGCATCGCCTCGAACTCGCGCGGGGCAATTGCCTCGCCTCCGCCGATCTCCAGCGACTGGAGGAAACCCTGCACCCGGTCCGAGGTAGGCGCCTCGTGGAACAGCTGAGTGACATGGCGGTCTTGCAGCTTCTCGGATTCGTAGTCGAACATCGCCGCGGCGCAGGGATTGAGGTGATCGATCTGCCCCTTCTGGTTCAGCAGGATCAGCCCGTCCGGCGCGCTGTTGAAGACGGCCTCCTGCCGCGCCACTGACTCGCGAAGCTGCTCCACTGCCTGTTGGCGCGCGCGATTCATCCGCAGGCCGAGGAGTGCCGCCAGCAGCAGCAGCACGCTGAGAAGGGCTGTAGCGCCAAGAAAGATACCGCGCACCCGCTCGCGCGATCGTTCACTGTCCTTAATGCGCCGGGCAAGTTCGGTGCTTTCCTGCTCATCCATCCGCGCGACAAGGATCCTGATGCGATCCATCAGACGCTTGCCGCGACCAGAGGCGATGAGCTCCCGCGCCTCATCCTGCCCTCCCGTCTGGGCGATTGTAATCGTGCGTTCGGTGAACTGCCGCTTGGCCACGGAAGCGGCCCTCAGCGCATCAAGGTTCTCGCCGAGTGCCGATGCAGGACCGACGGTTTCTGCCAGAGCGCCGAAGGCATTCTCGATCCTTCCCTCCGCCTGTTCGTAAGGCTCCAGGAAGCTCGAATTGCCGGTCATCACGTAGCCGCGCTGCGCGGTCTCAAGGTTCAGATGCAGGGTCAGCATGCGCTCCAGCGTGAAGCGGGTCGCATAGGACTGGTTCAGCTCGGCCCGCAGTCGGCGGCTTTCCCGGTACTCGGATTGAAGCAGGATGGCTGACAAGCCGAAGATGACAGGCGCGAGGCAGACGGTGGCGACCAGCACCGTCCTCAGACTGACGGACAATCCCTTCACGCTGCCCTATACCGCCGTGCCTGCATATGCGCCGAGACCAGTGCTGCTCGCACCCGGGCACGGGTGGAGATGAGAGGAGCTTGCCGCGGCTTCTTCACCGACACGGTCGTTCTTCCTCCGGAAAGATTGCGGTGACAACGCACGACAGTGCCGATCTGGTTCCCCCGCATGACATGCGTCGAATTTCAGAGCCTACGCCGCTTGCAGGCTGCCCTGGCTGGAAGGATCGCCGATGAAGAAAGGCCGCTCAAGGAGGAACCCCTGACCCAAGCGAATGGATGTCTGATCGAGCAGGTACTCTCGCTCCGCATGCGTTTCGATGCCCTCCGCGACGATCGTCATGCCAAGGGCACTGCACAGGGATTCGATCGCCTTTAGAACGCTTTGGTTGCGGGGGCGGCGATGGATATCGGTGATGAAGGTCCGGTCGATCTTGACCTCATCGGCCGGAATGTCCGCCAGTGTGGCAAGGGAGGAATATCCCCGTCCGAAATCATCGATGGAAAGCTGTATGCCCGCCTGCCGGAGCTTCGGGACCACAACTTCGCGAAGCACATCAGCCTCGATGAATGCCTCTTCCGTCGCCTCCAGCTTCACGCGGTGACACCAGGGGCTCGCAGCCAGCCGCGCGATCAGTTGCTCCATGAACGGCACAGTGGAGATCTGCCGCGCCGAGATGTTCAGGCTGATCTGAGTGCCTGCTCCATAGCGGCTATCCAGCAGCGGGAAGCTGGAGAGCACGTCGTTCACGACGAGCATCGTGATTTCATCCACCAGGTTGAAGCGGCTTGCCGCATCCAGGAAGGTGAGCGGAAGGTGAACCTTCCCCTCCTCATCGACCCAGCGCACCAGAGCTTCGAAGCCGACAACCTTCATTGAGGACAAATCGAATTTCGGTTGGTAGCCGCAACGGAAGCGTCGGTTTGCGATAGCGGAGCGGAGGTCCTGTTCCAGACGCATCTGCGCCAATGCCGCGACGCCCATTTCGTCAGTGAAGAAGGAGACAGAGCCCTTCGCCACGTCCTTCGCGGTGTACATGGCGATGTCGGCTGCACGCCGCAGGTCCTCGTAAGTGCGGCCGTGATCGGGATACAGAGCGATGCCGAAGGTGGCCGAAACGTCCAAGTCGAACCCCTCGACCGCAAAGGGGCGCTGCAGTTCGGCTATCAATCGATCGGCCACGCACCTCACATCGTCCAGCGACGTACAGAAGCGAAACAGGATCACGAACTCGTCACCACTGATCCGCCCGACCTCGTCATCATGGCGGATCGCCGTGCGGATCCGCGTTGCCACCTGCTTCAGAACCTGGTCGCCCACGCTATGGCTGTAGAGGTCGTTCACCCGCTTGAAATCGTCGACGTCGACGAACGCTAAAGCCATCTTCTCGCCGCCCGCGCAGCTGGCCAGCGCATCGCGAACCAGCTCCTGCATGAAGGCCCTGTTCGGCAGCTCCGTAAGCACGTCATGGTTCGCCCGGTGGGTGAGCTCCGCACGACTCTGCTCAAGCCGCACGGTCAGCTGCTTGAGCCGCTCACTCTCGGCTTTCTCGTGGAGATGGATGCGGGAAGCGAAGGCCAGAGAGGCGAGCAGGCCGAACTTGCGGGCGAGGACGACGTGCCCGCGATCGAACCCTTCCTCGCCCACATCGCGAAGCAGGATCATCAGCCCGCGCTGCGCTCGCATCCTCAACGGCAGGTAAAGCGCCGGCTGGTGCACCGACAGGATATCAGCCGGAATCGGCCCCCATTCAGCCAATGCTTCGTTGTTGATGGTCGTGGCGACGCGCCCTGCCAGCACCTTCTCGAAGAACGCCGCGGATTTCCACCGCAAGCCGACCAGTGTGGGCGGATCGGCGATGATGGTCTGCAGCGCTCCGGTCTCGGCGTCTTCGACCAGCACCACCGCCTGTCGAAAGTCGAAGACGCTGCGAAGCGCGATGAATGCGCCGGCAAACGGGTCTTCGCTGTCGTCGGCCAGCAGCTTCTCCACCGCGCCGATCAAGAGGGATGCGTGCGCCTTCTCGATGCCCAGAGCGTGGTTTTCCAGCTCCAGCCGGTGAAGCGCCTCCCGCAGTTCTTCCGAGCTTTTCATGCCGGCGCGCTATTTCCCGAAGACCACGGCCGAGATCATGAGGTTGCCGTGCACATTGCGCTGCAAGACCGACCCTTGCTCGCCAAAGGTGAAGCAGCCGAGGAATGGGACCGGGCCGAAACTGCGCGCGACCTCCGCGACCACGCCCGACATTTCATCGCCCACCGCCATGCGGCAACCGCCGCAATAGACGACAAGGCCGCCCGCGACCTCAGAGCCCGCCTGCGCAAGCGTGTCTCGCGCAGTGGCGGCCACTCGACCTGCCCGCTCCACCAGCCGGCGGCGCTCACCCTTCATGGCGTAGATGCGAGAGCCTTCGGCGACAGTAGCGAAGGTCTTCAGCCCGCGGTCTTGCGTGACCTCCGAAGGATGAACGAGGAGATAGTGCGGCACCTCACCGGACTGCTCGCTGTCCAGCCCGATCGGGCACAGCGTCGTCTGGGCCAGGATACTCCCGCCCAGGTCGAGACGATCCGAAAGCGTGCCCCCGGTCCACTCATTGTAGACCTCCGCAGCGGGTCGACCGTCGATCTGAACGATATGGCGGCCCTGCGTCTCGGTGGCGATCCCGCTCGCGCCTGTCGGATCGAAGCCGATCCGGGTGATGACGCCGCTCGATCCGGTGGGTTCGTAGCCCCCTTGGAAGGCGAAGCCGATGCCGCCTGATGAGAAAAGAACCCCCACCGCCAAGCCGTCGGTCAGCGGTCCGCCCGGGCCCATCTGCCGCCAGTCGCCCGCCACCGTCTGGTCGGCCGCACTGCCGCCGATGATCGGGCACCGGTCGCCGACCACGCGGCGCAGTCCTTCGATGACAGCCTCCTCCTGGCCCGGTGCCTGGTAGATCCAGATCAGCTCGGGCAGTTCTCCGGGACACCCCGCCCTCGCGAGAGCGTCGTGCAAGGCACGCTCCGCCGCGCTGGCAGGGTCCGACCCGAAGGCAGCCGAGGCAGAGCCATACTCACCGTCCGGATCCTCGATCAGCAGGACGCCGATAGAGGCCGACCCTGCCAGGCCGCGATCGGACATGACACCGGAGCAGGAGGTTCCGCCAACCAGCGGAACGCCGGGAAACCGCCCTGCGAACGCTGCGAACACGTCCGCGTCATCATGGTCGCTGCTGTAAAACAGATAGGCAAAACTTGGCTCGACCGTGGTCTCGGCCAGAAGCGCGCGGAATTGAGCGAGCGCCAAAGCCGCGTCCTCGCCCGTGCCCGCAATCGACTCAACCCGCACCATCTCAAGACTCCAGTCGGCTGCGGGCGCTGTAGGGGTCTGACTTTAAAGAAGTGTTGCTCTGTGTTCTGGCGGGACAGCGGCCGAGGAACTCGGCTTCGCAACAACGCACAAGGTTGTACTGAATTTCTCAGGATATCGGGTGCGGCACAGGACGTCGTCAGCGTCAGGAATCCGCGCTCGGTCTCTGTGGCGCGGGGTTAGCGCATGCAAAAGAGAACCCCTGACACCGCTCCGCCTGCCCACCGAAGAGCACGAGCTTCGGCGGGGTGGGGCGGATATGCTATCGCGGGTAACGAACCTAACCGGCCGCTGGCCGGTCGATCGCGCCTGAGTCCAGCAGGGGGGCGGCGTCCCGGGTCGTGCCGAGAAGGTCGGCCAGGCGGCTGAGCCCCGCGAGGATCATCGCCTGTTCCCACTCCGGCAAAGCTGCGAACCGCTCACTCAACCGCGTCTGCAGCAGGTTTGGCGCGCCCTCGATCATCCGTTTGCCGTCTGGCGTGGCCGCGAGATGGACCCTCCGCTTGTCCGTCTCGCTCCGCTGACGGCTCACCAGCGCCAGCCCCTCCAGCCGGTCGACGATGTTCGTGATCGTCGCCTGGCCGAACTGGAGCGCGGCTGACAATTCCGTCGGAGTCGCCGCTCCCCGCTCGTCGATTTCCTGCAGAACGAGAAGCTGGGACGGCGTCAGCCCGGTCTCCGTGGCAAGCGCGCGATTGGACAAGTCCGACGCGCGCAGAATCCGTCGCAGCGCCTTGAGCGCGGCCAAGGTGAGTTCACGATCCATCCCCTTGGCTACCGCCGCAACGCGGCGCAGCCAAGATCGATTATCCAGCGGAGGATGAAGCATTTTTCTTCGCTTCTGAAAGCTTCTCGCGGTTGCAAACCCTGTCCAAGGGTTGTGTTTCGCCGCCTTTGCCCTAATTAGCGCCCTCCCCAGCCCCTTTGGGCGCCACTCAGAAGGAGCTCCGGTAGTTCGCTATCCGAACTATGTTGTATCGCTGTTTTGAACCAATCGACGCTTACCCTCGTTCCCAGTGGCAGTACCGGCACAAAAGATCTCACGCTCCGGATGCCCGACGCGCAGGATGGTCCCCGGGTCACCCGGCTGATCGCGTCATCCCCGCCCCTCGATACGAACTCCGCCTATTGCAACCTGCTGCAGTGCACGGACTTTCGCGAGACCTGCATCATCGCGGAGCGTGGCGGAGAACTGATCGGCTGGATTTCCGCCTATCGACCGCCCGCCGCCCCGGATCGCCTGTTCATCTGGCAGGTGGCCGTTCACTCCTCTGCCAGGGGAGAGGGGCTGGCGCTCAAGATGCTGGAGGCGCTTGTCGCCCGACCATCGGCCGCTGGCGCGACGATGCTCACGACCACGATCACGCAGGACAACCAAGCCTCGTGGCGCCTGTTCGAAGCTTTTGCCCGCCGCCACGGCGCATCGCTGACAAAATCACCCCGCTTCGAGCGGGAGATGCACTTCGCCGGGGCGCACGCCACCGAGTGGCAAGCCTGCATCGCACCCCTTCCCACCCCTTCGAACTGAGACGGAGAGCCTCATGACGACCATCATTCCTCGCCCCAGCAAGGCGGCGCCCCCCGCTGCCGTATACGACCGTCGCGAGTCCGGCGTTCGGAGCTATTCCCGTTCCCTTCCCCGCCACTTCAACAAGGCACAGGACGTGTGGCTGCATGACGTCGACGGCGGTCAGTATCTCGATTTTCTCTCGGGCTGCTCCTCGCTCAACTACGGGCACAATCACCCGGTCCTGAAACGCGCCCTGCTCGACTATATCGAAGCTGACGGCGTCGCCCACGGGCTGGACCTGCATACCAGCGCCAAGCAATCCTTCCTCGAGGCGTTGGAAGATGTGATCCTGGCACCGCGCGGGATGAACCATCGCGCCATGTTCACCGGCCCCACAGGGACGAACGCGGTGGAGGCCGCAATCAAGCTGGCCCGGAAGGTCACGGGCCGCGAGATGATCATCGCGTTCACCAACGGCTTCCACGGCATGACACTGGGCGCGCTGGCCTGCACCGGCAACGCTGGCAAGCGTGGCGGAGCGGGCGTACCCCTCTCCCACGTCGCGCACGAACCGTTCGACGGCTATTACGGGCCCGACGTGGACACGGCGGCGCTGCTGGACCAGCGGCTGTCCGATCCCTCCAGCGGCCTCGACGCGCCGGCGGCGATCCTGGTGGAGACGGTCCAGGGCGAAGGCGGGCTCAACGCCGCCTCCCCGGAATGGCTGCGCGCAATCGCCGGCATCGCCCGCAAACATGGCGCGCTGCTGATCGTTGACGACATCCAGGCGGGCTGCGGCCGCACCGGCAGCTTCTTCAGCTTCGACGGCATGGGCTTCACCCCCGACATCATCACGCTGGCGAAGTCCCTGTCGGGCATGGGCCTGCCTTTCGCGCTGACCCTGTTCCGGCCGGAACTGGATGTCTGGTCCCCCGGTGAGCACAATGGAACCTTCCGGGGCAACAACCACGCATTCGTCACCGCTGCTGCCAGCCTTCGTCACTTCTGGTCCGATGACCGGTTCCAGAAGGACATTGCCCGGCGCGGCAGCCTTCTCGAACAGCGCCTCGACCGGATCGCGCAAGAGCACGGCCTTTCCACGCGAGGCCGGGGCATGATGCGCGGCATCGATGTGGGTTCGGGCGAGGCGGCTTCCGCCATCACCGCGGCCTGCTTCGAAAAAGGCCTGATCATCGAAACCAGCGGCGCGCATGACGAAATCGTCAAGGTGCTGGCGCCGCTGGTGATCGACGATGCCCTGCTCGGTGCCGGCCTCGACATTCTTGAACAATCCGTTCGCGCGGAACTCGCCGGGCAAGCCCCCGCCCTGTCCGCCGCCGCCTGACGAGGAGACACGACCATGATCATCCGCAAGCTCAAAGACATCCGCTCCAGCGACCGCAACGTGAAGTCGGAAGGTTGGGAAAGCGCGCGCCTGCTCCTCGCTGACGAGGGCATGGGGTTCTCGTTCCACGTGACCACCATGTACGCGGGCAGCGAACTCAGGATGCACTACAAGAACCACCTCGAAGCGGTGCTGGTGCTGAAGGGTACCGGCACGATCGAGGATCTGGCGACGGGCGAAGTGCACCAGTTGAAGACCGGCGTCATGTACGCGCTCAACGAGAACGACCAGCACATCGTGCGTCCTGAGACCGACCTCGTCACCGCCTGCGTCTTCAATCCGCCCGTGACCGGCACTGAAGTCCACGACGAGACCGGGGCCTATCCCGCCGCCGAACAGCTCCGCCAACCCGTTCCGGCAGACTGAGCTCGAGAGGAGATCCATGCAGGACATCTATCCGACCCGCCGCACGGCGGAACCCGAACTGCTGCCCCGGCACGACCCGGTGGTTCATGGTGAGTGGCAGCCGGGCGCGCCGCTCAGCCATGAACAGGCCGCGCGGTTCGAACGCGACGGTTATCTGGTGATCGAGAACGCCTTCGATCCCGCTGAGATCGCCGCCCTTCAGAACGAGACTCGCCGGCTGCTGGCGGATCCCTCTTCCCTCGATGCCGAGACGATCATCACGGAGCGGGGCAGCAACGAAGTCCGCTCCATCTTCGCCATCCACGAACAGAGCCGACTGATGGCGCGGCTGGCTGCCGACGAACGGCTGGCCGGCATCGCCTCCTTCCTGCTGGGGGACGAGGTGTACGTCCACCAGTCCCGGCTCAACTACAAGCCCGGCTTTAAGGGGAAGGAGTTCTACTGGCACTCCGACTTTGAGACTTGGCACGCGGAGGACGGCATGCCTCGCATGCGCGCCCTCTCAATGTCGGTGCTGCTGGCGGAGAACACGCCGCATAACGGCCCGCTGATGGTCATGCCCGGATCGCACAAGACCTACGTCACCTGCGTCGGGGAGACTCCGGAAGACCATTATCGCACGTCGCTGAAGAAGCAGGAATACGGCGTGCCCGACGAGCGGAGCCTCGCCACCCTTGCCGAGCGGCACGGGATCGACGCGCCAGTGGGCGGTCCAGGAACGATCATCCTGTTCGACTGCAACACGATGCACGGCTCCAACGGCAACATCACGCCATTTCCGCGGGCGAATGCGTTTCTGGTTTTCAACGCTCTTTCGAACCGGTTGCAGGCGCCTTTCGCGGCCGAAACGCCGCGGCCCACCTTCATTGCAAATCGCTCATTCGAACCCGTCGCAATCCGTTCGGGCGCGCTGCAAGGGAAGGCGGCATGATGCAGGGGCACAGCGTCGAGAAGA